>ORMF010735715.1_pt1 | contig 18346 bp, 8 predicted proteins | sample 1779871 | NCBI WGS metagenome assembly ORMF01 (sample SAMEA104232316, study PRJEB22302) | groundwater metagenome | biome: forest; feature: aquifer; material: groundwater | place: USA | collected 2011-08-07 | depth 5.4 m | reverse complement strand
TACGAAACAGCTGCTCTACCGGCTGAGCTATGCCAGCACAAATAAAATTATGTCATTCCCGCATGCTTTAGGCGGGAATCTAGCGACGCCGGATCCCCGACTAATACCTTCGGGGATGACAGAACTTCAAAGGCTGAAGTTCTGTCATTTTAGGGAATTTCGCGGCCTAACTCAAGCAATCAAATACATTTTTGCAAATAATAAAATCCTACGATTGTTTTGGCATCCTGAATCATTCCACGCCGGATCATCCGCTCTATTTGAGTTATGGAAAAAATCTTCCGCTCGATGACCTCGTCTTCGTCGCCCGGGGCTGAATCCGGCACCATATCTTCGGCAAGGAAAAGATACATGATTTCGCCCGAAATTCCGGGCGTCGGATAAAATTGCAAAAGTTTTTTTAGCTTGCGCGGGCGAAGGCCGCACTCTTCGGTCAATTCGCGCGCCGCCGCCTGCCGCAAATTTTCGCCGGGATCAATCCCGCCGGCTGGAAACTCCCAAAGCCAGGACCCCGCGGCAAACCGGAATTGCCGGATCAGCATATAACGGCTTTTCCCGATGCGTGGGATAATCACCACAGCCCCGGGATGCTCTAGGATTTGGCGGGATAAAATGCGGCCGTCAGGCATTTCGACATCGCAGTCCACCAAATGGATGGGGCCTTTGGAAAAAATAACTTTACGCCGGGCTACGCGGTATTTTTTACGCTTCATAACGAATCGATACGGGGTCGTGGAGACTTAAACCGCCGCGCAGCTGCGCTGAACCGTTTGGAAAAGCAATTTCGAGGCGGTCAAAACTATTGATCAGCGCAATCAGACGGCTGCTCGCATGCCCGTAAGTGCGGATCAGCGGGCCTACACTGTGATGATTGACGCGCACAATCCCGGACTTGCGCAATTTGGGCGCTATGTCTGCAATGCGGATATTGGTCAAAGCATTTCCATAATGATCAAACGCGGTAATCACACCCGATAAGCCGCGCGCGTCGCGCCGTATTCGCGGCACATCGGCGGGCGTCAAACTCTTCAAGCGCGGGCCAAGCTTATCAAAATTTGCCGGATCCGCGGCAATGTGCGCGGCAGCGGGCGCGAAAATGTCCCTGCCGTGAAAAGTGGCCGATATCTTCCCTTTCGCGCGCAAATAGCGGCGATTTTTAATCAAGCGGATCTGAACGCGTCTTTCCGTCCGCGCGGCAAGCGATAATAGTCCGTTATCAGGTCCGACAAAAAAATAATGCGAAGTCCGCACCGCGATGGCCTTCCGGGAGGTGCCTACACCGGGGTCCACGACACACAGAAACACCGTGCCGGGCGGGAAATAGCGGAAGGCATCTTCTAAAATCATGGCGCCTTGGAGGATATTTTGCGGTTCCACGCCATGCGTGAGGTCCGTCATTACGGCCAGCGGGCATATCCCGCGGATAACGCCTTTCAGGACGCCGGCATAAAGATCGCGGCTGCCGAAATCCGTAAGAAGTACCATATTTTTAACAGCGGATGAGGTCATGGGCGTGGATCATAGCTCAGGCATAAAAACACTTCAATGGCGGCCTTAAAATGCCGAAATATAAGTCACGATGATTAGCCCGAGAGCAACTGCGCTATTTCTATTACTTATAATGACGGCCGGCTGTGCCTCCGGCCGCGACATAACGTCGCCGGCTTACCTTCCTGAATGGGAGAACAAAGTCATTAATATCCCTAATCCTTCCGAGACTTCCGGCGGCTATTGGGCCGCCAAAACGGCCCGCGGCATTTCGCAGGCGCTCGGCCGTGCGATCCTGTTTCCCTTCGCGGTCCTCGGCAATATTGCCGTGAATGCTTATCTTATCCCGACCTGGCCGATTCGCTGGCTGATGCGCGGCGACAAACGGCTCATTGTTTGGTATCCGCTCTTTAAAGTCGGCGAAGAAGTCGAGTCCGATTACTATTCCAAAGAATGGAACCGCGACCTGGTTTAGCCCGCACTTTCCCTGTCTTTCCGGTCTTCCGCTTCATCCATGACCGTAAAAGCCGGCATTAATCCTGATTGATTGGTCACTTTTCCGGTCATGCTTTCAGCCGACTGCGGGTCCGGTTTGACGCGGCTGATCACGGGATCCTGCGTAATGGCCAATTCCTCTTCCCGGCATTGCGCACAGCAATTCCCGGGAACTTCAACCGCGGCGCGTTCGCGAATGTCCCTTATCATACCGAGCAGCTGCGGCGTTATTTTGACCTGCCACCTTTCATAGGTCTCTTGAAACCGCTCCCCGAAATTGTGATGCTCGCTTGGGTTTTCGAACATCGCGCGCGCGGCGCGGCGGTTTAGATCGCGCTGCTCACCATCATAACGATGCAGTAACTGACCAAGCAGGCGCAGCCTTTCAAGCATTTGGTCCTGCCAAATATAACTGCAATTTTGAAAGCTTTGGACTTCGCAGACGGCAGGGAAAGTTCGATATAAGTTGAGCAGCCGGCGCCAGGCGCGAAACATGGAGCGCGTTTCTTCCTGGGCGAGCGAACGGTAAACGCGCGCTTCTTCGTGATAACGCAGGGCCAGCACTTTGCCCTGCACTTGGCGTTCCGGCGAAAACCGGTCCCGCCGCATGTGGACGGCGTCCCACAGTGGCACATACACCGTTTCCCGGTAACGCTGGTATTGCCAGGCGGCATTCGCGAAATGGCTCTCAACGCGGCGCAGAGAATCCAGCGCATCGAGCCGGATGGAATCAATCCCCTTCTCACAATGCTGGGGATTCATCAGCGCAGCGGCAAGGACAAGCCAAATCATAGGGACGCGTCCACTTCAAAATTCTGAACTTCCGTAATTTCCAAGCAGCAGTTTGTAAAAGGCGCCTGGTCTTGAAATTGAAAACCCAGATTGAGAATTAATTCCATGGTCCGCGCGTCTTCCTGAAAACGCGCGCTCGCGCGCTCTTCTTCAAACCGCGCATAATAATCGCCATGCGCAACGGGTTTTTCCAGTGAGTCCTGCGGGTACAGACCTTTGCGCGATCCGGCGGTCAATTCCACGGCCTCGCGGTATTCACGCTCATGCTCAAAAACATGCTCAAAATGTTTTTCCAGCGCGTCTAAATTATCCAAGATTTCGCGCCAGTGCGGACTTTGGCAAATGGCCAAGCTGGCATTGGGTTCGCACGCCGCCAAACGTCCGGGCATCGTCTCAAGTCGGTGGATCATTTCCACCAGCGAATTGGCCGCGGCCGTAGAATCTTTTTCAAACCGGCGCAGCCACTGCTCCAATCGTTCATCTTCCGCTTGTCCGCTTTTGCGCTGCTCTTTTGACAAGGGGTCCGAGGCGGCGATTCGCGCGCGCCAGACGTGATCGTAAAATAAACGCCGGATTTTGGCCTCATTCGAGCGGTAACGCAGATATTGATCCTCGAGGATGCGTAAGTAGCGCGGCAGGCGCTCAAAACGGGTCTCGACGCAGCGGATGCAACGTCGGGCGGGCTTATCTTCAACGAGCTGAGTCTGCGCGGAAGAACTGCTTAGAAAATAGAACGCGGCAAGGAAAACAATGAATTTAAAAAAGCTGGTTAACGGCCGCACGGCGGAAAAGGTTTAGACGCTTTTCGACGTGACGCGTTCAGCATAGCTTAAATCATCGACATTGACCCGGACGCGGTCGCCCTGCTTTACAAATTGCGGGACAAGGATGGTGAGGCCGTTTTCCAGCTCGGCTTCCTTATAGTTGGAGTCCGTGCTCTTGACGGGCGGCGCGGTGTTCGATACCTCGAGTTCAGCGATCCGCGGAAACTCAATGGAAATCGGCTTACCTTCCGCAAAAAAAACATTGATTTCGAGGTTTTCTTTTAAAAAAACTTCCTGCCGGCCGATGACCGCGGCCTGCATGGAATACTGCTCGAAGGTGCCGGTATGCATGAACACGTATTCGCCGCCGTCCTTATACAAATACTGCATGCGCGCGTGTTCGACTTCCACATTTTCCGCGCGGTCCTCGGAACGAAAACTCTTTTCAATCAGCCTGCCGTCTTCAACGCTCTTCAGTTTCAGCTGCACGGTTTTGCCGGATTTTCCGGTTCCGCGGACTTCTTGAGTAATCACTTTGCAGATCTTCCCATCAATACGCAGAACATTTCCAACGCGGATCTCAGTGGCGTCAATCACGGTTTATCTCCTGCAGCTGGTTTTGCCGGGATGTGAAATTCTACCGGCACCCATACGCCGAGCTTCATGACTTCCACCAAAATATGAAGCGGTTCGTCGTAGGGTTCAGTGATAAATGCGGAATAAAATTCTCCGCTGGGGTTCGGATCGAACTGTCCTGCGAAAGATTGCGCAGTGCCCGGCGCGACCCGCCAGCGCGCGGAAATTCCAATGATGTTGATCGGCTGGGCGTTTTCATCGTAGACATAGAGTTGGAGATTTTGCGCATCGATGCGGACAATTTCGTAATGATAAACATCGTAGGTTCCGGCTCTGCCAAAATAACCGCCGTGGCGGGACTCAGGCAAACCATAGCCCGGCGCCTGATCTGCAGCGGACAGAAGCGCGGCCGGCAGCATAATGAGCATGATAACCAACAGTAAAAGAGCGGGGACTCGCTTAAAGCTCGTAACCTCATTACAGATCATAAGTTAGGATTCCCCGAAGGATATGGCGCGTGCATTTAAACTGACGGTAAATTCAATATAGCCGAAGCGGCGGATATCCAGCAACAAAAAGTTTCGCGGCTTTGTTTACGCTTGAGTGGCGAGATGGCGGACGGCTTCCAGGAAACGGCCGACGCGGGCGGTAAAATCACCGGCTTCAAGGCCGCGCGCCCGAAGTTCGCTGCGCAGGCTGCGCACACGATAATCATCCGGCAATTGGGTCCGCAGGAGAATGGCGGTAAGAAGCAGCGCCGCATCCGCATCAAGTCCGTCGTTGTGGAAGCGATGGATTTCGCGCATATAACCTACACGGCTTTCGAGCATGGTCATGATATTCCCCATCACACCGACTTGACGGATGCGGTCGCGGCCGGCGAGCCGGCGAGCGGAAGCATAAACCGAGGCCTGCGTGGATGCTTGATCGATGGCGAGCAATTGGTTCAAAAGCACAGAATCCATTTGTAGATTGAGCGCGGCGATATTGATTATTTCGCGCTGAACTTTAAGCTTGCGGTCCTTAATCGTTGATTGGATGACAAAGCCAAGTCTGTCTTCAATGCCCGCGGCAGCCAGCAGCGGCAAAATGGCTTCAGGCACTTTTTCACCGTCGAGCGGGACAACCAGATTAATCGGTTGAGCGCCGGATGCTTCGCCGAAAAGCTGGGCTGTGAGCCCGGCCCCTAGGGTTTCCAACGCGGCTTGCTTAACTGCACTGCGGAAACCTGTTTTCACAGCGCCCATTTCTTCAGAGGGCAGAGCCACCAGCTGTAGAAGCCGCCATTCTTCAGGACTGCGCGGAGCCGCATCTGCGTCATCCTCACTAGAATTGAATATCCCGCGCGTTAAAAATTGCGCCGTCAGGCTGGGTCCGACTAATTCGGGGCGGCGCTCAATCAATTGCGTTAAGTTTAAGCTTGCCAAGCCCGTTTCGAAGCGGGCCAGTTCTGAGCGCAGGCGTGAAGTCGGCCATTCGTTTAGTCCTCTCTGCGTCAAAGTGCCGCTACTACGGACTTCGGAGCGGCGCGCGCGTACACGCGCCACACCCATACCGATGTATGTCACGTTACCTGCGCGCTGAAATTCGGGACGCAGTCCCAGCCAGATATTGCGGCCATCCACAATGGTAAAGGGATGATCGGGCGGCATCACCAAAAGAGGATTGAACTTGCGGTATGCTTTCCATTCCGTGAGCACGAATAAATTATCCGCAGGCTTATCACCCGGCTGGGTGCCTAACAATGCCTGTTCGGCAGTTTCGGTAAATATGACGCGCCGCGGTTCGAGATAGGTTTTGTTAAAAAAATCCTGGAAAGCTGCAACTTGCTGTTTATGCGTCCCCGCAGGCTTTGAATAGAATACGCCGCGGTCGTGTTCCGGATTCCCTTCGGTAACGTAAAGTTTATAGAGCTGCTCCAAGTAGCGCTCGATCTCCGTTTTGCGCGGCAGCTCATCTTCTCTATTCAAGATCGGGTCATGAAAACGAATGACTTCGGCGCCGCGTTTCAAGAGTTCATAAAGGGCCCGGACACTCGAAGCTTCGCGGACGTCGTCCGTTTCGGGTTTAAAGGTGATACCCAAACCTGCGGCAACCTCGCCCTTATAGGAAGCGACGGCCCCCGGTTTCTTTTCGCCCAAATCAATCAGCCTTCTTTTATAGTGCTCATTCCATTGGTGCGCAAAGTGGATACCGTAGAGCGCATGTCCCACGGATTCGCGTCCCAGCCAATCTAGAGCCAGAACGTCTTTAGGAAAACAAGACCCGCCGTAACCACAGCCCGGATCCAGAAAGGCCCAAAGCCCGATGCGGTTATCATGCTTGAGCGGTTTGACAACATCCGGAAATTCCGCCTCGATGGCTTCGGTGTCTTCGGCAAGGGCATTTGAGAACGTGATGGAAAGCGCTAAAAAGCTGTTCGCGGCATATTTAATGAATGTCGATGTTGCCGTATCGGTTATCAGAACGGGATGCGGGTGGCTTTTAACCAGCGGGGCCCAAAGCTCAAGCAATTCTTTTTTGACGCGTTCGCGCGCCTCAAACGGCAGACGGTTATCGATGCCGATCACCGTACGGTCAGGGTATTGAACGTCTACCATCGCAGCCCCTTCTTTTAGAAATTCAGGATTACTCGCCAAAGCATAGTCACGTCCGTTTACGAGACCTAGACTTCCCAATTCCCGGGACATAACGTCAAATGTATCCGGCGTAACCGTAGATTTTACGACGATGGTTTTAAACTCGCCCGAGCTTTTAATCCTTTCACCTAATTTGCGGGTAGCATTGCGGATAAACGAAAGGTCGATTTGGCCCGTGTCCTTGGAAGGCGTCGGCAAAGCGAAATAAATAATAGAAGAACCGGCAATGGCATCGTCCGGAATTTCTGAATCAACCGCATAATAATGAAACGATAATTTTCCTTCCGCGCGCGCGGCAGCAATTTGTTCGCTGAGGCCCGGCTCAATAATCGGCATCTTTAGCCGCTTCCGTTTTAAGCCTTTGATGCGCTTTTCGTCCACATCAATAAGCCGGACTTTATGCCCCATCTTGGTAAGAATGGCCGCGGTCACGAGACCGACGTAACCCGCACCAAAAATACTAATTTCCTTTTCTTGAAAATCAATCTGCGGAAACTGTTTAACAATGCCGTCATAGTACTCGCTATCGGTTGCACGGTAATCGCCTTCGCGGTGCATTTTTCCGATCACGGGACGGCCCAGGCTGATGTAATTAAGGCCTGAAGCGCGTACATCTTCCAACGAATGAAGCTGACTCCCGTCCGCCTGCACGCCGAACAAATTAATCCCGTCGAAAATAGGTTTATCTCCGGCGGCCTGTTTAAAGACGGCTGGCGATACTTTTGTGACGGCCGGGTTCGAATCGGAGGCTATGACCGTAAAGTCTGAGGCGGCCATAGTTTCTTCGATCGAATCGACAAAGTTAAACTGCACTGTTTCATCGAAAGTATCAGGAAATTGACTGCGCATATCGCGTATCCATTCTTCGAAACTAATCCGCGCATTCGGGTCTGAAATATAAAAAGTTTTTACTTTATCTTCGCGCACAAGCCTTTTAATCAGATTAAGCGCCGGCGATTCCGTGACCCGCCGGCTGCGGTGGCTGTAGCCGACACCCACAATACCGATTTTTTTATCCTTTAGAGGGTCTCCCATATCCGCCCGAATTTTATGTAAAAATTGCAACTGGTTCGCACTGTTTATTTGCAGAATATTTTCAAGCCAAACCAGCAGCCGTATATCTTTATCGATGGATTGTAAGATTTCGTAGGTGTCTTCTTTGTCGCTGCGCAGTCTTTTAACCGCGTCTTTGACGATAAATTCGATTTGGTCCACGGCTAATTCCTTGCGGCGCGCGGCGCGATTAATACGTTCGGCGCGAATCCATTTCAGCAAAAGCAGCAATCTTCCGCCAAAGCCCATGGAAGGATTCGAGAATAATTTCTGGAGCCGCCGGTCCAGGCCTGAACCAAGGGCAATCACGCTTAAATCAGCTCCGTATTGCTCGGCTTGTGCAGCAAGGTCATTAAAATGAACGAATTTATTGCCTAAATAAATTAAAAGCGCGTCCTTAGCTTGTTCAGCGCTGCGAATGTCCATAAAATCAATGGTGACATCCTCGAACTCGGGCCGGTCATAGATGGCGTACAGCATTTCTTCCGTGGCGTTCTGGTCTTCAGGCGATGAAGGGCGGAGGCCAAAAACAACATGGGGTTCGATTTGCTTTCCGTCCTCGGCCCGCAAACTAAAATCGGGCTGATAAACAACGTCAAAATTGAGCAGGTTTTGGTCTGTTTGTTCGGCATGATATTTAATGATTTGAAAAATATCTTCGGAGGTTTCCGCGCCAACCATGGCCCGGACAATAAACACTTTGCGCTTGCGGTCGCCGCTATTGCGCGCGGCCATGAGTCCGTCGCCTAATTGACGCGCAACGGATTTCAGCCGCTCACGATAGGCGGCGTAGTCGAGATCATCCGTGAGCAGGCCGTCCAAATAAATTAAATCATTGTGCTGGACCAAGTCCCTGTATTCGTCGGGTCCGGCCGAAAGATAAGTGATGCGCTGGTCATTCTGAAGCGCATCGAGCATCGCTGATTCCGGATGCGTACGCGCGCTCACTTGGTCAATAACTGCTTGATCATCCACAGCCGTAATGATGTGGCCCGCATTTCCCAAAAGGCCGACGCTGGCGATGGAGGCATCAAGACCCGCAATACCGATACGCAAAGGTTCGCTGGATTTCCGTTTTCTGCCGGCGCGCACTTCGGAACGGGGCGCAAAAGCTAATAGCGGCCGGCCGGCGGGGCGCAGCCACTCATAATCAGGAAATGCAAGCGGTGTATCCGCGACGGTTTGAGCTGTGACAACCGGCCTATTAGTCTTAGGGTCCGCGCCGGAAATAAACGGCAGCAGAATAGGGGCAGTTATTGCTCGCTGCGCAATGCGGCCGGCTTCCGATTTGATGGCTTCCCCAAAAAACGGCTGGTTACGAATCACTTCTTCCAAAACAGCCGCGGCTTCTGCAGACGCTAAATGTTTGTCCTTGAAGATGAGCGGTAATCCCGTTTCGATAATTTCTTTTAAAAAAATCTTTTCCTGCTTCGTGAGTTCCGATTGTTCGGTGTAATTTACAACCTCCGCATGCCCGTCGCGAAAGACTTCCCTCTGCAGCTCTGCGCCCGCCGCATGCTGAAAGGCCGGACGAATGACCATGTAAGGAATATGCTGCGAACGCAGCAAATGGGTTATGCCTTCGGAGTGAAATCCGCCGGCAATAAGCACCGCGGACCGCGATTTCGTCTTACGCCATGCTTCCAGCGTGTGATCAAGCAGCCGCTGATCACGCCGGCGCGCGGTGCGGTAAAAATCCTTGGCGGATTCAAAATAGGGCCGCATTTGCAATTGCCAAAGGGGGACTATTTTTCCCCCGCCTAAAACCTGCAAACGGCGCGCAAAAGAACGCGGATGCAGCTTTCTTTCGTTGGCGGAAAATTGATCCTCGCTCATTTCCAGATGAAGTAGTTTCGACAGATTCTGAAAGGATTGGTCCAAACTTAAGATTTTGAGTTCATCCGGATCCGCGGCAAGTTTGGTAAGGATTAGCGATTCCAGCCGTTCGACCTCCGCGCTCAATTTCTTAGACTCAATTTCTGATTTTAGAATCAGCATGCCCAAATACTGCGCTGCGGGAGAATTGTTTTTTAACTTTTTTTTGAATTCAGATTTGAGCCGGCTTTCGAGTATTTGGCGTGGAAATGCGGCGGTTTCCAGCGCAGTCAGATCCAATTGCAAATATTTTTCCGTCAGCTGGGCCGCGGCCGCTTTGTCCTGCACTAAGTCGAGCTTGGCCTGCATGACGGCCAGCACGGATAAACGGTTTAATTGCGGAAAGCGGATTTGCTCGGCCGGATCTTCAAGCTCAATCGCTAAAAGCTTACGCGCTTCCGCAATCAAATACTGGAGGTAAGCCGCAAAATCGGGCGCCATATTTGAAGTCCCATAATCCCCTTGTTTGCGCTTGGCCCGCTCACGCAGAAATATTTTAAGACTTGGGGATAACTTGCGGTCCTTTAGCGCTTCCAGAGCAAGACTGGATTTTTGCAGCTGCGCATCAATGCTCTCGCGTTCATAAATTAATGCCCGGTAAGCCGCTAAATTGCGGCGATAGAGGGCACCGGATTCCACGCCGACGACGGGCACGGGGTTCTGCAGCCGGCCGCTGTAATTCTCCCACGCAAAAAGTTCCGCCCCCGTCATTTCGCCTAGTTCAGTCAGATGATCAATGATGGCTTGGTTCGCCTCGGGGTGCTGCGGGAAAAGGTTGAGAAGTTTAGGGCTGAGCGGACCCTCCGCGCCTTCTATTGCAATGAGCCCCGGTTTATCGGCCGCCGAAAGATGCGCTAGGATTTGATAGATTTTGCGCTGGGCTTCGGGCTGCGCGTGCGCATCCTGGATATATATAATGAAGGGATCTTTCGAATTGCTTTGTTCAGGCTTAAACGTCTCCACAACTTCCCCGAGGGTGGCAGGCAGGGATAAGGGCAGACTGTCTTCCGTGCGCGGTTGGACCGCTGAGGCGAAAAGCAGACCGCTCCCGGGCACAGGGAGGCTCAGGATTTGTGCTAGACAGACAACAAAAGTGATTAGACGCTGCCCGCGCCTAAATGCTTGATTTAGCATATAGTTCAGTGAGCCTCATTGCTTCGGGGGGACAATCGTTTCAAGCGAATTACGCAGACACCGCAAACTTGCGGCCGGCCTCGATGGCAAGGCTGACGATATCAAACACGCTCTTCTGCCGCGCGTTGGCAAGCTTCCGCTCGTTCTCGCCGAGGATCACAAGAGTTTCATTCGACAATTCAGCAGCCGCAAGTTCGGCTCTTTCCACATTCTGACGGTCTTCAACCGAGCGAACTCTGCCGCCGACAATCTGGATCGCGGTAACACCTAATCTGTTTACAGCCGATTCAACATACTTGTCCATGCTGATCAGCGGCAGCGTTAAGCGGCCTGCGGCAAATTCCTTGCTAAATTTAGCCTTGAGCTGAGACCGGTTTGCCGCGTTCGTAAATACCGCGACGCGACGGCCATTGGCAAAAAGTTTAGTCAGTTTGTCATTGCCGTATTGATCGCCGTCATATTTAAAAGCCACGCCGCCAAACGGATTCACGACGGCCGTCTCGGACAGACCAAATTCCGCGCGTAATTCGTCCGCAACGCGCCCGATGCCGCGTTCAAAGGCTTGGCCGACTTCCTGGTCCATGCGCACTTGAGTGAGCAGCAGGCTTAAATCCATGGCCTGCGATTCGGCCAGCGCGTAACGGAGTTCGGAGCGCGCGCCTTCAGGCTCAAGGTTTTCCCAAGATTCAATATTGATCTCATACGGCAGCGAGTCGGTGGTGATGGCAGCGCGGGCATAAACCTTGTCCCCTTGTTTGAGCAGGAGCTGTGCATTCGCTTTATCAATTTCTAAACGTCCGCCGCTGGCAATAAAGTTTTCGGGCAAGGAATTTAAACGGTCATAAATTTTGCTGACGAGCGGGACCGCTGCGCCCGTATCGCTTTTCTTTTCCCACAGGTCCGTTGAAAAACCTATGAAGTCGGCCTGCCCGCGTTCATAAAGCCCGGCGAGCAGTTCCATCAGCATTAAAAGTGTCTGATCTTCCGGATAGCCGTTATCACGGTCTTGCTTGACCATGCGGCGTTTGGCCATAATCATGCGCTGTTCGCGGAAGTTTTTGCCGAAAGCGCGGTGCATGTTATTAAAAATGCGGAGTCTATCAGAGATTTGGTAATGCGCGCCCGCCGGTTTCTCGAGCAGCAGCACTTCTTGAAGATAAACCGCTTCCTGGCGCATAATCCCGATTTTATCGGAAAGCTGGCCCACGCGGCCTACGTCTGAGAGATAGAAGATATTCTTTAAGTGCACAATCGTCAGCCGGCCCATGCCCGTTTTTTCCGGGGTACTGCGCTTGAGGTCCGGCACTGAACCCGAATCAAACAGGAACATTAAGCCCATCAATTTAAGGAAGACTGGGACCTGATGAGGCTTGAGGCGGCTCAGCATGGCTTCCGGCACTGCCTCGCCGAAATGCAGCGAGCCGTAATCGAGCTCGCCGGATGTAAGCGCGGTCACGAGTTCAATTTCATCCGTGGATAAAGATTCCAAAGCCTCCAGCAGCGCAGGCGCTAAATCCCCGCCGATCGGCGGATGGCGCGGCCCCGTGGTGACATAGCGGCCGATATCATGCAGGCCCGCGTGTACAATTTCCAAGAGCGTGCGTTCGCGCGGCGTAAGCGTATCAAAGACTTCTTTCTTGATCCGTTCAAGGAGTTCGCGCGCCTCGGGAGTATCCCCATCGGCCGTAAAACGCGTCAGCAGGCCGTCAATATCCCCGGCCGCGAGCATGCGCGCCGCATCATTAATCGCTTTCCGGTGAATCGCAAAAGTCGCAAAATCATCGGCGCCTGCCCCCGTTTTCCAAGCCATGCCGCGGATTTTAATCATGTCCGCGGGATAACCCAGCGCTGCAAACAAGCGGTCAAAGGCCGCAACGACCGTGCCGTAAGGCTGGCCATCCGCTTGCGCAATCGCGGCGCGTACATCCTCGAGCGCCGGCTGGCCTTTTAAGGACCTGTGAAGCTTATCCATGCCTTCAAAAATGGCCTTCATCGCATTCTCGACATCCACATTCGCGTTATGCGCCTGCTGGATGAGGTCCGCCGGAACAAATTGGTCAAAATTTACCGCGGCTTGAGTGCGGATTTCAGACCTCGAAGTGTCAGGCTCCACAGTGGCCTTATAAAAACTGATCAAGGGCTCACTGAGCGTCCGATAGATTGTTGTGATGATGCCTAAGATTGTGCTGAGCATGCCCAGCGTAATCGAGGATCCCAAAACCAAATTAAAAAACAGCGCAAAGGGCCAAGGCATGCCCATGAGTTCGCCAAAGCCTGGCATCATCGGCATCGGCGCAAAACCCTGCCCGTCCCCGGTCAGGAACATGCCCTGAAAAATGCCCAGTAATTGTAAGGGACCCGGCATGAGCATCGAGAAATCATGGGCCATTAACTGGGCGCCGCCCCAAAAGCTGATAATCGTCAATAAGGCTGAAATCAGGCGGACCGCGATCTGGCCCCATTTTTTATCTGCGGGGAACCAGCCGACACGGATTTTTTTGCCGTCCGGATCGCGCCAATTCTTGACATCGCCCCGCAGTAAATTGATGCCGGAAAGCCAGGCCACACCGCTTCCGAATAAAAAGGACGTAATGAAGATCGGGGCTGAACGCTTTAAAAGGTCAATCGGAAATTGCTGGACCATCGTTTCGATAAAAAACCATGAAAGCGCAATGATCGCCACGGCAAAAAACAATTCGATAATTTGGCCGCGCGGCACATACTCCGGATGGTAAACTTTTTCGCCTTTGACCATCGCAGTAACATTCCCGCCCGGCGCTTTGATCGTCTGCCAAGCCACAACAATCGTCACGAGAATTAAGCCTGCCGCGCCCAGGATAGGAATTAATCCGCCCAATTTAATCAAGTAAAGAGCGCCCAAGACCGACGCTACCGTTGTGACCCCGTAAAAGAAATGCCCGCGATTTTTATAACCAAAGAGGATGAGGATCCCCATCACGGTGAAGGCGAATACCGTAACGGCATTCAAGCCAAGGACCGGCAGGACAATTAACATTAAGGTCGATACGCCCAGCGCCAGCGGCAGTTTCAATTTGAACAAATAATAGAAGTAAGTGAAGTTTGATTCGTTAATGCCTGCGATGATCCAAGCCAGATTGTTCGGCTCGCCCACGTCTTTGTTATTGACCCATTCCACCCACCAATAAAGGCCGCGGCGCTTAGTGGGATCCGGTTCCGCAGAATTGCCGGCTAAAATCCGGTCCACAAAGTCCCCGCTTTGGATGACCTTGATGCCGTATAAGGTCGCGATAAAATATCGGACAAAGGAAACCACGAGTAAGATTGGCTTCAACACAATAAAAGTAAGGTAAATGGATGTGGAGAACACAAATTCCAGCATGCCGCGCAGCATATATTCCACCCATAATAGACCTGCCAAAGGCACGAAAAATAATTTTAGAACGGGCCTAGTGGCAGCCGCGGCTCTGAGCAGTTCTATGTCCTCGTGCCTTTTGTCGGCCATCTTCTTAAAAATCATTACGGTCGACATCAGGATTTTAGGATGCACCAGCAGAACCATGATTTGACCAAAAAGGATTTCACCGAGGTACGGGTAAAGGACTTCCAATAAGCCTGGCGTAACCATGGCCCGGATCGTAATGATCAGCTGAAGCAGCCAGACGGCTTCCGCGATATTGCCGCGGATCACAAGATTGTTAAAAAATCTGCCGGCGGGTCCCAGTTCCGTCAGGTGCAAACTGCCCGTTGCTTCCAAAGATCTCAATTTCGTTTTCACAGTAAGAAAAATAGCGGAAATAACGGCGATGAATACGGCAAAGACCCACATGTGAATATTGCCGGTCGTGAGCGCAAAAAAGGCAATCATTCCGAAAACCGTCAATGCCCCGACCTTTTCAATCAACGCGGTCATAAAGGCCGGTTTCGGCAGATAAAGGAAGAACAAGTACGTTATGTAAATGCCGGCGACATACATGAACACATGGAACGGCATAATGAGGCCGCCAAGCAGAAAGGCAGGCACCGCAGCCACCGCGGTCGCAAACATCAAGGAAGTGTAATAAGGCCGGTCTTTGATGCTCGGCAGCACGCGGGTGTTCACAATGCTGCCCATGTCAAAGGTGAGCGTCCATTTGCCGAACATGCGCCCCATTTCATGCAGGAAATTAAACATCGGATCTTCATACAGCATCGCCTGCGGCACAAGCTGGGCGCCATATTCCAATTCTTCGAGAAGGGCGGCATGGAACTCGTCTTCGCTCAGCGCGGCGGCGGGCAAATACGGCACCGTGTGCAGTTTGCGAACTAGGCTGCCGTAATCATCGCCATCCATTCTTTCTTCTCCCGGTCCGGCGCCAACCCAGGGACGAACCATCAAGGCATAAAATGTAAGCGTCTTAAAGGCGTATTTGCCGAAGGACCGGATTTTGCCGGGCTGATCACCGGCGTGATTTCCGGCAACATACCAGACAAGACCCACCCACCAATAAACCATGCCCGCGGCCGCGCCCCAAAAACCGCCGACCCATAAGCCGGTGACGGCCAGACCCGTGATGAATAAAAGCGGAATAATTGACCTGGCGGCTTTTGATAAACTGAAGTTTTCCGAAAAAAGTGAGTCGGCCAGTAAAAAGCTGACGATTCCGATCAGCGCGCCGGCCGCAGCGCCTGCAAAACTGCCGAACCAGCCGGCAACCATTAAGGCGATCAACACCGCGGGAAACAGCGCCATGCGCCAGCCAAGCTTTTTTGATTTAAATAAAATCTGCATGGCTTCCTGGCTGAACCAAAGCGCTTCTTGCGGAAAATCTTTCATGATCAAGGCATAGAGTGTGCGGTAGATTTGATCCGGCCGGTAACTGATGCGGGGTTGAAATAGCGTTGCCATGCTGGCCGCCATGACCCGGACCAGCGTGCGCATATCCTCGTAACTTGTTTTAATGCCGGCATCAATGACCTGCATATTCGTGATACCGAGATCGGTGCCTTCTCTGCGTAATTTGTCCATGATTTTTGTGGAACGCGTTTCAAATCGTTTCTGTTTTGTCGCAAAAGCCGCGCGGTCCACAGCAAGTTCTTCATCGATCTCACGTTTACTCCAACCCAACGCTTGCAATCTTAATTTTTCGGTCGTGAGCGCGTTTAATTCGCGGCGGAGCTCGCGGGCCTGTCTTTCCAAAGGCACGAGAAGCCGCTGGCGCGCGGCAATATTTTGCTGGCGCAAGGTCTCGATGGTCGGGTAGTCATTACGCCAATTAGCGCCCAGCTGAGCGGCGATTTCAGCTTCGTGCCCGGCCGTAAAATCCATAACTTCGGATAAGGGCTCAGAATAATGCCCGGGATTAAAGCCGTCATGCGGCTTAAAAGGCGCAACGTGGACATAAGGGTCAACATTCGTGCGGGGCGTGGCTTGGCAATACTCGCAAGCAGCGACTTTTTGCGTCACATCTGCTTCGAAGAGTTCGTCCAGCGTAATCAGCGGCCCCTCTTCGAAGAGCCAGCGGACTCCCCCGGCATTATAATAAATTTCAGGCTTTGGAAAACCGGAGTAACGGATCCCGGGGTGCAGCCGGGCGCGGACGCTGGCGTTCATATGTGGATCCGGCACCAGCCGGTTAATGGCGTCATCGATCATTGTAAAAAGTTTGATGCGGCGCGACAGCATCTCCGCTTTATTTTCAGCAGCCGCTTTCGCATCCGGAAATTTTAATTTCTGAGGCCTACCAATGTTCCCATCCCCATCCTCGTCCCACTTGTTAGCTTTAAATTTATCATTCGGTCCCGCGGGTCCGATTTGAAGGACAAGCATATAAACCATCTGCGGGTCGTCTTTTTCAGCCAGAATTGTGACGGCGTCGTCGATCACGACCTGCATCGTATCTTCGTCGTTTGAATTACCTTTGCGGAAAGGCGCCAGCGCGATTAAGCCCATTCGGTGCCCCTCAGCGATGAGATCATCGTCCGTATTGGCTTCCGGATTTTCAGGCTGCTGCGTCGTTCCTCTCGCCAGCGCAACGATCCAAATAATCACGAGCACAAAATAAAATGCAGGAATGGGCATCACCAGATAAAAGGTTTCACCAAAATAGTATGTAAGGGCCAAAAAGGCGCTGTTTGTGAAATCGAGCGTCGTCATAATCGCAAAGGTCACAAAAAGAGCGGAAAACATGGCGCCCATCCAAAAGACCACATTGCCAAAAGGCGTGGGCGTGACATGATACTTGCCGATCTTGGTCCCCGGCCGCGGGGTTCCGACTTTTTCTACCGGCGGACGCCGTGTCGTTTGCTCCCGGAACGCCGCATTCCGGCGCATAATCAGCCAGGAAAAGGCCGTGCCCAGCACGCCCAGCACCGCCGCGATCTCGAGATTGCCCAATCCTGTTTTATCAAAAAGCTTTTTGCGAAAACGGTCCACAATCGTTCTGCTCTTCTGGGTCAAAGATTCCGGCAGGTCGGTGCGCAGCCGGTGCTCGACTTTAAAGCGGAACATGGCGTTAATCGGGATCTCGATCTTTTGCTCAACATGCTGACGGTCAAAACCAAAAACCTCTTGAATGCCGATATGTGTGAGCGGGTGGGTGTTGATATTGTCGCGGTAGACCATAAGCTCCAAGATGGATAAATCCTGGGCTAAGGCATATTGTTCCTGAGGCGCCTTGGTCGGGTCGGAAAATCTGTCTTTTTCAGCTTCCGTTTTGCGGATTTCCTCGAGTTCCTCGCGCATTTGCAGAGCTTGTTCAATCAGGAGCTGCAGCGGGCCCATATCTTCAATGCCGCGCTTGGCCATCTGTTTCGCGATGCCCGGAATGTGCGCATCCAAAAGCGCGCGGTCTTTGGCCGTTAATTTGCCAAAGATATCGCCTTCTTTATACGCTGCGCGGATTTCCGACCTTCCCAGCATTGCACGGATGCCGGTTTCGACCTTAGCCGCATCCGGCTTGGGCTCCAGGATCGGATCGGCGAGCTGCAGTTTCAGCCATTGGTCGGCAAAATAAATAATTTCGTCGATGGGCATGGCCACGCCGGTCTGCTTGCGGATTTCCTTTTTCATATCCTTGACCGCGTCCACCCAGGTATCGACCTTCTCTCTAATCGTGTCTACCCAGCGGCCAATGTCCGCCTCCTGCAGGGCGCCCATGAATGCATTGTGGGCCATGATCTGGGCATCTTCGTCGCTGAGTTTTTTATCGGGCTCGTCTTTATAGATTTCTTCATTAAAGCGCTTCTGAATATGACGGGCCATGGCCAGCTTTACCCGGACACGTTTGACTTCAAGATTCCGCCAATGCGCGATCGTTTCTCCGGGTTTGTTGACCAGGGCATCAAGTTCAGCTAATTCTTTGGTCAGACGCTCGATCATCGCCGGCGCAATCGGGTTAAATTGGACTGAGGCTTTGAAGCGCCGTAATTCCAATTCGATCGTGGACCGGCGCGTGCGCCGCAATTCCTCTTCGATTTCTGTGCGGTAATCCGTTTCGCCCGTCGCGAGGCTGGGATGCCAGTTAATGCGGTCGCCGATCGGGAAAGCGAATGAGCCCGCTTCGCCGCGGC
>ORMF011914661.1_pt1 | contig 18352 bp, 18 predicted proteins | sample 1779871 | NCBI WGS metagenome assembly ORMF01 (sample SAMEA104232316, study PRJEB22302) | groundwater metagenome | biome: forest; feature: aquifer; material: groundwater | place: USA | collected 2011-08-07 | depth 5.4 m | reverse complement strand
CGTCCGGCTCCACGTACATCGCGCGAAGCGGGCTGCCCACGCGCACCTGTCCAAGCTCGGCGTCAAACTGCGCGTCGCTGGCCTGAGAGCGCCCGGCGCGCGCGGCCGCTATCTGAAGAGGAAATGAGCTTTTAAAATGGCCTTCGGCGCCGGACCGCTGCGTCTCCGAGCCTAAGCGCTTCAGCGAATAAGGGCGCAAAAGATACGACCGGCGTATCGAGTAGTCCGGGTCGACTATCTTCTCGAGATAACCGTAACGTGAGACGTTTTCCGCCAAGAGCGGGCTGGGTTTCATCAGGCGGTTGTCACTGGTGAACGTGTTCCCTATCACGACATTGCCGTGGTCACGCGCCGCGCGCGCCATCTCCGCGGTAGAGGCCTCCCCTCCCTCTTCCAGGCCCGTGAAAGAAAGGTTGAGGCCGACGACCTTGGCCCCGCGCTTGGCCAGCTCGTCCACCATCGCCGCGAATATCCTGCGCGACCACGGCCAGCGCGCTTCGAGCTTCTCCGATGACTCTTCGTCGATACGGACGATGACTATGTCCTCTATGCCCTGCGGCGGGGCTGTCGAAAAGCGGCGTATCTTGAAAAAAAGATCGCGTGTCTCCAGCGTCAATTTTTGAAGCGCTTCTGAAGATTTATAATAAGAAGGCAGGCAAGCGAAAAGCAGCGAGAAAACCGCTATCGCGGAGACCCAGTAGGAGTATTTCTTCATCACAGGATTTTATCATTGCCCGGCCTGAATGAAAATGCAAATATACGAGCGGCGATGCGGCGCGATTCAACTAGGCTTTCCCGATGTTTGCGTCCAGCTTTGTCTTGATAAAACTGATTTTTTGTAATAAGCTTCTATTCAAAAGCTGTTGACAAGGCAAAATTGTGAAAATAAGTCGAAACGCTCCTTGCGTTTGCGGAAGCGGTCTTAAATATAAAAACTGCTGCCTGAGGCCCGGTTCCGCGGGTCAGTCGGACCCCAGGCCTGCCGTGTCAAAGTCTCCGTGGGCCGAGATCCTTCTTGCCATCGCGCTGTTGGTTTCGGGCTCCTCCGTTTTTAAGAATTTCCAATCCGATTTTGAGCCGCCATCAAGACATCCCATCACGCTTGAAGAAAAAAAATTCGAATCTATCAAACCCGCTCTGGTGGGTCAGAAGATCGTCGGCTATGTGAATGAGACGTGGAAACCTCTGGATTATTTTGATGCCTCCGCATCCTCTCAATTCTATCTGGCGCAATATGCTTTGGCGCCTGTGGTTTTGGATGGCAAGATCAACCACGACGTGGTCGTCGGGGTCTTTCCCCCCGGCTATAACTATGAGGGTCTATTGCAGTCCATGGGCCTGGCTGTTCGAATGAAAGGCGACAACGGGGTTGTGGCGTTTGATAACGCCGCAAAGACACGGGCGTGATAGGCTTTATTTTTTCATTCACGCTGTCATTCGTTACAGCCTATTTGATCCTGACGCGCCTATGGCCGAAGGACGTAAAATTTGACAGCTATTTCCTCACGCGTGTTTTTTTGTCGCTGGGCTTGGGGGCCGGCCTGTCTTCATGCGCTTATTTTGTCGCGGTGACCTTTGTTAGATTTCCTTATTCTTACGCCATTGTAGACACGGTGCTTCTTATTATTTCTATCGCGTGTTTTTTTTCACGCTCACAAAAAAATTGGCGCCTTTTATTAGCGCCGCCGAAGTCCGCCATCGCTTCAACATCTTCGCCGAGTGATAAGTTCCTGGCTTATGCATCCTTATTCATGATCAGCGCCGGCCTCTATGTGTTTGTCCTGCGGTCCTTCCGGGAGCCTCATGGCCAATGGGACGCTTGGGCCATTTGGAACGTCCACGCCCGGGTGCTCTTTAGGGCTGGGACTGATTGGCAATCTTTTTATTCGCACATCATTTCAAACTATCCCCTGCTTCTGCCTTCATGCGTCGCGCGCGTTTGGACCTACGGGCGCAGCGACGCCCTCGCAGGACCCGCGTTGATGGCATTTTTATTCTCCGCCGCGTGCGTGGGGCTGCTATTCGCCGCGTTGTCCGCGTTCCGTCATACAACGGCGGCTCGCCTGTCTCTGCTCGCGCTGCTAGGCACACCTTTTTTTCTCCTGCATGGCGCTTCTCAATACGCCGACATTCCTCTGGCCTTCTTTTTTCTATCGGCCGTCGTCCTTCTGGCTCTGCACGAAGAAACATCGAATGCTGTCTTCCTGCCTTTGGCGGGTCTCGCCGCCGCTATGGCGGGCTGGACAAAAAACGAGGGGCTGTTTTTTTTAGCCGTGACAGCAATCGCGCTCATCTTGAAAAGGCTCATGCAAAAAAAAATAAAGCCCCTGACGAAAGAGATGCTATTATTCGTAGCAGGCGCCTTGCCGGTGCTGGCGCTTATTTTATTTTTTAAGACCGCTTTTTTATTCGACAAAGGGTCGCCTTTTATCAAGCCGGCGGCGTCACTGGCTGAAACTTTGCTGGACCTCTCCCGACACGTCCTGGTCATCAAAGCGCTGACGATGAAGATCCTGACGCTGGGCAAAGGGTGGGTCGGTGTACCGGTCTTGCTTATCGCATACGTGGCCGCAAAACGGTCCTTTGCTCCATCGTGGCTTTGGCTTTTTCCTACGGGCATGATCGCGGGCTACTATTTTGTGTTCGTGACGACCCCTTATGATCTGACCTGGCTGCTGGATTTATCGCTCGAACGTCTATTGATACAACTATGGCCGATGGCCCTATTCGTCTATTTCATGAGCGTTGAAAGGGCTGAAGGAAAACATGACTGACATGAAACTCTCGATTTTGATTCCCGTATACAATGAAGTTAACTATGTCCTCGAACTCCTGCGACGCGTGCAAGCGGAGCCGCATCAAAAGGAGATCATCATTGTCGATGACGCCTCGACGGACGGCACTGTCGAACTGCTCAAGGGATTGACCGACTCCAACCTGCGCGTCATTTACAATCAAAAAAACGCCGGAAAAGGGGCCTGCCTTAAAACAGCGATCCGGCACATGCGCGGAGACATCGCCATCATTCAGGACGCGGACCTTGAATACTACCCGGATGAATACGGGATCCTGGTCAACAAAATCATCGAAGGCAAGGCCGACGTAGTTTTTGGGACGCGCTTCGCCGGGTCGCGGCGCGTTTTTCATTTTTACCATTATTTGGGCAACGCCCTCATCAATCTCATAGCGAATTTTTTATTCGACGCCAATTTGACCGATTTAATGACCGGGTACAAAGCGTTTAGGGCCGACGTCTTGAAAAGGCTAGTACTCAAGGCCGACCGCTTCGGCATCGAGCCTGAAATTACCGGTGAGGTATTCAAGAGGCGCTTCAAAGTATACGAGGTGCCCATCTCTTATGATGGGCGCGGTTACGACGAAGGCAAAAAAATCAAATGGACAGACTTTTTCAGCTGTCTCTACTGGCTGATTGCCTCGCGGCTCAGAGGCATAGACGCGGGCACCGAGACGCTGGAGAGGGTCAGCGTGCTCAGCCATTACAACCGGTGGACTTACGAAAAAATGAAGCCCTGCCTGGGGACCCGGGTCCTTGAGATAGGCTCCGGGATAGGGACGATATCGCATTATTTGGTTTCCAAAGGCCGTGAGGTGCTATTAACGGATATCGAGGAGACTTATACGCGCGTTTTAAAGGATAGATATATAGGCAACCCGCATGTCAAGGTCCTGCAAATGGACATTCAAAACGTCTGTCAGCACGTGCCCGATGAGAGCGTCGACACCGTAGTGGGCGTGAATGTCATGGAGCATATCCAGGACGACGATCTCTTGATCGCCAATCTAAAAAAAATTATACGCACGGGTGGCAGCCTGTTCATCCTAGTCCCCGCTCACATGGCTTTGTACGGGCAGCTGGATAAAAAGATCGGGCATTTTCGCCGTTACTCGAAAGCGGAGCTTTCCGAAAAACTTCAAAAGCAGGGTTTAAAAGTTGAAAAAATCGAATACATGAATTTTTTGTCGGCCATAGGCTGGTTCATCACTTATAAAATCTTCAGAAGCAAAAAGATGCCCAAGAACCAGTTAAGGCTACTGAACCTGATCATCCCCTCGATCGCCTTTATCGAAAAGTTTGTCCGCTTCCCTTTCGGTCTCTCAGTCATCGCCATCGCCCGCAAACCCCTCTAAGCTTCGCCCCCCTATTATATATTATAGGTCACGTCAGTGACACCATCGAAGGAACGCTTGCCGTTCCTTCGACACTTTATAAGTCACTTCAGTGACACATCAGCAGGGGAAAAAGGATAATAAAGGGAAAAGGGGACTCTCCCCTTTTCCCTTTCTATAGTAGGGGGTTTTTCTGCATTCCTTAGAGGATGGGGGTAACAGCGCCGAAGGCTTTGCGCTGGATTCTTTCTGCCTCACCGCGCAAAGCCGTAGGACGCGCCATAGGGGGAAACAACGTTTCCCCCTTGGAAAATTAAAATGCCCCCATTTTTTGGATGGAGGCATTTTAATTTTTTGCGGAAGGGGGGAGTCGAACCCCCAATCCTTGCGGCACTAGCTTCTGAGACTAGCGCGTATGCCAATTCCGCCACTTCCGCGTATTCTTTTTGCCAAAGCGCTTAGGCCCGCCGCTTCCGTTTAAACTTTAGTCTTGGTTTCGGTCTCGTCGGACTTCGGCTTACCCAGCTTGCTGATCCACGAAGCGCCTACGTCTTGTATAGCCGATCGGATGGGGGCGGCCTGGGCGGTCGCCAGCGGACGCAGCGCCAAGCGTATCTGTGCCGTCTTCTTTGCGGCCACTTGAACCGGAATTATTTGAGGTTCATAGCCGCCGGCCGATACCTTCAAGATATAGTTTCCGGCCTCGATATCTTTTTTGGTCTCGCTTCCGTCACTGTCAGTGTCGTCCGAAGACAGGAGTGCGTTGCTGGTACTTAAGAGCTCGACCTGAGCGTTGTGTACCGGTCTGCCGTCGGGAGTGCGCACGATCAGCGAGATCTCGCCACGCCCGGCAGTCTCAGGGAACATCACCTTCTTGGCGTTATAAACACCGACGATCAGCGTGGCGAGGCCCGCCAGGATGGCGATAGTGACCTGTGCCCTCTTCAGTAATTGGTCTTGCTTGCTGTCTTCGCTCATAAATCCTTTAAAAGATTATTGGCGCTTTTCCAGAGGCACGTAGACGCGCTCGGACGGGCCGGTGTAACTCGAGACGGGGCGTATCAGGCGGTTGTTGGCGTACTGCTCGAGCACGTGCGCGGTCCAGCCGGCCATGCGGCTGATGGCGAACAACGGCGTGAAAAGGTCTATCGGTATGCCCAGTATGTAAAGCACCGAGGCCGAGTAAAAATCCACATTACAGTTGAGCTTCTTCTTTTCCCAAACGGTTTTTTCCAGCTGCTGCGATATCGTGTACCACTTGGCCTGCCCCGCGTTCGCCTCGGCCAGCGTCATGGACATCACGCGCAAATCGTCGGCGCGCGGGTCCGGGCCTTTGTAGATGCGATGGCCAAAGCCCATGATCTTGTTTTTATGGGCCAGCGCGTCTTCCACGAACGGTTCCACGCGCGAGACATCGCCGATGGCGATGAGGCTTTCCATGGTGCGCGTGTTCGCCGATCCGTGCAGGTCTCCTTTTAGCGTGCCTATGGCTGAAACAACGGCCGAATAGATATCCGACTGCGTCGACGCGGTGATGCGCGCCGCGAACGTCGACGCGTTCAGGTCATGCTCGGCCAACAGAATGAAATACTTGTCCAGCATCTTGACTTCGACGGCAGTGGCCTCTTTGCCCTTTAAAAGATAGAGAAAACTCGCGGCCGTACCTGCCGGCTCTTTTTTCGCGGACACGGGCGTTTGGCCGTTTCTTATCCTGTCCCAGCCGGCGACCACCGCCGGCACGCGCGCGATGAGGCGAATGGCCTTGCGCACGCTGGATTCGGCGGATTTGTCCTCGGTCTCGGCGTCGTAGAACGACAAAAGCGACACGGCCGTCCTCAGCGCGGACATCGGGTTGACGCTCTTGGGCCAGGCCTGCATCACGCGTATCACTTCGTCGGGGAGTGAACGCTCGGCGACCAGCCTCGAAGTGAATTCGGCGAGCTGCTTTTGCGTGGGCAGCTGGCCAAAAAGAAGCAGATAGGCGGTTTCCTCGAAATGCGAGTTTTGCGCCAAGTCGTGGATGTCATATCCGCGGTAGGAAAGCTTGGAATTTTTACCGTCAATGACGCTGATGGAGCTTTCGGCGGCCACAACGTCTTCGAGGCCCTTGGAAAATGTGCTTTGTTCTTTGACCGCCACGACTTAAGTCCTTTATTTGAAAAACATTATTGTGCCATCGGCACAGTCTAAAATCAATACTTCCTTTATTTGCCCGGAATGCCCGGCTCCGTCATTTTCAGCGGGTCCATAATTTTATTTACCTGCTCTTCCGGCATCAATTTACGCTCGCGTATCACCTGGATAATGCTTTTCCCTGAGGCGAGTGCCTCTTTGGCCACCTCGGCCGCTTTGGCATAGCCGATGTAGGCGTTCAACGCCGTGGCCAGGCCCATGCTGGACTCGGCGTAATGGCGGCATTTTTCCCTGTCGGCCGTGATACCGTCGATGCATTTCTCACGGAGGACTTTCAGCGCATTGCCGAATATCGTGGCGGCGAAATTGAGGTTGAAAACCATAACCGGCAGCATCACGTTCAGCTCGAGCTGCCCCGCCTGCACGGCCAGTGCCACAACGGTGTCGGCGCCGACGACCTGAAAGGCCACCATGTTCACCATTTCAAGTATCGAAGGGTTGACTTTGCCGGGCATGATCGACGAACCTGGCGCCGTCGCAGGCAGGTTGATTTCGGCCAATCCCGTAGTCGGCCCCGAAGACAAAAGCCTTAAATCGTTGACTATGCGCGTGATCTCCAGCGCGAGGTTTCTGAGCGCCGCGGACACTTCGGCCATAGGCCTTTGGCTCTGCATGGCTTCACGCATGTCTTTAGCCGGGACCAGCGGTAAACCTGTCAGCCTGGCAAGCTCACGGACCATGCTCTCCTGGAAACCGGGTGCCGTGTTGAGGCCCGTGCCGGCCGCGCTGCCACCGATACCAAGCTCACAAAGCGACTTTTCCGCGTGCTGCAGGGACAGCTTGCATTTTTTTATCGCCTCCCCGTAGGCGCTGAACTCCTGTCCCAGACGCAGGGGCACCGCGTCCTGCAGATGCGTGCGCGCCGATTTGAGCACGCCGTCGAACTCCTTACCCTTGGCGGCGAAAGACTTCTCCAGCGCCTCCAGAGGCCCGTAAAGCGACTCGCGCAGTACAAAGATCAGCGCTATCCTGGCGGCCGTGGGGTAAGTGTCGTTGGTGGACTGGCCAAGGTTCACATGGTCGTTGGGATGCAGCGGGCTGTACTTGCCCTTTTCGGCGCCGAGGATTTCATTGGCTCGATTGGAAAGCACCTCATTGACGTTCATATGAAATGCTGTGCCGGCCCCCATCTGGAACACATCTACCGGGAATTGGTCGCGCAGTTTGCCGGACAGCACCTCGTCACAGGCCTTGACCAGCGCGTCGGCGACGGCCTGGGGCAACAAGCCGGCCTTGGTATTCACCAGTCCCGCAGCCTTTTTGACGTAAATAAAGGCGTCGATGAAACGCGGATGGGCGGTGAGCCCGCTGATGGGAAAATTCTCGACGGCGCGGTCGGTTTGTATACCGTAATAGACGCTGTCGGGGATCTGCCGAGCGCCCAACGAGTCCTTTTCCGCGCGCGTTTTCATGGACTTACTTTAAATCGGAGTCGGGACGACCCTGCGAAGCCTTGGATTTGCTTTCTCTGGAAGTGAGCGCGTTATCCAACTTTGCGGCAAGCCTCTGTCTCTCGGATTCGGCATCCCTGCGCGCCGCCTCTTCCTCCCGCATCTGTCCCTCGAGTCTGGAGATCTCCTCGTCCTTGGCGCTGAGCTGTCCCTGCAGTGCGGCGACCTTGGAATTCAGCGCGTTGATGTCGGCCTCATAATTCCTGCCTGTAGTGGCGCAGCCCGAAAGCAAAAAAACCAAGCCCAAAACTGAATAAATTGCATTTTTTAACACCGCGATCGTCCCCCCTTTTTTAACTTGATGCGTAGACCTCGTAGTTGATTTCAGGAAAAATATTGTCGATAGATTCTATGCTCTCGAGATAGCCAGTGTCTATAGAATTTTTGTTGGTTTGCTCCCAAAGCCGCGTGAAACGCTCCAAATGGTCTTTCGTGCGCTTCACCGCGTAAGAGGTGTGTGTGCCGGTCTTCATGATGAAGGCCCAGTCACTGGACTGCGCCAGCAAAAGCTCGCGCGCCATCTGGTTCAGCGCCCTGCGCTGCATGCCCTCTGAACGGCCGTGACGGTTGGCCGCCTCGATCATGCGCTCCGAGGCCTTGTGCAGATGACGGTAGATCCAGTCATTGGAACCGTTCAGCCAGACCTCGGCGTAGCCGTTGTACCCCCAGCTCGACATCGACGGCGTGATTACCTGGTTGCGCGGGTTTTTTTCGAGATACTCCATCGGCGTGATGGCCTTCACCGTGTCCTGGTCATGATGCATTTTTCTGAACAGGTACTCGAGCCATAAAGGGCCTTCGAACCACCAGTGCCCGAATAGCTCGGCGTCGTATGGCGAGATGATCAGCGGTTTTTTGCCTTCCATCAAGCCGTGCAGATGCTCGACCTGCTTCTCGCGGTTGAACATGAAGTTACCTGCGTGGTCGGCGGCCTTCTGTCGCGCAACTTCCGGAGAGTAAGGCTGTTTTTCATCTCCCAAGCCGGTAATCTTGTAATACTTGATGCCCGTGTTGATGCGTGAGCCGTCGCCGTTGAGGTACGGGCGCACGTAATCGTAGTCGAGGTCAAAACCGATGTCGCGGTAAAACTCACGGTAATTGGCGTCCCCCGGATAGCCCTCCTCGGCACTCCAGACGCTTTTAGAGGACTCCATGTCGCGTCCGAAAGCGGCTACGCCCGAGCGGCAATACACCGGCGCGAACACACCGTATTTGGGGCGCGGGCTGCCGAACAGAATGCCGTGTGTGTCGACCATGAAAAAGCGTATGCCCTCTTCTTTCAGGATCTCGTCGACTCCCGGATAGAAACCACATTCGGGCAGCCAGATCCCGCGCGGCCGGCGGCCGAGGATGCGTTCGTGAGTCTGTGCCGCCACGCGGATCTGCGCGCGCACAGCCTCTTTCTGTACCTCCATCAGCGGTAAAAAACCGTGCGTAGCCGCGCAGGTCATGATCTCAAGATATCCCTGGTCTTGCAGCTCCTTGAATGCGCGCGTCAGGTCATTGTGATAGCGGTCGCAAAAAATCTGGCGTGTCTCGATAAAAAGACCGTGGTACATCTCGGCCAGGCCGCGGAACGCCGCGTCGTGCTGAGTGCGCTCGATCTCGCGGCGCGAAAGCTCTATGAGCCGATCCAGGTGCTTCACGTAGCGCGATTGCAGGAGCGGGTCCACCATCATCGAAAGCAGCGTCGGCGTCAGAGACATCGTGACGCGAAAATGCACGCCGTCGCGTATCAGCGACTGGAACGAGCGGATCAGAGGGATGTAGGTCTCGGTAATGGCCTCATAGAGCCACTCTTCCTCGAGAAAACGGGAGTGCTCGGGGTGGCGGATGTAAGGAAGATGCGCGTGCAGAACGATGGAGAGGTAGCCTTTTTCCATGGAAATGGCTCTTAAGCTCTTTGTGTGGTCAGTGCCTGGGCGATTGTTCTTTTGTCCTGCTCAGTTTTCGCCGGGCCGAAACCGGAAGACCTCTCAGAAGAAACGATGCCTTTTAAGTAACGCTCTAAAATCTCGCGCATGTCGAGGGAGCTTTTTTGGCCGCCGAAGCCACCGGACAAGCCGAATATTTTCCAGTAGAGCTCGTCGGGCAAAAGCCATTCCTCGTCCAGCACCTGAGACACGCCGAAGCGCGGCGTGCGCACCACGTTTGAGCGCACGAGCACGAAAAAACGTCCATCCTGTGTGCGTATGCCGAGTTCGGCCATCCACTGCCTGTCGGGGGCCCCGACATCGATGGTCCAGTTGTCCGTCATAAAGTTGAGTTCGATGTCGAAATGCGAATGCGCGTTTTGCGGCGCGGCGTCGGTGACGTCATAGACGCGTAAAACCGTTTTCTGCTCGCGCAGGCCCAGCCTCTGTATCTCGTCCCTCACCTCTTGGCCCCGCCGCGGCGTCACTTCCCAATAGGCGAAAATCCACCAGGGGTCGCGCACTAAAAGCACCAGTTTGTCCTCGCCATAGGCTGTCGGCAGATCAAAGGGCGCCGCGCCCGTCTCCTGATAAACGCTCTCGGAGGTCTCGGGGGTACTGGCGAGAAAGGTCTCCAAATTCTGTGTTTTTAACCCATTTGATTTAAAAGGCTTGCGAGGTTTTTGAGCGTTTCTTGCGCTGTCGTTACGTTTGGCCGGACGTTTGTTTTTGGGAGCGCGCGTGGGCGTCCTTTTGGCGTTTCTTTTTGATTTGGAGACAGGTTTTCTCATAAGATTGTCCGGTGCGATCATTATAAGTCAACGAGCGGGACGAATCCATATAAAAAGTTTGGTGAAAGAAAGCGTAAATCAAGGCGTGATTTCGGGGAAAAAACTGTCTTACAAAAAACTTAAAAGGCTCGGTACGAGCGCTTTAAAAAATAAACACGCCGGCGGCGACGACGGTGGTGTAACCGCCTTTTTCAACCATCGCCGACTGTGTCATATTGGTGGTCTTGACGATCTTGTCCGAGATCCTGAAAATTTCTTCTTTTTCGTCCCAGCTCTTGTCCTCGTCAAGCTCTATGCCCAGCGTCGAAGCCAGCATGGCCGCCGCGAGATCCTCGGCCGTGTCCCCCGCCTCTTTCTCGGTCTGCCCGTACGCGTAGTATTCACTAAGGTAACCGTAGATGCTGGGGTCTGAAGGGATGGCGCAACCGATCGACGCCGCGATCAGGCGCCGCGCCTCGTTTGAGGAGGTCCTGGCCGTCACGGCGAAAGTGATCATGCCGGGGTAAATATATTTTTGGCCTTCGTTGCGGGAGATGAGCTCGCAGTTGGGGGGAAAAATACTGGAGACGTGGACGATGTTGCACTTTTCAATACCGGCGTCGCGCAGCGACAGCTCGAACGAGCGCAACTCGTGCTTGTGGGAGCCGACACCTTTGGTAAAAAACATTTTTTTGGGGACCAACAACTGCTGTCCCATGCTCAGATGCGTTTCAAGCGTGACCGCACCGTTTTGCGCGTTGTTTACCGCTCCCATTTTTTAATTTTCCCTCCTTGGAAAATAAAAATTTACTGTGAGATTAATATACGTTCCCCGCATTTTAATGTCAATTACATTCTAGCCTTCGGCGGCGAAACGCGGCCGCTTGTTTCTTTGGCGTTTCTTTGATAATCTAGGCCTTAAGGAGAGGGCCCTCGATGAAATGCGACACCTGCGGCAAAGACGTCAAGGAAGTGAAGCGAGTCGTGGTTGACGCCGGTTACGACCGCACGCTGGCCAAGCCGCTTTACAACTGCACTGACTGCTATCAAAAAAAAGAGCTCTCCAAGAAAAAACCGTCCTAAACCGGGTACGCCCACTCCGGGGAGCCGTATCTTTCCCTTTGCACGCGCGCGGCCGAGGCCAGCTCTTCGGCGCCGAGTGGCCTCTCAATAAAGCGCGCGGTCCATTTTTTCTCGAACCCGCTCACCAAATACGGCACCAGTAAGTGGCTGTCCTTGAAAACCATAGAGCTCTGATGCAACATCACACCTCCCAGACGGCGCTGGCTGGCCCCTACCACTTTTCGCCCCTCCAGCAAAAGGTCATAACAGGAAGGCCTCTCGAAACAAACCCGGTCCCCTTGAGGGCGGCCCGAAGGCACGGTCTTACAATCGGCGAAATCAAGCTGGGGATACACCTCTCTGAGGCCTAGACGCAGCGCGTCGTTGATCTTAAGATAGGATCCTTTCACATCGCCGGCCAAAAACGCGTTGGGGTTCTTGAGCGCCAACGAAAACGTCAGGTCCGCGCCGTGCGTAACCATACCTCCGCCTGTAATCCGCCGTACCACCGGAATATTTTTCTCGCGGCATTTGAATTTCTTGACTACTTGTTGGACGTTTTGGAAATAGCCGATAGAATAGCAGCAGGCGTCGGACCAGGAATAAATCCTCAGTGTCGGCGGGGTTTGGATGTCCTCTTGGGCCGTCATCAACATCTCATCGATGGCCATGTTCTCGAAGGCGGTCCGGGGCGGGTCGAGGATCAGACGAAATACAGGGTTTAACATGCTCCTTGCGCGCAGGAGGATAGCGTCTGTCTGGCGACGGCCGCTCCAAGCGAGGTTGGAGCAGCGTTCTTTTGTCCGGGCTTGTAGCGCAGATTCGGGGGCCTGGCCGCCGTGACCTCGTCGATGCGGCTCACCGGCGTGGTGTGCGGGGCCTCCAGCACCTTCTCGGGATGCTGGTCGATCTCCTTGTCTATCATAGACAGGATCTGAACAAACTCATCCAGCGTTTCTTTGGACTCCGTCTCGGTGGGTTCCACCATCATCGCCTCTTCAACTATCAGCGGAAAATAAATCGTCGGCGCGTAAACCCCAAAGTCGAGCAGGCGCTTGGCGATATCCAGCGCCTTCACGCCTTTTTTCTTCTGCTTCTTGGCCGACATTACGAATTCGTGCATGCAAAACCCCTGATGCGGGACATCATACATCCCCTTCAGGCGCGCCTTCAGATAATTGGCGTTCAAAATCGCGTTCTCGGCCACGGCCCTCAGGCCGTCCCTGCCCAACGCCTTGATGTACGCGTAAGAGCGGATGACGGCGCCGAAGTTGCCATAAAACGAGCGTAGCTTGCCTATGGAATGCGGCGCCTCTTTCTCAAATGCGTAACCGCCGCTCTTGGGGATCACGCGCGGCGCAGGAAGAAACGGGATAAGCTCTTTTTTGACGCCTACCGGTCCCGAACCCGGGCCACCCGAGCCATGTGGCACAGCGAATGTCTTATGAAGGTTCAGATGCACGATGTCGAAACCCATGTCGCCCGGCCTGCAGATGCCCACCAGCGCGTTCATGTTCGCTCCGTCATAGTAGAGCAGTCCGCCCGCCGCGTGGACCATCTTGGATATCACCAGGATGTCTTCCTCAAAAAGGCCCAGCGTGTTGGGGTTGGTCATCATGAGGCAGGCGACGTCGTTGTCGAGTTTGCGCCTCAAGTCCTCGATGTCCACATGCCCTTTGGCGTTGGTAAGTAACTGCACCACCTCATAACCGCAGAGCGCGGCCGAGGCCGGGTTGGTGCCGTGCGCCGAATCCGGAATCAGCACCTTGGTCTTTTTTTGTTTTTTAAGTTTGTGATAGGCGCTGGTTATGAGCAGGCCGCAAAATTCGCCGTGCGCGCCGGCGGCCGGCTGCAGCGTAAACTCGTCCATACCGGTGATCTCGGACAAAAGCGCCTGCATCTCGTAGAGGATTTTCAACGCACCCTGGATGTCGCCGGGGTCCTGGTACGGATGGATCTGCGAATACGAAGTCGAGGCGGCGATCGCATCCAGCGCCTTGGGGTTGTATTTCATGGTGCAGGATCCCAAAGGATAAAAGTTCGCATCAACGCAGAAGTTCTTTTGAGACAGCTTGGTGAAATGTCTGACCACGTCCAGCTCCGACACAGTCGGCAGCTCGGCGTCTTTTTTCCTCAAGAACTCTTTGGGGATGCCTTTCACAGCGTCCTCTGGGGAGCCTTCGAGACGCGGGAGCCAGGACGCGTCGCTGAAAGAGTGCTTTTCAAAAATAAGCTCGCTCATCTTTAAGACTCCTCTATCGCGCGCGCCAGATGCTCGAGATCGGCGGACGTCCTTTTTTCAGTGACGGCAAACAGATAGCTTGAGATCAGTTCGGGATAAAAGCCGTCTATGGACAACGGTCCCAGTATCCTGTGCTTCCTGAGGTTTTCCTTGAGCCGATTCTTGTCCTTTTCGATGACCAGAGCGAACTCGTTGAAAAACGGCTTGCCGGAAAACGCGCGCACACCTTTGATGCCCAGAAGCCGCTCGTTCGCCTGGTGGGCGTTTTTGACGTTCAGAAGCGCGAGTTTCTTGATACCCTCTTTGCCTAGCAGGCAGAGATAGATCGCGCCTTTAAGCGCGCACAGCGCCTGGTTGGTGCAGATGTTGGACGTGGCCTTTTCACGGCGTATGTGCTGCTCGCGCGCCTGCAGTGTGAGCACGAAGGCGCGGCGGCCGACTTTGTCTACGGTCATGCCGGAGATGCGTCCCGGGATCTTCCTCAAAAGCTCTTCTTTAACTGTAAAAAAACCGAAAGGGGGCCCGCCGAAAGACACTGGGTTCCCCAAAGGCTGCCCTTCGCCGACGGCAATGTCGGCGCCATATTCTCCGGGAGGCTGGAGAATGCCCAGTGAAATCGGGTTCACGCAGGCGATGAAAAACGCCCCCGCCTTGTGCGTGATCTGGGCCAGCTTCTCAGTCTCTTCCAAGATGCCGAAAAAGTTGGGCTGCTGCACGATGACAGCTGCCACGTCCTTGTTGACGGCAGCCTTGAAAGACTCCAAATCCAGAGCGCCGTCCTTCATGGGCAGCGTCACGATCTCGGCGCCGAGAAAAGACAGATAGGTCCTTACCACTTCCCTGTATTCGGGATGCACGGTGGTGGGCATCAGTATCTTCTTGCGGTCGGACGAACGCAACGCCAAAAGCGCGGCCTCGGCCAGGCTTGAGGCGCCGTCATACATTGAGGCATTGGAATAATCCATCGCAGTGAGCTCGCAGATCAGACTCTGGTACTCGTACATGCTTTGAAGCGTGCCCTGGCTGGCCTCGCCCTGATAAGGCGTGTAGGCCGTGATGAATTCGCCGCGCAGCGCCAGACGGTCGATGACGGCCGGAAAAAAATGATCATAGTTGCCGGCGCCCAGATCAGGAATAAAGTATTTGAAATTTTTATTGGCGTGGCCGATCTCGTCCAGCTCCCGGTCCAACTCCAGCTCCGAGATGCCCTCGGGCAGCTTGAGCGCGGATTTTCTTAGCTCGGCGGGAATGTTCTTGAGTAGCGCCTCAAAAGAAGGCGCGCCGATAACCTTGAGCATTTCCGCTTTATCTTTTTCTGTGTTCGAGATGTAGTGCATCGGGGGATTAGTGGACGGCGTCCTTCACGCGGTTGTAGTCGTTTTCGGACAAAAGCGAGTCCCACTCCTTGGGGTCCGAGCACTCGATCTGGAAAAGCCACCCGTCGCCGTAAGGCGAGCGATTCACCAGCTCCGGGTTGCTCTTGAGCTTGTCATTGACCTTCACGATCTTACCGGACAGCGGGGCATAGATGTCGAACGCGGCCTTCACCGACTCCAGCACCATCGCGCTTTCCTTTTGCTTGAGCGCGCGGCCAGACTTCGGCAGCTCCACGAACACAACGTCCGAGATTTCCTTTTGCGCGTGGTCGGTGACGCCGACGGTGGCCGTACTGCCATTTAAGCTCACCCACTCATGCGTCGTGGTGTATTTTAACCGAGAGGTGTCCATCACTAGTTCCCTTTCTTGTGTTTTAGATTCACAAACGGCAGCTTGACGATCTCGGCCGGCACGCGGCGGCCATGCACTTCGATTTCTATGCGGGTACCGGGCAGCTCATGGCCCTTTTCCACGTATCCGAGGCCGATGTTATAACCCAGGCTCGGGCTAAACGAACCGCTGGTGACCGTGCCTATATTCTTCTCATCTTTAAATAGTAGATAATGCTCGCGAGCGACAGGTTTGTCCAAAACTTTGAAACCGACCAGGCGCCTGGAAATGCCACAGGTTTTCTGCTTTAAAAGACTTTCACGCCCCACAAAACCACCTTGTTTGTCGAAAGCAATGGCCCAGCCCAGACCCGCCTCCAGAGGCGTCGTCGTGATGTCCACGTCGTTACCGTACAGCGCGTTGCCGGCTTCCAGGCGCAACGTGTTTCTGGCGCCCAGCCCCGCCGGAAGCACGCCTTCAGCCTTCCCCTCTTGGATCAGCTTGTCCCAAAGCGCCGGCGCCTGGGCGTAGCTTGAAAAAATTTCGAATCCGTCTTCGCCGGTGTAGCCGCTGCGTGACACCCAAACCGGCTGGCCCGCGAACCTCTCTTCCTTAAAATGATAATAGCCCAGCGTGTGAAGCTCAAAACCAAACAGCTTTTCCAGCGCCGCCTCGGACTTGGGTCCCTGCACAGCGATACAGGCCGTCTCGTCGCTGTGATTTTTAAGCGAAACACCGGCCGGCGCGTAGCGGGCCATCGCCTCAAAGTCCCGCTCGCTATTGGCCGCATTCACGATGACGTAATAATCGTCTTTGGCGGCCTGATAGATCAAGAGGTCATCCAGGGCCCGACCCTCTTCGTCGCAGAGCAGGCTGTAGAGTATCCGCCCATCTTTCAACTTGTTCAAATCGTTGGTCACGCAGCGCTGAAGAAAAGCGAAGGCGCCGGGACCGCTCACGTGGAATTCGCCCAGATGCGAGACGTCGAAAGCGCCGGCCGACTGCCGCGTCCACTGATGCTCGGCGATGATGCCGGTATAATAAATCGGCATGAGCCAGCCGGCGAAATCCACCATCTTCGCGCCTAGCGCCACATGCCGGTCATAAAGCGGGGTTTTTTTGAGTGAGTTGGCTGCTTGCAAAACTGTCATTTCACGGTACAAAAAGGTTAAGCTTGAAAATTTGCCGAACGGGGCTAATTTAACACAAAATTTTATGCATGGCTATATGTTTCAGGGCTGCTTTCCCGAGACAACCGGCACCGCAGCTTCTCATGTAGGGGAACACGCCCAGCGACGGCACGCCGCTGGCGTCGGAGACAACGCCGGGGTTTGTCCTTTCGGGCACGGACAGCGGCCCGCCGCCCAATCGGTTGAAAATCACGCCCAGCGGCTCAATTTTTCTCTTACGAAGCGCCTCGATGCTGAGTAGCGAATGGTTGATTGCCCCCAGGCCCGAGCGCGACACTAGCACCACTTCCGCCTTGAGCCGCCCGACAAGATCCACCACGAACAATCTGCCGGTCACGGGGACCAAAAGACCGCCACAGCCTTCGATGATCAGCGTGTCGTATTTTCTTTTCAACGCGGCCGCTGCCTTGTCGATACGCGACAGATCGATTTTTTTCTTTTCCAGGCGGGCCGCGACGTTGGGCGATAGCGGCGCTATAAGCGCGATGGGGTTAATGAGGTCCATAGGCTCCTCTATGCCCGCGCACGCGGCAAGGAATCTCGCGTCTTCCAGGCCGCCGCATGAAATCGGCTTCATCACCCCGACGCCTAGCCCTTTCAGCCTCAATGCCGACGCCAATGCGCCGGCAACCATGGTTTTTCCCACACCCGTATCCGTGCCAGCGACGAATAGAATTTTCATCTCAAGAGACCTTTTTTAGCGGCCACACGAGGACCTCAATTTTTTTTGAAAAATGTAAAAGCGGTTTCATGTCGGGTAATTTAATTCCATGGGCGGCGACCAAGGTATTTTTTAAAAACTCGGCTTCGGCCGCCTGCAGAGGCCAAGGCTCATGATGGATCTCGGCCCGGTAAATCCTGTGCAGGCTGTCGAAAGAGTAAAGCGAGTAACGCATGGTCAACCAATGGTCCAGCGTACCGGGCTGCGGCGGCGCGACAGGACCTGTGGGCCGGTACCGCGCTTCAAACGCGGCATCGCCTTTAGAGCGCGTGCTCGAATAAATTATTTCTCCGTTAGAGGCCCGTTTTTTAATCTTTGCGTCAAAATAGGGAAGCTTGTATGTCGCGCGCGCCGTACGGACGGCCACCGGGTTGGCCGCGTCAAGGCTGAAGAAGAAAACACCCGCCTTTCCCCTGGCCTTCACATAAGTCCGTAGGTTGATCTCGGGAAAAGAGGACATGCCGAGCACAGGCGGCAGCGCCCTCATTCGAAGCCCGCTGATATCGAAAGGCACCACACCTATCCACGCTTGGCCGTCATAGGTATCGATCTGCAGTTCCGGTGGAATTTTGTTCCTTATTGCGTCTACAGTCACCGGCCAATGCGCGAAAAGCAGGTCATTCCACACCTGCTTCATCGTCCAAGCCCCCTCAGGCAGGGGCCAGGGTCGATAATCCATTTTATTAAGTTTAACCGATACACTCATGCGGTTTTCATGTCACCTTTTCAATCGATTCTTGGATGACGCGGCAAAGCCGGCGCAATTGGGCCTTGGTGATGGATAAAGGCGGCATTAGCACGATGACATTGCCCAGCGGCCTCACCATCACGCCTTTTTTCCTGGCCTCAATGATGACGCGATGCCCTCTTTTTTCGGCGAGCGGGTAAGGTTGTTTTGTGGCCGTATTTTTTACAAGCTCTATACCGGCCATGAAACCGGCCTGTCTCACGTCGCCCACATGCGGCAAGCGTTTT
>ORMF012014315.1_pt1 | contig 18365 bp, 18 predicted proteins | sample 1779871 | NCBI WGS metagenome assembly ORMF01 (sample SAMEA104232316, study PRJEB22302) | groundwater metagenome | biome: forest; feature: aquifer; material: groundwater | place: USA | collected 2011-08-07 | depth 5.4 m | reverse complement strand
TTGGGGTCACCGGTCCCACGGCTCACGCCGTGGGCTAGTATCTGCCGCCCCATCCGGGGCTGAAAGATTCCGCTCCGATGACTTCCACTTTCAATTGCACACGTGGCACACCACGATTCCGGCAACCTGAAAAATCGGCCCACTCATCGGAAATGTGATATGCTGTGCGGAAATTTGCCTTCCGGCGGAGGCTGATTCCGGCTGAATTCCAATTCAAATGAGCAACGAGAAAGGAGCAACACATGGCGGGGAAAGCTAGAGTAATCGTAATGGCAGTTCTGTTGGTGGCGGCGTATTGCAGTTGGGGTTACGGGCAAGTGGCGCCCCCGACCATCCTGGAAGTGGACGTGGAAAACTACGTGCAGTACGTGGCAGACACCTCCGATCCTTCTAAGTTTGCAACCGATCCCGGCGTGACAATCGTAGTCCAGCCAAAAAACTTTAATCTGTCGCTAGAAATCGGGGACATTGTGGCTGTCAATGGCCAGCCTGCCAAGGGAACGCTGACTCGCAATTTTCAAAGGGTTGTGCTCGCTACGGCCCCCAATCCCGGTCAGGCAATCGCGGACACTGTGCGGAATGGATTAGTCGCGGCAACATTTGATTTCTTGAAAAGCGACGGTAGCCCGATCGGGACCATCGTGACTTACGGACCCGGCCCTGGCTCCCCTGCGCCTGGGGCGCCTTTGGCGATAACGCAAGGAAGTTTCGCGATTACGGGCGGTACGGGAGCTTTTGTCGGGGCGCGCGGACAGTGGGGCCAGGCGGTGACCCCACAGACTATCGCCCAACGGCAAGCTTCGATAACGGAGGATCCCGCGAACCGCCGCCGCAATGGAGGAGGACGGGTCCGGTTCGTGCTCCAGGTGATTCCAATGTCCGTGCCGCAAATTGTTACCACTGCCGCTGGCCCGGCGGTAACGCACTCCAGCGACTTTTCGCTCGTTACAGCATCAAAGCCAGCCGCGGAGGGCGAGTTACTGTCCATGTTTGTCACCGGCCTCGGGCCGACGAAGCCCGGCGTGGACCCCGGCAAGCCGTTTCCCGCGAGTCCTCCGGCCGTGGTGAATTCGCCGGTTGACGTGACGGTGAATGGGAAGTCAGTCGAGGTGACAGCCGCTGTTGGCTTTCCCGGCGCGGTGGATGGCTATCAGGTTAATTTCCGCGTTCCTTCGGATTCAGCAAAAGGAACGGCCACAATTCAAGTGAGCGCGGCGTGGATTGCCGGGCCGGGGGTGACAATCAATATCCAATAGGTGTAACGGCGAGGGTACTTGTGGAGTGGCGCTCTCAGGAGGAACGGACCCGGAGCGGGACGTACCGGGCGATGCTTGTGAATACCGCATCGCGCGAAAGCAGCATCGCGTCCCGGTCGAGCGCGCATTGAGCGACATGTGCGTCGGGTGTCGAAACAGAAAGCCCCCTGCTCCGCAAACTCCGCCGCAAATTTCCTACGCGTATCCAGTGCTCTACAGGTGTGTCGTGGAGGGGAAGTTCCGCCAAAAGGTCCGCGATTGCCGATCTTTCCCGTGTCCGATGTGCGCCGCTGACTAGCTCAGCAACAACGAGCGGAGGTAACACCACAGGTCCAAACGCCAGTGCTTCTTTGAGCAAAGGCGTCGGGCGCCCGGCAAAGAAGTCAATCCAAACAGAAGTATCAACGACGATGCCGCTCACGGGAAGTCTCCAGGTCTATGTCTAGCTTGATTTTACCGCGCAGGGCCATGGCCTTCTCGTAGGCGCTTTGTCTGCGCACTAGCCGCAGTCCTTCCACCAGAGTTTCCGTAATCCCCTTGTCCGTGGTCTTCATGGCTTCCTCCAACAAATCTTTCGGAAGGTTGGCCGTGATTCGTTTCGCATTGGTCATGTTCTCTATACTAACGCTCATCATGATGACGGTCAATACACGTCGGCGAAGCGGGCTTCGCCATCGAGTGGTTCGGCTCGGCAATTTGATCATTCTAAACCCATCCGCTTGTGAGATACTCTCTGCAAACCTGTCCGCACTGGCGGAGGTTGTTTCAGTCTGAATTCAAATTCAAATGAGCAACGCGAAAGGAGCAACATATGGCGGGGAAAGCAAGAGTAATCGCAACGACAGTTCTGTTGGTGGCGGTATATTGCACTCTGGCCGTAGCGCAGGCGACGCCGCGGTCGATCCTGCAGATCGACACGGAAAACCGTGTGCAATATGTCGAGGATATCTTCGATGTTTCAAAATTTGCAACGAATCCCAATGTTACACCCGCCGCTGCCCCGTTTGAATTTCAGTCCGCTGTAACCATAGCAGACATCGTGGCCGTCAACGGCCAGCCTGCCAAGGGTACATTTATCAGTCGCACCCGAAGGATTAACACGACGCCGACAGCCACTGCTGGGCCGGGGCAGGCAGTCGCTGATATCGCGCGGCAGGCCTTGATCGAGATTATCTATGAAATCCAAACCGCCGATGGGAACCCAATCGGAACGATTATGACCGCGGGATTCGGCGGACCCGGTACCCCTCCTCCCGGGTCGCCTTTGGGGCAGGTGCAAGGCAATCAGACGATTGTGGGCGGCACCGGAGCATTTCTCGGAGCGCGGGGACAGCAGGGGGGCGGTACAGGCCCAAATGATGTTCCCCAGCGCACGGCATCGATGGCGGAGGATCCCGCGAACCGGCGCAAAAATGGAGGAGGGAGGAACCGAGAGCTTTTGGTCGTAATCCCGCTCTCCACTCCGGAGATTGTCGTAACGGCCAGCGGACCGGCCGTGACCCACTCCAGCGACTTCTCGCTCGTCACCGCGTCCCAGCCAGCGGCGGCGGGGGGTGAGATTTGGTCGCTCTTCGTCCCCGGCCTCGGCCCGACGAAGCCCGGCGTCGATCCCGGCAAGCCATTTCCGGCGAGTCCCGCGTCCGTAGTCAACTCACCCGTCGATGTGACGGTGAACGGAAAGTCAGCCGAAGTGACAGCCGCTGTCGGCTTCCCCGGCACGGTGGACGGCTACCAGGTGAACTTCCGGGTTCCTTCCGATGCGGCAAAAGGCACGACCACGATTCAAGTCAGCGCCGCCTGGATCGCCGGGCCGGCAGTCAGCATCGTGATTCAGTAAGAAACCACGGCATAGGATACCGGAGAAAAGCCCTCGGCGAGAAAAACGCTCACCGTGGCCACCGGCTGCAAGCCATATTTTCAGCTTGTCAAAAAGTTCCCTCCGACGGGAGAGATGTGAGATACTGCGTCCACTTACCTGCTGGCGGGACTGGCAAAAGTGAGGGTCTGCGGACGGTCGTCGTCCAGTGGGCGCAAGAACCGGAAGGAGAGGCCCATGACTCGAAAAGTTGAAATCCTCGCAATGACAGTTCTGTTGGCTGGGCTGTATTGCGCTTGCGTGGGTGTTCAGGAAATCGCCGCGCAGAGTAACGTGGTCCGTCTGGCGGTCGTCAATACTCCGGCAGAGAGCGGACTGCTGCGCGACATTCTGCCGGAGTTCGAGAGGCAGACGGGGCTTCGGGTCGAAGTCTATTCGGGGGAAGACGTATACGTTCGGGCCCGAAACGGCCAGGCCGACCTGGTCATCTCGCACTATGGGCACGCGGACGTGGAGGGTTTCATGGCGGATGGCTTAGGTCTGTGGCCACGATTCGTTTTTGGCAATCAGAACGTCATCATCGGCCCCCCCAGCGATCCGGCGCACATCTTCGGTCTCTCGGATGCCGTAGAGGGTTTTCGCCGGATTGCCCAGAGCAAGTCTCCCTTCGTAAGCGATAATAGTGGCATTCCAAAATACAACGAGGACACACTTTGGGAAGCTGCCGGACGTCCATCCAAAGAGGGCTGGTACGTTGACATGGGGTTGCGCGAAACGGCCGCCGTGGCGGCTGCGGCGCAAAGAGGCGCTTACACGATTTGGGGCCTTGTGCCTTTCCTTTTGTACCAGGAGGAAACTCACGTAAATTTGCGCGCCTTGCTCGTGAACGACTCTTTGCTAAACCGGATGATGGTAACCGTTGTGGTGAAACCGGAGAAATTTCCACAAGCAAATATAGAAGGAGCCAAGGCGCTCGAAAAGTATTTGTTACTGCCTTCCACTCAGGCGCGAATCGGCGCCTCCCGTTATCCCGGCTTGGATCATGCCCTCTGGTGGCCGGCTGCTCGAAACAATAGCCCGGTTGCTTTAGGCTATGGACCGGAAGGCGCCCTCGGCCCACTGGGTCCGCCTGCTATCAATCCTGGCGGTGTGGTGAATGCGGCGGACCGCGGGGCCGGGATCAAGCCGGGGGCCATTGTAGAAATATACGGAACAAATTTGGCCGTCAGTACGTGCAGCGCCGACACGCTGCCGCGGCCAACGCAATTGACTTGCAGCCCCACCCGGGTGACCGTGAGCGGCCGGGATGCTCCACTCTTATACGTCTCTCCGCTCCAGATCAATGCGCAGATTCCTTCTGAATCGGCACTCGGGACCGCCAACGTGTCTGTCTTCCGGGGACCAGCCCAGAGCAACACCGTGGCTATAACGCTGGTACCTTGAAAAAGAGAGGCGATCATGATTGGGGAATTGTATATATTTACGGCAGGCGCTATTGCCGGTCCAGCTCGGCAATCGTTTCCAGCGCCACTTCGCCGACGATCCCGAGGCTTTGCGCGCTGAGCTTGTCGGCTGTGTCCTTTGCGGTATGCCAGTAGGACTGGTCGGGACCGTAGTCGAAGTCGATGAGGTCGACGGAGGGGACTCCGGCCTGAAGCAAGGGAACGTGGTCGTCCTCCATGGCCGTGCCGGTGCTCAGAAAATACTTCGAATATCCCAGCCGCCCGGCTACTTTCCAGACCACGTCCCGCAGCCACGGCGTGGAGTTTGAGTCGCGCAGGATGCCGAGGTTTTTGTCTCCGATCATATCGAGCAGAATAAACGCGCCGATTTTCGGGACGCCGCCGTTCGACTGTAATTGGGCCGCCAGATGACGGCTGCCGTAAACCGAATCGGTGGCGGTCCACTCGTGGAAGGCCTCTTCTCCGTCCAGAAAAACCAGCCAGACGTTGTGAACGAAGCCGCGCTTGGCGATGAGCGGCGCGAGCGCCAGCAGCAAGCCCGTCCCCGAGCCGCCATCGTTCGCTCCCACGAATTGAAACTTTGTCTCGATCTTGGTGTCGTAGTGGGTCGCCAGAATGATGGTGCGCGCCGACGGCCCGCCCCGGCCCGGAATCCGGCCGCTGATGTTGTTCATCGCCACGGGACCGTCGGGCGTATCGGTGGTAAAGCGGTCTTCGTCGACCGAAACGCCGGCGGCTTTCAACTGATCGATTATGATGCGCTCCATCTTCCGATGCGCTTCCGACCCTACCGGGCGCGGCCCCAGCGCCACCAGTTCATTCACGCGGTCGAGCGCGGCCTTGCCGAGCGCCGAACCGCCCGCCAGCGAAAGCGCCGGACCGGTCACGAGCAAGGCCAGGAACCAGATCACAACCACGCCCGCCACGACCACCGCTAGAGCTACCCAGGTCTTCGTGCGGCGGCCCTTGGGTTTCCCCTTTTGCGGCATCACGACTGCTGCTCCTTCCGCTTCCGCCGTGCGTACATGACGATGTAGGACAATCCGACACCCAGGAAGTACAGCCCCATCAGCGGCGCGGCGAAGATCATCATGTTCACAACGTCGCTGGTGGGCGTGATCGCCGCGGCGATGATCACAATAATCAGGAATGCGTAGCGGAAGTTTCGCAACAAAAATCCCGGCGTCACAATCCGCAGCACGGTCAGGAACAGGACCAGGACCGGCAGCTCGAAGACAATCGCCAGGCCGAGAATGATGGTGCTGGCCAGACTGAAGTATTCATCGATCGTGATGAGGGGACGGAACTGGTGCCCAAAACCGAGCAGAAAACGGAGCGCCGCCGGAAAGGCGAAATAGTAAGCGAATGCGCCGCCGGAAATAAACAGAGAGGAACAGAACACTATGAACGGCAGAGCGTATTTTTTTTCGTGGCTGTACAGCCCCGGCGAAATAAATTTCCAGACCTGATAAACGATGTACGGGGATGCCAGGAAAACACCCGACAGCATTGCCAGCTTGATGTAAAGATTGAAGGGGCCTGTCGGGTTGTTGTAGACGAGCTGGGGATCCATCTTCAGCTCGAGGAGAACGCTGGTGATCGGCCGGGCGAGACCGGCGTAGATGTTGTCCGCATACGTCCAGCAGATCCCCATTCCCACGGCGATCGCGATGAGGATACGGAAAATCCTGGTGCGCAACTCCTCGAGATGGTCGAAAAAAGACATGCGGGCCATCTCGGGAGGTTCGGGTTCCTCGCCCCCGCCACCCTCACCGCCCCCACCCGCGCCACCGCCGTCGCCTCCCGTGGGAGGCGGTGGCTCGCCGCTGCTGCCTAAGCCATAAGAAAAAGGCGCATCGTCCAAGGCTGAATCGACGGAATTAGATTGGGCTTCGGCGCCGCTAGGTTCCGGGTTGGGAGCGGGAGAGCCGGGATCGGAATTCGACACAGGGGAGCTATCTGGGAGCAGGGTTTCTTCTCCCAGGTCAGGATTGGTGGCCATCGAGGTCTTTGCCCGTCTCGGGAGGTTTCGGGCGATTCTCGGCGGAAATTTCGTTACCCGCGTTATGGATCTCGCGTTCAATCGATTCTTTCAATCCGCTGGTGGCCCGCTTAAACTCCGCCAGACCCTTGCCCAATGACCGGCCCAGCTCCGGCAGGCGCTTGGGGCCAAACACCAGCAGAGCAATCACGAATATGGCGACTAACTCTGGAAAACCTAAACTACCCACGGAAATAATACCTCGGTGCTGGCTCTATGATAGCGGCGAGCGGCGGGAAGATCAAGGGCCTTCCATCCGCAACCGCAAATTGATCTGTTGACCGCCGATTTGAATGCATACTACCCTGAAAGCCGGTTTTTTGTGGGCTGCATAACTACACAGGAGGGAAGCATGCCTGATTCTTGGATGCCGCGGCGATTCTCGTGCGGCGCGCTGCTGATTCCGATGTTCGCGCCTTCGTTGCGGATACGCCTCAGGCTGCCCTCGCCCGGAATCAGCCGCGGGATGAGAACAACCAACAAAATCAAATGGATTGGAATGAATCTTCCCAGTTACACATTGTATCCAGAGAGAAACTCCTTCATTTTCAAAATGTAGAACTTGAGATACCCTATATACTGTTCTGCATTTCGCGGTAGGCGCAGCGGCCTCAATGTATCGCAGGGATTTGTATCGCAGATTGGGCCAAAGCGCCGGAAAGCGTCGCAGGGGAATATCAAACGGGGAGGTTAGATTTAACGATGTACCAGTCTAAGATTCGTGCGAATATTCCTCGATGTGCGACGGAACTCTTGGCGGTGTTTTTTTGCGACTCCTTGAAACGGAAAAAGGCTAGCCGGGGCTTCTCGCTGATCGAGTTACTCATCGTGATGACCATAATACTGATTATTGTCACCATAGCGGTCCCCAGCCTAACCAGCTCCCTATATTTGGCAAAAGTGTCTCGTACTGCTGGCGAGCTGAATGCCCTGGAAAAAGATATCTTCCAGTATCAAATTCAAAGGGGAGCGCTGCCGAACACCCTGGCGGATATCGGGCGCGATACCCTTCTCGACCCCTGGAAGCATCCCTACCAATATCTAAATCTCTCGGCCGCTGGCGCAGCTGGGAGTGAGCGGACGGACCGGTTCGGGGTTCCGCTCAATATAGTCTTCGATCTGTATAGCCTGGGACCGGATGGGACAAGCACCCCGTCTCTGACGGCTGCCAATAGCCAGGACGACGTCGTCCTCGCCAGCGATGGCGGGTATCTCGGGCTGGCGTCTGACTTCTAGGTGGGCCGGAGCAAAGCGAATGAACGCAGGAAGAATTTGGGCACTTCTCGCTGTCTCTGTTTGTCTATTCGGGTGCAGTGCCACTAATAAGACCATTCCAGATCAAGTTGTGGGAGTTTGGATCACCGCTGCGCCAAAATACGCAGATCGCTATTTCGAACTAAAGAAAGACGCCGTGGTTTTTGCTATCGGGGATGGAATGTTCACAACATCCTCGGTTCTCCAAGTGAAGGAGGACCGTGAAAAGACGCGAAGTTTGTACGAAATCTCCTACGTGGGTAAAGACGGGAAAGCGCAGAAATTCTCTTTTTATTATGAGCCCGCAACGAGCATCATCCGAATGAAGAGTCAGGAAAAAATCGATTGGAAAAAGGATCTGTCCGGATCTGCCGTGGCCAAAGCCGCGGCAACAATCCCCGCCTCGATGCCACCGCAGCAGCGGCCTCCCGAATCGGCCAACGAGTCGAAGAAGCCTGTCACGGCCACCTCTGAATTCGCGTTAGCCGTGCAGCCAAATGTATCCACGACCCGAAGTCGCGATCCATTCGTTACCGCCATTAAGCCGCCGCCGCCGCCCACTAAGGCGCCCATCCTGCCGCCGGGAAAGCGCGGAATCCTCATTAGCCAGGCTAAACTAGAAGGAGTGGCCACGACCAACAAAGGGGCGATGGTTGCGGTGGTCAGCGGTCCTAACGGGCGCATCTACTTCCTATACGACAATGACATGGTGTTCGACGGTCGTGTGGCGCGCATCACAATCGATTCGATTGTGTTCGAGGAAACCATAACCGATCCGGATGGAAAACAGAGCAAGCGGGAAATAGTCAAGAGTATGCGTGCGGACGATTAGGTTGAAGTCGAAAAATTGCCGTTGGCCCTTGCAGATTCAAACGCTCAGGACCGTGCCCGGTGATAAATGTAAAAGAAAACGGCCAAACTAAGGGCCGCAATGGCATAGATGAACGAGGACAAGACCTGCATCGCAGGAATCAGTCCACGCACGTAGACCAAGAAGTTGTTGACGAATTTCAAGACGAGCAGAATCGTCAGCAGGACCGTCCCGATCATCGCTAGAAGCGCTGCATTCTTGAGGCTCATGGTCTGAGGATCCTAGAAATTACGTTTTGCTCCCACCTGATCCAACGGCGATGAGCATCTCAAAAAAGACTTGCAATAGAATACAGCCCGGATTGGTTATGTATCTTTCGTTCGCGTCCGTGTGACGCCGCTGACAATCCCCAGGCCCACAAGCACAAGGGCGGTCACGCCGATCCACTTCGAAGGCACGTGTAAATAGTATTCACCGAGCAGCACACCGCCAGAAAAAATCAGGTAGCCAACAAGGTATATGCCAAAAGTCATGGGAGTCCTCCTGGATAACAGATCCGAAAGCAATTTGTCTTATGCCGCTTGTTGAATTTTCCTCTCCCGTTCCGCGCATGCCACTATACGCCGGCTCCATCTAGTTAAATTATACCCTGGGCGATTTGCATTTCAGCCCAAGACTGTTCGCATGTCTGGTCAGAGTTGCTCGCTCATTCTACATCAAGAGAAGGAATTACGGTGTCAGCACAAAACTCGACCTGTGGGAAAGCTCCAGAATTATCTCCATCGCTTGAGGCACCGCGAGGTGGGGCAGCCGCTGCCGGGTGCAATTAGAAGTGGGAGTCACCCCCGACAGAAAAAGCAGATCCTTCCTCCCGTTGGTCGTCAGGATGACATCACCCTGAAATATTAATGGACAATGTCATCCCGAGGAGTCTTCGACGAGGGATCTGCTTTTCATTTGAGGTAGCTGACTCTCACTTCTAATTACACCTGCCGCTGCCGCGGGACTGGACACAAACCGTGCAGAGAGGTACGTTATTACTATGGCGGGTTCTCTTCATCCCGGGAATGCTTCGCACCACGCGCCGCGAGACTACTCGCAGACGCCGCTGAATATTTATTGGGAGATGACTCAGGCCTGCGAACTGGCCTGCCGCCATTGCCGCGCTGAAGCGATGCCTAAGCCGCACCCCTTCGAGTTGTCCTTTGAAGAGGGGGTCGCTTTTCTGCGCCAGTTTCAGGATTTCGGCGAGCCCCTGCCCCAGTTGATTCTGACCGGTGGCGATCCGATGGACCGGGCGGACTTATACGAACTGATCGACGAGGCTCGGCGGCTCGGCATCGGTGTTTCCATCACGCCGGCCGCGACACCCGCCCTCACCCGCGAGGTGCTCGTGCGGCTCAAGGAGCATCAAGTGGAGGGCTTGGGACTGAGTCTGGACGGTTCCACGCCGGAGCGCCACGACTCCATCCGCGGCGTCCCCGGCACTTTCGACCGCACCATGCAGGCGATCCGGTGGGCGCAGGAGCTGGAGCTTCCATTGCAGGTGAACACGCTCGTGGCGGAGGAAACCGCCAGCGATGTTCCCGCCGTTTACGAGCTGCTGAAGCCCTATGCGGTAAGCCGCTGGAGCCTGTTTTTCCTGATTGCGGTCGGCCGCGGAAAGGTGTTGCAGCCGCTTTCTCCCCAAGAAGGCGAGAAATTGATGGGCTGGATTTTCGATACCTCCCACACGGCTCCCTTCATCGTCGCCACCACCGAAGCTCCCTCGTTCCGGCGGGTGGCGCTCGAACGGATGCGCGGCGAAGGGATGAGCGGCGAACAGATCAAGCGCAGCGGAGCCTATCGCAGCTTCGGAATCCGGGACGGACACGGCATCGTGTTTGTCTCCAATACCGGTGACATTTGCCCGGCGGGCTTTTTGCCGCTGGTGGTCGGCAACGTTCGCAAAGACCGTATCGCGGATATTTACCGCAATGCTCCGGTGTTTCGGTCCCTGCACGATCCCACCCAGTTCGAGGGCCGCTGCGGAGTCTGCGAATACAACGCCCTGTGCGGCGGATCGCGCGCTCGCGCTTACGGGGCCACGGGAAACCCGCTGGCGTCCGACCCCTTCTGCGACTACGAACCACAATCCAAGCGGCCGAAAGAATAATCCGCCCCCGATGAAAGTCGGCCCTGCCATCGCGCCCATGCAGGCCGCCATGCCCGCGTCATCCGCAGGAGGCTCACAATGAAAAGCGATCGAATGCTTCTGGTCGCGCTTTTTGCCGCGCTTTTTCTTCCCTTTAATCTCGCAATGCGAGCGGCACAACAGCCGGCGGCACGCTCTTTCACCGTGGACCAGATTCTGAGCTTTCCGTCGCCCGAGAATCTTATCGCTTCGCCCGTGGGATCGACCATAGCGTGGACCTTCAACGAGCGCGGCGTTCGCAACGTCTACGCTGCCGATGCGCCGGGGTTTGTGCCGCGCCGAATCACTCCCTACCAGGAAGACGACGGACAGGAACTGACTCAGCTTTCGTTCTCGAAGGACGGCAAGACGATCATCTACGTGCGCGGCGGCGACCACGGCTCGCGGCCGGGTGACGCGCCGCCGGCCCCTTCCGGTAATCCGATTCAACCCAAGATTCAAGTGTGGTCCGTGTTGCTGGCCGGCGGAGCGCCGCGGCTGGTGGGCGAAGGCGATAGTCCCGCCATTGCGCCCGACAGCCTTCGCGTCGCTTTCGTGAAGGACCGCCGGATCTGGATCGCTCCCATTGATGGGTCGAAGGAGGCAAAGCCCGCCTTTTACGCCCGCGGCACGAGCGAGTCGCCCGCGTGGTCGCCCGACGGACGGACGCTCGCGTTCGTGTCGTACCGCGGCGATCACAGCTTCATCGGGCTGTTCACGCCGGATCAGCCGATTCGGTTCCTCGATCCGTCCACCTCCCGCGATTCCTCGCCGGAATGGTCGCCGGACGGGCGAAGGCTCGCGTTCCTGCGCCAGCCTGGAAGCGGTGGCGCGCCGCGCTCGCCGCTGGCTCGAACCGATTCGCCGTGGAGAATCATGGTCGCCCAAATCGAAGGTAGGGACGGATCTCCAGACCCGTCCCAGCCATTGACAACAGCGATCACCAGCGGCGACTCCCCAGCCGATCCGATCCTCCAAAACCCGGGAGGGATCGGCTTGCGTTGGGGGGCCGATGATCACCTCGTATTGATGTTGTATCGGGACGGCTGGCCACATCTCTATTCCATTCATCATCCGGGCGCGGGCGGGCGGCCGATGTTGCTGACGCCCGGCTCGTACATGGTCGAACAGGTGACGCTGACACCCGATCGCCGCTTTGCCGTCTACAACGCAAACACCGGCCCAGCGGGGATGAGTGATCCGAGCGACGTTGATCGTCGCCATCTTTTCAAAGTCCCGGTGGACGTAGCAAAGCCAGTCGCACTCACGAGCGGAGCAGGCATCGAGTGGAGCCCGGTTGTAACGGCCGATGGTCAGACCGTCGCGTTCCTGGCTTCCAATGCGCAGCGGCCTCCAGCCCCTACCGTCATCCCGCTTTCCGGCGGAAGTCCCCGCACGATCGGCCTGGATCGTCTGCCGCCCGATTTTCCGACTGCACAGCTCGTCACGCCAGAATTGGTTTCGTTCCGCGCGAGCGACGGTGTCGAAGCGCACGGGCAATTGTTCAAACCTGTAGGCTCGAGCAGCGATAGCGCGACTCGGAGACCGGCAGTCGTCTACGTGCACGGCGGCGGCCCACGTCAAATGCTGCTTGGCTGGCATTATCGATGGGAGTACGCCAACGACTACGGGGCGAACCAGTATCTCGTAAACCGGGGCTTCGTCGTCCTCTCCGTGGATTACCGCCTGAGCGTCGGATATGGTCAGAAGTTCCAGTTTGTGGACAACACGGGCGCAAAAGGCGCCACCGAGTATCGCGACATTCTTGCGGCCGGCCGTTACCTCCAGTCGCGTCCGGACGTGGACCCGAACCGGATCGGCATCTGGGGCGGATCACTGGGCGGATATTTAACGGCGCTGGCGCTCGGCCGCAACTCCGATGTGTTCGCCGCCGGCGTGGACATGCACGGTGTACACGACCGTTTGGTTGGCGTAGGCCCCGAGCAACTGGCGCGAGCCATGGTCGGCGACGGAATCACCGAAGCGGATTTGAGGCAGGCGCTGAAAGTAGAGTTCGAATCCTCGCCGATTGCGGCAGTGCCCACATGGAAATCGCCGGTGTTACTCATCCATGGAGACGACGACCGGACCGTCCCGTTTCATCAGACCGTGGATCTTCAACGCCGCCTGGAACAGAAAGGGGTCAAGGTCGAAGCGATTGTCCTGCCCGACGATGTCCACGATGCTCTGCTGTGGCGAAACTGGAAGACGGCCATCACGGCGATGGCGCATTTCTTCGAACAAGAGCTTCAGGCGAAGCCTGCTCCGGGTTCGCCTCAAGGGAAGTCGTCCAACAAATCGAAGAAACGTTAGAATGGAATGAAACTGGCACAAGAAAACCGCCCTGCATTGATACCCCCACTCTAATGCAATATACTGCATCATCCCCAAATTGCTCTTGCATTAAAAGTCAAGTTGAACAAGAATGTCTTCAGGCGGAAAATAGGCGTTTCCAAATCCATAAGGGCCGGCCGGGCCAAAACTTTGCAGGAACCCATATCTGCCAAATAACGACGCCGGGTGCAGCCGCGGGGCAACCCGAAAAGGAGCAGGCATGTTGGTGAAGAAGTCGAGGATTCAAAACTTCGACGACTGGGTCGATGTATTTAATCAATGGCGCGACGACATCGGTTATCCGACGGAACTGATCGGAGAGGACTATACCTTCGAGACGAGACTGGATGAGATCGAAAGCAATGAAATCGAGTTTGGTCACTTTACCGGGAAACCCAAGTGGGAGAAAGTTACCGACATTCCCGATCAGCGGATCCGGGACTCGCTAGCCCACCTGATCGAGTTCCAGGGAGACACGGAGTTCGCCTCGGTCGAGCAGCAAAAGAATTTGCTGGAACGGGCGCCGTCGGACTTCGATTTGAAAAACATCATCCGGATCAATCGGGAGGAGATGCGGCACGGCTGGCAGATGGCATACGTGTTGGTGACCCACTTCGGAGACTCCGGTAAACAACAGTCCCAGCGGTTGCTGGAACGCCGGGCGACGGAGAATACGCGCCTGCTCGGCTCCTTCAATGTACCGGTTCTCAATTGGCTCGATTTCTTTACCTACACCTCCTTTATCGATCGCGACGGCAAGTATCAGCTCAACATGCTGAGCCGCAGCGCGTTTGCGCCGCTCGGACGCAGCATGCTCCCGATGCTGCAAGAAGAGGCGTATCACCTGGCGCAGGGAAATATCGGGCTGATGCGGATCGTAAAGGCCGGGAAAATTTCTACCACTCTCATCCAAAAGTACTTCAACAGGTGGCTCTCGACGGCCTTCGATCTCTTCGGCCAGGACGAGTCATCCTCGGCCCACTGGGCCTACGAGTGGGGCTTGAAGGGACGCTACGACGAACAACTGTACGACGAGCCGGCCGATATGGAAAAGCTGAACGAGTTGTCCCGCTCCACATTCTTCAAGGAAGTCAGCGCGCTGGTCGATGCCTTGAACCACTATATTCCTAAAGATCAGCCAAAGCTGCGGATTCCCGACGACAAGTTCCATAGAAATATTGGGAACTATGCTGGACAGCCTTACAGCGTCGACGGCCAACTGCTATCGCCGGAAACTTACGAGAAGCATTTGAAAGAAGTCATGCCTACGGCGGAAGACGACAACTACGTCATCGGTCTTGAGAAAGAGAAGGACTGGATTATCGATCCGCAAGTGCCAAGGTAGTTTCGCCCACTGCAACACCGCGTGAATGCGGTCCTACGATAATGCTCGCGCCCCTCGCGCCGGAATTCCGGCGCGAGGGTTGGCGCCGTTCTCCCCTGCGAATTGTGGTGTGGCTCCGGTCCAACTGAGCCAGCTCAGGCGGGCTTGTCCACGTCCAGACCATAAGCCCGCGCCAGTACCTCAATGGGGTGGATGGGCTTCTTTCCCGTTGCTTGCTGGACTTGGATCGCTGACAGCGGGCAATCGGTGGCAGTGCAGGCGTCGCCGGTTTTCATGAACTTGAATAGCGGCTTGCCCACTATCATCGAGGCTTCGAAGTTTTCCTTCTTCACGCTCCAACTGCCGTCGTGGCCGCTGCAACACTGCATGCGGGCGACCTCGGCGCCGGGAATCAGTTTGAGCAGTTCCTGCGCTTTGAAGCCGATGTTCTGCGCCTTCAAGTGGCAGGGCTGATGGTAGCGAATCTTGCCGACATCCTGCGTGAATCCCAAATCCAGCTTGCCTTTTTGGTGGACCTTGACGAGATATTCGGACAGGTCGTAGGTATTTTCTGCAACCAGGCGGGAGTCGTCCGTGGCCAGGAAACGCGGGTAGTCTTGCTTGAGCATGTAGCTGCAGCTCGCGCTCGGCACCACGATTTTGTATCCCTGCCGGACGGCTTGGCTCAGGGAGGCCACGTTCGCCTCGATCTTCTTCTTGGCTCGATCCACCATGCCCCCGTCCAGGAACGGAAGGCCGCAGCATTGCTGCTCGGGGACGACGCACTCGATTCCATTCTTCCGAAAAACACCGACGGCGGCTTTGCCGATATCGGGCTCATTGTAATTGACGGTGCAGGTGTAAAATAGCGCGACTTTTTCCTCGCTGCCGGCTTTCGGGGAAGCGGGGCGTTTGCGGAACCACTTGGCGAACGTTTCTCCATGGAAAGTAGGAAGCAAACGGTCGCGGTGCACGCCCAAATACTTTTCCATCAAACCGCGCAGAGAGGGATTCCGATTCGCCCAGTTGACGAGCGGCGCCGCGAAACTCGCCAGAGTTCCCACCAGGTCCGTTTCTCCGAAGACTCTGTCGGCGAACTTGGCTCCGTGTTGCTTGGCCTCCACGATATTGGCGCGCATCATCGTCCGCGGGAAATCGATTTCCCATTCGTGAGGAGGAACGTATGGGCAGATCGGGTAGCAGAGCTTGCACTGATAACAAAGATCCACGATGTTCTTGATCTGATCGTCGTTGATCCGGTCCGCCTCGCCGAAGTTCTGATCCATCAACTGGAACAAATTCACAAAAGAGGGACAGAGCGTATGGCAGAGCGTGCACCCGTAGCAGATGTCAAATACCCGCAGAACTTCCGTCCGAGTTGCTTGCGGATCCCAGAACTCCGTTGAGTTAACGTCAAACTTCATCCGATTTACTTCCTCCCGCCTTGGCTTTCGATTGAAATGGGACGAATGGCCATCTTACCTTTTCCTTTCGACGAGGGCAATTTGGAATTTCGTTTCCTGCCTAAAAGATGTCCCACCCCAGTCCGTTCGAGAGACCCGTACGCGGCGGGACGCTGATTACTTTGTGAATCCTTTCAGTGGATCCCGAATCTGCCTATATTAGGGCCCGCTTGGCGTGTTAAGCTTTCTTCGTAAGATCGTGTCCAAGAAGACGTGGTGAATCGACTCCGAAAAGGGGCAGTCCAATGACCCACGACGGCAAAGGTGCCGCCGACAATCCGACCGACGAACAACTGGTGCATCGCGTCCAGGAGGGCGATCACGAGGCCTTTACACCACTCGTCCAGCGTCATCAGCGGAGCGCCTACTGGATGATCGAGTCCATTCTCCATAATCAAGCCGACTCGGAGGAGGTGCTCCAGGAGACGTTCCTGAAGGCTCTCCAGCATATCGGCAGTTTCCGCGGCGAGGCGCGCTTCGCCACCTGGCTGATCCGCATCGCCATCAACGAAGCCCGCATGAGGCAGCGCAAGTACCGCCCAGGGTTGTATGAATCGCTCGATGAAGAGCCTCCCGGCGACGGCGAGTTCCGGCCCCGCGAGCTGAGCGACTGGAGGCCCAATCCCGAACAGAACTGGGCCAGGGAAGAGATCGCCGCGCTGCTGCGGAGGGCCATTCAGTCGCTCGCTCCCATTTACCGGGAGGTGTTTTTGCTGCGCGACGTGGAGCACCAATCCACGGAAGAAACCGCCGCCGCGCTCGGAATCACCGTTCCCGCCGCCAAGACACGCCTGTTGCGAGCGCGCCTCATGGTCCGCGAATTCCTGGCTCCGCATTTCAAAATGGACGGGCACCAGCGGGCCGAGACCCCGGTTCAACCCGGCAGGAGCGTTTTATGATTCGCTGCGAAGAAATCCTCCGCGAGATCTCCAGCTACCTCGACGAAGAGATCACCTCGGAGATGCGGGTGCAGATTGAGTCCCATTTATGCGCCTGTCGCCACTGCGAGGTGCTGGTCAATACGACCAAAAAGACGCTGACGCTGGTCTCGGACAACTCGTTTCTGGAGTTGCCTCAAGGCGTTTCCGAGCGTCTGCTCGATCGCCTTGCGAAGCGCCACGACTCCTCCCGCTGAGCCACCTGCGGCCTTCCGCTCTCGACTTCCGCACGCCGTAACTGCCAACTTGCTCTAATCCATCGAGCCGGATTTCCAGTCGATTCCAAATTTCAAGAAATGGATTGACCGCCAGCCCCTGTTACGGTAAATTAAATTTAGTATGTATTCGCATCTTGCTCCCAATTGTTGTCGCGTTGCGCACCGCGCAATCTGTTGTCGGCCCTGCTGTATCTAGCCGGCCGCGCGACGAATGAGCAGGAATCCCCTCAGAATCTTCGTTAGCTGTTCTTGATTCATTCCTCCGTCTCGCGTTCCGGCTTCCCCGTTAACAGCGCATTGCGGTTATGGACCAGGGTTCGCATCTTTTGCGAGCCGCGATTCGGGCGTATTCCCGCATTCAGGAGGTTGCGTCATGCGACAGCTATTGTATGGTCAGTTCAAATCCATTTCGGCTTCGGATTCTGCTCTGAAACATTTCAGACCTGTCTTGCAGGTTCCATCCAGGAACAAAGGATATTCAGGAATATCGATCATAAGATTGATTCTGGTGGTTGCGATTGCGGCCGTTCTCGCGAATGCACAGAGCGGGACTAGTGTGGTCTCCGGTATCGTCAAGGACGCCACCGACGCGCTCATTCCAGGAGCAGTAGTCAAAATCATTAACCTTGGGACAGGGATTCAACTCAAAACCGCCACGAATGAAAGCGGCCTTTATCACATCGGGGCAGTAGTCCCCGGCAGCTACCGGCTCGAGGTGGAAGCGGCTGGTTTCGACCCTTTGAAAAGGGAGCCGGTGAGGGTCGAAGTCAGTCAAACGGTAACCCTCGATCTGATCCTGCAGGTGGGTCAGCAGAGTGAGACCATCACCGTAGTGGAGACTGCACCTCTGATCGAGTCCCAAACTTCCGACATTGGTCAGAGAGTGAATCGTCAGATGCTGGAAGGACTTCCGCTGCCCACTCGGGCCGCCTCATCGCTGGCGGCGCTGGTACCAGGAGTCGTGTTGATTAACACGGGCTCGGGCACGGCAGAAAACTATCCGGTCTTCAGTGCGGCAGGAGGCCGAGCGCGCAATCAGGATTTCATCTTGGATGGCGGCAATGTTTCGAATGCAGTAGGTCTGACACGGAACCAGCAGTTGACCAGCCTGCCGGTCGACGCCATGCAGGAATTCAAGGTCATCTCCAACAATTATCCGGCTGAGTACGGTCACTCCGCCGGAGGCTTTGTAACGATGTCCACCCGTTCAGGAACCAATCAGTTGCAGGGAAGCGTCTTCGAGTCTCTGCGCAACGATGCTCTGGACGCTCGCA
>ORMF010717844.1_pt1 | contig 18368 bp, 22 predicted proteins | sample 1779871 | NCBI WGS metagenome assembly ORMF01 (sample SAMEA104232316, study PRJEB22302) | groundwater metagenome | biome: forest; feature: aquifer; material: groundwater | place: USA | collected 2011-08-07 | depth 5.4 m | reverse complement strand
GGGCAAGCCCACGTCCCTACATTTTCATTCATGGTGGTGAAACGAAGTTTCATGACCGCTGATGTTACGCATTGCCATGATTTCATGCCGCTCCTATCGGAGCTCGATTCAGAAAGAAAGATACAGTTCTATAAACATTTCACTCCTAGCGGAGTTAACATGCTTTTGCAACCCCGACTTTGTCGGGGGCGAAATGTTTATAGAAACGGCGAGTACAAATAGCATAAAGCTCCATCGGAGCGACATGAAGCCTACTTGGAAATGATAGAGCGATTGGATGACAAGCCGTTGCGTAACATCAATCAGCACGACGAAAAAAGGGCATTCAATAAAACGCGTATCGAGCATAACAATAACTCTACTCATCAGCTTGATGGTGTGGTCGTGCAGTGATGAGATGGATCTCGATCTCGCAGGTCAGTCCGCGTCAACTATTTATGGAAAATGGAATTGGCTCGTCTCAACCGGAGGAATCGCAGGTCATACATTGATGCCTCCTCCTGTTGTCCGCTTTGAATACGTCCATAATGGATTGTTCTTCTACAATCGCAACGATACCCTTGTCGCGACTACCACCTTCCTCATCAGGCGCGAGAAGACATTCTCCAGCACAGATACGTGCGACGTGATTCATTATCGGGATTCAATGCAATTCGTCCCGCAAGCGTTTCGGGTTGACAATGATACGTTGAAGTTGTCGGATCTCTGCATTGACTGCTACAACCATGCGTATCGAAGAATGCGTTAGAACACCATAGTCGCAAACAATTCAACAAAGAGGAGAGGAATAACATGAAACCATCAGTAGTTGTGCTTGTTGCACTGAGTCTCTGCTTCCTCAGTTGCAAAGACTTCGGCACTGCGCCGGAGAAGCAGGAAGTTCGCCAATTGACCGAGTTGGAGAAACGTCTTGTTCAAACAAGCAACCAATTCGGTTTCAATCTGCTTCGAACAGTAAATCAGTCCGAAGCGGGAAAGGATGTTTTCATTTCGCCTCTCAGTGTTTCGATGGCGCTCGGCATGACACTGAACGGAGCGAACGGAACAACAAAAGATGCGATGCGGGCCACGTTGGGGTTCTCCGAAATGACAATGGAGGAGATCAACAAAACGTATTACGCCCTGATGCAACTGCTCCGAAATCTCGATCCCAAGGTGCAGTTCAAGATCGCAAACTCCATTTGGCATCGTCTCGATTTCTCGGTTGAGCAAGAGTTTGTTGAAGCCAATCGTCGGTACTTCGAAGCTGCTGTCAAAGGATTGAATTTCAGTTCGCCCGATGCTTCGCGAACAATGAACTCGTGGGTTGAAGCGAATACCAATGGCAAGATCAAGACAATTGTTCCGGATCCGATCCCATCCGACATCGTCATGTATCTGATCAATGCTATCTACTTCAAAGGAACATGGACGTATCAATTTGACAGAACGAAAACGATTGATGCGCCATTCTTTCTACCCGATGGAACGACGAAACCCGCCAAGCTCATGCAACTCAGAACGACGTTGCCATACGTAGAAACTGCGACGTATCAAGCCATCGAGTTGCCCTACGGCGATTCGCTCTTCAACATGATTGTCGTATTGCCAAAGCGTGGAGAATCCATCGAAACATTTGCCAATAGCTTGAGCCAAGACTCATGGAACGTACTGAGAACAAGTTTGCACGCACAACTTGGAAGGGTATTTCTGCCAAAGTTCAAACTCGAATTTGAGAAACTCTTGAATGATCAGTTGAAGGCAATGGGGATGGAGGTTGCGTTCAGTGAGCGTGCGGACTTCACCAAGATAAATCGAGCCGGCGGGCTGTTCATCAGCGAAGTAAAACACAAAACATTCGTTCAGGTGGATGAGGAGGGAACGGAAGCTGCCGCGGTGACGTCTGTTGGGATTGGCATAACATCAACAACACCACCTGAGTTCCTCATGCGTGTTGACCGTCCGTTCTTCTTCGGCATCACTGAGCGCCACTCGGGAACGCTGCTGTTTGTCGGAAAAATCGTTGAACCAAAACTGTAAGCAAACCGTCGCAAGGAGGCATTGTTATGCACCGCGCATTGAAAATATCATTCGCAGTCTGTCTTTTGCTCTCGGCATTTTCTGTAAGCTACGGACAGTATTTCGGTGAGCAGGTGATGGAGAAGTCATTCGAGCAAACTGATTTCTTCTTCACACCATACCGACTCGTTCCGTTCGGCATTGGGACGTTCAAGAATTCCGTGTCAGGAGTGCTGGATGACCCGCTGCTGAATCTTGACGTGAACCCGTCGTATTTGTATAGCGACAGTCTGCGTGCAAGTTATCTCTATCTCGATTTCAGGAGCAGCAGGGAAATTCGCAGCAGGAACGACTTCTTTCCATACTACGGACCTATTGCATACAGAACAGCAGTCGTTGCTGATATCATCCGTCCGTATCCATTCTACTACATCAACTCGCGCAAAGAACTGGAGCCAGTTCTCTCGGCAGCATATCTCTTCCGACCGACGGAAGGCGCTCTGAAAAACCTCTCGCTCGGTTTGACGTATCAAATGATTTCGCAAGACGAGAAGTATTATCAAATCCCCCAAGATGTGTATCGCTCCGTTATAGGGAACAACTATCTTGGCGCTCGTGCAGCGGAAGCGCAGGAGATCCCGATCGTTAACAAGTACAGCGGCGCGGACAACATTCATCAGAAGGGTCATTTCATTTCGCTCTTTAGCGGGTACGAGATTGATCAGAATTTGCAACTCGGAGTGAAAGTTAGTCGCGTGACGTTTGACCGTGAAGGGGAATTCGGCTCCACAAACTTGTGGGAGAATTCGTACTATGGCAACTATTCATCGCTCTGGTCGAGCCGAGAAGGACGAACACAAGACTATGGACATTGGGAGTTGACAGGCGGCGCGAACTATCGCGTCAATGAGCAGTACAATGTTGGTGTCAATGGCGGCTACTTGTGGGGCAATGCCGACCAAGTATTGACGAGGGGAGATTCTTCCTACTGGGCGAACGGACCGATTGGGTCGCCGACGCAAAACTGGAGTGTCTATTCGTCATCCGGCAATCAACGCCAAACATGGACGCATGATGGGAAAACATCTTTTGGGGGCATTGACCTGAAGGCTCAGGTGAATGCGTCACAGCTTCTGCAAGTTCATTATCTCTACACGCGGCAGAATACAGATCTTTTTCTTGGCGGCGCCATATTCGATACGTCCTTCGGCAGGTCTCGTTATCAATACGATACCAACGTTACCACGAGCCAGTCATACCAGCGGTTGTTTGATAGCCGCACCGGAACCGGCACAACAGTTGGCAACATCCATCGCTTGCTCGGTTCACTGCAATGGGAAATCAATCCGAGCGTCAAAGTGTATCTCGGCGCGCAGTATGAGGATCGGAGAATCGAGACGAACACAAGCGAAGCAATTCTCAATGACCGGCATTATCGTTATTCTTCGACGGGAAGGTATGCGTACAATTACTTTGACTCAACAGCCGAGTCGAAGACGCTCGAATGGAATTTTCGCACGAAGCTGGCTCGCTTTACGATTCCAATTTTCTTCACAATCCGTACATCGGAGACGATCGAGCTGCTGTTCGGCTTGAACCGCAGCGTGACGGAGTGGCAAGTGAACGACGTAACGCTGGCGATTTTCAAGTATAGAGTGCAATCGAATCAAAGCGGCACGACACGCAGAGAGAATTTCGGCGAGCGTTACACGCAGCCCGAGGAGCGTGTGAGTGCCATACGCACAACATTTCTTGCGGGAGTTACCGTTTCACCGTCACGAGTCTTCAACGTTCGCTTTCTCGTCGTTCCAAACTTCGTCGACACGTATGAAGGCTCCGAGCTTCAGGATTTGCAGTGGTGGATTTCGGTGAACTTGTTGCCGTAAAACAATTCCCCCTCCTCATGCCTTTTATGAGGAGGGGGTAGGGGGGTGGTGTTGACGGGGAAGACGATGCTTATTTCTCGCCGTGTTCTCTTTTTTGATACTTCATATCGGGACGAACCACCTCTGTGTACGGTCCATCCCAGCTTTTCATAAACACCCGGTGAACAAGCTCGCCGAGTGTTTTGTTCTTCACAACAACTCCGAGGTTTCGGACATTGTAAAAGTAACTTTTCTCCGCGTTGCTTGTTCCCAACCAGAACGATGATGCATCTGCGACAATGAACTTGCAATGTTCAACTCGTGCAAACGAGACATATCCGCCGCTCCATTCGGGAATGACGCTGAACTTTACTTCGATGTTGGGAACTTGTGAGAGTTTTTTCAGAGGTTTCTCTGCCGGAGTTCCTTTTTCCCAATCTGAGACAATCATTCTCACCTTCACACCCCTGCTTGCTGCTCTGCGCAGTGCATCATCGAGTATACGATATTCGCTCTTGTCGCGGCCGCGAGTGTTGTAGCCAAGAAATTGCAGTGACACTTCGCTCTTCGCACCATCAATCAACCTGATGATGTTCGGCTCATCCCACAAACTTGTGTCGGGAATGAAACCGATTGGGCTGGCTGTTGGAGTGAATGTGAGAGTGTCGGAGCCTTTCATGATATGAAAAGGGGAGTTGTAGGTTTTGGGTGTTAGGTGTTTGGCGAGGAAAGTTTTGTCGTTCGTTTCTGATAAATTCCAATCAAGGTTGAAGATGTCTTGATAGAACTGAACAGCTTCTTTGTGCCGAATCTTCAAGCCGAGTTCATGAATGTGCTTCAGCGCCCGCCAATCAAAATTCTGACTGCCGAGAAAAATCATCTCGCCATCAGCAATAAAGAACTTTGCATGTTGGATTCCTCCAGTAAGCTTTCCAAAGTTAATTATGCGAGCTGAAATGTTCTGTTGTTTCCCAAGCCGTTCAATTGTTTCGGGATATGTCTTCTGCATCCGCGCGTCAGCAATGACTCGAACCATCACACCACGGCTTGCAGCTATTTCGATTGCCTGAATAATATCTTCGAGCGGCTCGCCTGCTTGGTTCGAAATGTAGAACTGCTCGATGTCGAGCGACTTCTTTGCGCCATTGATCATCTCCAACCAGACTTCCCGCGTGTTGCGGATGTCGGGGTTGTCAAGCACGGTTTCGATCGGGGTGCTTTCGACGAGTTCGAAGTCGCGATAGCCTGCGATTTGAGCGGAGGAGAAAGAGGAGAAGAGCGTTAATACAAAAAAGATGAGTAATGTTGTTTTCAATTTTCTTGCTGTCATATTTTCCTCCCTGGAGGTGTGAACTCAAATTCTCTAACAGTCTGTTGGTGAAGCGTATTCATTTAGTATTCCCTGATTTCGGTGAACGTGTTTTGAATTGGTTTCGATGTGAAATTGAATTGGTTGATTGTTAATCGGTAGAGGTCACTTGTGCCTCGATAGTAAATCTTGAGAATGTAATCTCCCGATTGCAGCGGTCCGATGAAGAGCTTGCCTGTTGCTTCGCTCTCTGTTTGGAAGCAAGGATTAGGACGAATCAATCCGCCGATGATGACGGTGATCGTGTCCTGCATTCGTAATTGAGTCAATTTTATTCCAAAGCCTGCGCACGGGTATGTGGTGGTTGTCGAAACGTGAGCGGCTAAGCCCAGTTGGTCCCCTTCGGAAAAATACAAGAGCTTGAAAATAAACTTTGTGTCGATGTTGCCAAAGGACTGTGAGAGCGCCTGAGGCGTGGAAAAACTCGCAGCCATCACGAAGAGCATGAAGAGAGCGATGCGTCCGGTTGTTTTCATGAATTGACTAAAGCATACTTTTTTGAGAATTCAAAGAACGATTGAAACGTACATCTCCTCTTACGTTGATTTGCGCCTGCCTGTGTTCGACATCTTCCGGCGAAGCGCTTTGTAATCAATCTCCCGCTTTTCGCTGAATGCCTTAATGCCCTCCTGAATTTCCATCGCGGAAGAGTGAACCGTCAACCAGTCGCGTAAATGTCCAATCGTCATCGTCCACGAAAAATCTCGCCAGAAGTTGAGCTGCTGTTTTGTGTAGCGCGTGCATTCAGGAAGTTTGTTGACCAACTTCTCAGCCATTACATCAACAGCTTTGTCGAGCTTCCTGCGCGACACAACTTGATTCACCAATCCCCACTCAAACGCTTTTTTGATGGGAATCTTTTCGTTCAGCAATAGAACCTCTCTTGCTCTTCGGTCGCCGATAATCAGCGGAAGCCATTGTGTTGCGCCTGCTGCCGCAACGCTCCCTCGCGATGTTCCTGCATGTCCGATGTAGATATCATCCGCCGCAACTGCGAGGTCGCACGACATCTGCAATTCATTCCCGCCACCGACCGCCATACCGTTCAGCCGTGCAATCGTCGGCTTGCCGATGTTGCGCAGCCGCTCGAATGTTTCCATGAAGACACCCATCCACTTGTAGAAGTCGTTCGGCGTCTCAAGAAATTCTTCTTTCCACTCCTTCATATCGGCGCCGGTGCAGAATGCTTTATTGCCCGCGCCTGTAATAATGAGCACGGCAACTTCATCGTCCCACGCGGCATCTTGAAATGCTGCTTGCAGTTCGTGCAATGTTTCGAGATTCAGGCAGTTGTAGACGTCCGGGCGGTTGATGGTAATGGTGGCGCGCCAATTTCCTTTTGTGTACAGGATGTTTTTGAAGTCGAGTTCTTTGGGGGATTTACCAATGTACTTGCTAAACCCTGAGTCCCGCTTTTCAGGGCGAAGGGTCTTATCAGTTTCTGCCATTGTGCTTTCTCAATCCTGACGAGCTCCGCTTTATGGGACGACGAGGGATCTCGCTAGTTAATGTTTGTAAAGAAGTTCTAGTATCTGAACTCCATCCAGTTTTCGGTTCTTGAATAGCTCGAGAAGTTGTTTTGCTTTTGATTCAGGATAAATAAAGCGAAAGCTCAAATCTCTCCACGTCGGGTTAACCGTCTCAATGAGATCAGTTTTCTTTGAGCGGCGCCAGCTCTTGAGTTGCGTTTCTCGTTTTTCCGCAGCTTCGCGGTCATCGTAGATTTCGAAATACACAAGATTTGTAATGTTGTATTTTTGGGTGAATCCTCTCACAAGCTTCAGCTTGTGTTCGAACAGACGGCGCGGCAAATCATTGGTGTAGCCAACGTAGAGCATTCGAGAATGATTTGTGAGTATGTAGACGTAGTAGCTCATTGTTCATGGATGATGCACAGGTGCGCGCGGCAAGCAGGTCCTTCGCTTCGCTCAGGACTGAGTGACATCTTCTCCAACAAACACCGTCACAACATCCGCCGCAAAACTCACCAAATCTCTTGCGACTGCCTTGCCCTCTTTTGATGCCAACGCAGCATCCATTGCATCCTTGCTGTCGAAATACATCTCGCACATCAGATGGAATTTTGTCTCTCCGATTGGCGCACCGGTAATTCTCGTAATCTCTAACTTACGAAGTCCTGGATATTGTTTCACTAATGGTGTGTGTACTTCGTTGTAGTGTTTGTCGAACTCGGCGACATCGGATGGTTTGCGATAGAGGGCGATCAGTTTTGTCATGGAGATTCCTTGTTGGTTTGTTTCGAGAATATCCGAAGAGAAGAGTCGGATGATGAAGTGTGTCTTTAAAAATATACCGAAGGTTGCGTGGAGAAGCAATTGCGCACATAAAGGTGTCAAGCGAGACCCGACGAGGACGATTCACAGCGAAGTGGCTAAGACCTTTAACCATGTGGGCATTATTGTGCATGCACATTCTTTGCATCTTCAATTTGATTCTGAAATCGTCTCTGTAATTCTCTCCGTGACAACAAGGCTTTGTTTCCCTGGCTCGTAACTGATGTTGGCACTTGGTTTGCTTTTCATGATTCACTCATAAAGAGAGAATTCACAGTATTGTTGTCGCCGTTCCCCCCGAACGAGCAGGAACGACTTAATGTTCCGCAAAGCCACAACATCCGTGACACTGAAGCTGGCCAAGCATTCCATGACTTCACGTCTCTTGCGTCGCACATTTAACGATGAGCACCGCGTTCGGCAAAAAGTCCGGACATCTATTCTACACAAAAACAAGATATAGAGGCGTAACCACTCAAACAGAAGAGAGCAGCCATGTCGAACCACACACGACCTCTGCGTATCGTGCTGGTGGGAGATGAGGGGGATGGCGACGTCGTCAACGACGTACTCAACAACGTGTTCAACGGTGTAAAAGCATTTCGCTACGTGCTGTGCCATGCGCGGCGCGTTGGTGAAATGCTTTCTCTATCTTCGGAGAATGAATTCGATGTCGTTCTCCTCGACCTTTCAGCGGCGTACAGCAACGATCTTGTTGCCTTAGAACGCATTTGTGAAGCCTTCTCCAGAATTCCGGTGATTGTACTCGTCGCCGACAATGCGGAAGCGGTTCGGCAGCGGGCATTGCGCATTGGGGCAGTTGAAGCGTTGACGAAATCTCAGATGGATGCCGGAACGCTCGCCGACACGATTACTGCCGTTATCGAACGCAAGGCCGAAGAACTCAAGAGTCGACGAGAACTTTATCTGGAGCAAGCGCTCACGTTCTTGCAGCAACATAGCGCTATCTCCCGTTCAACGCTCACGCCGGAATTGTTCGGCATGAAGCCGCTCTGTGAAGCGATGCCCTACAAGTTTCTTGAACTCGCCAAAAGCTACAGCAACCTGATTGAGCTTGCGCTCACTCGTGGACAGCGCGAAGGAGTTCGCTTCAGCGGACACAGCGTTTCGCAAAAGCTCCACTATCTCGCATCCGACCTCGGCGAGCTGAAAGCAGGTGTGTGGGATATTATTGATATTCACGCAAAAGCAGTGGAACAAAAACTTGGCAGCGTGCGTGCGCCAAAAGAGGAGAGCCACAAAATTCTTCTCGAACTTATCAGCGATTTAGTTTCGTACTACAGAAAAACTGAATACGCAAACGCGTAAGATCGTTTCAGTAAATGTTTTTCCGTAAACCCCGGCGGGATGTATCGCCGGAATGTTTTCATTGACGATAAGAGATTTGTATGGGTTCGATACCGGCTTCGTCTGTTACTTTCGAGGCTGGCATGAGTTGCGTCGTCAGGACTTGGGAGGGCTCTGGGAACATTACGTGCTGAACGAACTTCAAGCACAATTGCAGACACGGGACGTGTACGATTGGCGCGACAAACGGGGACACGAGATAGATTTCGTTATTGCGAAACGAGGCAAGCCGCCGATTGCGATCGAATGCAAGTGGTCTACGAAAGATTTTGACAGCACGAACGTTCTCACTTTTTCTCGACAATATCCGAAAGCAAAAATCTATGTCGTGGCACAGGATGTTGATCGTTCCTTCACCAAGAAAGCGGATGATGTTACGTTGCAGTTTGTGAATGTGGATACGCTGATCGACGCACTGCAATAACGGACAATTCAACTGAACCTTTCATCCCCTCCACTCGAAGCAACAAAAAAATCCCGACTCAACTTTCGCTAAGACGGGATTTGCAATTGCCGGGACCTTGGTGGTTGTCAACTCACTTTGGCGAAACAGCGTTTTCAGTTCACGTAATTCAACAATACTTTGATTTCGTCAACTGCAAGAATTCCTGCCTTGTCTTTTCATCGTCTTTGAAAACACCTATCATGGCGCTGGTCGACGCCGTTGCGTTCTGTTTTCCCACGCCGCGCATCATCATGCACATGTGGCGAGCTTCGATGACAACGCCTACGCCGGCAGGATTCAGGTGCTCGAAAATGGTATCGGCAATTTGACGTGTAAGCCGCTCCTGCACCTGCAACCTCCGGGCGAAGACGTCAACAATGCGAGGAAGTTTGCTCAGCCCGATGATTGTGCCGTTGGGAATATATGCAACGTGGGCTTTACCGAAGAAGGGCATCATGTGGTGCTCGCACATGCTAAAAAAATCGATGTCCTTCACAATCACCATCTCGTTGTACTTCTCATTGAAGATGGCGCCATTGAACACGGTGGCGATGTCTTTTCCGTAGCCGCTGGTGAAAAACTCTATCGCTTTCGCAACTCGATGCGGGGTTTTTTGCAGCCCTTCACGCGTTGGGTCTTCACCGATTTCGCCTAACATCGTCTCAACCAATTCTTCCATTCTCGCTTTGTGGATTGCCGCCCGATTACTCGCCGCGGTATTCGACAAAGTTATTATCTGATTCGTACAACTTGATTGCATACAGTTTTCCGCCTTGAATGTTGTTGTTAAGAATTTGCCAGAACGCAATTGCCATATTCTCCGCCGTCGGAATGAGCCCCTGAAGAAAGTCAACATCAAAGTTCATATGCTTGTGGTCGACCTTGTCAATGATTTCTTCATTGATGATGTCGGAAAGCTTCTTCAAGTCTATGACCATTCCCGTTTCTTTGGGGGGATTGCCCACAACCGTCACTTCTATGTCGTAGTTGTGACCGTGACCGTATAGATTGTTGCACTTACCGTACACTTCCTGGTTCTTCTCATCGGTCCAATCAGGATTGTGCAAACGATGAGACGCGCTGAAATGTTCTTTGCGTGTCAGGTAAACCATTTGTTTCCTTTTGAGCGTTCAAGCGGTTGCATTTTCCGCATGATGCGCTCAACGATGCTTTCGGAGTTGAGGACAGAGAATGGTAAAGTAACCCCATCGATAATGAATGCTCAAACCTGCGCCACACGAAAGCCTCTAACAACGGTGCCAGTCGTCATCCCCTACCGGGGCACAGTATCGCGGCGCAGGATTGGGCTGCCGTTCCTACAACATCTAGAGCGACTTCAAATATTCAACGAGTTCATTCTTCTCTTGTTCGTTCAGTGCAAGTTTCAGAAAACTATCGTAGTGTTCGATAACATCCCGTAGCGTAGCATACCGACCGTCATGATAGAATCCGCTTTTCTGATGTGTCCAGAGTCCGGCAAGCGGGGCAGTACGGTACATGTGTGTTGGTGATCGGTCAGCTTGGAATGCATCTACACCAATCTCGCTCGGTGCGTGGAGGTTGTTCCCCGGCTCGGTAAAGAGTGGTGGAACGTGGCATGTTGCACACTTTGCCTTGCTGGCAAAAATCTCTTTTCCATGTTCAGCGGCCTTTTCATCGAAACTACCTTTCGGGGGTTTCGGTGCAGGAATGGCGAGTTGATAGAAATGAAGCGCAGCGAGTTTCGAGGTGACCATGTCGGGGGTGCCACGTGTATTGCCAGCACCGCTCTTCGCAGCGACAGGATACTGATTCTTGTCATTGAAGCGTGCATCGAAGAAAGTGCCCGAGCCATGCATCTCAGTCGCGGCAACATAGGCGTTCCAGTAGGTCACAGATCCGAAGCCAGTCCACGTATGTAGATTCACGCCAGCGAGACCAAAGGCTGGGGGAATGAGTGTACCTGCTTGCCCACCATCGGGTCGAAAGGCTTTGCCATCTTTGTCGAGTTCTGCATCGAAACGACCTGGACCTCAGCTTGTAAGAACTTTTTTTACCGTCGGTTCATCAACACCAAAGAGGTCGGTGAACGGCTTGTGGCTCGGAGCAAGCGACACAATGACACCCACATTCAAATCCCGGTTCGCCCAACCATCGAGCCGCTTTCCAATTCCTGGTGCAAAAGAATTGTCAACACTTGAATGGCAGAGGGCGCACTGAATGCCCATCGACTTCAAGTTTCCTTTGTTGTCAAATATGCCTTTAACACCAACGACTGAATTTAGCTTGAGCAGAGCGAGTGTTGTCGCAGGATCGTCGAGATTAACCTTGCCTCCCTTGAGTTGGTCCTGCAGATCTTTCGGCAGAGCGTCCACATCTACCTTCAGCCCGACCGATAACGCCGTCTTGGGGCTCACTCCGCCTCCGCCGCCGCCGTTCTTCTCGCCAGCGATTGCTTTGTGAAGCTGGAGTGCATCACCCCAGAATGCTTCGCTGCCGAACGTATCGAAACGAAAGATTCGTTTGCCCTCCTCAAGCATTTGCTGCGCATGAGCGGCGATCATTCGGTCGTTTTCGGAGGACTTTTCCTTGGAAGCCATGGGTTGCGCTTTGCCTTGCTCGTCATTACCAAATCTAAAGCCAACGAGTAGAGCAAGCCCAACGAGAAGAGAGGCTACCAAAAATACAATAGGTTTGCTTCTCATAAGTAACTCCTTTCTGGAAGTTGTTGATGGTTGATTATTGGACATGTGCGCGAGCATCTCGCACAGTTTCAAGTGATTTGCAATGCACCCTTTAGTTCATCTGTGTTTTTATACATCTTTTTTAGACTGATCAGCCTGCGAGCCGCGTCAATCTTTTCCCAGACATTCCAGAGTAGCACACCCTTTACGCGATCATTGTCCAGATAGTACACCACGCCCTCACGGAATTTCTCCTTCCAGTCTGCAAACGTCTTCATGCGCGAGTCCAGTTGGCCTACTGCCTCAAAGCCAAGGTCAAAGAGGTCAGAGTAGAAATATGGCAGGTAGTCGAACGGCTTGTTTGCGCCAGCCATGTTCGCCCCAGCGTGCTTGCCTTGCGCTTGCGCGTTGTTCCAGTGCTCGATCCGGATATTCTTGTCCAACGATTTGGCAGGAAAGTACGCGACATCTCCGGCAGCGTAGACATCGCGGTCGGAGGACTGAAGAAGATTGTTCACTGCTATTCCATTCTCCACGTTCAACCCGGCACGCGCAACCATCTCAACGAGCAGGTCGAGGCCGATTGCCGCGATAGCTGCGTCTCCAGAAAGTTGTTTTCCCGACTTGGTGATCACTGTCGTCCTGTTGTTCAAGCGCTCAGCGCTTATCGGTAGCTCACCGCTCAATACTGTGACACCCTTTGACCGATAGTAGTCGGTGACGAACGGCGATAGGTCCGCCGGTAACACTTTCTGCAAAATAGTTTGATCCGGGAAGATCATCGTAACCTTCTTGTTATTCATTGTGAGTGCAGCAGCCAACTCGCCGCCGATGAAACCTCCGCCAATCACAATGAACTCTTCCGCTCGTTCGGCTTCCTCCTTCAGCCAAAGATAATCGTCCACCGTCCGGAAGTAATGCAACGCTTCTTCACCGAACGACAACGTGCGCGGCGAACCGCCCGTTGCGATCAGAAGCTTATCGTACGTGTACCAGTTTCCTTCTTTGTCGAGAACCTGATGCTTCGATGGGTTTATTTCAGTCACCTCGGTGTTGAGATAAAGTCGAACATCATGAGATTCATAAAAGGCATCATTGTGAACGGGAAGATCTTCCAGTTTCGCTTTGCCAAGCCACAAGCCTTTCGAGAGTGGCGGGCGGTCATACGGCAGTCGATTCTCTTTGCCAAACAACGCAATCGTCCCCGAAGGATCACGTTCACGGATTCCTTCGACAGCTGAAGCCCCTGCCAATCCGCCCCCTACGATAACGTATTTGAATCGGTTCTCCATATCAATGCTCCATATTATCATCAACATTGCAATGCCAGCAAAGATAGACGCGTTTTGCTGACTCATGTAGGGACGACAAGAACGAACTCCAACTTTGATGAATTAGACCCTTCGCTTCGCTCAGGGCTTCGACTTTTTAGACTACGCCTCAATCGTCGCGAACGCGTTTCGCTTATCGCGCACATTCTTGTACAGCCCATCGAACGATTTCTCAAACGCCGCGACGCCGTCATCCTCGAGCTTCTGCAGCACCCATTTCATATCGATGCCAGCGCCGGCAACATCGCTAAGCACCTTGCGGGCACCATCGAGATCAGACTCGACTGTCGGTACAGGCTTACCATGGTTAAGAATCGCAGCGTATGTCTGAGGTGGAACGGTGTTCACCGTGTGTGGACCGATGAGCGTGACGACGTAATGTAAGTCGGTGTACGCGGGATTCTTCGTGCCCGTGCTGCCCCACAGTGGAGGCTGCAAGTTTGCGCCTCTCCCCTGTAGAGCCTCGAATCGCTGTGAGCCGAAAATCTCTTTGAATGCCTGGTACACCATTTTCGCGTTCGCAACGGCAGTTTTCCCACATAGATTGCGAAGCTTCTCGGCTTGCGCTTTGTCTGTCGTTGCGGCAATCTTCTTCTCCAGCAGGTCATCAACCAATGTATCGATGCGACTTACGAACACGCTTGCAACCGACCAAACGTCATCGAGCGTCTTGTCGTCCTTCAATCTTCTTTCAAGACCGGTGATGTAAGCGTTCGCAACCTCTTTGTACCGATCAACAGAGAAGATGAGGGTTACATTGATGTTCATCCCTTCGCTCACGCATCGCTCGATGGCGGGAACACCTTCCTTCGTGGCGGGGATTTTCACCATGAGGTTCTTTCTATCGATCTTCCTCCAGAGTTCGCGTACTTCCTTGATAGTGGCCTCCGTGTTGCGCGCCTTGCCCGGCGAGACTTCGACGCTGACATAACCATCGCGTCCCTTCGTGCGGTCGTACGCGGGCTTCAACACTTCACACGCCATCTGGATATCGGTGACCATGAGTGCCTGAACAATCTCCGCAGCATCGATATTTATATTGCCCTCAATAAGCTCGCGGATTTGATCGTCGTAGTCGCTGCTCCCGGAAATCGCCTTATCAAATATTGTTGGATTGGATGTTACGCCGGATAATCCTTCCTCTACCATCCTCTTGAGTTCGCCGCGTTTGATGACGCCCCGACTGATGTTGTCGTACCAGATACTCTGGCCGAGCTGCTCGAGCTTTTGTATGTTGTTCATAGACTCCTCTTCTGACCCTTATCGGCACTGCCGGCATGAGTGAACGACCCATTCTTTACAACTGGGCCGGTGAGCATTTGGCGCGCGCCAGTGCATCGCTTACACCCACACACGTACCAAAGCCCACCATGCCTGAGATTCTTTCAACTGCTCTCATTGATGAGACTCAGTAACTTTTGCGCGTTCGACAATCGACGTAAGGCTTGAAAGAGAGAACGCACCGATCGCCATGACTAAGTCGCGCACCGCAACATCAAGGTGATTGCCACTCGCGATCAGACTGAGAGCGATACAAATCAACCATCCCATGACCACAAATCCGCCAAGACGAGGACGTGCTAACACAAGGATGCCGGCAACGATTTCTATTACTCCGACGATGCTCATGAAGACGTGGCCGCTGAGTGGAATCACATTCAACACAGCGGGGTTGAGATAACTCTCCCAATTCACGAGGATGTTGGTAAACTTATCGAGACCTGCGACGATCGGAACCAGCCCAAATGCGTATCGTAGAATCTTCCATGTCGTTGCCAGGCTGAGGCTTTTTGTCGACTCTAACATTCCCTCCAGACGATTGTACGCCACCTCTCTGGATGAGAAGCTGATTGGTTCGCTTGTCGTTGCATTCATTCTTATGTTCTCGTTAGTTTGATATTATTGGGTAACTTTGTTTATACATTGGAGGACGGAAATCGGAAAAGGTTACAAAAAAAGTCCCTTGTAACCTTTCGATGAGAATCCCATCTAATTAACAGATACGGTATCCTAAAAACCCCAAAGAGTGCATCGCTATGGGAAGATCGAGGGCCTCCTCCGACACTCTCTCCGATGAAGAGGTTGTATCGAGAGTGTTGGGTGGAGAGAAAGAATTGTACGAACTCATTATGCGCAGGCACAACCAGCGACTGTTCAAGATAAGCCGTGCGTATGTGAAGGACGGGGATGAAGCGGAGGATGTTGTTCAGGAAGCATACATCAAAGCTTATGAACAGCTTCCGCGTTTTGAAAAGCGCTCCAAGTTCTCCACATGGTTGACAAGAATCTTGATTAACCAAGCGTTGGGGCACATCAAACGGAATAATCGATTTGCATCAATAGCGTCCTCTCCAGTCGAAAATGATAAATACAACACAGCGCGTGAGTTTCAGACACCCAATCGGGAAAACCCAGCAGAGAGAGTCATGAACAACGAACTGAAAAGCATATTAGAACAAGCCATCGACGAATTGCCAGAAAAGTACCGCTCGGTATTCGTCATGCGGGAAATCGAGGAAATGAGTGTCGCTGAAACAAGTGAATGCCTAAGGATAAGCCAAGCAAACGTCAAAGTTCGATTGAATCGGGCGAAGGAGATGCTGAAGGAACGTATTGGCAAAGTCTATCACGATGCGGCGGTGTATCACTTTGACCTTGTCCGTTGCAATAGGATAGTCGCTAATGTTCTGAAGCGAGTCAAGAGATGCTAGGCAACAATTAACATCTGTGCTTTCCGAGCTGCGGTGGGAATGTTGCAAAGCGGGATCGACGCGGACAATTTCTCCCACCATCGCGTGGCACCCACACCATAAAAAAACCCGTCCTAAATTTCTTCAAGACGGGCTTCACAATAAATCTGGCAACGACCTACTCTCCCACACGGTCGCCCGAGTAGTACCATCGGCGCTGAAGGGCTTAACTGCCGAGTTCGGAATGGGATCGGGTGTAACACCTTCGCTATAGTCACCAGAATATTTCAAAGAGTTGACAATAAAGAAAGAGTATCTCGCTTTCTTGTCATTCTGAACGGAGCGAAGAATCCATTCTTGGAGTGGATTCTTCGCCCCGACAAAAAGCGTCGGGACTCAGAATGACAATCTAACATCATTTTGTTGCAGAGCGCTTTCCCATAATCTTATTGATGCACCAAAGAACATATCTCCGCATCAATAAAAATAATGGTTAAGTCGCACGACCTATTAGTACCACTCGACTGAGTACATTGCTGCACTTACATCTGTGGCCTATCAACCTCGTCATCTTCGAGGGGTCTTCAGTTCCGCCGAAGCGGAAGGGATACCTCATCTTGAAGCGGGTTTCGCACTTAGATGCTTTCAGCGCTTATCCCATCCGGACATGGCTACCCTGCGTTTGCCACTGGCGTGACAACAGGTACACCGTAGGTCCGTTCATTCCGGTCCTCTCGTACTAAGAACGACACTTCTCAAGTATCCTCCGCCCGCATAGGATAGGGACCGAACTGTCTCACGACGTTCTGAACCCAGCTCACGTACCACTTTAATTGGCGAACAGCCAAACCCTTGGGACCTTCTCCAGCCCCAGGATGTGATGAGCCGACATCGAGGTGCCAAACCTCCCCGTCGATATGAACTCTTGGGGGAGATCAGCCTGTTATCCCCGGAGTAGCTTTTATCCTTTGAGCGATGGCACTTCCACATGCTACCATCGGATCACTAAGTCCTGCTTTCGCACCTGCTCGACTTGTCGGTCTCGCAGTTAAGCTCCCTTATGCCTTTACACTCGTCGCATGATTACCAACCATGCTGAGGGAACCATTGAGAGCCTCCGTTACAATTTAGGCATTATGTTTTCTGTCAACCAGACTTCTCTCTGGCGGAATTTTGTAGCGCATTGAGGGATGAATATACGCGTCAACAATCTCACGAAACCGTTTGTATGATTTTCCTGAGATGTAAATTTGCAGTCCATCTTTCTGCTTGCGTTCGCTTGCTTCGAGGTCGAAACTCTTTCGCAATACAGTCATCAATCGCTTCACTTCATTCCGTTCAAAACCTTGAGTGTTGAAAATAACACCCTTCGACTCACGAGACTTGATCGAGCCATCGTCCATGAACCAGTACGCAATGCTGCGTGCTGTCAGGAAGCGATGAATCAGTTTGGGAACGCATTTTTTCTTCTCATCATAAAACTGGTGAGCATAGAATCGAAACGCCGCATGACTTACAGTCTGAAACCACACATTGTTGTGTGTCGCATCCTGTTTCCGTTGTGGTGGAGTGAGAATCCACTCCTTGAAGATTTTATACAGATGATTTGCGTACTCGCCGTGCCCGGCGCTGTATTCAAACTTCACTCTGTATGTTCTACCGCCGTTCTGCGTTTCTAAATGCGCATCTCCGAGAAGCACGCCGATGAGAACGTCACGTTGCTCATCCGTTAGCTTCAAAGAAGATTTCAGTTTTTCAATTTCTCGTGAATACATTCTGTTCTTGGTTGACTAGAACCCCGATATTCATCGGGGCTTCGTATCGCTACGAAGATCAGACTATATCATCCTCCACGTTGTGTGGAGTTCCGGCGTATAGTCGTTGAGGGGTCAAGACGATTTCGGATTTGTGATTGCGGATTTTTTCAATCCGAAATCGACAATCCGCATTCCGAAATCAATCTAACTTCCCTGCTGATTGTCCGCACCGATGGATGTTTTACTCTTGCGAGTCTCATCGGATACTGCATCACTCAACAAACTCAGAACGGAGTGTTATGAATTTGTTTGTGAACGGATGTTCCAGCATACAGCCAGATGTTTGCTTCGTGTGTTGCCACACGAGAGCCCCATATTTATAGTGCGGTCGAGGCGACCGCCCCAGTCAAACTACCCGCCTAACACGGTCCCTCTGCCGGATTACGGCAGGAGGTTAGAATTCAAATAAAGCAAGGGTGGTATTTCACTGGTGACTCCACCGAGGCTAGCGCCCCGGCTTCAACGTCTCCCACCTATGCTACACATGTTTTACCCGAACCCAATGTTAAGGTATAGTAAAGCTTCACG
>ORMF010470735.1_pt1 | contig 18368 bp, 17 predicted proteins | sample 1779871 | NCBI WGS metagenome assembly ORMF01 (sample SAMEA104232316, study PRJEB22302) | groundwater metagenome | biome: forest; feature: aquifer; material: groundwater | place: USA | collected 2011-08-07 | depth 5.4 m | reverse complement strand
TTTCTTTATAATATTTTTGACCTTGAACTGTAACCATGCCAAGTCGCCCTTCAACAACTTCAAGAGTAAGTTTCCCTTCTTTTATCTCTTGAGTTGGAGGATATACCCTCGCCAAAAAGTAACCACTCTTAACATATTTCCCCTGAACTTTAAGACAGAGCTCTTTAATCTCTTTCATGCTAAGTTCTCGATTTTCATATTCAGCTACAAGAGATCTAATTATTTTAGTAGATAAAACATCGTTACCCTGTATAGATATGTTTGTAATAAAAGCCGTTTCCCCATCTTCCAGATCTAACTGCTCTTCAGGAATATCTATCTCTACAAAAGGAATTTCTCTTTCTGGTTCAACTTCTTTTAACTCATACTCTTTCTCTATTTCCCTCTCTACAATACCTGCTGATGTAGAAGGAGGGCCCACAAAATCAGAATAGGCTATTTGCGTCCAAAGCATAGCAGCAGCCATTCCACCTCTTAAAAATCCATTCTCAAAACGCATGACGGCCTCATATTGTTATCTATTTTTACTATAGAAAGTATTTTTTACGTCCTTTTTTAAAAACAAGTTTTTATTATAGAAATTCCTACTTTACCACTGAATATTTATTTTTATAAATATAAATTTTTTCGACAAAAACAATAAAGAAACCATTACCGCTAGCTGTATATGTGTAATCAGAAGATTTATAGAGAACATACAGCTAGCTGTATATTTGTATAGCAATATTTATTGCAGCAAAAAGAAAAAACATCTTTGACAATGTTAAGAAAAAAGACTAGACAAACCTCCATTTTCACAGTATGATTTGTCATTTGTAGCAAGAGGAAACATGCCTAAACAAGAAAGATTCTTTAATACTGTTGGATCTGTCATTCCTGAAGATCACTATTTTTTGCCTCATCGACTAAACGAGAATCAGTTGATGGAATTTATTGAAAAAAAGTACTACTTCATTCTTCACGCCCCTAGACAAAGTGGAAAAACAACAGCTGTTATGGAATTTGTAAATAAGCTTAATAAACAGGGGAACTATATAGCACTCTACGCATCTGCTGAAGCCGCTCACTGCGCTGTAAATGATGTTAAACGTGCCTCTTTGGCTCTTTTAGAATATTTTAAATCTCAAATAGCTTTCTACCTTCCCAAAGAAACGGAAGCTTTGACCTATTTGGATGAAAATTTGCAACAAAAAAATATTAGCGAAAACAGTATATATTATTTCTTGGCTTTTTGGGCCACAAAATGCTTAGAAAAGCACACCCCTCTTCTTATTTTTTTTGATGAATTTGATGGACTTGTAGGAGAGTCTTTAGTTTCTTTGCTCAAGCAGTTCCGTTTAGGCTATATAGGTCGCCCTAAGCCCTTTCCTCAAACGATCTGTTTAGTAGGCGTAAGAGATCTGCGAGACTATAAAGTAAAAACAAAACAGCAAGAAGACCTTGAGGTTCTTTACAGTCCTTTTAATGTCAAATCCGACTCTATAATCCTTCCTGATTTTTCTTTAGATGACGTTAGAACATTGTATGGACAGCACACGAAGGAAACAGGACAGATTTTTACAGAAAAAGCAGTAGAGTATGCCTATGAACAAACAAGAGGACAACCTTGGCTTGTAAATGCTTTGGCCTATCAAGCTTGTTTCAGAGATGTAAAAGACCGATTAATACCCATCACTAAAGAAGTGATGGAAAGGGCTAGAGAAGCTTTGATTAAAAGATGCGATACACATATGGACGCTCTTTTAGATAGGCTACACGAACCTAGAGTTTTACGAATTGTAGATGCCCTTATTAGCGGAGAAGGAGAAAATCAAGATTTTCCTATAGATGATTTGCAGTATGTTCAAGATTTAGGACTTATTAATATGAAGGGGCTTTGCATTGCTAATCCCATTTACAAAGAAATCATCCCAAGAACTCTTTCCTATGCAAAGCAAAATACTATAACGCAAGAAACTTCTTGGTATCAAAAAGAAGATGGAAACCTCGATGTGTCTAAATTGCTAACCGGATTTACAGAATTTTATCGAGAAAATTCTGAAATTTGGTTAGAAAGATTTGCTTATAAAGAATCAGGTCCTCATTTACTTCTTTTAGCTTTTTTGCAACGTATTATCAACGGTGGAGGGACGATTCATAGAGAGTATGCTTTGGGTCGTAAACGAGTAGATCTTCTTATCACCTGGAAAACACAGTGTTTTGTTATTGAACTTAAAGTGTATAGACAAAAACAAGATATAGAAAAGGGACTAAAGCAAACAGCCGAATATATGGATAAAACGGGGGCGACAGAGGGATATTTGATTGTTTTTGATCGAAATAGTAAAAAATCTTGGACAAAAAAAATCTATCACAAAATAGAAAAGGTAGAAGGAAAAAAGATTGAAATTTGGGGAATGTAGAAATCCATTTTCCCCAGGCGCAAGAGCCACTCTCCCAATTGCGCACGAGATCCTGGCTTATACTAGTTTATACTCATTTATTCACGGTTTCAGGTATAAATGGATATAAATCCTGCAATCCTTTCGACTTTTCTCAATCAAAAGTCTCCACAACTTCCCTTATTTAGTCTCTTCTATTAAAAATTTATATCCATTTATTCATGATTTCAGGTATAAATGGATATAAACAGGTATAAATCATGAACCCAATCAAAAATCCATTTTCTCCAGGCGCCGGCGCCCCTCCTCCAGAACTTGTTGGAAGAGATCTTATTCTAGAAGAAGCGGCTATCCTCCTTGGTCGAGTTCGACGAAAGAGACCTGAAAAAAGTATGCTTCTTACAGGATTACGAGGCGTTGGGAAAACAGTCTTACTAAACGAAATTGAATGCAAAGCCAGAGAAGAAGGTTATAGAACGATCCTCATTGAAGCCCATGAGGAAAAAGCTTTAGGCACATTAATCGCCCCTCATCTCTGGAAATTACTTTTTGAATTAGATCGAACAGTTAGCATAGGAAACAAAGTTAAACGTGGACTATCCGTTCTACGCAGCTTCATTTCCGCCCTTAAAGTAACTGTTAACGATGTAACCATAGGCTTAGATATTGAGCCTGAACGGGGATCTGCAGACAGCGGAGATTTAGAGATCGACCTCTCCAATCTTTTTGTAGCTCTAGCAGAAGCCGCAGAGGAAAGCAAAAGCGCCATCGCCATTTTTATCGATGAACTTCAGTATTTAACGCAAAAAGAACTTGGCGCTTTAATCATGGCAATGCATAGGATTCAACAACTTCAACTTCCTTTAGTTCTTTTGGGTGCAGGGCTACCTACATTACCTGGATTAGCAGGAGATTCGAAGTCATATGCTGAACGACTTTTTAGCTTTCCTGATATTGGAGCTCTATCAGAACAAGACGCAGCAAAAGCTCTAAATGACCCGGCTCAGATCGAGGGAGTTTTCTTTGATCCACAAGCTTTAAAAGAAATTTACCGCATGACTAAAGGCTATCCTTATTTTCTTCAAGAATGGGGATATCAATCATGGAAACACGCTATAACAAGCCCCATCACGTTAGATGTGGTCCAAAAAGCCTCCCATACAGTAACTCAGCGACTAGATAAGAATTTTTTTCGAGTTCGATTTGACCGACTTACTCCTAGCGAGAAAAACTTCTTAAGAGCTATGGCAGAGCTCGGCCCAAACTCGCACAGAACGGGCGACATCGCAGATGTCTTAAAATTTAAGATCACCAGCCTTGCTCCAGTCAGAGCAAAATTAATCAAGAAAGGAATGATCTATAGCCCCACTCACGGCGAACTAGATTTTACTGTTCCACTATTTAATGAATTCATTATTAGAGCCATTCCTAACTTAATTTAACAAAAAAAACGTAAAGCAACAAAACAGCCATTACCGCCAGCAATATATAAAGTTTCATCGCTTTTCATAGAGAAACTACAACTTACCATATATTCATATTGCAATAAATATTGTCTTGCTACTATGGTAAAAGTAACTATTCACAACCTTGAGAGGTCTTTTTATGAGAAAACTCTGCATTAGTTTATCCAAGGGTGGCGTTGGAAAAAGCTCCACCTGTGTATCTTTAGCCCACGGACTTGCACTAGCCGGTAAAAAGGTCTTGCTCGTCGATACAGATGATCAAGGACAAGACTCTTTTTTACTCGGAGTTCAACCTACCTACAGTCTAGCAGATGTATTAAATGAAGATGTAAGGGCTGAAGATGCAATCTATCAAGCTCGAGATAATCTTTGGATCTTATCCGGAGGAAAAGCCCTTTCAGGAATCAAAAGAGCCATTGGAAGAAAAGATTTTGGCGCAGAGCAAACGCTATCTCAAGCGCTAGCTCCTTTAGAAGGCTCTTTTGATTTTGTCATAGTAGATACCTCTCCTAGCTGGGACACTCTAACCATCAATGCTCTTTTTTACTGTGAAGAAGTATTGACTCCCGTTAGCCTTGAAATCCTCACCTTAAACAGCCTTGTCGAATTCTCTGAAAGATTAAAAAGTGTTCAAAACTACAATAAGAATCTTAACTACAGATATCTTCTTCCTACCTTTTGGGATAGACGAGTTAAGAAGTCTTCTGAAATCTTAGAACAACTAAGAAAGTATTATCCAGATATTGTATGCGATCCTGTGAAATACTCTGTTAGACTATCTGAATCTGCAGGATTTGGAAAAACTATTTATGAATACGCCCCAAGTTCTACAGGCGCTCAAGATTATGAAAAAACTGTACAAAGGATCCTTGCCCATGTATAACCGTTCATCCACTCCAGACATCCTTGGCTCCATCATGACAGGAGCTCTTAAACCGGAAAGTCCTAAAGCAAGTCAGGTCACCTCTCAAGAAGAACTCAAAGAGAAAGCTACTTTCAATCTTCCCGTAGATCTTCTTGTAGAACTTGAAGACACTTGCCATGAAATTCGAAAACTTTGTCGCAGTAAGCAAATATCTAAAACTCTTATCGTAGAAGAAGCTTTAAAAATGGCTTTTGCTGATTTTACAGAAAAGAAGCAAACAAGTCGTTTATTTCAGATACTAGAAAGCCATAAAGCTGTAAAGCAGTAAACTATACCCCATTCTGTCTTAGATCTTCTTTAGAGACTAAGGCAGAATGTACTCCACTTTGAAAAATTACGATTTCGCAGCAAATATCGCAGTTCTGTTGACAAAAAGCAGACAATGTCATACAATAAACTTATAACTACCGAACAAGAAAAAAATGTTTTTATTTTCGCCTGAGAAAAACTCTAAGTTAAAAGAAGAAAGATGCATCAGTTTTGAAGAAATTATAGCCGCTATAGAGGATGGATTTCTTCTAGATATTATTGAACACCCAAATCAAGCGAAGTATCAAAAACAAAAAATATACGTTGTTTATGCAAAAGAATATGTATACTTGGTCCCTTTTGTAGAAAACGCCAAGGATGGATGTGTGTTTTTAAAAACTATCATACCCAGTAGAATAGCAAAACAAACTTATATAAATGAGTTCATGCCATGAAAAAAAAATTAGATCCCGAAGAACAAGATCTTCTAAACTCCTTCGAAAAAAATGAATGGAAATCAGTAAAGAACTTGGATAAAGAAAAAGAATCTGCCCGCAAAAAAGCTGTAAATAGTTTACGAAAAGATATTCGTATCAATATTCGGTTATCTAGTACAGATATTATCCACATCAAACAGATGGCCGCTTTTGAAGGGCTCCCTTACCAAACTCTTATTTCAAGCATCCTTCACAAATATGCAGCAGGGCATTTATTTAATAACACCCTTACGCCTAAAACATAACTCCCTCGTAAACTTTTATTTTTCCTTGACAAGCTCCATGCCCCACCCAACTTGCTATTAGCCCTATTGTCACATCAACTCATACTCTAAGAATTATTTTTTCTTATAGACTTTCCTCTTACCTCTTTTTTAATTTCCAGCAAAATAGCAAAAGATGTAATCCTAAGAGGGCAATCCTTAATTAACCGGTGCAGAAAAAAATGACTAAAGAAAACTACTCTCATATCTCTAAATACACTCGTCACTTTTTCTCCGGAACACTATTAAGTAGAGTCAGTGGCATGGTACGAGATATCAGCATGGCCGCTCTCTTTGGGGATCACCCTTCTGTAGCAGCCTTTATGGTTGCCTTTCGCTTTTCTCATTTTTTAAGAAGACTGCTAGGAGAGGGAACTCTACAATCGATCTTTATCCCTCACTATGAAGAACTCAAATTACAATCTGAAAAAAAAGCGAATGCCTTTTTTTTCAGATTATGTGTATTACTAACTACCGCACTTGTAGCTCTAATCTTCCTTGTTGAAGGGTCTATAAGCTTTACCCATTCAACACAAAATGAGGTATTACATCTATTCGCTTGGATGTTTCCAAGTCTTCTATTTATCAGTTTATATGGAATAAATCTATCGTTACTTCAATGCAAAAATGCCTTTTTCTCTTCCAGCGTAGCTCCTTTTGCTTGTAACCTTGTATGGATCTTAGCTATCTTTCTTTTTGCAGGGAAAGAGCCTTCTCAAGCTATGATTTATCTAGCTTCTTTTACTTTGATAGGCTTTATCGTCCAATGGATCATAACTCTTCCTAAAACATGGAGCGTTTTAGTTGAGGGGAAACGTCATTTATCTACCCCTATTTTTTCTATCCCTCAAGAACTACACACAATTGGCAAAGCAACTCTCTTTGGGTTGATAGGGGTAACTGCTGTACAAATGAATAGTTTTTTAGATATGGTTTTTGCAAGATATGCAGATATAAAAGGACCTATATATCTTTGGTATGCTATCCGGCTTGAGCAATTACCTTTAGCTTTAATAGGACTTGCTTGTGTCTATTCTATTACCCCCTCTCTTTCTAGACATATTAAAGCAAACGCGCTTGATAAAGCGCAGAGCTTATTTTCTTTTGGCCATAAAAGAATACTTCTCTTTGTGATCCCTTGCACTTTTGCTATCTTTTCCTTAGGATTTACTTCTGTAAATCTTCTATTTGGAAGAGGCCAGTTTTCTTTATCTGCGGTAACAGAAACTACAGGTTGCCTTTGGGCTTATGGAATAGGCCTCTTATCTTCCACCCTAACCGTATATCAATCGTCTTTATTTTATGCTTATGGCGACTACAAAACTCCAATGATCGCCTCTTTCCTCTCTGTAGCTAGCAACATTATCTTAAATAGTCTATTTGTCTTTTGCTTCAACTTTGGAGCTCTTAGTATAGCTCTAAGCACAAGCTTAAGTTCTTGGCTAAACTATCTTGTGTTAAAAAAAGCTTTTTCTCAAAAAGGTTACTGGAAAGTTGAGTATCCAACTTTATCCACTTTTTGGAAAATCAGTCTTGTTAGCTTAATCGCTTGCACTAGTTGCCTTGTCTTCGATCACTTCTTTTTTAGCCCCCTTCTTTCTCTTAGATCAAACACAAATCAGCTAATCCATTTTCTAGGAAATAGTACAATTTTTATAATAACTTTTACTTTAAGTTTGCTATTATTATATAAAGAAATTTTACTAGAAATGAAAAGCCTTCTCTTTACAAGGAAGTCTTCTACAAGCTCTACCCCATAAGGAGATCTCATGTTCCGTAAACGCTTTCACATCCTTACCTTTGCAGGTATCCCCATTGGAATCGATATTAGCTGGTTTTTGATTGCTATCTTCCTCACATGGACTCTTGCTGCCGGCCATTTTCCTTATCTTTATCCGGGTTTATCCTTAGGTTTTTATTATCTTATGGGTCTAGCCGGAATGCTTGGTCTTTTTGTTTGCGTAATTCTCCACGAACTTGGACATGCTCTAGTTGCCAAACACTATCAACTCCCCGTTGCACAAATTACCTTGTTCATCTTTGGAGGCATTGCCGAATTAAAAAAAGAACCAAAAAGTCCTTTAGTAGAATTTTTGGTAGCTATTGCAGGCCCTATTGTAAGTGTGCTCCTTGCTGTATTTTTTTATGCGATTAGTCAACTAGGAGAACAAAGTAAATGGCCCGTAACTATCACAGGAGTCACCTACTATCTCGCTTTAATTAATAGCCTTATTGTTATTTTTAATCTAGTCCCTGCCTTCCCCTTAGATGGAGGTCGAATTCTTAGATCTATTTTGTGGGGATGGAAGAAAAATTTGTCTTGGGCCACGAAGATCACAACACAAATGGGTGCCGGATTCGGCTTTTTTCTTCTCTTCTTTGGAATCTTTAATCTGATCTCAGGAAGCTTTATTACAGGGATCTGGTTTATCATTTTAGGTTTATTTTTACAACGTACAGCCATTGCCTCTCAAACTCAGTTCTACGTAGGAAATGAGCTCAAAGAAGAAAAAGTTGCTAAATTCATGAAAACAACTCTAGACAGCGTGTCCCCCGACATTACGATTAAAGATTTAATCGATCATCACGTGTATCAATCTCATCATCATCTTTACCCTATTACACAAAATGATCACCTGGTCGGATACATCACATTACAAGAGATTAAAACCATTCCAAACCAAGAATGGGATCTTACATTAGTGAAAAACCTCATGAAACCCCTTTTAAAGGAACAGATAGTCTCCCCCCATACAAACGCCTTAGAAGCCCTCGAACAGTTCAATTTAACCCCGTTTCCGACGCTCTTTGTTTTAGATGGAGATCATTTTATTGGACTTTTGACAACACAAGATCTGTTAAAGCTTGTCTCATTAAAGCTTGCGTTAGAAGGGACTCCTAAATATTAATCGAGTCCATCTTAGCCATAACAAAAGTACTTTATATGCTAAAAATGCCCTTAATAGGTCTTGGAACCTGGAAACTCTACGAAGAAGAATGTGAAAAGACAGTTAAAACAGCTTTGGAGCTTGGATATCGCCATATTGATACAGCAGATGAATATCAAAATCATGAAGCAATTGGAAAAGCCATTAAATCTTGGCCTCGAAAGGAACTTTTTCTAACAACTAAAGTAGCTGTTCATGAGCTTTTACCCAATCAAGTAAATGCCGCAGTCCCTAGATTTCTTAAAGAACTCCAAACAGATTACATAGACCTTCTTCTTATTCATTGGCCTAACCCAGATGTGAATTTGATAGAAACGATTAAGGCCATGATCCCCTTCCTAGAGCAAGGTCTTGTAAAATCAATTGGAGTCAGCAATTTTGTTCGATCCCATCTTGAAATGCTAGCTCCCTATCAATTTCCTATTTTCACCAACCAGATTGAAGTTCATCCTTACCTGCAAAGAAGATCTCTTGTCGCTATGTGTAAAAAGATGGGCATTACTGTCACAGCCTATAGACCTCTAGCAAAAGGAGCCTTTGAAAGTGATCCTATCTTGCAAAAAATAGGAAAAGTCCACGAAAAAAGCGCTTCTCAGGTAGCTCTTAGATGGCTTATTCAGCAAGATATTGCAGCCATTCCGAAGGCAGCTTCCATAAAGCACTTGAAAGACAACCTTGATATTTTTGACTTCACCTTATCTACTTCCGAAATGCTTGAAATTGAAAAACTAGATCAAGGAAAACGGTTTTGCGCTCCTGCAGGTATGCCTATATTTGAAGACTAGCAACGGTTATTTCTTGTATATACCTAGCTCCATCGACCAGCTCACCTTTAACTCCAAGCTCTTTTTCAGCTTGCAAAAGGGCTCTTTCTTCTCGCTCTAGCGTTTTTGGGTCATCCTTATCCCACACGACTTGAATAAGCTCGTAGACTCCTTCTTTATCTTGTGCAACAAAATCAATCTCATACCCATCTTGAGTATGATAATAAAATACTTTTTTCCCCTGACGACGCAAATCTAAATATACTTGGTTTTCTAATAATTTGCCTATATTAGCTGACATATTAAATGTATTAGCTAAGACAAGTCCATTATCAATAGCATATATTTTTTTAGGAGTGGTTTGACTCTGACGCAAAGACTCGGTAAAAATAGGTACCGTGAAGATTAAAAAAGCATCCTCAATATAACCTAAATAGGTATGTAAGGTGTCCTTAGACACCTTATATCCCTGACTTTTTATGTCGTTATAAAATTTATTCACAGAAAAAAGAGCTGCCACATTTTTCAACAGTGATCGAATTAAATATTTCAGCAAGGCTATATTAGAAACATGGTACCGCTCCACTATATCTTTAAAGGCAACCGTCTCCACATAATTTTGTAACATATCCAATCTCTCACTTGGAGACATAAACTGAATCCCCGGAAATCCCCCTACTTGAAAATACTGCAAAAGATAACTTCTTTGCATATCTAACATTTTATTTCCAAAAGGCGGAGTTGGCAAAGAATATTTTTGAGCAGTTAAATACTCTAAATAACTATAAGGAGAAATTTCTATTGTCAAACAACGCCCTCTTAAAGAAGTATCAATCTCTGTACTTAATAATTTAGCAGAAGATCCCGTCACATAAAGTTCTACATTTTTAGTATCCAATATCCGTCTTAAAACAGTGGCCCACCCTTCTATGTTTTGTACTTCATCTAAAAAAAGATAACACCGTTCTTCATGATTTTTTGGATGCAGCGTATACCATGCATCAATCAGCTGTCCCATAGCTTTAAAGTCCATGGGTAAGATCCTGTCATCCTCAAAATTGATATATAAAATACGATCCGGCGCAATTCCCTCAGAAATATAAGAACGTATCGTCTGCCATAAAAAACATGTCTTTCCTGATCTTCTCATCCCTATAGCAACTTTAATCACACCCGGGGCTTTAGGAAATTCATAAAAACGAAATGTATTTTTACTCTTTTCTATAAGAATCTGTTGAAATTCTTCCTGTAAAATCCCAATAAGAGAAATCATACTTATATCCTCCTGTATAAGTATAATGATATATATTTTCATACTTTCAAACAAGGACAAAAAATACAAATTCTATACTTGTATATAAGTATAGAATTAAGCAATAAAACAATAAAGCAACCTAGCAATAAAATAAACTCCAGGCTACATTTCCGACAAAAACAACATTATATACGATAACTTACACCAGAAAAATCCACTTTTCACAAAAAGATGCTATTTTTGCGAACTTTCACCCCTTTTTTCAAGTCCAAGGAACTTTGACATTTTATGCAAAAACTATATTTATCTATGTTATTCAAAATAGCCATATTATATACTGTAATTAAACGTTCAAAATGGACAAGGATCGTTATGAGTAAAAAAGCAGACTCTGAACAAATTTATGGCATACCCACCTTGAATTCTGCCTTTAAATGGGTTCTTAGCGAGGACTCGGTTCGAGCTTCTTTTTTTCACACATTTATCCCTCATGTTAATATATAACATCCTCTGAGCGTCTAGGAGAAGATATGAGACCTCTTCAAAAGCACCAACTCCTACGCAATTGGCTAAATAAACCAGCATCAAAAAAACAAGCTGCCCTTTTACATGAAAAGCTAGATCAAATACAGGTCTTTATTGGTAATAAGAAAACAGGAAGCCTGGATAAAAAAGCGACGCAATTTTTTGGACAGTTTCTACGTCATTAAGCAGAAGTATCTTAAGTATTCCCTAAAGAAAAATATACCGGGGCCATGGGTTTTGTTTGTCCATTAGATAATGGGGAATATGCTCTCATAGAAATGCAAGTTATGCCAGCAGATTATTTTGATAATAGAGCCTTAGCCTATGCAGCCCTGCTTTACGGCAATCAACTAGAAAAGGGGGACAACTGGAGTCAAATTAAACGAATTATTGGAGTGAATATTCTAGGTGGGGGCTTTGGCAATCAAATTCATTGGGTAGATACTCCAAAGGAGTATGTTCGACATTATAAATTTCAAGATCAAGTAAATAAAGATAATCCCCATTTCATAACCGGGATAGAGATCATTCAGTATGAGTTAAATAATGTCCCTGAAAAACTAAAGTCACAAGAAGAACAAAATTGGTTTTCATTTTTAAAAAATGCCCATAACATGAAAGAGGAAGATGTGAAAAAAGAAATTAAAACCCCTGAAGTGCTTCACGCATTTGATCTCATGAAGCTCAATAAGATGCCGGCAAAAGTACTCAAAGGATATCAACAAGACAAAGCCCAGTATGAACGCTTTTCTGAATATATTGCGGGTCAAATAGCAAGGGCAGAGGCTGAAACAAAGAAAGCTCAAGAGGAAACAAAGAAAATTCAAGCAAAAATAAAAAAAGCTCAAGCCGAAGCAAAAAAAATAAAAGAGCAAGAGATTCAAAAATCCTATGAAATGGCCCGCATCTTATACACTAAAGGCATGTCTCTTTCTGATATTCGAGATATAACAGGATTATCTCTTAAAGAGCTTCGATCCATTCAAAATGGATAGTGTCTAAAAAAATGGCTATATTGTCCCACAAGCTGTGGGACAATATCATAGATTAACTGCCAATTTTAATTTTTCTTGATGGACCCTCAGTAAGGAAAATCACCTACCCGGAGCTTGCAAAGAAAGACCAGCTAAGCTTGCAGCATGAGCTCCAGCCAGTTGAATTAAAACTCCATTTTTTTCCGCAATTGCAAATCCAAGAAATTCATTGATATAAAGCACCAGCCACAGCCATGCTCGACAATCCTATTTTTTATTACAACTTCAACACCTAAGCACATCTTAACATCCTTTATTTTTCACAAAAATAGCATCTTTTTGTGAATTTTTCAACTCATTCTATAAATTATTATCTTTATATACCGCCTCATCAAAGCAAGATAAAGTGGTTCTTTTTACAAAGACTCCGCAAATCCATAGAAACATTTCTGCGGTTTGGATATACTAGCTAAAAACAAAAGGAACCCCTATGCAAAGAAAAAAATTTGATCTCGTCGTCATCGGAGCAGGACCTGGTGGTTATGTCGCTGCTATCAAAGCCTCTCAAATGGGAAAAAGTGTTGCCCTCATTGAAAAAGAATTCGTAGGAGGCACTTGCTTAAATGTAGGATGCATCCCCACAAAGACACTTATTGCTGGAGCTCTTGTTCTAAGTAAGGTACAGCATGCAAAAGACTTTGGTATAGAGACAGGACCTGTCACATTTGACTACAGCAAAATGAAACTAAGAAAAGATAACGTTGTAGGAAAAATCAGAAAAAGTCTAGAAGGTCTTATCCAATCCAACGGAATCACTATTTTAAAAGGAAAAGCAGAATTCACCTCCCCTAACGAACTAAAAGTAGTTCGTGAAGAAGGAGAATACATCCTCTTTGATAAAGTTATTATCGCTACAGGATCTGAACCTTTAGATATCCCTGCCTTTCGCTGTGATCACAAAAAAATCTTCAACTCCTCTTCTATTTTAGAATTAGAAAAATTGCCTTCTAAAATTGCCATCATCGGAGGAGGCTATATCGGCTGTGAGTTTGCTTCTTTATTTGCAGAGCTTGGCGTTAAAGTAACTGTCATTGAAGCTCTTCCCTCTATCGTAGCCTTACAAGGAAGTGTCATTTCAGAAACTTTGACAAGAGCCTTCACTAAAAAAGGGATGGAGATCGTTGTCAACGCCTTAGTAGAAGGAATTGCTACAGACGGATCCGGAGTACAGATCAAACTAAAAGACAAACCTCCTATAGACGCAGATATCGCCTTAGTAGCTATTGGTCGCAAAATTGCTTCTGCTTCTCTTGGCTTAGAAAAAGCAGGAGTGCTCACAAGCCCAAAAGGTGAAATTGTAGTAAATGAGAAAATGGAGACAAACGTCCCTGGGATCTATGCTATTGGCGATGTAACAGGAAAGTATCTCCTCGCTCACGTAGCCTCTCATCAAGGCCTTATAGCTGCTGCTAACGCTGCAGGTGGCAGCTCCCGCATGCATTATGAAGCAGTCCCTGCTGTTATCTTCACTCACCCTGAAGTTGCTATGGTCGGAATGACGCTAGAGCAGGCTCAGCAAACAGGAAAAGAAATCAGCGTTGGTAAGTTCCCCTTCCAAGCGCTAGGAAAATCTGTTGCTGCTATGGACACAGAAGGATTTGCTCAAATCATCACAGATAAAAAAACAGGACAGATCTTAGGAGCTCAAGTAATCGGCTATGAAGCTGGTTCCCTAATCTCTGAAATGGCCCTTGCCATCACAAATGAACTAACAATCGATTGCATCGAAGAAACAATTCATGCTCATCCAACGCTTCCTGAAGCTTGGCTTGAAGCGGCTCTTCTTGCTAAAGACACTCCTATTCATTTTCCTCCCAAACTAAAAAAAACGTAAGGAACACACCTAATGAAGCTCTCTAAAAACAAACTCAGCGTTCTCCCTAAGAACCCCGAAGAAGAAGGCAGAGGGCGCTATTAAATGATATTTGGATTAAAATAATGGATGTAGAAAAATTAGCACATTTACCGGAAAGCAAAACGCTTGAATTTAAACGAGACGCCTCTTCATTGGACTCTATTTTAAAAGCGGTGATTGCCTTTGCAAATACAGCAGGAGGCCTCATACTGGTTGGCGTTGAGGACAACGGAACTATTATCGGTCTTGACAACCCAAGTAAAGAGCAAGAAAAAATAATAAACAGTATTGCTAACCGGGTGAAACCTTTATTGTCCCCAGATTTTACTATTGTACAAGTTCAAGATAGACAGGTATTAGTTATCCAAGTTGATTACGTTCCTGCCCCATATTATTTAGCAAACAAAGGGGAAACAGAAGGTGTTTATGTACGACTTGGCAATACGAATCGAGCCGTTGGTGGAGATGTCGTTTCAGAACTGAAGAGGGCGGCTCACTATCCTTTTTTTGATAGTATTCCTTGCGACAATACTTCAGAATCTGATTTAGATATCGATTTAATCCTCAAAACATTTGCAAAACACAATATTCAAATCGATACAGCTAAATTGCTAAGCATCGGAATTTTAGCTCAAAAGGGCAAGCGTATTTTGGCAACCAATGCAGGGGTTCTTTTATTTGGGAAGCCGGTCATTCGACAAAAGTTTTTTCCTTTTGCTGAAGTCAGATGTGCCAGATTTGCCGGAACAACCCGCGCAGAATTTATTGACCGTTTGGACGTAGAAGGGGGAATTCTAGCCGCAATTGATGAAGTCCCTAAATTTATTCGACGCAACACTAAAATGGCCGGTAAATTTGGGGCCATGCGTCGGCAAGATATTCCGGAATATCCGGTTGATGGTATTCGCGAAGCATTAACAAATTGCCTCGTTCATGCTAATTACGAAATTACTGGTACTCGATTTTTTATTGCCATCTATGACGACAAACTAGAAATTCAAAACCCCGGCATTATGCCTCCTGGGATGAGTATTGATCAATTTAAAGCCGGAGTTAGTAGAATTCGTAATCCCGTGATTGCTCGCGTATTCGGCGAGTTGGATCTAATAGAAGAATGGGGAAGTGGCTATAAACGAATTAAAGATGCCTGTCAAAAAGATGGCTATCCCGAGCCAACGTGGGAAGAATACGGCACTGTAATGAGAGTTACATTCTATCCTCATTCAGACAAAATAGAACAAACTGATGCCGAAATATCAAGTCGGCACCAAGTCGGCACCAAGTCGGCACCAAGTCGGCACCAAGTTGCCGAGAAAGAACTAGACTTTGACACAGTCACACAAAAGTTAAGTATTTTTTGTAAAGAAGCTCGGACTTTGAACGAAATGATGAATTTCTTGGGCTGGAAGGATCGTACAAAATTCATAAAAAAGTTTATACACCCACTAATTGAAAAAGAAATTTTAGCGAGAACAATTCCTGATAAACCAAAGAGTTCTAATCAGCGCTATATTATAACAAATAGAGGCGTCGAAATGAAAAGGTAGGTATTAGCTCAAAATTTACCACGCTATCATCCAACGCTTCCTGAAGCTTGGCTTGAAGCGGCTCTTCTTGCTAAAGACACACCTATTCATTTTACTCCCAAACTAAAAAACGTAAGGAACACATCTAATGGAGCCCTCTAAAAACAAACTCAATGTTCTCCCTAAGAACCCCGAAGAAGAAGGTAGAGGGCGCTTTCCTTCTTGGTTACATAGAAAAATTCCCTCAGGAGGAGAAACCTTTAAGACAGATGCTATTTTAGAAAAGTATCGCCTTAACACCGTCTGTGAAGAAGCTAAATGCCCTAACCGGATGGAGTGCTACTCTAAAAAGACGGCTACTTTTTTAACGTTAGGTAAAGAGTGCACAAGAAACTGTGGTTTTTGTGATATCGATTTTAGTAAAGCTCCTAAAGCTCCAGAGGCTGATGAGCCTGAAAGGATCGCAGCCTCTGTTAAAGAACTTGGACTTAAACATGTTGTGATCACCATGGTTGCAAGAGATGATCTTGAAGATGGAGGAGCTAGTCAAATAGCTACCATCATCGAGACCATCCGCCTTGTAAATCCAGGTGTTACAATAGAAGTGCTCACCTCCGATTTTGGAGGAGTTACCTCTTCTATTGACTTAGTGCTTAATAAAAGACCTGAGATCTTCAATCACAACATTGAAACCGTAAGAGCCATGACACCAAGAGTTCGTCATAAGGCTTCTTACGATAGAACCCTCGGCGTTCTTAACTATGTTAAGTCAGAAGGCAAGGTACAGTTTGTCAAATCAGGGATCATGGTAGGTCTTGGAGAAACAGATGCTGAAGTTAGAGAAACAATACAAGATCTTGTCAACGCAGGCTGTGACATTATCACCATCGGACACTATCTCCAAGCAAGTTCCAAAAAACTCATGGTAAAATCCTTCATCACCCCAGAGCAGTTTAAATCCTATGAAGAGTTTGGTTACAAAGTAGGAGCTAAGCACGTCTACTCAGGCCCTTTCGTAAGATCAAGCTACAACGCAGCCGCTATACAATCTTCGATGGCTGGTCTATGAAAGATACCTTTATCGATGAAATAGATCATCTCATCCTCATGCATAAAGATGTGCATTTTGGTGGCAGCTTCTTAGCTATGCTTAGCTACTACGAGGCAGAAGCCATAGGCATACAAGAAGAGTTTTCTCTAGATAGAATTCAAGATCTTGCTCTCATGGAAGAAAATAGCCTGACTCCCCTTTCAGATCTTATCCTAGATGATATAGATAAAAAAGAAGTACAAAGAGCTAAAGAAGTCTATCAATCTCTACAAAAACTATGTACAGCAGATTCCTTTGCCGCACAAAAGTTAGCCCTTCTCATTTTATCTGAAGAAGAAGAGCCCGTGCAAGAAATGGAAGAGCTCTGCTCTTTTGAAAAGGAAGCCCTAGCTCCCCTCCTCTTTCTCCTCAAGCAAGATGACTTTTATAATCCCCTTTTTCCAGGCTATGGACTATCCCCTTCTTACGCTGCCTCCTGCCTTGGAAAGCTCCAAGCTAAAGAAGCGATCGCCCCCCTATTCGAAAGCCTCTCCCTTATGGAGTTTTTTGGAGAAGAAGCCGTCTTCCAGGCTTTATCTCAAATAGGAGATCCAGCTAAAGACTTTCTCCTTTCGATCGTAAAAAAGACTCCTCTAACGAAGGAAAATGAGAATGCTGCTATAGCTCTTACATTCTTTCCAAAAGATCCTCTTATCGTCTCTACATGCCTAGATCTACTAGAGCTTTCTTCTGTCCAAGCCAAACCCACCTTATTTACTTAGTCGTCGCGCATAAATAACTTGACTGTTTAAATAAAAAAGATCACAGAAGTACACAGTTTGATTTTTTCGGTTAATTGGTTTTGAAGTATGAAGTCGATTGTAAAAATTTTACGATTCATTTATTACTAATGGTATATCACTTCAAAATATAGATGCTTTACTCCATGACTACCGAATCAACAATTAAAGCTAAATTTTTATCGCTGTCTCCTTTAATGAATGAACGCCTTAAACGACTATGGGCCGCATCAGAAGTTAATTCAATCGGTAGAGGAGGCCTAGCTATAGTCTCGCGCGCTACAGAGCTTTCAGTGAATACAATCAAAGAAGGCATGAAAGAACTAACAGAAGGAAAGATTGTTGAAGAAGATGATAGAGTGCGCAAAGCTGGCGGTGGAAGGAAAAAGCTAACTGACATGGATGATAAGTTGCTTGTAGATCTCAAAGAATTGATAGAGAGTACAACAAAAGGAGATCCAATGACTCCGTTACTCTGGACATGCAAAAGTACATCAAAATTAGCTAAGGCATTAGAGTCTGAGGGTCATCATATCAGCACAAGAAAAGTTGCAGCACTTCTGAATGAAATGCATTATAGCCTGCAAGTTAATCGTAAAACCTTAGAAGGGAAATCTAATCCAGATCGAAATGTGCAATTTGAGTATATCAACTCTCAGGTCAAAGAATTTCATTTAAATAATCAGCCTGTAATTTCGGTTGACGCTAAGAAGAAAGAACAGATAGGAAAATATAAAAATAATGGTTCAGAATGGCACCCTAACGGTAATCCCGTAAAAGTGAAATCACATGACTTCCCAGATAAGAAAAACGGAAAAGTAGTTCCATATGGAGTGTACGATATCGTAAG
>ORMF011624106.1_pt1 | contig 18376 bp, 15 predicted proteins | sample 1779871 | NCBI WGS metagenome assembly ORMF01 (sample SAMEA104232316, study PRJEB22302) | groundwater metagenome | biome: forest; feature: aquifer; material: groundwater | place: USA | collected 2011-08-07 | depth 5.4 m | reverse complement strand
GCGGCTCGGCGAGTGCCTCGCCCTCCCATGATGTATGATTAGAAAAACTACGCAGCGACCGGTCGGCCGCCGTAGTTCCATTTCGTCAGCAGCAGCGCGCCGCCAATGAACGAAAAGAGTGCGAAAAGATAGAAGAGCGAATCCCAGCCGTACTGCTTTGCCACCCACGCCACGAGATAGGACGAGAAGAGCTGGCCGCTGGAGCCCATACCATTTATGATACCGGCAACAGTGGCCGCGCCGCGCTTCGAGCCCATATCCATGGCGGCCGCGCCCGACATGAGCGAATCCGGCCCGAACGTCAGAAAGCCGATGAGTGCGAATCCCAGCGTGTTCGCGAAGATTCCAGCACCGACCAGATGTATCTGCAGCAGAAACGCCGCCGCCAGAGCCAGCAGCATAAGCGCGCCCACCGGGAAGCGTCGTGTTTGGAAGACCTTATCCGACAGATAGCCAGCCGCGATAACGCCTCCAAAGCCTACAAAATCATAGCAGGAGGATGCATAACCTGCGACCGCTTTGCTGTAGTGCAGGTGCTCCACCATATAAGTCGGCAGCCAGAAGAGGAGCGAGTACCGGGTGAGCTTCACGAAGAAGTACATAATGCCGGTGATCCAGACCGCGGATTGCGCAAGCGCCTCCCGCATCGCCGATACCGTTTTCCGTTCCTCCATGTCGGGATCGTCGATCGCGGCGATGTCGTCGCGATCGTGCGGCAACTCTTCGTCCGCGATCTCCGGCAAGCCCACGTCGGACGGCCTGTTGCGGACGTATGCAATGAAGGCTAAACCGACGAGGGCGAGGACTATGGCCGGAACGAAGAACGCCCGATGCCAGCCAAGGCTGGGGAACAACCGAGTGTTGCTTGCGCACCACGTGGCGAGTAGAGAGGCGACGACTCCTCCGACAACGTAATTGGTCGACCACCACGCCATCAATATGCCACGCTCGCTGAGTCGCGTCCACGTCGACATGATCTTCACCAGGCCGGGCCATCCCGTCGCCTGCATGTATCCATTGAGGCAGTTCAGTGCGGTAAACGCTCCCAGAGTTGCCGCGAAACCCATTCCAATGTTGGAAAAGGCGGCGAGCATGATGCCCAGGCCCACGATACCCCGGGCGCCGAACCGGTCGGCCAAAGCGCCGTTGCCGAACTGACCGAGCATGTAGAACAGGTTGTAGCCGAAGATGACTTCGGCGAAATCCGTCTTGCTGTATCCCAGATCGTCGCGGATGAACGGCATGGCGACGCTGAGGTTTTTGCGGCAGAGGTAGAAGCCGGCGTAGGCCAGCCAACCGGCGATGAAGACACGCCACCGCCAGGCGCGTTGTGCGGAAGTCAATTGATGGGAGTCAGTGGTTTCGAGCTTCTGCAAGAACTGGCTCCGCTAATTGCCGACAAACCTCATCCGCTCGTAATTCTCGTACGCATGAAAGTCTCCGCCGACCGGGGCGGTTGAGGATAGCTCTGTTCGCTCGAATGAGACCGAGTAGTCGTAGCGGCAGGCGGCGTATCTCCACGTGTCTCGCGGCTTTGGCGCGCCGCCGGTTTCCGCGAAATCGGCCCAGGGGATACGAGCTTCTACGGTCCAGCCTTCGTCCTTGTCCCGCCAATTGTTGAGAGTGCCGCGCAGTTTGGTGACCGATTCCAGCCCGATGTGCGTCAGAGGGCCAAACCGCTGCCATCCGCCGGAACCGCGCGAAGGAAAGAACAGCTCGAGGGGCGTATTGGCGGCGTTCACCTGGAACTCATAGTACGCCAGTTTCTGCTCGGACGGCTTCAGGAAGAGCTCGATCACGTCGTTGGACCATGTCATACCGTTCCGCTTGGTCACGTCGGCGTAGAGGTCGGTGTCCTCCATCTCGGCCGCGAAGTAGATGTATTTGCTGTCCCACAGGAAGCGGACGGCCGTCGCGGTCTTGGGCGGACGGTCGCGGCGGGCGACCATGAATTCACGGACGATCTGCGCCTTCTGCCAGGCCGGCTCGTCGAGTTTTCCGTCCAGCTTGATCTGGTCGTCGGTCCGGCGGCATTCGACGAGCGGGACCGGTTCTGGGCCGGTCTGTGCATAGGCGATTGGGGAAGTCCGACTACAGCCGGCGCACCAGGCGAGTAAACTCGCGGCAACGTATGGCAAAGTCGATCTGCATCGACTCACACATTGGCAGCCAGAGTCCGTGAAGACAGACTTCGTCATTTGTAGCCGCGACTTGAGTCGCCCGGAACGCACGGACAAGATACTCATTTCCCACTCCTCAATCCGAGAATGCGCTCGGCGTTTTTGTAGTAGACCTTGGCTAGGACTTCCTTTGGGAGGAAGATGCCGTAGATGCGCCAGAAGCCCTGGAGATGGTGGCTGGCGGAGCAGTCGAAGTACTCATCGTCGGTCTCCAGGAATCGGTAGTAGATGCGGAACGCCTCCCGATTCGGCGGCGTGTCGGTGCCAAAGAGGACGCGGTCCTGGTACTTGATGATGAAGCGGCGGGCGGAGTAGGGCTGCCGCCCCAGTTCGGAAATCCTCGCATCGATATCCACGACCATATTCGGGTAACGGTCGAGCTGCTGGGCCACAGCGCCCAGGTCCTCGGCGTTATTGCCGAAATGGGTGCTGATGAACGTGGTTCTCGGATGGGTCTCGATGACCCGCCGCAGCTCGTCGAGGAGCTCTTCGCGCTTGGGATACTTGGCATCGGCAAATAACCAGTTGGGGTTGTTGTTCAGCTCGTGCCATCGCTCATTGTATCGGTCTAGCGGGGTCCAGAACGCCGCAGGATCGGCCGTGTGGATCAGGACGGGCCGGTTGTACTTTGCGCATAGATCCCAAACAGAATTTAACTTCGGGTCATCGACCGGCATCAGGCGCCCATCCTTGTATCGCACGTTGAGCCCGAAGTTCTTATAGAACTTCAAGCCGCGCGCTCCGGCTTTGAATCCCTCCTCCAGCCGCTTCGACTCCCGTTCGCTCCAGCCCCGGTCGTCGATGTTACCGAAGTCGATATTCGCAAAGGTGTAAAACCGTCCCGGATGGGCCTTGTCGAGTGCGGCGATCGTCTCTTTCAGCCCATCGGCCCAGCCGCCATCGAGATCGACGACCGACCGAATCCCGGCCGCGTCCATCTCCGCCAGATATCGGTTAACCCGGTCCGGAGTCAGCCAGCCCTTGCCACCGCCGAGGTGGTTGTGGATGTCGATGACCGGAAACGCGGGCTTTTCCACCCGAGTCTCTTTCGTCACCATCATGGACTTCGCCTGCCAGTCGCGCAGCTTGAGATCGCGGATGTCATCCTGGATGGGGGCCGGATGAAGGCCAAATAGTACGAGGAAAAACCCTGAGATGATTGATCGAGTCATAGTTTCCTTTCCTCGGTATCGGGCGAGTTTACTCGCCCGGTACTTTATCGTTGCCCTCGTACTGGACTAACCCCCGCCGACAATTTCAACTTGATCGTCTTGATCTCGAACGGATGGAGATCGATGGTCACCGTGTTATATTTTGCCGTGAGTTTCTTGCCCGTGTCCTCCATCAGGTTGGCTTCGCCGGCCGAGAGTACTCGGGCATTCAGTTTGATCTTGACATTCTGCGTGGGTTTCCCGCCGGCTTCATAGACCCGCAGCGCCGTCGTTCCGCCCAAGCCGGGGTTGAAGGAAGTAAGAACGACATTGGGTTCTGAGATTTCCACCATTCCCCAGCGGGACGGCAGCGAACCGGTGTGGGACGCTGTTTTCCGGGCCAAAAGCGGATGATTGAATGCGAGACCGTCGCGATAGATTTGAGCCTCCCGCCAATCACCAGCATGTGGAACGAGCGAATATCGGAATGAAACGGGCCTCCCCAACATGAATCCGGACTCGGAAGACATTCCCGGCTCATATCCGCCGCCGAACCCGTAAGCGCCGAGGTTATGTGAACGCATCAATGAGAGCATGAGCACGCCGTCCGACACGAGGTTTCCCGGCTGACCGACGTTTAGAAGGGCAAGACCGTGCTTGCCGTCGCTGTAATCGACCCAGTTCTGCGCGGGGAACTCAATGCCGGCGGGCCGCTCGATTGCTCCGAATGCGATTTCCTGGGTATTGCGCCCGTCCTTGATCGATGTCGGAAAGAGGGCCTGGTAGCGGACGTACTTCTCGTTATTCACAAGCTCTGTGGAGATGTCTACGCGCCGGATTTCGGAATAGAGCCGGATTCGCGTGCTGAAGCTGCCGTTCGCCAGCGGCAGCGATACACTGTAGTCGGAATAGACCGGACCCGTGCGGAGGGTTCCCATTTTGCCGGAGGACATACTCGAAAGCTGGGCTGTGGTCGGTCCGGGCACTGCCTGCTTGTTCGTCATGGCGATGTGACTGGCGCCGTCCAGCCCGCGATAGAGCTCCCACAGGTCGCCCTTGTCCTGCTGCCGTGACACGACGTTCGCCGACCCGGAGAGGGCTTCCCAACCGGACGCCTTTTCTTTGAGGCTCGTGATCTCACCCGTCTTGGGATTGAATGTCAGCTTGTAGAATTCGTTTTCGAGCGATTCTGGGCCGGCGGAGACTGAACCTGCCTTCGCCGGAGCCGACTTCGCTTGTCGCGGGATTACTCGATAGGTGGCATATCCGAGCGCGGGGACGTCGCGTGCGACGAAAACCACCTTTGCATGGCGGAGGCTGCCGTCGGCATAGCGCTCGACGTTCTCCAGCTGGAGGGGCGTTGAGCGTCCAGATGTGTCCAACAGATCAATATCGGTCGTTCCCGCATCGGCAAAGCCTACGTCGACTTCGGTCACATCCGTTCGGGGCCATCCCAGCGAATTGAAGACCACGATCGGGATCCCTGCGCCGCGGGTGTCGATGTGGCGGGCGACGCTCTCCCATCTGGAGGCGATCATCTCGTCTGCCAGACGCTTGGAGAACTGATAACTGTGTACGGTATCTTCGTAAACGTGATCGGTCATGACCCCTGAAGCGAGGTCGTGGGTCTGGTTGAACAGGACCGGCTCCCACGCGCGCCACGTCATCTCGTTGTCGACCGTTTCGCCCAGCCAGCCCGCCAGCGCGCCGAGCTTTTCCGCCGTCAGCAGCTTCTGCTCTATTTCCCTGGTGATCTGCTTTAGCTCGGGGCGGCTGCTGTAGGTCCCCTGGAAGATGGGATTGAAATCACCGGAGATCACCGGCGTGTTCCTGCGCTTGGCGACGACCTCGGCGAATTCGGTCGGGATGGAGTAGCGGATATCGAATTGCCTGTCCGGTTTGCGGTTGAAATTCGCGACCAGCGGCGGGACGTACTCCTCCGGCTCAGACACGTCGACGCCGGCCAGCCCTACACGTTCGGGGCCATTCACGTGACTGTTCAGCGAATCGAACCGGGACTGGAAGAACGCGGCAAACGGATCGGGCTGGTTCGGCGGTCCGTAGAATAGTCCATAGAAACCCGGCAGCCAGAAGGCCGGTATCTGGGTCCCGTCGATGCCCCGCCAGAAGAATTCGGAGGGGAGCTTGTCATTGGGGACGCCACGACAGAACCAGAACGACTTGTAACCCGCAAGCTTGAGGAGCTGGGGTATCTGGGGGTGGTGCCCGAATGTGTCCAGCAGCCAGGCGACCGTCACGTCCACGCCGAGCTGTTCGCGGCAGTATCGCTTGCCGTACTGCATCTGGCGAATGAACAGCTCGCCTCCCTGCTTGACGTCGTCCGGCATCACATCCATACCGCCGACAATTCCCAGACGGCCTTCCTTGACATATTTGCGAAACGCCGCGGCTTCTTCCGGGTATCGCTCCAGGAACGGCCTGAAGTACGCGACCTGGTCGAGTGTGAACTTGTAGTCCGGGTATTTCCTTAGGAGCCGGAGCGCCTGCAGGATATGGGGCAGTCCCACTTCCAGGTACTCCTCCCGCGTTTTGAAGACGGCGCCCTCCCAGTGGGTGTGCGGGATATAGAAGAGCGTCTGTTTGGGGGACTTTGGAGTGACTTGTCCACCAACCCGGCCGGCACTCGCGAAGAGGATTGCCCCAATAGACATTAGGAGAATCAACGTAATCATGGTTTTCATTGAGCGGGACTTTCTAGAGTGGCAGTTTCGAACGGCCATTGCCGTGTGATCTTCGCCCAGAGGAAATAGGCCGCCACGCCGATCGCCAGGGTGACCAGACCGAAGGTAATTACCTTTCCATCGGAAGTCGCGAACAGGAACGCCCAGCCGACAAACGCAATCACGCTCGAGAGCGGATAGAGCCACATCCGATAGGGTCGCTCCATATCGGGTCGATGTTTTCTCAATAGTGATACCGCGGCGATCTGTCCCATGAACTGCACGAGGATCCGCGTGATCAGGAGCGCATCGATGACCTGGCCGAGAGTGAAAAACGCGCAGACGATCGACAGCAGACCGATCACCAGCAAAGAGACATAGGGAAAATGTCCGCGAGGATGCAGACGGCCGAAGGCTTTGAAGAAGTAGCCGTCTTTCGCCGCGGCATAAGTGATCCGGGAGTAGCCCAGCATCAATGCGAAGACGGAAGCGAACGCCGTCCAGAGCACCATAATCGTAAATACGCGGGCGACTCCGGGACCATAGAGCTTCTGCATGAAGATCGCCGCGATGAACTGCGCGGTTTGCTCGTGCATTTCCGCCGGCACAAACTCGCGCCAGGGCACCACGCCGATTATCGATAGATTGATGCCGAAGTAGATCACTGCCACAGCTATCAAACTGATCATGACCGATTTGGGAATAACGCGACCGGGCTGCTTTACTTCGTCGCCGATATAGCAGATATCGTAATAGCCGAGGTAGTCATACATTCCGACGCGGGAAGCCGCGCCCAGCCCAAACAGGAATCCTAGTGAAAACTGAAACGCGTTTGGCGGATAGTCGAAGGCGACTCGCGGATTGAAGTGCATAAGTCCGGAAATGATCACCGCGCCGATTGTGAGCAGCATACCGATCCAGAGGCTCACCGTAAGTGTGGCGACGGTTTTGATCCTGCGATAGAGGAAAAGGATCGTGAGAACACCGACCGATACGGCTACCAGGTGCTTATGGGCCAGCGTCATGTCGTGCCAGAGGTATCCGACATAGTCGCGAAAACCGATGTATCCAGATGCAATTTCTAGCGGGCCGCTCAGGATAAACTGCCAGATAAAGAGGAATGCCATTAGCCGGCCCAGTGTCTGTCGACCGAATGCCTCGCGGAGATAGACGTAGCTTCCACCCGACCCCGGCATTGCCGCTCCAAGCTCGCTCCAGACCATACCGTCGGGGATCGCGATCAGGAGGGCGACGACCCATCCCAGCATAGCCTGCGGGCCGCCGAGGGCCGACATGAGAAGGGGAATGGTGATGAACGGCCCGATGCCCACCATGTTGGACATATTGAGGGCCGTCGCCTGGAGGAGGCCGAACTTGCGATCCAGATGAACGGGAGCTTCGGGATCTGTTGCGGGTGCCTCGGTTTCCAACCGGTCCTCCTCGCGCGGGGATACTTAACGCGAGTTTGACACGGGCGGGTGGTTATCCTACTCAGCGAGGAGGTCGAGCGTTTCGGACGCAGAGACTACCTTAAAGGGCAGATCGCGGATTTCGTTGAGGAAGTGGCGGTTTTCGGAGACTAGCACGGGGACTGCTGCTGCGTGGATTTCTGCTGCGATTGCGGCATCTCCCTTCTTAGCGCCCAACAATTCATAATGTGCGAGTAAGTCGCCCGGCGGATCTCGAAAGTCCCAATCAACCTCGGCGGCAGATTCCAGTAATTCGTAAAAGATGTGCTGTTCGGCAGGCGGAAGGTTTCGATGTACCTCTGTGACTACCTGCCGAGGAACGAAGAGCCGCAGATCTCCGATGTGCTCGAACAAGAGCCGCTCGCAATATGAATGGGTATCATCTCCCACAATTCCAAACACATATACATTGGAATCTAGAGCCACGAAGTCAGCCAGGATAGAATCCATTCGCTACTTCTTCCCGAATTCTGCGCATCTGTTCCCACAATTCCTCGGTTGTCGGTCGCGATTTACCGGCTCGTTTGATCTCAGCGTCGTATGCGGACCTCGCGCGTTCCAACGATTCTCTCAGCGCCGCACCCTTAGAGATGCCGGTCTGAAGCAGAACCGTCGCTTCCTGTTCAACCGAACGATGCGACTTCTCTGCGGACTTGCGCACCCGCTCGACAACCGATCGTGGCAGGGTCAGCGTAATCGAGACTTGCTCCTCTGCTACCGGCATATCAATCACCTCCAATCAGTTCATTTTACCATGACCGGTTTTCGCGAACTCGATCTCATACCCAACCAACGACGTCATCTCCGGTGGACTGAATTGAACGATGTCCCCGTTCTGACGGAGGTCCGGGAATCGGAACGGGACTCTGCGGCCACGCGTCAGCAGAAACCATGCCCGGATGGCTCTTTGACCGGTGTGTGTCCCGAGGGCCCGACCGAGGCGAATCTGGATGAGTCCTTGCGGCTTGATAAGCTCGTAAACTGCGAGACGGTTTAGGGAAAGGCTGCGGACGGCGACCGCGCCGTTTACGATCACTGGTCCGAAGTCGTGGAGTTTCTCTGATGCGAAGTACCGATACTCCCCACTGGTGAGGGATTCGACAATGCCGTCCACGGTCCTCGCGCGGAACTGCTTGAACCCGTTTGGACCAAGCGCCAGAAAGCCAAGCGGAGGAAGACGAAAGCCCTGGACATCCCAATCGGTCTGTCCACGGTTCGACCAGACTTTTGCACCGTTTGAGTACGTAGTCAGCAACCGATGCGTGTTGTCTCCGTCTAAGTCCACGCGATCTAGCCGGGAAAGTCCAAGCATGCGATGGAACGCGCTGGTGGCGTAGTAGACCTGTCCTCGGCGGCCGGGATCGGTCTGGGGAGTGCTGCTGTAGGCGTTGATGGAGTGCAGCCGACCAAATAGCTTGGACAGGCTCATCTCTTCAGGATCGCAGTTCATGAGCGGCCAGTGGAAGCCGACAGGCAGCAGGCGCTCGCGATGGACCTGGTCGATGTTCGGGTAGTACTCCCAGTCGCCGCATGTGATCCCCAGCTTATCCGGGGTCGGCCAATCCATGAAGATGCCGCCATCCATTAAGCCGGCATACGCCTCGCCGTTCCCTTCCGAGAGGATCGGCACGTTCCCCAGGAACTTGCGGGCGAAGTCGAAAAGCTCGGCCTCATGCTTCATGTACTCCCGCGCCGGGTGGTGATGGCCGAGATAGTCCCAATAGTGGAACGGTGTTTTGGAAGAGTGGACGTCCAGATAGAGCGCGGTCGGCCGGACTTCTTTCTTTGTGACGGTGAGGTTGGAGTATCGGGTTGCCTGCGTGCCCTGGAACCCGTGGTTCTCCATCTCCCGTCCAAGGGTTCCCTGGACGCGTGTCCGAGCCATTTGGACATAGAGATCGGGGAGCAGTCGCGTTGCATTCCAGTATCCGCGCTTCATGTGGCCCGGGCTGTCGTAAAGTACCAGCTTCGGGGACCAACCCTTCGCGCCTCGCGGAGGCTTATCGAAGAGGTCGGTGTACATGTCGTAGACCGCATAGAGCGCTCCATATGGCTCGACGAGCTTGCGGTCGTCCGGCGAAGGGGAGTATGAGAGCCAGATGAAGTCCCGGACACCCCGGCCCGTCAGCTCGTCCAGGAAGTCTTCGTAGCGCTCTTTGATCGGGTAGGCGGCCATGACGACCACGCGGCCCGGCAGCTGCTTTAGCGTCGGCGGCGCCGGGATGTTCAGCGTGTTTCGGTACTGCGCGATTGCTTCCTGCGGACCCTTACCCGTGAAAACGAACGTGTAGGTGATGGGCGAATCGCAATAGGTATGCAGGTCGTAGCGCCCATCAGCGGGATCGCAGGAGAATCCTCGCGGCGCCCGATCGGTTCCTTGCATCTCGGTGATGCCATTCGCCATGGAGAAGCACCAGTATCGCGTCATGTTGTAGTTGTGCTTCACGTCGAACGGCCGGAACGGGCCATCCATTACAAGCATTCTGCCCAAAAACATCCGTTTAGCCTCGATGCCGGGTCCGCGGTGGCTGAGGATTCCGAGACGGTCCAGATGGTTCTTCCCTTCCGGGTAGGAGAACTGGACCCGGACCGCCTTGTCGGACGAGGTCATCCACATAACCACGCGGACCGGTATCGGGGCCGGCAACTCCGGATGGCTGAGTACGTGGTCGATCAGCAGCCGCGATCGGTCGATCCGCATGTTGACCATTCGGGACTTAAATCCGCTCGACTTACCATTGAACGCGGCATAGAAGCCGTCGATTACGATAGACCTTTTGCCGATGACGATCGTGAGCGGCGACCAGAACACGCCGCCTGTCTTGGGCATCGCGACAAGTAAATTCTCATCGCCGTGCCAGGAAATGTAGTAATCGGTCGCGTCGCCCCCGACGGAGACCTGTGCCGGGCGGGATTGCTGGTGGGATTGAGAGAGGATCAGAAGCCCTAGCAGATACAAAGTACTGTTCATTAAAAACCTATGTAGAAAGCGGTGTCGAAACACCGCACTCCAAATCCGCGGCACTCTGCGCGGCGCCTCGCGCTACAATAAGGCGTTATGCGCCCGACACCTCACTCACGCCCGCTTGTCTCAGTGATACTTGCAGCAGGCAAAGGCACACGGATGAACTCACCCGATCTGCCCAAGGTCTGCCATCCGGTTCTTGGGATGCCGGCTATTGCACGGGCGGTTGAGATGTACGACCGGTGCGGTATCAAGGACCATTACATCGTTGTCGGCGAAGGACGAGATCAGGTCGCTCGGGTCCTAACTTCCGCGCCCGGAAACCACATATTCTGCGTTCAGCCGAAGCCGCTCGGCACCGGCAACGCTGCAAAAACGGCAGCCGATCTCCTGCGCGCAAAAGGATACTCTGGAGAGATCCTTTAGGTCGCAGGCGACAAGGTCATCGAGGAATCCATTCTGCGCCGGCTCGTCGAAACCTTCTACAGCGACGAGTGCGACCTGGCGTTTGCGGTGGGCGAAGCCGGCGATTATCCAACGGCCGGTCGTGTCGTCTGCGATGGAGCAGGCCGACCGTTGAGGATCGTGGAGATCAGAGACCTACCCGAGAGCGGGCCCGGGCAGTCGGCACGTTATGCCAACCTTTCCGTCTACCTGTTCCGCGCGGAGTCACTCTTTTCGGTCCTGGGACGTCTAAAGTCCGATAATGCCCAGGGCGAGGAGTACCTGACGGATGTCGTCAAATTCCTGACGCAGACCGGCCACAAGATGAAGGCGTTGCCTGTCGATCATCCCGATCAGATCATGGGGTTCAACACTCCGGAGGAGCTCCGAGCGATTGAAAACCGGCTGCTCCGGGGATTGGATGAAGGAGTTCGGAATAGCTCAAGCGCGGTCAATATCGAAGTACCGCCGTCCGCTGCGCGTCCCGCGTCGCACTGGTTCACGTTACTTGCGGACGGAGTCGGACCTGTCAGGCGGGAGCTGGAGGCGATCTATGGACCGGGCCATCCGAAGGTTGGAGGCGCGCGCCGGCATCTGACCGCGATGGTGGAGCGGTACATCCGGCGGTTCAGCGACAGCCCGGTTGTCATTGCCCGCGCGCCTGGCCGCATAAATCTGATGGGCCGGCACGTCGATCACCAGGGCGGGCACGCGAACATGGTGGCGATCGACCGCGATACATGGATGGTTGCCGGAACGCGCCCGGATCGTTCCGTCCAGCTTCACGATCTGGCTTCTGACAGGTTTCCGGACCGCGACTTCGGATTGAAGGGGCTGCTCGACGGATTCACAGGCAGATGGCAAGAGTTTGTCGACAGCGAGCCCGTGAGAACTCGCGCGGCGAGCGCGGGAGGGGACTGGGCGCAGTATGTTCGCGGCGCTTTGGCGCGGCTCCAGGCGCGTTCGGCGGATCGACAGCTTGCGGGGATGAACTTTGTCGTGAGCGGGGATCTGCCTATCGCGGCCGGGCTTAGCTCGTCCTCCTCGATGGTCGTATCGACGATGGAGGCGGCATGCGCGCTGAACGATATTGTGATTCCACCCGTGCAGTTCGTCGAACTCTGCGGCGAGGCGGAATGGTATGTCGGTACCCGTGGAGGAGCCGGGGATCAAGCCGCGTTGAAGCTGGCGCGGTATGGAAAGGTAATGCCGATCGGTTTCTTTCCTCTAACGGTAGACGAACCGGCCGAATTTCCCGCCGAATATGCGTTGATCGTCTGCAACTCGGGAATCTCAGCACGCAAGACCGATGGCGCGCGCGACCGTTTCAACCATCGAGTGGCGTGTTATTTCATCGGGATGGAGTTGCTGAGGCAGGCATTCCCGAAAGATGCTTCGCAGGTTGAACATCTGCGTGACTGGAACCCAGACCAATTGGGGATGTCGGAAGCAGAGCTGCTGGCGATGGTGGAGACTCTGCCCGAACGAATGTCCCGTGAAGAGGCCGAAAGGGCACTTCCGACTGAAAGCGTGGATCGGATTTTGGGAACCCATTCGGAGGAGATGGGAGACTATCCTGTCCATTCGGTCGTGCTGTATGGCATTGCGGAGTGCGAGAGAAGCCGCCGCACCGGCGAGCTGCTTCGGAATGGGCGGGTCGAGGAGTTCGGCCGATGGATGAACGTCTCTCACGATGGGGATCGTGTTATGCGGCCTGATCAGACAGATCTAACCGATCAGATGGATCAGGTCGGAAAACCGCTCGTCCTGCAGACCGGCGCCTATGGCTGCAGCGTCCCGGAGATCGACCGGATGGTGGACATCTCGCTCTCCGTGGAGGGCGTTTTAGGCGCGCAGATATCCGGCGCGGGTCTGGGCGGGTGTATCATGGCGATTGCCCGCCGGGAAAGCTGCGCTTCGCTGCAGAAGGCGCTCGTCGATGCGTATTACGAGCCGGCCGGAATAGAACCTGAGGTGCTCGTTTGTACACCGGTGGGTGGGAGCGGCGTTCTCCAAGTCAAGTAGCCCAGGCTGAGTAACGTGCACAAGTGCAATCTCGTCTCATGCGCAGGGCGCGATCTCCGTCCGCGCCATCTCTCGTTCTTACGATACCTTTCGAAAACCCGTAACCCGGCGCGGACGGAGATCGCGCCCTGCCTACTAAGAATCCGATTCGAGGCAACTATTACCCAGCGCTTGGAGGAAACCATCATGAAGGTCCATGTTCTCTTACTCGCCGTATTGCTAGCGGCAACCGCTGCGGCGGCGCAAGTTCCGTCAAATCCGGCCAGCCCGCTGCCGGTTCGGTCGGTAACTCTTTTCACGAGCGGCGTGGGATACACCGAGCGGGGCGGGGAGGTTACCGGCGATGCGACTGTGCCCCTCACGTTTCGAACGGCGCAGATTAACGACATTCTCAAGTCGATGGTGCTGCTGGACTCCAACGGACAGGTGCAGCCCGCCACGTATGCCGCGCGCGACCCGATCGGCCGGACGCTCCGCTCCTTCGCAATCGACGTCACCGAAAACGCCACGGAAGACCAGATACTCTCCCGGCTTCGCGGCGCGACCGTGACCGTGGATACGACGGCCAGGGGCGCGATAACTGGGCAGATCGTTGGCGTGGAGAGCCGCCACGTGGCCGGTGAAGACACCAAGCCGGTCATCGCGCCATTCGTGACGCTCCTGGGCGAGAACGGCTTGACGACAATCCGGCCGGGCACGGGCAAGTCCCTCAAGCCGCTGGACGAGCGGTTGAACCGCGAGTTCAAGGAGGCGCTGGGACTCCTTGCGAGCGGGTCGGACGATCAGCGGCGGCAGGTGACGCTCCACTTCTCCGGAAATGGCCGGCGTCAAGTAAGGGTGGGCTATGTGATGGAAGCCCCACTCTGGAAGATGAGTTACCGGCTGGTGATGGGCGATCAAAAGGCGGCCCAAGCCGCGCCGAAGCCTTATCTCCAGGGATGGGCGCTCGTGGAGAATACATCCGACGAGGACTGGAAGGACGTGCGTCTCACGCTAGTGTCCGGCCGTCCGGTTTCGTTTATCCAGGATCTGTACCAGCCACTCTATATCCCGAGGCCGGTGGTCGCGCCGGACGTAATTGCGTCGCCCTTTCCGCAGACGCACAGTGGGGATCTGTTGGACAAGGACAGAAAAGTCGCCGCGGCACAGCCAGCCGATGCCGCGTCGATGGCGGAACGTCGCAGCGGCGGAGCCGGCGGATTTGGGGGTGGCGGTCTTGGCGGCGGCGGTTTCGGTCCGCTCGGCGGGCCGAGGGGAGAGAAAGGAGATGCGCGGAAGTCCGAGAGCGTCCTCGGATATGATCTGGATAACTCGATAATTGTCGCTGGGACTGATGAAGCCATCCGGGAAATGAAAAAGAGAATTGTTGCAGAGGCATCCGGCGGAAGCCTGGGAGAGTTATTCCAATACAACATTACCAAGCCAGTCAACTTGCCGCGACAGCAGGCCTCCATGATTCCCGTTATCTCCCAGGACATCGACGCGGACAAGCTGTCCATCTACAACGCGGATCTCGGCTCCAAGTTTCCGATGAATGCCGTTCGCCTGAAAAACAACACCACGCTGCATTTGAAGGGCGGACCGATCACGCTGTTCGACGGCGGATCGTATGCCGGCGACGCGAAGATGGAGGATATCCCGCCGGGCGACAACCGGCTCGTATCCTACGCGGTCGATCTTTCCATCGAGGGCGAGAGGCAGGGTCCGAACGCGTCGATATACGAGACGTCCCTCACCCTGAAGCGGGGCGTGCTGACGGCGACGAGGCGCGAACAGCAAGTGGTGAACTACACGCTGAAATCCAAGGCGAATAAGCCGCGGGTCGTGCTGGTGGAGCATCCGTTTAATTCGGAGTATAAGCTGATCGAACCGGCGAAACCGACGGAACGGACGGCCCAGCTCTATCGGTTCGCCGTCACGGTTCCTGCGGGCAAGAGCGAGACGCTGAAGGTCGTCACCGAACGGCCCATCTCTCAGGAAGTCCGGGTCATGGACGCCGATCTGAACGTGCTCGCGTTCTATGCCAATCGAAAAGACATCTCGGCGAAGCTGAAGGAGACGCTTCAGGATGTGGTCCAGCGCCGGCGCAAGGTGCAGGAGCTGCAGACCCAGGCAAGTCTCAAAGATGTCGAGATCAAAACGATGGGCGACGACCAGGACCGTATCCGCAAGAACATGCAAGCTCTGGACAGAACGTCTGCGCTTTACATCCGTTACGTGACGGAGTTGGACAACCAGGAAACCCGCATGCAGACTCTCCGGCAGGAAGCCGTCAGTCTGCGCAAACAGGCGTCGGACGCGGAGCGGGAGCTACGGGCGTTTCTGGACGGGCTGACGATTGGGGAATAGGTGATCGAGTAAGAGGGGAGGAGGATGGGAGGGGAGGATGTAACCGCTGATTTGGTCAATTAACTCACGGAAGGGATTGTGCTAAACAGCGCGGTTTCCAATTGGTCGGGAGGGCGGATGAGCTCGTTCGACATGCAGTACGATGAGGACGACGACGTCCTCGAGGTTAATTTCGCAGATTATGACGAGCAATTCGCGCACACGCTTGCGCTCAACGACCATATCTTCGTGTTCACAGATATTGGTCTCGGAACGGTATGGGGGATTACTTTCTATAGCTTTTCGCGTTTGCTGGGGGTCAGCGAAACCGAATTCACGGCGCTGAAGGATCTGCCTGATGTGAAGGTGGACGCGTGCCTGGCGCTCCTTTCCGTACCGCCCGCGTCCCATTTCTTCGACATCACAATCCCGCATGCGCTCATCGCCCGCATTCGCACTCCAACCGTGGAAGCCATGGTAACGGGCAGAACAATCGTGAGAGATCTCGCTGGAGATGATCCGGAGGATACCAGGTGAGCACACCAACGATCGTCCTTTGCGCCCCTTTATGCGGATTGTTCGTCAGCCTGGCGGCCGCGGCATCCGAACGCCAGGACGCGAGAGATATTATGAAGAACGCCGATGCATTAGTCAGAAAATCTCGCACGTATCAGGCCGTGATGGTGACGACGGGGACAACGCCGACGGGCAGCTTCTCCATGACGTCAGTATGGAAGCTCGTTCCGACTGAACATAAAACGTCCATAAAGATGAACGGTAACTTGTTCGGTGAGCCTATGTTTACCGAGATCATTGACGATGGCAAAACGTTTTATGCCTTCAATGTGACGCGAAAGGTTTTCAGCAAGGGCCCTCATTCTCTCATGAGATTTGCCTATCCGCTAAAGCTCGTGAATGAGATGCTCGGTGACGGCGAGGTCAGCTATTTGAAGCCGGATATTCTCATGGGCAACAAAGTTCATGTCCTTAAGAAACGGACCAATGCACAATTCGGGTCGGACATGGCCCCCACCGTACACCTCTATTTCGATCAATCGACCGGACGGTTCGTACAGATGACCATGTTCGGCGAGCTCTCGTTCGAGCCGGGCACGCCGCCGAAAAAGTTTGGAATAACCGTGTCCGTTCGGAACGAAACGCTTAACGCACCCGTTCCGGAGAGTGTATTCAAGTTCATCCCGCCCCCCGGCGCAAAAGAGACTCAGTCACGAGGAATTGGCATGGGACCCATGTACCCGATGGGCCCCGGACGGATGGGCGGAATAAGGCCGCCCGGCCAGTAGAGGCGCCGTCAAACACAGCTGTAACCTCGTGAATGCAGTCAATGTTAAATAGACGGAATTCCGGTCGTCTGAGCTGACGCCCGTGATTTCCGGGCAGCCAAAGAGCCTGTTGAACTTTATCTCTTAAGATTCGTCTAATCTGCCGTACAGTCTGGCAATGCCGTCGGACCCACGCGCTTCGTGTCTCCGGCGTATGCGTACTGTCCGCCGATTTATCAGCCGTTCGGTTTTGGGGAGCAGGCTGTATACGGGTCGACCGTTTCGCTCACTTTTCCCCTTACGAGTTGGACCGCCGTATTCGGTTGCCGTCGCGTCGTCGCGTCGTTCAGTTCCCAGGAATCGACCCCATAGTCCTGGCCGGCCGCCGGTCTATCGGGTCTATCGGAAATCCGCTAACAGCAATCATCAAGGAAATACTGATGCCGAAGCAATGCGATCGAACCGCCGTACTTGACCCGACTTCTTCCGCTGACCCGACTTCCCAGCTTTCCATCCAGCCGGCAGACGACCGGGAGTCGCTTTACGCAGACTTGCAGCCGTTGATCAGCCGCTTGATCCATCAATATGGGGACGACAGCGAATCCCGCAAAGACTTGTCGGGCGAAATCTATTACCGGTTCTGTGCCTTCCTAGAGGCATATGATCCGGAGCGGGGAGTACCCCTTCGACCGTACCTGATCCGACAACTGAAAGCCTCGATTTTCAGTTATTCCCGCGATGGGTGGCGCAGACGCAAGCGCGAGATCGGAACGCTTCCGGATATTCTCGCATTGGCGCCGGCCCAGAGGAATCCCGCCGAAGACTGGGACCACGAGATCGTTAAGCAGCAGACTTTACAGAGTCTGCCTAATATGATCGCGAAGCTGCCGAAACGTCAGAGGCAAGTTGTCATTTGGCGATATTACGATGCCGTCTCCTTTGAACGGATCGCGGAATCCCTCGGGGTCCGGGTCAGTACCGCCCGCTCGATCCTGAGGCACGGCTTGAACAATCTCCGCCGGCTGGCGATGACCGAGTAGCGTTTCGCCTACGCGAATAGCACTTTGCGAAGAATCCATACGGGTGGTATGATGGATTCGCGTCGATCGCCCGTGCTGTTCCTCCGAACATGATCCGCAATCCTTGAAGGGAGAGCGTCTATGCCAACTTTTCCCCGAGTAATTATTGCCACGCTAATACTATGTATCGCGGCCGTGCCATTTCGAGCAGCGGCCGATGCAGCCGCAGATGCCCGAAAACAGTTCCAGGCGATTTACAACAAAGACAATGCCGCGGTTATGCGCGGCGACTTAATGGCGGCGCTTTACAGCACCACGCAAGATTTCGTTTCCATAGACACTAAAGGCCGAAAGACCACGCGATCCGAAATGGAAAAAAAGATCCCGCAAGTGCTGGGGCTGATGAAAGACATTAAGTCGAATACGACAGTCACCAAAGTGATACTGACGGGGAAAAACGCCCGAGTAATGATAAAGGAACACGCCGAAGCGACTATTACAAACCAGCAAACGAAGAAGCCCGGCAAATTCGTCGTAGACGGCACGGGGGAAGATTTGTGGACGAAGACCGGACAGGGCTGGAAGAAGAAGAGCTCCAGGAGCCTGACATTAAAGCAATCGTTGGATGGAAAGCGTATTCCTGTGACGTAGATTCACTTCCGGGGATCGGGTACGTCACAGGTGGCGGCGCTCCATGCTTGTTCGAGCTGTGTGCAGGACCAATGAGGTCAGTAATGTCCGAACGGCCCCCACCTGGCTTCCAAAATCCAAGATGGTCCGTTTAGGAGGAGTACCGAAAGTCAGGTTATCCGGCGGCAGATGGACAAAGAG
>ORMF010285158.1_pt1 | contig 18379 bp, 16 predicted proteins | sample 1779871 | NCBI WGS metagenome assembly ORMF01 (sample SAMEA104232316, study PRJEB22302) | groundwater metagenome | biome: forest; feature: aquifer; material: groundwater | place: USA | collected 2011-08-07 | depth 5.4 m | reverse complement strand
TCGATGAAGGAGTACGGCGATCTGTTTGCCGAGGATCCTGCGTGGGCGTCGCGGGCGCGGGCGTTCAGCGGCCGTGTGCGCGACGTGTCCGAGGTGCTCGCGGAGATCGGGGAACCGCGGGCGAAGCGGCATCCAATCAAGGCGCGCGTCGTGTATCACGATGCGTGTCACCTTGCGCATGCGCAGGGCATTCGCGCCGAGCCTCGTGCGCTGCTGGCGGCAATCCCCGGCCTCGAGCTGCTATCCCCGCACGAAGCGGATATCTGCTGCGGCAGCGCGGGCATCTACAACCTCGTGCAGCCGGAACCGGCGATGCAACTCGGTGAGCGGAAGGCGCGCAACATCGCCGCGCTGACGCCGGATGTCATCGCGTCCGCCAATCCGGGCTGCATCCTTCAGATTGCCGCTGCCGGACGGAGGCTCGGATACAACTGGAAGATTGTTCACCCGATCGAATTGATAGATCAGTCGATAAGGGGTCGGGAGTCATTACGCAATTCGAAATGACTCCCGACCCCATTTCACACTAGGAGAGCAACATGTCGTACGGCGCCTCAATCAGTCTCGAGAACGCAAAGAAAGTCGCTGCCGCTGCATTGGCGGAAGTCCGCAAGAACAACTGGACGATGGCCGTAGCCGTCGTGGATCCGGCGGGAGACCTGGTTTACTTCGAGAAGATGGACGACACGGGGGTTGGCAGCACGGTCGTCTGCCAGGACAAGGCGCGCTCGGCCGCGAGGTTCAAGCGGCCGACCAAGGCATTCCACGACATGCTGGCCGCCGGCGGCGAGGGGCTCCGCGTGCTGCGCATTCAAGGTGCGGTGCCGGTCGACGGCGGGCTGCCGATCGTGATGGGCGGGAAGATCGTGGGCGCGATCGGATTGTCGGGCGGCACGAGCGCACAGGACGGGCAGTGCGCGAAAGCCGGCGTCGACGCGGTCAGTTAACAGGGTGCGATCGCACTGCCGGTTGTCGCAGCGCACGTCCACGCGGGCGATGACTCCTGACGGCGCAGGGGCGAGCTTGGGCCGGCCGCGCAAGGGTTCCCCTACCGTGCGCGACCAGCAGCAGCCTGGTTCAGTCCTTGTGGCGCGTTCGGCGCACCGCCAGCGCGTGTACGTCCGCGCGCTCGATGAGGCTGGCATCCACGTTGGTCACGGGACCCACCGCTTCGAAGCGGCCGTTTCGACCACCTTCGGTGACTTTGATGACACCGACTCCTGGCGTCGAGCCCGTGCTGACGTGCGGATCAGCCGTGAGCGGATTCGGACCGCGCAGCGACATGTACGCGTGGCTGCCGTTTGGTGACAACATGAGCAGATCCGGAGTGGGATCGTCGGACACCTCGCCGACAAGCGGGATGCGATTCACCTCCTTGTCGGTTCTGGTATCGATCACGAAGAGAAAATTGCGGCCGCGATCAGCGACCCAGAGATAGCGGTTGTTGCCCGTGAGGGTTGCGCCATGCGAATCGGCCTCCGCAACGTCCTCGCTGAGCACGACGCGCGGCGCCGGCGTGTTCTCGGGGTTCGACGCCGAGAAGCCATCCACGGGAAAGGCGTAAATGTCGGCCTCGAAGAGGTTCGCCGCGGTGCCGCCGCCTGAGTCGATGTACATCTTCCCTGGCCTCCGTCGCGTCGCGGGCACCTCGGCCCCGAGACACCCGTTGCCATGCACGACAGCTCGGTCGTACTCGGCCACGATGGCCATCGGCGACGCCGTGCTGTCCACCACGAACAACCCACCACCGCGCAGGGTGACAAACGTGAATCGACTCGTGGCTTCGGTGATCGGACAGATGGGCGCGTTGTCGGGCCGGATCGAAAGGCTTTCGCACAGCATTCCGTTCGGCGTGGTGCAGGTGGCCAGATTGATGCCATTCGCGACGTCGTGCACGAACGTGTTGGTGCGGTAGTTGGTCAGGATGCGCTCGAAGAGCTTGCCGTTCTGGTTGGCGAAGGTCACGTAAGTCTCATCAGGCGACGGGACCGCCATGTGCACTTGGCGTGCGCCGCCCGCGCCCACCGAGGCTCTAATGCACCCGACGGGAGCCCGACTCGCCGCATCTAGGAACAGCACGTGCCCGGATGCCACGAACGAAATGATGCCGTGGGTCTGCGACGGGTTAATGGCGAGCATGTGAGGACGCACGGGATTGGTGCCCGTTGCGGCCAGACAGAACGCGGCTGCGGCTCCACCGAGGTCGATCTTTTCCGCCTCGACCGTGGGCGCCCGGTGCCTGTTTTCAAAATCGTGGCCATCCCAAATGTAGAGCGTGCCGCCATACACCTTGCCGGGAGAGTTCGATTGATCGATGGCCCACACTTCGTAACGGTCGCGCCCCGCTGCGGCCGCGTTCGCGGCGACGGCGAGGACGAGCACGAGCATCGCAGCGGCGTATCGCATGAAGCTTCTCCTCTGAACTGGTGGGCCGCCAATCATACTGTCTCGAGTCGTGCGGTGCCAACGCGGCCGCTGGGATCCCACCAACCACAGCGAGTGATGGGCCACCGGGATTGGGGTCGAGGTGTCACCATCGAGAGGCGCCCCTTTCCTCAATCGACCACACCGTGATCCCTGATGCCTAATAGTTGATGGGATGGCCCGCCGGCGTGCACGGCCCGCCGCTCAGCGCTTCAGCGATGACAGCGGGATAAACGAGTCGCGCCCCTGGGCCGCGGTCGGGGCCGTCGGCTGTTGCGGCGCCGATTCACCCGTGAACTGCTGAAGCTTCACCCGAAGCTCTCCGTTCAGGAACTTCAGCTCCCGATAGTTCTGGAAGAACAGCTCGAAGCGTTTGGCGGTGCGACGCGCCTGACGAAAAGCGATGAGCGCAACCAAGAGCGACGCGCAAGTGACGAACCAATGGACGGTCATAGCGCGCAGGCCTCAGGTCTCCGAACGTTAACGGTCAGAATTCGGCCCTTGACCGCCTTGAACTGCTTCTCCGGCACGCCGCCCTTCGTCAGCACCTCGCCGGCGAATGACGCGCCGACGACCTGCGCACCCGTCTGCTTCGCGACGGTTGGCGCATCGGAGATGTGATCGAAATGCGCGTGCCCGATGAAGATCAGGGATCAGGGATCAGGGATCAGGGATCCCTAATCCCTTCCCCCTAATCCCTACAGGCTCCGTTCAGCGCGCGACGGGTCGTCGTGGCGCGATGTGCAGCAGCTCGAGGACGTGCGCGGACGCGCTGGTCGGGTGCACGCTGGCCCCCGCGTACAAGATGCCCAAGGTTGCCGCGACAGCGATCGCGACGCTCAGGACGAGGAGCCGGAGGAGCCCCGGCAGGAACATTACGCCGAATACGACGGGAACGAAGAGGAGCGCGTCGATCCAGATCAGCGCCCAGCCGTCATTCGACACGTACTGATCCGGCATATGTGGACGCACCTCCTGCGACGGCGCGCGCAGCTCTTTCGGAGAGTCGTAGTTGTGACCGCCCATGGGTACTGCCTCCTTTGACCCTAACCCCTTCTTCTCGTCGGCAGAGCATACGCCTCAACCATTGCCCGTGCAATCGTTCGTCAGGTACACTCGGGCGCTCGTTTACTCTGATTTTTCCGTTCAAAACTCATGGTTGCACTCGTGGAAACCATCTGGCTGTTCGTCCGCGGCTCGGAGGCGGTGCGCGTGGTTCGCGCGGCGACCCCCGAGGGGGGGGCACGCCTGCTGGTCTATGGACCTGGCAACGCGCACGCGGTGCATGAATTCGAAGACGCCATCTCCTGCTCCACGCAGGAATCCGAGATGGAGCGGCGGCTTGTCGCCGACGGCTTTGCGCTCTCGCAGTTCACCGACCGACGCGGTGACGAGGACCGGCGGAGCGTGCCGCGCGGGCCTGACCGTCGAAGGTAAATTTCGGGATTCGCTAAGGCTTGCCGAGGGCTGCGATCTTTCGATCGAGATGCGCGATCGCCTGCTCGAGCATCGAACGATGCGCCGACGCGGAGGCGTCCTTGAGATCCGCCTGCGCCCGCGTGCGTGCGAGCGTCAGCGTGGTGCGCTCGGGGCGGCGAGCGGGGTCCTCGTGGATCTCGCTCGATTTGGCCGAGCCTCGATCCGCAGCCGCGTCCTGCTGCGCCTCCACCGACTTACTCTCCCATCCGCGAGCCATGTCTAATTAAATCCCAAATCCCAAAATCCCAAAGCCCAAATCCAAACAAGATTCGAACACGACCTCTTCGGTGCTGAAGCTCTGCGTTGGGTTTTGGGTTTTGGGATTTACTCAGACCCATCCGCCCGCGAAACCTCGATGTACCGCTCGTCACCATCGGTCGAGATGCGCAGCCGCCATGGATTGCAGCAGACCTCGCAGTCCTGCACGAGCGTCCCCCGGATCTCGGGCTCGAGGTAAATCTCGACCTCCTCGCCACAGTAGGGGCACGTGACGTTGAACTGCGAGTCCATGACGCGCAATCTTACCGGCTTGCGCGTTCGGGATCACATCCACAGGCGAATTGCGATAGCATGCGAGCCGTTTGCCCACAGCCAAAAAGAAGAAAAAGCCTGCGAAGGTCGTCGAGAACACCAGCAGCGTCACGAAAGCCTTCCAGGAGCTGCGGGAGCTGATCGTGCGCGGCAATCTGCCGCCGGGCGCGTGGATTGTCGAGGCGGAGATCGCCGAGCGGCTGGGCCTCAGCCGGACGCCGATTCGTGGCGCGCTGCAGTGGCTTCATCGCGAAGGGTACGTCGTCGAGCACAAGGGCAACCGCAAAGCGCGGATTGTCGTAGCGCCGCTGACGCGCGAAGACGCGCGCGAGCTCTACTTGATCGTCGGCAATCTGGAAGCGCTTGCGGGCACGATGGCCGTGACGTTTCCGACCAATGTCCGCGCGAAGCTCGCCGATGAATTGGCGGCGTTGAACGAGCAACTGAACGTGATTGCCAGCCAGCGCCCGGTCGATCCCCGTCGGGTCTTCGAGATCGACAAGGAATTCCACGCGCGCATCATCAATGCGGGCGCCGGCAAGCGACTCGCGGCGCTGCACAACTCCGTGCGGCCGCAGGTCGAACGGTATTGGCGCCTTTACGCGAGCTCGATCATCAGCGAGCTGCACGTCTCGGTCTCCGAGCACAACGACATTGTTCGGGCCATCCGCAAAGGCGACGCGACAGCCGTCCACGACGCGCTCCAGCGCAACTGGACAGGCGGCTACGATCGCATCAGCCGCCTGATCGAAATCTTCGGCGAACGGGGAAGTTGGTAAGCGGACCTCAAGGTCCGCCTCTACGGATCGCAGCCTAGGTGTTGTGCAACCGTTCAGCGATTGACTTTGCCTGCGTGAAGAGCAGCAGGTAATCCGGACCGCCCGCCTTCGAGTCGGTTCCCGACATGTTGAAGCCGCCGAATGGGTGCGCGCCCACCATTGCGCCGGTGCACTTTCGGTTGAGGTAGAGATTGCCGACGTGAAAGCGCTCGCGCGCGCGATCGAGCGTCGACCGGTTCCTGCTGTAGACGGCGCCGGTGAGACCGTACTCGGTGTCGTTGGCGAGATCGATCGCGTGCTCGAAGTTGCGTGCACGCAGGACCGCGAGCACCGGTCCGAAAATTTCTTCCTGGCAAATCCGCGCGTCGTTTTCCACGTCGACGATGATCGTCGGTGCAATGTAGTAGCCCTCGGCCGCAGGTGTCAGCGCACGTCCGCCGAGCAGGATGCGCCCTTCGCGTCGGCCGGTCTCGATGTATTCGAGCACGCGTCGATAGGCCGCCTCATTGATCACGGGTCCGACTTCAGCGTTCGCAGCGGGGTCACCATGCTGCAGCGCTGTCGCTGCGGGAACGAGCCTGGCGACGAACTGGTCGTAAACCGCGTCGTCCACGATCACGCGGGAGCAGGCGGAGCACTTCTGACCGTTGAAACCGAACGCCGCGGCGGCCACGCCGTCGACTGCCTCATCGAGATCAGCCTCGCGGTCGACGATGATCGCGTCCTTGCCGCCCATCTCGAGCACTGTCCGCTTGATCCCCGCCTGGCCGGGACGGCGCTGCCCGGCACGCTGATGGATGTCGAGCCCGGCGATTTTCGAGCCGGTGAACGCGACGACACGCGTCTTCGGGTGCTCGACTAGCGCTTTGCCCACGTCAACCCCGCCCTGCAGCAGGTTCACGACGCCGGCGGGCAGCCCGCACTGTTCGAGAATCTCCATGAAGATGGCGGCGATCGTCGGCGCTTCTGGTGACGGCTTCACGACCACGGTATTGCCGCAGACGATCGCAGCCGTCGTCAGGCCGGTGAGGATCGCGAGCGGGAAATTCCACGGTGGGAGGACGGCGCAGACGCCCACTGGAATGTAGGCGAGCTGGCCGCGCTCACCGGGGAACTGAATGGGGGGCGCGCTTTCCGCCAGCCGGATCGCTTCGCGTGCGTAGAACTCGAGGAAGTCGATCGCCTCGGCGACCTCCGCGTCGGCTTCGCGCCAGTTCTTGCCGACTTCGAACGCGAGCCACGCCGAAAGCTCCAGCCGTCGCGCACGGACCTCTGCGGCGACGCGCAGCAGCAGGCCTGCGCGCTCGTCGACGGGTACGAACCGCCACGTGTCGAACGCGTCGAGTGCCGCGCTCACGGCGCGATCGGCAGTCGTTGCGTCGGCCTCGGCATGGACGCCAACGATCTGCGATGGACGTGCCGGATTGATTGAGGTGACGCGCGTCGCGGTGCGCACGCGCGCTCCGCCTATGATCAATGGATACTCGCGCCCGAGTACTGCGCTTACGCGGGCGAGCGCCTGCCGCATGGCCGCCGATTCGGCGTCATCGAAACGGAGCACTGGCTCGTTGGCAAACGGGATGGCGAGACGATCGGCGCATGAGGTCACTGTAGGCATAGCGCCAAATTGTATTCGAGACGGTACTCATTTCTGAACGACATGAACGTATCTTGATTTGTGTTGACAATGGAACTCCAGCCGGATTATCTATCTCCACCCCGTTTCAGGCCTTGCGAACAGGCGATCTGCGGCGAGAGACTGGACGGACCCACGCACGCGCCACCCCAGGAGGCCCTGAGGGCCCCGTCAGCCCGGAAGAGGACGTCAGAATGAAGCGCATGGTCACGGCTCTGCTCCCCGCATTCCTGTTCCTGCTCCTCACCCCCATGGTCGCCGCCGCGCAGGCGGGATCCACGGCCCAGATCACCGGCACCGTCAAGGACCAGAGCGGTGGCGTGCTGCCCGGCGTCGACGTGACCGTGACGCAGACCGAGACCAGCTTCACGCGCAGCGCGGTGTCCGACGAGAACGGCGGATACGTGATCCCGAACCTGCCGGTCGGCCCGTATCGCCTAGAGGCCACGCTTCCGGGGTTTCGATCCTACGTGCAGACCGGCATCGTCCTCACCGTGAACGCCACCCCCACCGTCAATGTCGTGCTCGCGCTCGGGGAAGTCTCGGAGCAGATCCAGGTCCGGGCCAACGCGGCGATGGTGGAGACGCGCAGTACCGGCGTTGGTCAGCTCATCGAGAACCAGCGCGTGCTGGAGCTGCCGCTGAACGGACGCCAGGTCACCGACCTACTGCTGCTGTCGCCAGGCGTCACCGTCAACACCACTGGTGGCTTCGCCTCGAGCCGGAACTACCCGACCGTGCCCATTTCAGTCGCCGGTGGATCCCCGGGCAGTACGGTCTACATGATGGACGGCGCGACGCACAACGATCCCGGAACGAACTTCAACCTGCCGGTACCCTTCCCGGACGCGCTGCAGGAGTTCCGCATCGAGACGAGCGCGCTCCAGGCCCGATACGGACACCACGCCTCCGCGGTCGTGAACGTCGTCACCAAGTCGGGCACCAACGAGCTGCACGGCAGCGCGTTCGAGTTCATCCGCGACGGACGATTCAACGCGAAGAACGCGTTCGCACTGTCGAAGGATTCGCTGCGGCGCAATCAGTTCGGCGGCGCTGTCGGCGGTCCCGTCGTCAGGAACAAGGTGTTCTTTTTTGGCGGCTATCAGCGGACCGTGATCCACACGGATCCCAGCACGCTGCAGGCGTTCGTGCCGACCGCTGACATGCTGCGCGGCGATTTCACGGCCGCGGCGTCGCCTGCCTGTAACGCCGGCCGGCAGATCGCGCTGCGCGCGCCGTTCGTGGACAACAGGGTCAGCCCCACGGCGTTCGATCCGGTCGCGCTGAAGTACCTGCAATACATCCCCGTCGCGACCGACCCCTGCGGGCGCTACCAGTACGGATATCCCACGCCGAGCACCGACAATCAGTTCGTCGGCCGCGTCGATTACCAGATGAGCGCCAACCACTCGCTCTATGGCCGCTTCATGGATATCCAGTACAAGCTGCCGAACTACTTCGACGGGAAGAACGCGCTGACCACGCCAAGCGTTGGCGTCGACAACCGCGGGCGCTCGTTCGTCTTTGGCGACAGCTACTCGCTGAGCAACTCCGTGATCAATTCCTTCCGCGCCACCGGCGTGCGTTCGATCAACGTTCGTACCCCGTCGACATTCGTGTCGCCGGCCGAGTTGGGAGCCAAGGTGTATACGACGCCCCTCGCCGGGGCCTTCACGAATCTGGGCATCAGCAACGCGTTCAGCATGGGCGGCGGCGGCAACAACAACGCGAAGTACGACTACACGGTCTACGAGATCGCCGACGATCTCGACATGGTGAAAGGCTCGCACCAGATCACGGTGGGCGTGAACTATCTCCATCAGGTGATGCACGTCTTCAACACGCAGTACTCGAACGGTCAGTTTTCCTTCGACGGCACCGTGACCGGACTCTCGCTGGCGGACTTCGTCGTCGGACGCGTCGGGCAACTCCAGCAGGGGGCGGACACCCATCTGAACGAGCGTGCACCCTACTTCGCCACCTATATCCAGGATGCGTGGAAGGCGAGCGCGAAGCTGACGCTCAACGTCGGACTGCGCTGGGAACCGTACTTCCCGCTGACCAACGACGACGACCAGGTCCTGATCTTCGACCCTGCCCGCTTCGCGGCGAACCAACGCAGCAAGGTCTACGTGAATGCGCCGGCCGGCCTCATCTTTCCTGGTGACGACGGGTTCCCCGGACACGCGTCGAGCAAGGGCAACATGATGGGATTCGGTCCGCGCGTCGGCGTCGTCTACGACCCGCGCGGGCAGGGGCGCGAGGTGATTCGCGGCGGGTACTCGATCGTGTACGACCAGCCGGCGATGTTCCATCACATTCGGAGCGCGAGCGTGCCGCCGTGGGGTTCGCTGATCACACTCAACAACGTGTCGTTGTCGGACCCCTACTCCGCGTACCCGGGAGGCAACCCATTCCCGCTACCGGTGGACAAGAACGCGACGTTCCCGTTGAACGGGACCTACTGGACGCAGCAGCTCGAATCGGACCCACCCCGGACGCACCATTTCAATGTGAGCTTTCAACAGCAGTACGGCGACAACTGGTCGCTGACGGCGAGTTACTTCGGGAATCGAACCGCGCACTTGTGGAATGGCATCGAGATCAATCCTGCGGTGAACATGCCGGGTGCGACCACCGGCAACACGAACCAACGACGCCTGCTCTTCCTCCAGAATCCCGATCAGGGGAAGTACTTCGCATCCGTGACGCAGCTCGACATGGGTGGTTCGGCAAAGTACGACGGCATGCTGCTGGCCGTTCAGAAGCGTCTGAGCAGTAACTACAGCCTGACAACGAACTACACGCTGTCAAAATGCATCAACGACGGCGATCCGCAGCAGTTCCTGGATCCGCTGTACTCGCACCCGGGCGACCCGAAGGCGGATCGCGGTCCGTGCGCGGGCGATCGGCGGCACGTGCTGAACACCACCGTCGTTGTGAATACGCCCACGTTCGCCTCGCGCCGCATGAACGCGATCGCCGGCGGCTGGCAGGCGTCGGCACTGTTCCAGGCGCTGAGCGGTGGCCCGCTGAATGTGACTATTGGTCGCGATCAGGCGCTCACGGGCGCCCAGAACCAGCGCCCGAACATTACCGGTGACTGGGAAGTCTCCAATCCAACGAACGCCGCGTATTTCAACACGGCGGTCTTCTCGCTGCCGGCGCCGGGAACATATGGCAATCTTGGCCGGAACGCCCTGAGGGGCAGGGGTGCGTGGAATGTCGACACCGCGCTGAGCAGGAGATTCTCGATCGGGGGCACCAGGCAGATTGAACTGCGCATGGAAGCGTTCAACATTTTCAATCTGATCCGCCCGGGTATTGCCCAGCAGATCAATGGCTTCGGCGCGGTGGGCCAGCCGAACACCGTGTTCACGAACACGCTGTTCGGCCGTATCACGACGGCCGCCGACCCGCGGATCATGCAATTTGCGCTGAAGTATTTGTTTTAGACCGGCCTTCGACCGCACCAAGCGGAAAGGAATTCACATGAAATCGCGTATTTATCTCGTGTCCCTATGCGCGTTGACGGTGGTCGCGGTGGGCGCCGCCAGGAACGCCTTTGCGCATCACTCGCAGTCCCAGTTCGAGCCGGAGACGGCGATTTCGATCGAGGGGACCCTCACGAAGGCCAGCTGGAGCAATCCGCACACGCTGTTCTTCGTCGAAGGGAAGCGCGTCGGCGGGACCGACGCCACGCAGGAATGGGTCGTCGAAGGGCCGTCCCCGCGCCAGCTCGAAACGAAAGGGTGGGGCAGAGCGGTCTCGAAGGCGGGCGACAAGGTCACGTTCGAAGGACGTCCGCGTCGTGACGGTAAGCCGGAGCTCCTGCTCCTGAGCGTCACGCTTGCCGATGGGAAGACGTTTTCCTTCAAACCGGATTAGAAGACAATCTCTTCAAGCCGGATCAGCAGACAGTCTCTTTCAAGCCGGAGTAGCCGAATGAAGGTTCTGCTCGCGGCGGCTTTGGCCGTCCTTGTCGCGCCGGGCGTTGCACCAGCTCAGACGAAGGTTCCCGCCGCATTCCTCGGCACGTGGGCAAGTCTCGGATTGAATCCAGGTCCGCCGCCGCTCGGGGCGCCGGCCACGGAGCTTCCGTATCAGGAGATCGACAAAAAGCTGGGCGACTTCGTCCAGCCCTGGGCGCTGGCGCAGCACGACGCCCTCGAATGGAATACTGACGACACCGGCCAGGTCTGCAAGCTCGATGGCATCTTCCGGCAGGGACATGGCACCGGCGCGGGCAACTTTCGATTCGTCGAAACGCCGGACAAGCTATACCAGGTCTGGTCGTCGGTCGACGAACATGGACTGCAGCGCATCTACCTCAACTCGCCGCATCCGCGTAACGTGCCGCTCACCTGGAATGGGGACTCGCGGGGCCGTGTCGAAAACGACGAGACGCTCATCGTCGACACCATCGGATTCAACGATAAGTCGTGGCTGGGCTCCGACCGGTGGGCGCATTCCGAGGAGCTGCATGTCGTCGAGCGATATCGCTTGTACGGCGATGGCGCCTACATTCAGCTGCGCGTATTCGTCGACGATCGAAGGGCACTGAAGGCCCCGTACACTTACACCCGCTACTACCGGAAGGTGGCGGAGCCGACCGAAGGCGGCGAGAGCGTCTGCAACGAGAACGCGCCTGAAGAGGACCTCTGGAGCGTTCGCCGCGACAAGCTGCTTGCGGAGCATGATGCGAAGCTTGCCGCCTTGATGGCGAAGTACGCGAACGAGCCGCTTCCGAGGGGCCCGGCTCCTGCAGCGCCCGCAACGCCGACGCCGACGACAACGGCCGTCGATGCTGCCAAGCTACGCGGACTCGCCGGGATTTATGAAGCGCTGCCGGCAGGCGCGGCGCTGCCGGGAGGACTGAGAGCCGCCGGCCGCTTGTCCGATCTCGTGCTGCTGCCCGCCGCACAGGAGACCGCGAGATCGAGAAACCTCGAGTTCGATCCCGCGAAGCACTGCATGGTCGTCGGGCCATTCCGGATGATGGCGAGAGACGATACCCGGTTCGAGGTGCTGACGAGCGGGAATCGGGTGACGCTGCTGTTTGAAAACATCGCATTGGGCAACAAGCGCGAGATCTATCTCGGGCGGCGCGAGCATTCCACCAAGGATCCGACGTATCTGGGGGACTCGATCGCTCGCTGGGAAGGCGACACGCTCGTCGTCGACACGACCAGCTTCAATAACGGCAGGGCGTGGCTCAACGATGCGGGCGCGCCGCACAGCGAGGCACTACATCTGGTCGAGCGAATCCGTCCAGTGCAGGCCGGAAAGTATCTTGAATACCAGGTGACCGCCGACGACGCGAAGGCGCTCGCGAAGCCTTACACGTACACGCGCTATTTCCAGCGGTCTACCGAGGAGTTGAAGGAAGACTTCTGCGAGGACCGCGTGGCGACCCACTGACGCTGACGCTGTTTTCACTTCCACGTGGCCACGGAGACACGAAGACACAGAGGAAATTCATGTCTCTGCTCCGTGGGCTCCGTGCCTCCGTGGCCCGTTGATATCAGAAGCGCCCAGTCAGTTCACCAATAGCCGATCATCCGTCCCGCGCTGACTGCGGTGAGCCAGCACGCGATCGAGATCCCCCCCATCACCGAGAGCTGGCGCTGCTCCGCGCGTGAGAGCTCTCGCGTGCCACGTGCCCGCCACGCCGGCGACAGACTCAGGATCAGGACGTTGATCAGCCCCAGCGCAATCGCCGGGAACTTGATGTCGAAAAACGGATTATTGAGGTAGTCGGTGGCCTTCGTGGCCAGAAGTGCCGTGCCCGTGAGCACGGCGAGTCCGAAACCGACCGTGGCGACCGGTGTCGTGGCAGACGCGAGTGTGGCGATGGGAATCCGGCGCCAGCAACCGAGGAGCCGGAGGTCGAGCACGAGGACCGACCCGAACAGCGTTGCGACGCCCAGGATGTGCGAGAGATTGACGGCTGCATAGGTCCACGGGCCGGTCTCGCGCATGTAGTGTCCCAGCGCGGACGCCTCCATCCACACCAGGAACTCGCGCAAGCCTTACCTAACTCCCAACTTCCGAATGCCTTCGCTCGTTGCGGAAACAAAGACAAGCCACGGAGACACAGAGACACGGAGAGACATTTTCACTCCGTGCCTGCGGGACTCCGTGGCCCGTCTCGCCCCTCTTGGGAGTCGACGTCCGTCCGCCCACCGCTAGTCGCGATCGGGATAGACGTTGTAGACCTTGCCGTTGAACGTCCCGCGCTCGGTCTTGATCTCGAACTTCTTCGCATCCTTGTTGCGATGACCGTGGATCGTCACCGTGGAGCCGAGCGGGATGAACCCTTCCTTCAACCCCGCCTGCTGCGTACGGAACGGCGGCGCCATCGTGATGTCCCAGATGTTGCCCTGCGCGTCCTTGACCTTCATCGTGCCGTGCGGACCCGCGAGGCTCACGCTGGTGGTCACAGTGCCGCTGAGCTCGAACTCCTTGTCCTCGTTGCCGCCCCACCCGTGGTGCGCGAGCGCGGGCAGTGGCGAAAGCAACACGGCCAGGAGCGCTCCACCAGCGATTGGAGCAAGGTAACGATGTAACGACTGCTTCATCTCGTACCTCCGTTGATGCTGACAGTATTATCCAGATTCGGCGTCCCGCCGTAACGAAGAAAGACCGACCTGCCACTCCAACCTGAGCCGCTACTCCCCACCACTATCGGCACGGGCAGTCCTGTCGCCAGCGCGGTCATCGAAATCAACGCCAGCCGCGCACTGAGGCGAGGGCCTTCGACATCAACGCAATAGGACCCCGAGTGTGATCATTTGGTCTGGACCGGATCCGCGTCGGGTGGGTCCTGCATCATCCACTTGGCGGCTGCGAAGAGGGCGGTATCAGCCCCGGCGCGGCCGATCAGTTGTACCCCGACGGGCATCTCCTTCACGGTCATGAGCGGCAGCGAGAAGGCCGGCAGGCCGAGCCATGACGCGTACGACGCAAACGTCCGGCTTCCCGTTTCGGCGAGTCCGACGGGAGCAGGGCCGGACGAAGCAAGCGTGATCAGGCCATCGCACTGCGCGAGGCGCGCCGCCGCAATCTGCTGCACCCTGTGTCGATTCGAGAGGAGCGCTTCGTAGTCCGCCGGGCTCATCCCGCGCGCGCGATCGACGAGCTCGTGGATGCGAGGCGAGACGAGTTTTCCATAGCGCGCGATGTAGTCCTCGTATGGCCATTTCGCTTCGTACGCGACGATACCGAGCGCTTCGTCTATGCCGATCTCGAGCTGCTCCTCGAATTCCGCTAGCGCACGGTCATCGTCGCGGCTCGCGATCTCGCCGCCGCGAGCCCGTAGACGATCGAGCGCGGTGTCGAATGCGTTCCGCGTTGCGTTGTCGATTTCCTTCCAGCCGCGCGTAAATAGACGGAACAGTTTTCGCGGCTGGTGAGGTGCTGGCGGCTCCGCGCCGGCACCCGGCAAAAAGCCGATCCCTGGGCTGCCGATCCCGAGCGAGACCTGGGACGCAATGTGCCACGCATCCTCGACGGTGGAGGAGATGACGCCGAGGTGATCGCAGGTCACGGAGAGGAGGTGGATGCCGCCGCTGTGAAGCGTTCCGATGGTGGGTTTGAAGCCGACGACACCACAATAGGAAGCGGGCCTGAGGATCGATCCGACCGTCTGCGTGCCGAGTGCCGCCGGCACCATGCCGGCCGCAACCGCCGCCGCGGATCCGCTCGACGATCCGCCCGGTGTCCGCTTCGGGTCGAAAGGATTCGTCGTTGGTCCCGATCTGCCGAACGCGAACTCGGTGGTGACCGTCTTGCCGATGATGACCGCGCCCGCCTGCCGCAGGGCCGCCACACACGCGGCGTCATGTTTCGGCCGCCAGCCTTTGTAGATCGGCGAATTCATCTGCGTCGGCATGTCGGCCGTGGCAATGATGTCCTTGACGGCTATCGGACATCCGTCGATCGGCGACAGCGGCTTTCCCGACTTGTAGCGGCGAGTCGACGCGTCGGCGCTCTTGCGCGCGGCGCGCAGATCGATGGTGACGAACGCCTTGATCCTCTTGTCGCGCTTTGCGATGGCGTCCACGCAGTGCTCGAGGAACTCGCGCGGCGTGTGTTGTCGGCTCCGGAATTCCGGCAGCGCTCGCGAAAAGGATGTCAGGTGTGGGTTGCGCCAGGCAGGCACGGGCGAATTATGGCGCGCCGCCAGTGTTTCGCCTATTGATCCGTAAAGGAGACCAGCCCTGGAAATGGCGACGAAGGGCGCGCTGTGGTCACCCCGGTAGCGCACGCCGGACGCGAGACGTGAACACGAGGAGACTGGAGAAGGCGTAAAGGCCGGGGGAAGGCTCTACGTCTTCATCCGGCGGCGCACCAGCCAGAGCGCGAAGAGGATCCCGGCTCCGGCCACGCCGAGAGCGGGCCCTCCCAGCAGGGTGCCGCCGACGCCTCCCAAGAGAACCGCCGGGAGAAAAGGAAGCAGCCGGACGAGGTACTTGAACGGCAAGGCGATCACCTCGATGCCGAGGCGCAAGAGCACTCCCACGCCCACGCCGGCACCGAAGCCGAGGACTGCACCCAACACCGACGGATCTCTGAAGGCGCCGATGGGTATGCCCAGCATGCCGAAGATGATGCCGAACCGCACCGCCTTGCCTTTGAGATCCATGGGGACGCTGACGCCTCCGCCCCCGCCTCCGCCCATTCGCGCCTCACTGTTGGATCTGGACAGTTCGGCCTGAAAGCGAGCCTCCCGTCCCGCCATGTAGCCCGCGTAGTCGATGGAGTTCCCGCCGGAGTAGGACTGACCGCTCAGGCCTTCTTCGCTTGCGCGGTTGTAGTTGTCGTCAGACATAGTGGCCCGGATTATAGCGATTAGCGTGTCCGCACGGATGTCGCTGTGTAGCTGCAGACGTGTTCCACCTCACCTTCGACGATCCGGTCGCCTAAAACTGCACGTCTCTTTGAAATCTCGTGTCAGTGCCATGCTGTCCGGCTCCTCCCGCGGTATTCCGTGAACGCCGCTCCGCGATTCAAACACTCCGGTTCCAACGTGAACTCTGTCTTTAGAACGCTCCCGCACTCACGCCAACCGTAAAGGTGCGCCCGCGGGAAGGCGCGAACTGGAAGTGCTCCCGGTAGTAGGTGTTCGCGAGGTTCTCGACCGCAAAGCTGAGGCCGAGCCTCTCCCTGCGCCGCGTCAGGTTGACGCCCCAGCCGAGACGCTGGACGGTGAAGCCGTCCAGCGAGAGCAGGTCCTGTGCGATGGCGAAAGGCGAGCTGAGCAGCGTCGGCGTCACGCGGTTCACTTTTGTTTGCGTCCGCACGCCGTACTCCACCCACCAGCGCCCGTTGTGCGCGGTGAATCGAGACGAGGCCAACACCTTGACCGGCGTGATGTTGTCGGCGGGCGTGCCATCGAGGGAGCTTCCATCCAGCGGGTTGACACCCCTGGTAATGGTCCCGCGCGTGAACGCGCCAGACGCATTCAGCGTCAGCACGCCGTGCGCGAGCACGAGCGGTGAGGCTGCCGATACCTCGAGGCCGCCAATGCGGACGTCGGCGTAATTGGTCGCCTGTGCCAGCGGGCCCGCCGCGATGGTCGCCACGACGAGGTCCTGCGCGACGAAGTCCTTGTACTGGTTGACGAAGAGGTACGCGCCTCCCGAGACGTGGGGCAGACTGAACTTGGCGCCGGCGTCGAAATTGTTGCCCGTCTCCGGGGCCACCTTCACGTTCGGCGCGATGCTCCCCGCGGTTGCGGGCCCCGCGTACAGCATCTCCTCGAGGTTTGGATGGCGGTAGCTGCGACCGAAACGGACGAAGGGACTCACCGCGCGATCGGTGTTCGCGACAAGGCCGATGTCGCCGGTCAACGCGTTCCTCGCGTAGGTGGCGCCGGTGGGGTTCGGGAGCGTGGACGGATCGATCGCAGGCCGGGCACCGGCTACAACCGACGTGATGTCGTAGCCCGGGGTGGCGTCGGTCGTCACGTTGTAGAAATCGCCGCGCAGCCCCGCCACGAGAGAGAGCCCCGGGCGAAGCTTCCACTCGTCCTGCGCAAACACGGCAATGTCGCGGAGGCTCGCGTCCGGAACGCGGACTGGATGCGCCACCGAAGGCGGACCCAGTTGCACGGGCGCGGGAAACACCACGGCGGAGGGACCGCGCTGCCCCAGCACGACCTGTCCAATCATCGACGTGGTCGTGGTTGTCGTGCGCTGGTCGCTGCTGCGGTCGCGATAAAACGTAAGCCCGGTCGTCAGCACGTGGTTCGCCACCGGCACCAACACAGCCTGGAGATCGACACCCGGCGTCCAGACGCGCTGTTCGGTTTCGGACAGGATGCCGAGTCTGAAGACGCTGATCGGGAAGAACGACACCGCGGTTGGTGCTGGAAACTGCACCGGCAGCAGGTTCTGCAGCAGCCGCTGGGTGCGCTGGTAATGGGCCGTCAGCGAGAGATTGGCCAGCCAACTTGTAACCGCTTGTGCCTCGTAGCGCGCCGACACGCGGTCGAGGTCGCTCTTGGGCAGCGAGACGGCGTTGAAGAAGGACGGCTCGACGAAATCCGGAAATCCGACGTCCTCCATCTGGCGGCGCTGATAACGAACCCGCAGGGTCCGCCGCTCGCCGACCCTGAAGAGACTCGACAGGTTGAGGAACCGGCCGTGTGCGCTCGAGCTCTGAATTTCGTTGTTCGTCCGAACGTAGGGCGCGTTGAACGGATCGGGAAACGCCGCAAGGTTGAATCCGAAGTTGGTGTCGATCGTATCGGTGCGGCGGAGCGCGCCGGACGTAAAGAACGGCCGGGTATCTTCGATGGTCAACTTACCCGCCCTGTAGTTGTCGAACGACTCGGCCCCCGCCTGCAGGCGGACGGCGTACGACGGACCCGTCGCGCCGACGGTGGCTGTACCGCGTTCGCCGTGCTCATTCGTGCTGTACAAGCCGTTGAATCCGTAGAGCCAACGGGTGTCTGTGGAGAACGACGGCTCGTTCGTGATGATGTTGATCGTGCCCGCCAGCGCATCCGAGCCGTATAGCAACGTGCCGGCTCCGTTGACGATCTCCATGCGGGTCACCGCATCCGGAGAAATGAGCCCGACTTCCGCGCCCGTCCGACCCGTCGCCTGCCGCGCCGTGTTCAGCCGCTCTCCGTCGACGAGGACGAGGAGTCTCGTTGAGTCGAGGCCGCGCAGCCGCGGGCGAACGCCAAAGGGTCCATTGCCAACGGGCGTCACGTTCGCGGCTACCGCCAGGGCATCGCCCGTCGACAACGTGTTGGCCTGCTCGATGGCAGCCCTGGAAATGCTCTCCACGTGAAGGGGAATCTGACGGGTCTCGCGCTCCGCGCGGGTCGCTGTGACGGTGACCTGGGCGCTGAGGCCGCCGACTTCGAGCTGCACGGGCAGATCGAACGTGGCGCCGGCATCGCCGATGGCGAGGGTCCTCGCCACCCCTGAAAAGCCGTCGCGCGTAATGATGATCAGGTACGAGCCAAGCGCGGCCACCTCGAACTGAAACCGCCCATCGTCGCTCGTCTCGACAG
>ORMF010352737.1_pt1 | contig 18381 bp, 15 predicted proteins | sample 1779871 | NCBI WGS metagenome assembly ORMF01 (sample SAMEA104232316, study PRJEB22302) | groundwater metagenome | biome: forest; feature: aquifer; material: groundwater | place: USA | collected 2011-08-07 | depth 5.4 m | reverse complement strand
GGCGCGCCCGCGCCGGCGCGGTCGAGCGTCTCTCCGAAGGAATGCTAACCACGATCGAGACCCGCGGAGGGCCGATTCACTTCTTTTGTCCTTCGCCTTTACTCGCCAGCCGGGCAGAAACGCTGCTGACCAAGGAGCCCGACACTATTCAATGGATCGATAGCTTTGCTGAGCAGTCCGTGTTTTGGGATGTGGGGGCCAACGTGGGAGTCTACAGCCTCTATGCCGCCACCAAACCTGGTATTGCAGTACTTTCCTTCGAGCCCTTAGCGGCGAATTTCCACGTGCTCTCCCGGAACATTCAACTCAATGACTTTGCCGGACGCGTGATCGCCTACTGCGTTGCCTTGTCGGGGACAACAGAGCTTGGCATGCTGAACATGGAGTCTCCGGCGATGGGATCGGCGTTGACTCAGTTCGGACAATTGGGAGAGATGTCTCCTTACTGCACGAAAGGGACGAATGGTTCGGCGCACGGCATGATTGGTTTCAGTGTGGATGATTTCATCGATCAGTTTCATCCTGATTTCCCGAACTATATCAAACTGGATGTCGACGGTTTGGAATGGTCCATTCTCCAGGGCGCGCGGAAAACGCTCAGCGACTCACGACTTCGATCTCTCATGGTCGAGTTGTCGCTTTCAAACGAGGACGAACGCGCCCTCGCTCTGGCTCTGCTCCACGATTTTGGCTTTAGTCTCATTTCTGTGGGCGCCGGACAAGCAACCGACGCTGGAGAAGGAGCGAATCATCTCTTTGAAAGAGGATCCTAATTGTTAGCAGCCAGAGTAAAAACAGCGGCGCCCTCAAAGCTGTATGCCGGCTCGGAGTTGGTGGCCGGCGCAGAGCCAGCGGAAATACGTGAATGTAGAGTCTGCGGTGCTCGCAATATCACAAAGACCGGAGTGGTTGAATATTATTCTGGTTTCGCCTGGCCCATTTACGATTGTGGCGCGTGCCGGTCCCGGTTCACCCGGCACGACGAAATGATCTATGACGTCATGCATCGCGATGCTGGCTCGATTTACAACATCTATCGCAACCAACTGGAAGCAGCCACGCAGGCCTTCACAAAGCGCGACGTTGCTGCTCTGAAGCAGAACCTTTGTCAGGGATCAAAATACAAATTCATTATTGAAGAGATCGAGCGCGGGCCGAGGGATGCGCGTCTGCTGGAAATCGGGTGTTCCCGCGGATACCTGACGTCGTACTTCATTCTTGCGGGTTATCAGGTTACCGGAGTTGACATCTCCGCATCAGCCGTAGAATCCGCGCGCGCTGCGTTCGGCGATCATTTCGTTTTGGAAGGCGATCCGGCGATCAAAGCCGGGGCCCCTTACGACGTTATCTATCACGTGGGCACGATCGGCTGTGTGGCTGATCCAATCGGTCTTACCGGGCGGCTCTTGAGCCTGCTGAAACCGGGCGGCCGTCTGCTCTTCAATGCGCCGAATCTGGAAAGTTGCTGGTTCGACCATCAGTTGTGGATTGATGCAGCGCCTCCGCCCGACCTCGTTTCAATTTTCCCACCGCGCTTTTGGCATGAGCACTTCAATGGTGATGCGGAGGTTGAAGAGCAGATCGAGAATTGCGCTCCCGACAAGGCTTTGAGCATTGGCTTGAGCAAACTGTTTGGGAGGCGTTGGAAAAAGCCTGTGCCCATTCCCCTCAATCAGAGCAGCGATCGTTATCTAAGTGGGAACACTGACAATCAGACAAACGGAGCGCGCCATCAATTCAGAGACAACGCGTGGCGAGTCTTTGAAAAATCAGTCTTGAAATTGGGCCACAAGACTGGTCTGTCGCGTCTGGCGCCGGCGCAACCCGCGGAATTCGGCCTCTTGGTAAAGATGACGCGAAGAGATTTGCAGTGCGGCGACTCGTCGCCGCTTTAGTGGGTCGCGACTATGCCGAACATCTGACCGAGTTGCGGCGCCAAGGCGCCGCGTACGAAAGCGGCGACAAGTCGCCGCACTCCAAAAGCCGGCGAGCATGTCATGAACCCTTTACTGAAAAAAATCGCCAAGACCGCAGCGCAGCAGAGCATCGGGCGTCTGCCACAGTCGGCCTCGCGCTTGACTGGCAAGCTCGCTCAGGACGGCGGCCAACCGGTGCGCAACGTTCGCTATCGTCCGTGGCCGAAGCCTCAGGATGGCAACACAGCGCGCTGGTTGTCAGGTGTGGGCGCCGCGTTCCGGCGTGTCTTTACAAGTGGCGTCGAAGGCTTGCCACAGCCGCTGGCCAAACAGTTCGCCGAGCAGTGGGCTGCATACTGCGGCTGCAAATATGGTCTCCTGCTGCCACATGGCACCGATGCACTGCGCATTGGTTTGGCTGCTGCTCTCGATCACGATGGTCTTGATTATGGTGGCGAGGTCATCGTGCCTAACTTCTCGTTTATCGCCAGCGCGACCTCTGTGTTGGATCGCCGGTGTGGCGTGGCCTTTGTTGACGTTGATCCGAACACGCTGTTGCTGGATCCCAAGTGCGTCGAGCAAGCGATCATCCCGGGGAAGACACGCGCCATTATGCCGGTTCACTTATTTGGCCAGCCGGCGGACATGACTGCGTTGAGAGCGATCGCGCAGCAGCATGGATTGAAAGTCATCGAGGACGCCGCGCAAGCGCACGGCTCTGCCTGGGACACCGGGCCAGCCGGTTCGTTGGGTGATGTGGCGGGCTTCAGCTTTCAATCTCACAAGAATCTGGCGAGCGGTGAAGGTGGGGCGCTAACCACTAATGACGAAGAGATATTTGAACGGGCCTACTCGATGCACAACGCCGGCCGCGCCCGAATTGACGGCGGACGCTGGGAACATCTCACTCTGGGTTGGAACTGCCGCCCAACGGAATACCAGGCTGCACTGCTCCTGCATCGCTTCCGCAGTTTCGAGCGGGAACAAGCCGTCAGACAAAAGAACTTTTCCCGGCTGCACAACTTAATGGAGGAGATCTCCTGTCTCAAGCCTTTGGCCGTTCACCCGAGAGTCCGGCGGCACGGCATGCCCATGTTCGTCATGCGCTATCATCCCGAGCAATGTGACGGTCTGCCGTTTGAGGATTTCATTCACGCCCTACAAAGCGAAGGCGCGCCCGTCTATCGCGCTTACCAATCGCCGATGTCGGCCCAGCCCGTGATGCAAGAGCTGATGGCCAAACGGCCGGACTATTTTCGCTTGTTGGAGACGCCGGTCGCCGACCAGGCAGCGAACGATACCGTCTTCATCGCGCAGGAGATTTTTCTTGGCGCCGAAGCGGACATGGCCGACATCGCCGCCGCGATCCGCAAAGTTGAGAATCACTACGCGCCTCAGGGCGTGCGCGCAGGTTCTAAAGCTAAGAAAGAACCAAACGTCGTCACGGAGACACAAAGTCGGAGAGCGACCAGCAACTAGAGGAACCAGTGAACACCGGCCTTGATTGGTTTTTGCGGCTGGGCCGCTTGATGTGCGGAGTAGTTCCATAATTTGGTGATGAGGTCAGTACCGAGAGCGGTAGCGACCGGGTAACAATAATTCGCGATCCTGATTTTGCTAATAAGTGGGACCCGGTCGCTACCGCTCTCGGTACTGACTCCATGACACTCGACGGAAATTAGGGCACTACCAAGTGCGGAAGGTCTCTGACCTTCCGGCGCTAACCCAGGATGGGATTTGGGCTACGCCCAGTCTGGGGCGCAGCCCCTATGTAATTGGCAGGACTTACGCGGTAAGGCAAAGCCTTACCGCACACATCAAGCGGCCGAGCCGCCAAACGGAATCCCTCTTAATGAACATCGCCATTGTTGGCTGCGGATACGTGGCCGAAGGTTACGGAATTACGCTAACGAACTATCCGGAACTGAAACTGGTTGGGGCATATGACAAGAACCATGAGAACCTCGAAGCATTCTGCAGCCGCTGGCCAGTGCGGCAATACGCCAGTCTCCAGGGAGCGCTCGCCGATGCCTCGGTCGAACTGGTGCTCAATCTGACCAACCCGCGCAGCCACTATGAAGTTACCAGGCAGTGCCTCGAAGCCGGCAAGCACGTCTATTCCGAAAAGCCTTTGGCGATGGACTATGCCGCAGCGAAAGAATTGGTCGAGATCGCAGCGAATCAGAACCTATTACTGAGTTCCGCTCCGTGCAGCGTCTTAAGCGAAACTGCTCAGACAATTTGGAAGGCGCTCAAAGAAGGAGTCATCGGGCGCGCTCGATTAGTCTACGCGAACTTTGACGACGGCATGATCGCTCCCAAGCTTTCGCCCTGGAGCTGGCGAAACGGTCTGGGAGTTCCGTGGCCCGCGAAAGATGAGTTCGAGGTCGGCTGCACGTATGAGCACGCTGGTTATGTTCTGAGCTGGTTGGCTGCGTTCTTCGGACCCGCGCTCAACGTGACCGCGTTTGCCTCGTGCCAGATTCCTGAGAAGGGAATTGCTGTCGAAGGAATGGCTCCCGATTTCAGTGTCGGTTGTATCGAATATGCCGGAGGTGTCGTCGCGCGCGTTACCTGCAGTCTCGTCGCTCCGCACGACAAGTCTTTGACAATCATCGGCGACGAGGGCGTGATCTCTACCGCCAACGTGCGGGACGATGTCTCGCCAGTCTTTGTGAGAACGATTCCATCCAATGGAAACCACGCGGGCATCGAGCGACGCGTCAACCGTCTGCGCCGATGGTTAGGAGTTCCGGATGCGCCGGACCAGTGGCATGTCAAACGCAAGTATCCGCTGGCGCGCAAACCTTCGGGCCGGTTTGTCAGCGCGGGCAAGCGCGTCGACTTTTGTCGCGGACCAGCAGAGATGGCCGGAGCGATTCGCGAGCAGCGGCCATGTCGTCTTTCCGCCCAACTTGGATTGCACATCGCGGAACTAATCGAGGCCTTGCAGTACCCGGACAGATTCGGCGGCCACAAGAAAATCGAATCGACGTTCGATCCGATTCAGCCATTGCCGTGGAGCAGTTAAGACTTAAATGCTCGTCTCCATTCTAATCCCCTGCTACAACGCCGAGCGTTGGGTGACCCAAGCCATCGAGACTGCGTTGACGCAAACGTGGCCCGACAAGGAAGTCATCGTCGTGGATGACGGCTCGACCGATGGCAGTCTCGACGAGATCAAGAAGTTCGACGGCCGCATCCGCTGGGAGACCGGTCCCAATCGTGGCGGCAACGTGGCTCGCAACCGTCTACTCGAACTCGCACGTGGTGAGTGGCTGCAATACCTCGATGCCGACGACTATTTGCTTCCTAACAAGATCGCAAATCAGATGGCGTTTCTCGCGTCGCACGCGGAAACGGATGTTGTCTTTGGGCCAACCACGCTTGAGTACTGGACGGAGAGCGGGACGCATCGTGAGATATCAACGGTTCCCGAACCGCACGATCCCTGGATTCTCCTAGCTCGGTGGTACCTCAGGCAAACCGGCGGACCATTGTGGCGAAAGCAAGCAATTGTTGATGTCGGAGGATGGAAGCCGGATCAGCCCTGCTGTCAGGAACACGAGCTTTATCTGCGCCTGTTAATGGGTGCCAAGCGATTCGCTTATTGTGATGAAGACGGCGCGATCTATCGAGTGTTCGAGAAGGGCACCGTATCCACGCGTGACACAGCCGAAGTGCACAAGCAGCGACTGGCAATCGAGCAACGGGCTGAAGATTTCCTGCGTGCGAGCGGCGAATTGACCCCCGATCGTTTGCACGCCATTAACGACGCCCGGTTTGAGGTCGCCCGGATGGTGCGCATTTACGACTCAGATTATGCCGGAGAGATTATTGAAACGATCCGGCGATCGGAACCCGACTTTATGCCCCGCGGTCATGCGGCCCGACTGCATTACCAGATCGCATACCGCGCGTTGGGTTTCAACGCGACGGAACGCCTCGCGGAATGGAAACGGAAACTCGCGTCTTGAACGTTCTGGACAATCGGTTGCAGGACTCTGTCGATGAGGCGAGCCAGTCGCGCCCAGGCATGATATTGCCCGTCTCAGCAGTGATTCCCACGCTCAATCGAGCAGATGCGCTGCGGCGAACTTTGGAGAGTCTCACGCGTCAAGGCATTCTCCCGGCAGAACTCGTCATCATTGATGGCTCGAACGGCGACAACACTCGAACAGTTGTTGAAGAATGGTCAGTTAGCGTTGGGCCAAAGTGCAGGGTTGTTTGGCAACGAGCGAAGCAACTCGGCGCGGCAGTTCAGCGCAACCAGGGTGTAGCGGCAGCCACTCAACCGTTCGTCTGGTTTTTTGATGACGATATTCTGTTTGAGCCTGAGTGTGTCGAGCGCTTGTGGAGAGCGATTGAGGATGATCAGGCGATTGGCGGCGTCAATGCGATGATCACTAACCAGCAATACTCAAGACCTGGTCGGGTTAGTCGGACACTCTTCCGAATACTGGATGGCAAAAACCTCGACAGCTACGCGGGAAAATGTATCGGACCCGCTCTTAACTTATTGCCCGAGGATGCTCCGAACCTTGCTTCAGTTGTTCCCGTGGATTGGTTGAATGCGACTTGCACTCTCTACCGGCGGGCGGCATTGCCCAGTCCTCCGTTTGAATCACACTTTACGGGGTATTCGATGATGGAGGATCTGGCCCTGTCGTTGAGGGTAGGGCAGCGGTCGAAGTTGGCGAATGCCAGGACGGCTCGGATCTATCACGATAGTCAACCTGCGGAATATAAGAGCGATGAATCGATGCTTGCAGAAATGGAGCTGGTTAATCGGCATTACGTGATGACGCGTATTTTGGGCGGGACTAAGGCAATCGATTACTTCAAGCTGGCGCTGCTGGAATTATTTGGCGTAACCACTCCGCTGATCTCTCCGAGTGCGTGGAGCAGACTGCCTGCGATCGTAGTGGGAAAGGTGAGGGGCGCGATTAGGATCTTGGGTGGTTCACGGGACGAAGGTACTTTCATCGAAGAGTCTTCTCTCCCAACCACTCCAACCGCGATTTCTACAAATTCGCCATCGAGCGGACTGCGCTGATGAAAGTTCTAATCGGCATCACTACTCACAACCGAGCTGACATTCTCATGAAGTCCATTGAATCAGCCCTGGCGCAGGATTACCCCGAGAAAGAAGTGGCTGTATTTGATGATGCGTCAACCGACGACACACCCCTTCTTAAAGAGCGGTTTCCCAACGTCCGATGGTACAGGGCTGAAACGAACGAGGGCTATCTTGCCGCGCGCAATCAAATGATGAGGGAGACCGACGCTGATTTCTACTTCAGCCTCGATGACGATGCCTGGTTCCTGCGGGGCGACGAGGTTTCTGATGGTGTCGAGTTGATGAACCAAAGACCGGAGGTGGCGGCACTGGCCTATGACATTCTGACGCCCGGCCGGCCTGACGAGACTAAGCGTGCGGCGCCGGTTCACACTCACATGTTCATTGGCTGTGGTCATCTGCTGCGTTTGTCGGCGGTGCGCGAGGTTGGCTATTACACACCCAATCCCGGTTTTTATGGTTCGGAAGAGAAAGATCTGTGCGTTCAGCTTCTCGATCGCGGTTACGAAATAATGTTCCTACCGGGTGTTCATGTGTGGCATGACAAGAGCGAGCAGGCGCGCGATCTGGCGGCCCAGCATCGCTCTGGAGTGTGCAACGATTTCGTGTTCGCTGTGCGTCGCTGTCCGCTGCCGATGGCCCTGTGGCTGATTCCCGGAAAGGTCGTAAGCCATCTGCGCTTCGCAGTCACCAATGGCCTGCTACGTCCCTGTCTGAAAGGCATGGCGATGTTCTGCGCCGCGCTTCCCAGCGTGGCGCTCACACGCAAGCCGGTAAGTGCGACGGCGTTTCACGAGTATCTGCGACGATCGAGGGCCAGCGCATGAACCTGGCGCGGCTCGAACCGCTCTTCATTCGTATACCCAGGGGTTTGATGAGTCGCGTCCGACTATGGGCCTACAAACGATTGGGTCTGAAAGCAGGCGCGCATAATCGTCTGGAGAAGATTCGCTGCCGGCGTCTTTCGCAGATAGTGTTGGGTGACAATAACGCGCTCACAGAAGGCTGTTGGCTCTGGCCGCTGGATACGCCGCACGATGGAATACGAATAAGAATCGGCAACAGCAACTATTTCAATCGCAATGTCATGATCGACGCCTGCGGCTATGTCGAGATTGGCGATGAGAACATGTTTGGACCGGACATCTACATTACGGATGCCAATCACACGTTTGGAGAAGGACTCTCTTCCCAAGAGCAACCGATGCAGGTGGGACGCGTCAAGATCGGAAATCATTGCTGGATAGGCGCGAAGGCCATCATTCTAAAGGGTGTGGAGCTCGGCGATCGCTGTGTCGTGGGAGCCGGAGCCGTCGTAACGAAGACTTTTCCGGAGGGTTCAGTCGTCGCGGGTGTACCAGCGAGACTGCTGAATTCGCTTCCAGTACTGAAGGAACGTTTTCAGGACGCTGGATAAACAGGGTCGAAACTAAGCGCTGCCTCTCTACCGCAGAAGTCACCATGACGACGATCTGAGTTACTAGCTCGGCACGGCCCAGTATGCGTTCTAGAAAGAGAGCATCCATGTATGTGCAATATGGTTGTGGCCAGCACGCACCAGAAACGTGGAGGAACTTCGACTCTAGTCCCACGCTCAGGTTGCAGAGGATACCGATCATAGGTTCTCGGTTTTCAGGCGGGAGGTTCCCTGTTTTTCCACCGAACGTTGAATATGGCGACATCGTCGAAGGCTTGCCCGTCGGGCAACAAAGCTGTCAGGCGATTTACTGTGCTCACGTACTTGAACACCTCACTTTAGAAGATTGCCGGGCGGCGTTGCGAAACACTTTCCGTCACCTCAAACCCGGTGGGACCTTTCGCTTGGTAGTTCCCGACCTTCAGCAAATAGCCAGCGACTATGTCCAATCCGACGGCAGTTATGCGTTCATGGAAATTCTTCAGTTGGGTCGAACATCACGCCCCCACAGTCTGGAAGGGTTCGCGCGTGAGTGGTTAGGCAACGGACATCATCTATGGATGTGGGATTTCACATCATTGAACCGAGAATTGCAGGAGGCAGGTTTTTGGGACATTCGCCGCGCCGAATATGGAGATGCTTCTGAACAGAGATTCAAAGAAGTAGAACTGGAAGACCGTTGGGCATGCTGCCTCGGTATCGAGTGCCGGCGCGCATAATTTCCCGAGTAAACCGAACCCATCCTTGAACGTCCAAGCTCACAAAATACGCTACCTGCTAAGGTCAGCGAGGAAACAGCTCGGTGTTCGTCAGTTCAAATGTCCCAGTTGTGGTCAGCTGGGAGGAGCTGTAGTTGATACCAAGGCTTTTGTGACGGCGTTGAGGGAGTGTCGGCACTGCGGTCTTATGTATCGCATTCCCACCGATACACAAATCGAGAGTCATCAATTCTATCAGCAGGACTACTCAGAAGGTGCGACGACCGAATGTCCTGACGAAGCCGAACTTCTGAAGTTGAAAGAAGGAAATTTTTCCGAAGCATCTAATAGCTACGGCAGATATCTGGAGGTCTTGCAGCACCTCGGTTACAGGCGAGGAACCAGAGTTTTCGATTTCGGTTGTTCCTGGGGATACGGTTCCTATCAAATGGTCCAGGTCGGCTATAGCGTGACCTCCTATGAAGTATCGGCAGAGCGCCGAGCCTACGCTGCGGAGAGACTAGGCGTCGACACCGTCAGCGACTTATCAAGAGCTGCCTGCGACTTTGATGTTTTCTTTTCCGCCCACGTGCTGGAACACGTGCCCGACTTGCAGGAAGTAATCAGGCTGGCAAAGCGCATCACGAAGCCGGGTGGATTGTTCATAGCCTTTACGCCGAACGGCTCTTTGGATTACCGCAATACCCACCGCGAAGCGTTTCATAAGTCCTGGGGTCTGGTCCACCCGAATGTGTTGCAGGACAAATTTTATCGTCACCTCTTCGTTGAGCAACCCTATCTACTGGCAAGCGATCCCTATCCTGCGTCGCAAATCTCATCGTGGAACAAACGCGATCAGCTCGTTTGCGATCTCAGCGGAGGCGAGCTTTTGGCTGTGGCAGTTCTGTGAATCAAAACCAAGTCACTCTAATAGCGCATCCGGGCACTCAGTATTCATTTCATTTGGCGCGAGAGGTCTACCGCCATGATGAGTTGTCCGCGTTCTACACTTGCCTGGCGTTCAATGCTGAATCAAAACTCGCTCGCTGGATGTCCCCCTTTGCCAAAGTGTTTGGCATGGAAAAGGAATGGCAAAACCGTCTGTTGTCCGGCGTGCCCACCAACAAGCTTCACTGCTATCCGGCGCTCGAGGTCTCAGCGCAGTGGCGAATACGTCGCGGCGAGTCAGCCCTGAGCGTCCTGCGCGACCGGAATGATCGGTTTCAGAGAGAGATTCCCGAGCGTGCTCTCGCGGAAGCGCAAGCGGTCATAGGTTTCGACACCTCTTCGCATATTCTCGCGTCCAGAGCGAATGCATTTGGCGAGAAGTTTATCCTCGACCGGAGCATCGGCTATGCGCCCGGCGTCAATGGTCTCTTCGAGAGCTTGCGCGAACGCTATCCCGAATGGTCGGAGACGTCTCTGACAAAGTCGGAAACGGATTTAGAGATCGAAGACCAGGAACACACGCTCGCGCACCTGATTGTCGTGCCGAGCAAGTTTGTCGCTCAGACTCTGATTGCCAGTGACGTGCCCGCGAGTAAGATTCGGATCAATCCTTTCGGCGCCGACTTGGAAATGTTCACCGTTGCTTCAGACCCTTCTCTCAACGGGCCAATGGTTTTTCTTTTTATCGGCGCGCTGTCAGCGAGAAAAGGGTTACCGCTGCTCTTGCAGGCCTGGGATCAATTGAAGGCGACGAACGCTGAGCTTTGGATTGCGGGTCCGGGGACTGTGCCAGATCAAACTCGCCGGTCCTCGCCTGACTCCGTTAAATGGCTCGGGCCAGTTTCACGGCAGAGGCTGCCCGGCATCTTTCAACGATCCCATGTGTTTGTATTTCCGAGTTATTTCGAGGGGCTGGCCCAAGTGCAAATAGAAGCCGCCGCCTGCGGCCTGCCGGTCATCGGCACTACTGCTTCAGGCGCGGCTGAAATTATCGCCGACGGAGAGACAGGTTACATTATCGATCCCGGCAATTTGGAGCAGTTGGTAGAGAGACTTCGCGAATTCATCGCGCGTCCCCAGTTGGCCCGCGAAATGCGCGAGCAAGCGAAGATTAAGCGTGCTGCTTTAAGCTGGTCGGCTTACGGCGACCGCTGGAGCCGAATCCTGCACGAGCTGAACTGATGCTGGCCGCTGCGCGGAAAAAGTAGGTTTATTAGTCCGCAAAGCGGACGAGTGATAGTAGCCCAGCAGTTCACTGCTGGGATAAAGAGCTAACAGATTTGTAGTCCGTGAAGCGGACGGCTGAATGATAACGATCAGATCCTCTAGCTTTTTCAGCCGTCCGCTTCACGGACTTCGTCTCGGACTCCGGCCAATCCCAGCGATGAATCGCTGGGCTATTTTCAATCGTCCGCTAACGCGGACTCAGGGAACGCCACTTTTTGTGCAAACCTGATGCTGGCGATACTAACGACCCACCCGATCCAGTATCAGGTGCCGCTTTGGAAAGCGCTGGCTGAAGATGCAAACGTCCCGTTCGAAGTTTGGTATATGAGCGATCACGGCACGCGGCCCAGCTATGACACGGAATTCAAGCAGACCTTCTCGTGGGACCTGGACATGCTCGCCGGCTATCCCTCGCGTTTCCTCAAGGTGAACAGCAATCATAATGTCGCGCGTTTTGGCCGGCTGCGCTTGCAAGATCCGTTAGTCGATCTCTTGTGGGAAAAAAACGTGCGCGCGCTGTGGATCCAGGGTTGGCATGTGGCTGCGTACTGGCAAGCAGTCTGGCAGGCCCGCGCCGCTGGCGTTCCGGTGTGGCTGCGGGGAGAAAGGAACGACCTGGCGGTAACTTCGCCCTGGAAGAAACCCATCAAGAGGTTCGCGCTCAAACAACTGTTCGATCGCATGAGCGCGTTTCTGTATATCGGGAAAGCGAACCGGCGGCTGTACGAGCGTTATGGCGTCAGGCCGGAGCAGTTGTACCCGGCCCCCTATTGTGTTGATAACGACCGCTTCGCTCGACAGGCTCAGGATCTGAGACCACAGCGCGCCGAACTTCGCCGCGCTTGGGGAATTCCGGAAGATAGTTTCTGCATTCTCTTCGCCGGAAAGTTTATTCCCAAGAAGCGGCCGCTGGATCTCGTCGCCGCTGTCTCACATTTGCGCCAGACGAATCCAGACCGAAGGCTGCACCTGCTGTTCGCGGGTAGTGGCGAAATGGGAAGCGCGCTGCGACAGGCGTGCACGGTTGTCTTTGATGCCGAGACCGAAGCGCCGTCCACGTCGTCTTCTTCAGATGGCGACAAGCCGGTGGCTTCATTCACCGGCTTTCTTAATCAGACTGAGATCTCCAAGGCTTACGTGGCGGCGGATTGTCTCGTCTTACCAAGCGACCATCAGGAGACGTGGGGGCTGGTTGTAAACGAAGCAATGGCCAGTGGGCTGCCATGCATAGTCAGCGATGCCTGCGGGTGTGCGGAAGATCTGGTAACGCCGATCAGAACCCTGTTTCGTTTTCCTCTCGGCGATCTGTCTTTGCTCTCGCGGGCCTTGACGAGCCTTATCCTAGAGCCGCCATCGGATCGTTTGTTGAGGGATCAAGTAGGTATGTTCAGACTTTCAACTTCGATTGAGACGGTGGCTGCATTATACAACTCTAGCGTGGCCAGGGCCGCTGTGTGATCTAATAATGAGAGTCCTGGTTGTTTGCGGCGCTGGTACAGTCTATGGCAGGGAACTGATTACGCTGTCTCTAATAAGGGGCCTGCGCGACCGGGGACACGAGATCAGCTGTATCACCAGCACCTGGGGCGACGCTAAGTTCGCAGGGCTTCTTGATCAATACGCTATCGCCTGCACGCGGTTACCCGTAGGGTTCATTTCCAAGACCTTGTCGTGGTCAGCAATCCTCATGACATTGGATCAAGTCGGTAAATTACCCGCGCTGTGGCTCGGATACCGGAGAACTGTAAAGGCCTTCAGACCTGACGTCGTCATTCACTCCAACTTCCATCACATATTCGTCCTCTGGCCTGTAATGGGAAGCGCGACAAATGTCTTTCACGTTCACGATTACTTTTTACCGACCAGGTTTTACAAGTTCGTGCTCAAGTTGCTTGAACGGCGGCTCAAACTATTCATAGGAGTCTCGAAATTCATAGAGGCTTCGCTGGTTGACATTGGGTTGCCGAAAGAAAAGATCAAATACGTTCTCAATGGCATTACGGTTGAAAGCTCGAACGGGCATCAGCGTCGGGAGAACCTGCAAACGAGACTGCCAGAGTCGCAGCAGAACACCAGGGAAGAGAATGAGTCTTTGGATAGGCCGGTATCAATAGGCATTGTGGGGCAGGTTGGCGCGTGGAAGGGGCACAATGATTTGATCGAGGCATTGCGACTCCTCAAACACGAAACGAAGCCTTTTGCCTGCAAGATATTTGGAGACGGCAATCCATCCTACGCGACTGAACTCAGAGAAAAGATCAATCAATATGATCTTGCCGGCCGGGTTCAGTGGATGGGCTTTGTTGATAAGACCGAATCAATCTATTCGAAGATTGATCTATGCGTAGTCCCGAGCAGGGCATCCGAGGCGTTTGGTATGGTGGCAGCCGAAGCTTCCTTCTACGGAATTCCAATTGTGGCAACACGGCAGGGCGCCATTCCTGAAATAGTGCAAGATAACCAGACCGGTTATCTGATTGACGCCGGCGCGCCTGAACAGTTAGCCGATAAACTCAGCCTGCTAGTAAGGTCAAGAGAGCTACGCCATAGGATGGGTATGGCCGCACGAGAGTACGCTCTGCAAAGACTAACCAGCAAGCGAATGATTGAGGAGATGGAAGCTCTTCTCTACTCAATGCTCGTGTCGAACGACGCAGTGCAAGCAAGTCTGTGAAAACGAATTACATAGTCACCAGGAAGAATGTGTTTGGGGTCGGGGTTTACATCCTTCCTCCAGTCCTAATCAGCGTCCTGTTTTTCAACTTAAGCCAAAATGAGATCTCTTTGCTCCAGTGCTTTCTGGCGCTGGTATTACTCCTTATCCCCTGGTTCTCTTACTTGAGGTGGAAGGTGCAGCGGGAGCCGGGGCTACCCGTCTTCGCGATCATCTCGTTGATGTACTGGATCTATTTTGCCTTGGGTCTTTTCTGGGGCGCGCGGACGGTTTCGGGGGACATTTCCCCAAACGAGGCCCGGGTTCCCGATGAAGCCCTCACGGCATCGTTGGAACTAGCGGTCGTTGGCGTGCTGGCTGTATGGGTTGGTATGAGAACCCGGCTGTCACGTCGTCTTATCCCTAACAGGATGCCAACACTAGCGGAAGGCAAAGCGAAAATCTACATTCGTTCGTTGCTGGTGCTGAGTGGTTTGTTAGGTCTGTCAGAGAGCGTTACTTTCACGGCAGGTGAGGGAGCAAGACAGATCCTCACCATCCTGGTTACGACGGTGCCCATTCTGGCGTTTGCGCTCCTTTTCCGCGGGTATCTCCGGGGAGAGAGCGCCCTGATCGACAAAATACTAATAGCCGGCTTTCTTGTGCTGCGCTTTGTCATCGGACTGTCGTCAGGGTGGTTGGGTTCGTTCGCTTCGATCGTGGTGATCTGCGGCGCAGTCTACTTACTCGAAAAAAGAAAAGTTCCGCGACTCGCCATATTGTTGGTGGTGGCTTTCACTTTGTTTTTCCAGGTCGGCAAGAAGGACTTTCGCGGAGAGTACTGGCAACCGCGGGCGCAAACAAGCAAAATCGATCGAGTTAACGCCTGGGTCGGTCTGTCACTAAATAAGTGGAGCGACGCGTTCACTGATCCTACTGGCATTGGATTGAACGATGCGATGAATGCCAGTCTGTCCCGAATGTCCCTTCTGACCCAGACAGCCAACGTGATCGAAAAGACCCCAAGTCTGGTCCCCTACCAGTACGGTCGATTGTACTCGTACTTAGCGATAACCTGGATTCCCAGGTTTATCTGGCCGGATAAGCCTTCGATGAGCGAGGCTAACAGGTTCTATCAGGTGGCCTATGGACTGAGTGATGAACGAGACCTTGAGTCAACTGCGATTGGCGTCGGAGTTATGCCCGAAGCTTATATCAGTTTTGGTTGGTTCGGCGTGGTGGGCATCATGTTTCTGATGGGGGTGTTTTATGACTTCTATCAGCGAATGTTCTTTGCGAAGACATCAGGCGCACTCATGTTGTGCATCGGTGTGGCCCTCCTCCCGCAAATGATCGGCATTGAATCTCAGATGGCCGGGTACCTGGGAGGGATTTTACAGCAGGTAGTGTTGACGCTTATCGTATTTCTGCCGGTCATCCGCCTGAGTAAACCTGCGCGAGGACCGAAACACCTGCGTAGCAATGCCAACCGGGAATATCCGGAACGGCAAGTCAAGTTTCTGCTCGGCAAGGCGTCCTAAGGTTGGGTTGCTTCGATTAGAAGCGGAATCTCATGGCAGCTCTCTTCAGGAGTCCGAAAGATATTTCGCTGTGCAACACAGAGACGGGTTTTTCCGACAGACTCTTTCGGCGAGGTGGTCTGATGAGACACGATCAACAGAGCAACCGTCTCAACGGTCTCTTACTGAAGCCGTTAAAAACGGCTGCGATCATTTCTGATTGACTAATGTCACCTCGCTGAAGCGAGGTGCTAATGAGACGTTGAGTATCTCGCGCTTTGCTTTCAGCAACACAACTTTAGGACAGAGAACGCAGAAATGGCGCAGAGAACTCCAGTTAGGACTCTACCTGGTAAAGCAGCAACACGCATGAAGCGTATAGCGGGACTCGATCAGCTCAGATTCCTTCTGGCGCTCTGGGTGTTGTTGCCCCACTGCGGCCTGGTGCCTGACTTCAGTGGCCAGCCGCGCGGGTCACTGATCGATCTCGGGTTCCGCGCATTCGCGGATAACTTGATTAACCCGTTGGCGGCGGTGATCGTTTTCTTTGTAATCAGCGGTTTCTGCATCCACCTCCCCTATCGAAACCAGCCGAGCGTCACATTAGTTCCGTATTTCACCAGGCGCTTCGTCAGAATACTGATACCGATGGCGGCGGCGTTCCTGTTAGCTATTCCCCTTAAACTAAAGTTGGCTCTTTTTGGTGACTCGATATTGTGGTCGCTCCTCTGCGAAGAGATTTACTACCTGCTCTACCCAGTCTTACGGAGGTTGGCGGCCAGGTTCAGTTGGGTAAAGCTTTTCGCGGTGGCTTTCGTGGTCGCTTTCGCGCTGGGTCTTCTGACGCTACCAACGAACGAAATCACGAAGGGCGTTTACCCTGCCTTAGGCCCGCAATTAACGTGGCTGCTCGGGCTTCCTTGCTGGCTCTTAGGCTGCATTCTGGCCGAGCGGTATGAGTCCTTTAAGACGGCCGTGGTGACGTCGTCGCAAATTTGGACTTGGCGTTTCGGCATCTGGCTCACATCATGGGTCTGCTCGGTACTAAAGTTCCATTCACCCATCGGCTATCCGCTCACGCTAAACTTTTTTGCGATACTCGCCTTTTTCTGGCTCCAGCGCGAGATCGCTTTCTACCAGGTGAAGCGGCCGATGCCTCTGCTAGAGAAGGGAGGGGCGTGGAGTTATTCAATGTATCTAATCCATCTGCACGCGCAGTTGATCTACGTCCTGGTGGGGTTTCCGGCGCTGGTGCTGCCGTTCGGCTGGATCATTCATCTGACCTTTCTGTTGTGCATCTGCTACGTCTTTTATTTGTTGGTCGAAGCACCGTCACACAGGCTCGCGAGACGTCTGGCTGGTTTATTGTCAGCGAAAGGGAGTTACGAGCAACTTCCCGGCCCCCGGGTCTTAAACGTAGCTCCAGACGCAGGGAGCGCGGTCGAGTGAGAAACTGCTCTCGGTCTTTTGAGCCGACGTCTGACGTACTCCAACGCGTCTGGGCCGGACGCAATAACCTGGATTCGTAATCAATTCAAATGATCGATAAACCCTTCCGGCCCGGTGACGCGGGCGGCGATCTACAAAGCAACAGTCAGCTCTGGTGGAGCAAGCACCCGATGAGCTATGACTGGTACGGAACCAACCCGGCGCCGGAAGGAACTGCTGAATTCTATGACGAAACAGATCGACGTTTCTTCAATGCCTCGCCACTCTATAGCGGCGCGCGGCCGTTTGAGCGATGCATTCCCTTTGACAAGCTGAAGGGCAAACGCGTGCTCGAGATTGGCTGCGGTTTGGGATCGCATAGTCAGCTCTTTGCTGAGGCGGGATGCCGACTAACGTCCATTGATCTTACGGAGCGGGCTGTTGGCCTGACAACCAGAAGATTGGCTTTGCGACAACTGCCGGGCGAGGTGCGACAGATGGATGCCGAGCAGATGGATTTCGCGGACGGAGAGTTTGATTTCGTTTGGTCCTGGGGAGTCATCCATCATTCAGCGCATACCGGCCGAATCATCGAGCAGGTGGCCAGGGTTTTGAAACCGGGCGGCGAATTTCGCTGCATGGTCTATAACCGCCGGGCGTTTGATTCGTATGTAAAGATCGTGCGTGGCGTCTTGACGGGAAAGCCTCTGAGAGGCATGTCAATCGCCGACATGCTGAGCTACTACACCGATGGTTACATCGCTCGCTACTACACGCGGACTGAACTATCCGATTTGCTCGCACAGAGCGGCCTGGAAGTGAAAAGCGTTTCTCCTTTGGGCCAGTCGAGCGAGTTGGTGCCGCTGCCGGGCAAGGGTTGGTTTGGCCATCTGAAGTATTCGCTGGTCGCGCGTCTGCCGGAAGGCTTAACCCAGCGCGCGCTGTTGAAGACCGGATCGTTTCTCTTCGCGGTTGCGGTAAAGCGCTAAACAGAGGGACGGCGTAGTGATGTCCTACTTTGATTAGCGGTGTTCAGAGTACCGACTTCAGTCGGGCCTTTCCGCAACAAGAGAGAGCCCAACTAAAGTTGGTACTCTGTACGCCCGTGAAATTAGGACCGCGACACCTGGACGATCCACGAAATCACACGAAGTCACGCCAACATTATTTCGCATTTCGTGGATCGTTGTTGCCAGCCCTTTGTTGAAACGGCTTTGCGCAAGAAGACGGAGTTGGTATCGTCCGCGGGCGGACGAGATGAAAATAGCCCAGCACTTCAGTGCTGGGATCAAGTCTGATGATCGGTGCAGAACCGCGAGCGGTAGCGAGCGGGATCAGGATTCAACTTGCACGAGTGCTCTTAAAGAAAATCAAGTTTTGGGAGGTTGAGACTTTATCCCGCTCGCTACCGCTCGCGGTTCCGTAACTTTCTCAGCCGTCCGCTTGGCGGACTGATTCTATTATCCGACCGAACCCCCAGCGATAAATCGCTGG
>ORMF010647041.1_pt1 | contig 18388 bp, 24 predicted proteins | sample 1779871 | NCBI WGS metagenome assembly ORMF01 (sample SAMEA104232316, study PRJEB22302) | groundwater metagenome | biome: forest; feature: aquifer; material: groundwater | place: USA | collected 2011-08-07 | depth 5.4 m | reverse complement strand
TCGGCCGACCACGGCGCTAGCCCAAGCGTCCGCGAACTACCACCCATAAAAACAAACGGGGTTCACGCCCCGTTTACTGTAACCTAGAGTTGGCGGTATCCTACACCCTCAGCTCGTCCTGTCGCTCTTAGCGCGGTACTGGTAGTACAGGGCGAGGGGTGCTGCCCAGTTCGCAGAGCGCTCCACGAAGTCCAGCCAGCCAGCGCCAACCAATGGCCTCACGAGCGCTGTCCAAAAACCCCATAGCGCCATCCACAGCAGCAGCGGGCGGATTGGCCGAACTAAAACTATGAGCGCCATGATGACGTCGGCGATACCGATGAGCAGCAAGAGGGTGGTGGCGGTGGCAGCGTCAACATGTATCATTTGGCTTATCCAACTGAGCCAATCCTTTTTCCCCTCTATCGCCAGTAAGCCGTGCCCCAGGAATTCACCGGCCACGCCAATGCGCAGCAGCCACTCGATTTTCTTGGCATTGTCCATGGTTTTATAGTACACCCTTTGCCCCGCCGCATAAAGCCCCAAGGAAAAGGTCGCGAACGCACGGGCTCACGACTTTTTCCTTGGCTCTGGGGCACTGGACGATGTTAGAACCTGTATTGTGGGTGGCAAAACGAACTTTGCCTTCCGTACGCTCCCCTTTTAGCAGATTACCCTACCCCGCTACTCACTATATATCTGCTCGAGGTGTAGAAATCGGCATGCCCCAAAATGAGAAAGCCCCTTACGAGGGGCTTTCTGCGTTCCGTTATGTCACAAATTCTACTCGTGTCCTGACGATCCTTCGGTTTCAGTATGATTGGAAGAATTCTGGGCCCCGCTATTGTCGGTGTGATCAAATTTATCCGGTAGGGCCGTCGTTGTCGTGGTCTAGGGGTTTTGGTCGCTTACATCTGGAACGCCGTCGTTGTCATCGTCTTGGTCAACATCATCGTTCTGACCGTCGTTATCGTGATCAAAAGGATGCGCGTCGCTCACATCTAGGATACCGTCGTTATCGTCATCTTGGTCGCGATCATCACGGACGCCGTCGTTATCGTGATCAAATGGACGAGTATCGTTAACGTCTGCAGTGCCGTCATTATCATCATCGGTATCAACATCATCGTTTTGTCCATCGTTATCGTGATCGTTCGGCTGACTATCTTTGACATCTAAAATACCATCATTGTCGTCATCGCGGTCTCTATCGTCACGGACACCGTCGTTATCGTGGTCTAGGGGCCTCTTGTCGCTCGTATCGACAATACCATCGTTGTCATCATCGGTATCAACATCATCGTTCTGTCCGTCGTTATCGTGATTGTTCGGTTGGTTGTCTTTGACATCAGGAATACCGTCATTGTCATCGTCAAGGTCACTGTCATCGCGAATACCGTCATTATCATGGTCAAGAGGTCGCTTATCCTTTATATCAAGAATGCCGTCGTTGTCGTCGTCAGAATCCTCGACATCATTGATGCCGTCGTTATCGTGATCTAGTGGGCGCACGTCTTTCACGTCTGGAATGCCGTCGTTGTCATCGTCGGGGTCTTTCGTATCTCGAATCCCATCGTTGTCATGGTCAAACGGTCGCTTATCACGAACATCTGGAATACCATCTTTATCTGTATCTTTCAAATCAGTGCTAGCAGGAGTAAGCGCCAGGGCGCGCAGTGGTTGCCCGAGTTGAAAACCAACAGCAAAGAGGAACGCGAACAACAGTACAAAAGTTTTGCCTATTCGTTTAGAAGTCAAAAATTGCCTCATAATATTGCTCCATTATTAACTAATTAGTCGCTATTATCATTATAGAACGTTTTTGGGGGGAAATCAAACTCCTGGTGTGCTCCAGGTCGAGGGGGCACAAAATCAAGCGTTTCGCTGAAATATATGGCTCTTTTACAGTGCCCCCCACCGGGGAGCGGTTTCGCCACCAAAGCTCGGGGTACTGGACGACCCGTCTCGCCTGACGTCGAGCCGAGGCGGACGTTAGAACCCGTATTGTGGGCGGCAAGACTAACTTTGCCTTCCGGATGTTCTCGTTTTAGTACCTACCCCACCCCTCGACCCACTATATTTTTTAGAATAGGTAAAAATGCGACTCAGCGGCCGGGTACTTTATCTTGTAAAGCATTTGTATATCAATATCAATTTAAGCGGGCATCTCTGCGTTCCCTGACGAATAACAGCATTATTATGGCCAGTACGGTTAAGAGGGCGGAAAAATAGAATGGTGCGGTAATATCGATTTTGTCCCACAAAAAACCAGCGATCAAAGATGCTGGCAGCGCGGCTAGTCCGACTATCATCTGAAAGCTTCCCAACGTGCTCGCCCGAAGCTCCGGTACCGCCAGTTCGGACACCAAGGTTCTCTGCACCGGTTCGATTGCTCCAAGATGAAGCCCGTATAGGATAAACGCGATTGGGATTGCCACTGCGTTATGGAAATAAATAAACACGGCGCAGGCAAGCAACCAAAACAATAGTGATAACATAAGTACAGGCTTTCGGTTGATTTTATCGGCCAATTTGCCGAATGGTAGCGATACTAATGACGCTACAACATTGTAGGCTAAATACAGAGCTGGCAATGCCACCACGGCAAATCCGAATTGCTTAGCGTAGATGAGCAGAAATGAGTAGCTAAAAGACGACAGAGCGAAAACAGTGCTTAGCAACAGATAAAGTTTTAGATCACGATTTAAATTCTTAAATGTGATGCCTTTAAAAATCTCTTTGCCAGTACCTATATGCTCCTTTATCGAGCGAAAGATAAGGAACGCCCCGATAAGAGATGGAATAGCGGCCAGTAAGAAAAGGTTGTGATAACCAAGGTGTTTAAAAAAAATGATAGTAAAAATTACACCGCAGACTGCCCCAAAGTTATCCATCATTCTCAAGTATCCGAAATTTCTGCCCCTATTTTGGTCAGTCGAAATGTCGGCAATGATGGCGTCCCTTGGCGCGCCGCGCATTTTGCCCGCCCGGTCCAGTATCCGAAAGGGAATGATATAGTGCCAGGTTGGCGAAAACGCATAGCCGATTCGGGATAATCCGGCAAAAACATATCCAAGCCAGACAAAAATTTTTCTTTTACCAGTCTTGTCGGCAATATATCCAGAAACCGCTTGTGAAATAGATACAATGGCGTCGCCCAGGCCGTCAATAAAACCCAAAATTGCCATGTTTGCCCCCAGCACGGAAGTCAGGAATATTGGCCACAAGGGAAAGATAATATCCGACCCGAAGTCGTTCAGGAAGGAAGCCCAACCGAACGTCCGAATAGTAGCTCGTTGCTCCTTGGCTGCTGTACTATCGTCGACTGTAGACATATGCAGATTATGGTAGCAAATTATGTATGCTATGTCTCATCCAAGCATGCCAAAAACGCTTACCGAAGTTCTAACTTACTCTTAGGGTAAACAAAAATACCCAGCATTACTGGGTATTTTTGCAGAGCTCTGGGGGGAGGATTCGAACCCTTGTAGTAGGTGCCCCACACCACTACAGGGCAAGCCTCCAACATCATCCCCTGCTGAGCTCCGGGGGTAGGACTCGAACCTACGATATCCACGTTAACAGCGTGGCGTTGTACCAACTCAACTACCCCGGAACCTAGCAGGGGATCTGCAGTGTTCCTTGCCCCGTAGATTGTTAACGAAGTGAACGATTCTTCGGGGTGCCATTGAACTACCCCAGAACGTAAAACCGGCCCCACCAATGTTGGGCCGGTTAGAGAATACTAACTCACACCAGTCCCCTAGGGCTCTGGATTATTCGAGCTAACGGTAATAAAACTGTACGTCATAACTAAAACCATACTAGCGCACTCCGAGCGCGCTGTCAACGTGCGTAGGTGGCGAGTTCTTGGGATACCTGGGCAGCACACGCTGCAGGTACTTATATTCATGCCACGTGAGCCATATCACGATAACGTCTACCCCCGTTATAAATAGGAGTAGCAATGAGTGCGTGAAACTAAAGCGGTATAGCTGATAAATGATGAATGAGCCAAAGACAATCATTGCGGTTGGATAGTACCAAAGCTTCTTCCTCAAAAGACCTATGATTAACCACAGTTTTATTACTCCGTGGCTCACCAAATAAAACGCCACAAAACGGAGCGAACCGGCAGATAGATTTTGAGCGCCCTGGAGGAGGTAGTTGGCAATAAAATCCCTCGGGCCCTCGGCGAGTTCTTCTGCAGCTATAGCGCTGACAAAATTGAGGAATGACTGCTGTGTAATAAAGTGCGCAGATACACCACCAACGAAAGCCACTCCATAGGCAATGAAGCCGCCTATGATTTCAAAGAACGCAAAGGCGCCCTTTAGGAAAAGGCTGATTACAAAGAAAAGGTGTATCTTATTTTCGCTCAATTTTTGCATCAGAAGATCATCAATAACCCACCTCAGCCAACGGGATACCAGGCTATCCAAGAAGTTAGACGAACCGGGTAATACTAGTCAATGCGGTAGTTGAGGCTAACCTGGATGATGATCTCCTGGCTGCCCAAGGGCACGACCGGTGCGGCGGGTACTCCGCCTCCGCCAACGCCGCCACCACCCTTACCATCAGCCCCGCCGCCGTAGATTTGGTTGTCGGGCGACTGGATAACGTTCTCCCACCACCCCATAATGTCCCCCAGTTCCACGCCGGCGGCTTTGGCCTGAGCGCCCGCTTTGGCTTTAGCATCGGCAATGGCCTGAATCCTGGCTTGCTGCTTCAGCTGGTCAAGGTTAGAAACGTCGAAGGTAATACCCATCACCTGGTTAGCGCCCGCCTGGGTAGCGGCTGCCACCACGGCCGACACGCCGGCGTTGTTCTCTCCCAATTTCCACACCTTCACGCTCAGCTGTTGGTTGGCGCTGTAGCCGGAGGGAATGGCAGCGCCGTTTAGGTAGGTGTACTGGGGGTAGAGCGAGTAGTTTTGCGTCTCTATGTCCGCCGCGGCAATACCTGCCGCCATAACCCTCGCCACGACCTTGCTCACCTTGTCATTCAGTTGCCGGAGCGCGCTCTCAGCCGTGAACACCTTGTCCACCTGCACGCCAAGTAGTACCGTAGCCTGATCAGCCTGGTACGCTACCTTGCCTACCCCAGCCACCGACACCTGGGCTTGGGGATTACTCACAATTCGGTCACGGATAATAGCCACAATCACAATCGCCCCCAGCATCAGTATACCCACGAGCTTCACGGTGCTGCGCGGATGAAAGCTGCCTCCACCACACTGGCAGTTTTCGTGACCAGCGCCCATTTGATGGTTATGTTCCTCCATACAATGTAGCTCCTTCTCCCCCTAGCCGCCTGAAACTAACCAGCCGCCAGGGCGTTAGGTAATATTAGATGCGTGCGACCATAGTATACGTTCACTGGGGCGTTTAGTCAAAGAAAAATGACACGTGCACCGTTCTTTGGTACACTACGTAAACACTAACCCTTAACCAGCTAGACCTATGGAAACAATGCCAAATGCTCCGGTAAAAAAGTCGTGCTTGGACACTGTGCCACCGCCGGTCCGAGCCGTAGTAGTTATCCTCATCATCGGCTGGCTAGCGGCCCTGGGGGTTGATAAAGCTTTTCAAGCCGGTATCGCCTGGAAGAGCCTGCGCCACTGGCAAAACCCGGTGAGCAATAGTGACACCATCGCCGTATCGGCCGAGGGTAAGGTGACGGCTATTCCCGATGTTGGCGTTATCAACCTCTCGGTGGAGAGCCGCGGCAAAACCGTGGCCCAGGTGCAAGCTGACAACACCAAGAAGATAAACCAGGTTATCGACTTCCTCAAGAGTAAAAAGGTAGAGAGCAAAGACATCCGCACCACCCAGTACAACCTGTACCCCACCTACACCTACCAGCCGCAGACTGGCAGACAGAGCTTGGATGGCTACCAGCTCACCCAGAGCGTAGAGGCAAAGGTGCGCGCCTTAGACAGCGTGGGTGATATCCTAGCCGGCAGCCTAGAGCAGGGCGCTAACCAGGTCGGCCAGCTCAGCTTTACCATCGACGACCCCGAGGTGTACCAGCAGCTGGCCCGGCTCCAGGCTATACAGAAGGCGCGCGCCAAGGCCGAGGTACTAGCTCAAGCTGCTGGCGTACGCTTAGGCAAAGTGCGCTCGTTCTCCGAGAACGTGAACACTCCCCCGCCCTACCCTATACCGTACGCTACGGGTATAGGGATGATGGCGGATAACAAAATGGCCGCACCCGAGGTGCAAGCCGGCAGCCAAGACGTAACGGTGAACGTCAGCCTGAGTTTTGAGATTGACTAGCGAGTTTTTAGGTTTAGAGTCGTTAGTTCTTAGTAAACCCCAAAGCACAACCCCGTCACTATGGTGACGGGGTTGTTTCTATGAACCATAGACTAAGAACCATGAACTAAACTCAAGCCCGGCCCACGTTGGTCTTGTGGCCACGACCAGGCGGCTGGTAGGGTGGATTCACTTTGGCCTTCTTGGCACCCTCAGCTGAGCGGGCCTTGAACGATGACGGCGTGCGGTAGCGGGTCATTTTCTTGTTGCTCTTGTTGGCGTAGTTGCGCATAGCTAATCTCCTAACCCACCCGGAGTAACGCCATAGCTATAAGGCCGAGGCCCACGCCAAGCCACTGTAAGGGAGTAAAGTGTTCTCGAAATACAATCAAGCCTACGAGTACTAAAATGAGAACCGTACCAGCTCCGGTCCAGACCGTTACCTTAGCTAAATCACCGCCGCGCAAAAAAGCAAATAGAAATCCAGCGTCAATTGCAACCACCGACAACCCAATAGCAACCGCTAGTGACAAGGATTTTACATTTACACCCGTGGCGTCACGCCCCAGCGCCAACCACAGTATGAGTGCTACCAACATCTCAACCCCGCCAATAATCGCCGCGGTAATAAAGGGCGACTGCTGGGTGGAGATCGAAATTACCTTCTCAAGGATACGGTAGGTGGCCGCGGCGACAGTAACTATAATGATGGGCAACCAGAGGTTCATGACTGTAGTATAGCACGGGCAACCTAAGCCCAACACCGTGACCAATTGACACGCGGGTTCAAAAGCAATATTCTCTAGGTGCTACTGACACCTTGGGTCCATAGCTCAGTTGGTAGAGCAGCGGCCTTTTAAGCCGTGTGTCCTGGGTTCGATCCCCAGTGGACCCACCACACTACAAAATACAAAGAGACCGATTAAAGCTCGGTCTTTTTGATTCAACTTCCGCTTAAACTACTTCTTTATATCCAATAACTTAAAGAGTAGTTCCCGTGTAACCTCTACATCCGCCAGGGCGCGGTGGGCGGTGGGTTGAGGAATTTGGAAGTGCTTAGCCAGGTACCCCAGCGCGTAGCTGGCCACCAATACTTTCTGCCGCGCTATCTCCAAGGTGTCGAGTGTGGGGTTAGGCATTGGCGGCAAGCCGAGCGCTTTGAGGTGGCTGTTCAAAAACCCGAGGTCAAAACGAATGTTGTGTGCCACCAAGGTCGAGCCTTCCGCAAACAGCATAAACGCCGGAATCACCTCAATCAAAGGTTTGCCCTCGCGAGCGATAACCGTGTCGGTAATGCCGTGTACGGCCGCGGCCTCGGGGTCCACCTTACGCCCCGGGTTCACAATACTCTGGAACGTATCCACCACTTCCCTACCCCGCACCCGCTGGGCAGCGAGCTCCACAATGGCATGGCCCTCCTCAGGCTTCATGCCAGTAGTTTCGACATCGAAGATAACGTAATCATTGTCCATAACCTGTAGCCCAAGTGTAGGTAATCTGCCACTAGCTGTCGAGTTACCCACCGCTGCTGTGTGAACAAATTGTGTATTCAGCAGGCTTGCGGCAGGCGCTCCAAACCCCTACACTTACCCTACTATGCCTAAGGTCCAAACCGCCCGTTCGATAGATAAGCTGCCGCCCCAGAACCTGGAAGCTGAGGCTTCCACCTTGGGCTCGCTCCTCATAGATAAAGACGCCATCATCAAAATAGCGGACCTCATAGAGCCTGGTGATTTCTACCGCGACGCTCACGGTATGATCTACGAGGCGATGCGCGACCTGTACGAAGCGCGCGAGCCCATAGACATTCTTTCCCTCTCCAGTCGCCTGCAAGAAAAAAAACAACTGGAGCAGGTGGGCGGGCACAGCTACCTCAGTGAACTGGCCAATGCCGTGCCCACCGCCAGCCACGTGGTGCACTACGCCAAAATTGTGCAGCGCAAGAGCACGCTCCGCAAATTGCTCCAAGCCGCCGCCGACATCACGGGCTTAGGGTACCAAGAGGTGGAGGACACCGAGAACCTGCTGGACGAGGCCGAGCGCAAACTCTACGCCGTGTCCCAGCGCTACTACAAGCAGAACTTTATCCCCATCAAGTCCGTACTCAATGACGCCTTTGATAGGATAGACGAGTTGCACAAAGAATCAGGCAAGCTCCGCGGGCTCCCCACGGGGTTTGGCGCGCTGGACAACCTGCTGGCCGGGTTGCAAAAATCAGACCTCATCGTGCTGGCGGCCAGACCCTCAGTGGGTAAAACCGCGCTGGCCTTAGACATTGCCCGTTCGGTCGCTACCCGCCAAAAGGTGCCGGTGGGCATCTTTTCCTTAGAAATGTCCAAGGAACAGCTGGTAGATAGGTTACTCAGCGCCGAGGCCGGGGTGGATATGTGGCGCATGCGCACCGGCAAGCTCTCGGAGCGGGAGGACGACTTCCCCCGCATTGGCCACGCTATGGGTGTGCTGTCGGAAGCGCCGATATTCATTGACGACTCAGCCACGGCTAACGTCATGGAAATTCGCACCAAGGCTAGGCGCTTACAGGCCGAGCACGGTCTGGGGCTCATTCTGGTAGACTACCTGCAGTTGATGGAAGGCCGCAACACCGAAAACCGCGTGCAGGAAATTTCGGAAATAACCCGCGGGCTTAAGGCGCTGGCCCGTGAGCTCAACGTGCCGGTGCTGGCGCTGTCGCAGCTCTCCCGCGCGGTAGAGATGAGCAAACCAGCTATTCCTAAATTAGCCCACCTTAGGGAGTCAGGCTCCATTGAGCAAGACGCCGACGTGGTGCTGTTCATCTACCGTAAAGCGGCGGACAAAGGCTACCAACTTGACGATCTGGCGCCCGAGGAGCGGAACCTGACCGAGCTCCACATCGCCAAGCACCGCAACGGGCCAACGGGCCTTATCAAGCTGGTGTTTGACCAGGACCGCGTTACCTTCCGCAACCTGGAAAAAAACCTCACCCCTCCCCCGCCAGCCGAGTAATTGTACATTCTGATTCTTGGTTGCATTAGCAACCACCCCGCCGAGGCGGGGTTAAAGCTAAGCTTTCATTTTACACTCCCCTATGTCCATGTTCTCCAAGCTCAAAGAAATAAAAGACCTCCGCAGTCAAGCCAAGACCATTCAGGGCATGCTGGCCAAAGAGCACGTGGAAACCACGGCCGCCTGGGGCAAGGTTAAGGTGAAAATGGACGGCAACCAGGAGGTCGAGGGAATTGAGATAGACCCTGAAATGCTAGCCCCAGCCAAAAAGACTGAACTCGAAAAGGCCCTCAAAGAGGCTATTGGCGAGGCTAACAAAAAGGTGCAGAAGGTAATGGCGGAAAAGGTCCGCGCCGCCGGCGGCATCAACCTGCCGTCGGGGATGAAGTAGTATGGGGTCTAGCTGCGATTTCTGTAACCGAGAAAATTTTAGCGAGCGTATTTTCTACGAGACTGACTTATTTTACTGGGTACTTGGCCGCAAGCCCATACGCCCAGGCCACACGCTAGTCATAGTAAAACGACATATACAGGCTTTTGATGAGCTTTCTGGACTGGAAAGTTCGGCTTTAATTTTTGATATGCGGCAGTGGCTACCTAAGCTGCTCAAAACCTACAGTGCCACGGGCTATAACCTAGCGGCCAACTACTCTCTCGTGGCAGGTCAAACCATACCGCACTTCCACATGCACATTGTGCCACGGGGTCAAAACGAATCAGGCCAAGAGGATAGTGTTCGAGCTCGGCTCTATCGCGACGCGCCTGAAGTAGAACGGCCGCGCCTAGAGCCTAAGTCGATTCAAGAACAAATTGCAAAACTGACCAAGGTGGATTAAATCTTTAAGTATATTTTTTATCCGGCCGGATAAAAAATATACTAGTTAGCTTCGATGAATAAATCCCTCTGCCGCACTAGAGTTGCTAGCCTATTGGGTAGTATTATTCTTCTAAGTGGTTGCGCTCAGAACGGCGTAACGCATACTAGTCGAGCAGCCATTCTAACCAAGCTCCCCGGCCGCTACTCAGGCCCAGCCACGATTGAGCGCGTTATCGACGGCGACACGGTGGAACTCACGACCGGCGACCGCGTGCGCTACCTTGGCATAGATACGCCCGAAACTGTTGACCCCAGAAAGGCCATACAATGCTTTGGACACCAGGCATCGGAAAAAAACCGCCGACTGGTGGAGGGCAAGGAGGTGAGGTTAGTAGCGGATGTAGAGGACCGCGACGCCTACAACCGGTTCTTACGCTACGTCTACCAAGGCGACACGTTTGTGAACCTGGAGCTGGTGAGCCAGGGCTATGCCTATGCCTACCCCTACCCGCCCAACGTGGCTCACGAGGCCGACTTCCAAGCCGCCCAAACCGAAGCTCGCGCGGCTAACCGCGGCCTATGGGCTGGCTGCTCAACTAACGACATTGCGCCGCACCTCAAACGTCCCCAAACCAATTAAATCTGGTTAGCTAGCTGGGCAATACTTCTGGCCCAGGCTTTTATGGTCTCCTCTTGCCCGTGCGGCATACCATCTACCCGCAAGCTAGAGCCTACCTGGGTACCGCCAATATCTTTCACTAATTGCTCAAGGCTATCGGCCGCGGCGCAAAACTTAACGTAGCGGCTATCGCCTAAGCCAAACACGGCAAACTTTTTACCTGGGAACTGCTTGCCTTTCAAACTTTCGGCAAAGCGCTCAAACAGCTCTTGCAGCTGCCCCTGCAGCTCGTGCCCATCGGGCGATGGTTTGCTCCAGGTGCACGAACCAAAAATGACTAGGTCAGAGGGCTCAAGATCGGCAGGAGTCGCTTCGGCTGCCGACAACACTTGAACCTCAAACCCTGAAGCTTTAAGCTCTTCAGCCGCCAAGCAACCGGTACTGTAGGTGTTGGACGAGTTGGTACCGTAAATGAGTATGGCCTTCGGCATAGAACTAGTATACCACAAGCCCTAAGGACGCTTCGCAGGCTTGAGTTTTTCCGATATACTAAAGAACGTTATGTCCCCTACCCCGCGCGCGCTAGAACGGTTGCTCCAAGAGTTCACCAAGCTCCCTGGCATCGGCCCCAAAACTGCCGAGCGCCTGGTCTACTACCTCTTGAAGCAGCCCAAAGAAGAGCTTTCAGCTATGGCGCAGAGCTTGGACGCTGTACAGAACGAGGTGGTAGCGTGCTCCCAGTGCTTTCGCTTTACGGACCAGAACCCCTGCCCCATCTGTAGCGACGCTAAGCGGGACCACACCAGCCTGTGTGTGGTGGCGGAGAGCCAGAACATACCCATCATAGAAAAAACTAACGCTTTCCGAGGGTTGTACCACGTACTGGGTGGTTTGGTGAGCCCGCTCGAGGGGGTAACGCCTGACAAGCTGAAGGTGGCGGAGCTAGAGGCCAGGCTCAAAGCTAACGGCGTTAAGGAGGTGATACTGGCGCTGAACCCCAACCTGGACGGCGAAACCACCGCGCTCTACCTAGCCAAGCTCATAAAACCGCTCGGCATAAAAGTCACTCGCCTGGCACGGGGCCTGCCCGTGGGCGCCGACCTGGAGTACGCCGACGAGGTGACCTTAGAGAGCGCCATCACCGGGCGCCGGGAAGTGTAGTCGCATTTGAATCAAAATATGGTAGAACAAGCGAAAGGCTATATTAAGGTGAGTGTAAAAATAGTTTTTCGGTGTGGACACCAAGTACTTTATTACAGGACCAAACGGGGTTTGAAAGATATACCGGGGGGACATGTTCAGTTTGGGGAAACTCTACTTGAGGCGTTGCAGCGGGAGTTACAAGAAGAAATTGGTTTCAACCTTACTATTGAACCAAAACTTATCCACGCCTGGACGTATGTACCGACTGACAAAACAGAACACACGGTATACGTTGGCTACCTACTAGACCTACCAGAGTCAACTCTGTTTCAGTCAAAAGAGTTTGGTGATAGCATCGAATTTGTTTGGCTAGACAAAGACGACATTAAGGAACAAAAATTTCATCCGGGAATGGAAAAACTATTAATCCAGGCCGCTAGTAGCTAATAAGATAAAAATCAAAAACACCCCCCCCGCTTCATAGCGGAGTGTTTTATTATCGACGATTAACTAATCTTGCCTATCTTCACTTCGGTGAACGGCTGGCGGTGACCGTACACCTTGTGGTACCGAACCTTGGCCTTATAGTGCACTACGCGGATCTTCTTGGCCCGACCCTGCTTGGTAACGGTGCCGGTAATGGTAGTTTTTACCCTCGGCTGACCAAAGTTCACCACGCTGCCGTCGGCCTCAGCCTTGAGGAGTACCTCGTCAAAGGTAACTGTACCGTCTGGGCTCACAAGCTTTTCCACCTTAAGCACGTCGCCCTCGCGTACCACGTACTGCTAGCCGCCGGTTTTAACTACTGCAATGGTAGACATAAAAGCGTAATAAAAAATAGGACAAACTACTGCCCAATTATGATACTAGAGGAATGCAACCCTGTCAATGCTGTGCCTACAGCCCCTCTACCTTGGCCCCAGCCGTAACCTGGTGTAGGGCGGCCCAGCCGGCCGGCACCTCAATAACAGCGTCTATGGGCGCACTCGGCCACAGGCGCACCGGGTCGGGTTGAGCCGCGCTGGGAGCCGGTACATCCGCTGTAACTTGCGTGACCACCCCCTGCTGAAGCCAGAGGAAATCCAGCGGGAAACGCATTCGGTTCATCCAAAACCCGTAAACGCCAGGCGCTTGAAACACGAACAGCATTCCCTGCCCCGGCGGCAAGCTGGCGCGGTCAGACAAGCCTTGCTCCCGAGTGGCCTCAGTAGCGGCCACCTCAACGGCCAGGCCTGCCCCGCCAACTTTGAGCTGCTTAAGTAGGATGGTTGAGACGGTAGGGATTGGCTGGCTTACAGTAACAGCACAGCCGGTTAAGCTTAAAACCGCTACTATCGTTAGGCACGACAAGAACCTTGACATACCCCCCATTTTAGACTACTATAGATTGAAACTCAAAAATCAAAAGATTTTCGCAACAAATAAACAATAAATAAACCACAATTCAAAAACCAATAAAGGAAGGGTATAGTATGAACATATTTCCGTTCTTCTTCATCAATCGGTCCAGCACCGATGAGAACCGAACCAGTAGCGCGCGCCTAGCCTGCACTGCGGAACCACCGTTTGAGGTAAACCATCAGCAGGGCATTCGCGTTTCTGAATCGTCAAACGCTATTGATACCCTGGATGACCAGCGCTTACAAAGGTTCGCCCAGCTCTTATCGGACACTCATACGCCCCTGCTCGATATCAGCCTGGAGCGAACGAAGGTACTGATGGGCGCGCCCGAAAACGAGCGACCGGCGCTGTCCATGCAGATGTGTGAGATGGCAGCTGATTTTTACGCCACGGTCAAAGAGCGACGCCGACTACAGCGCTACTACCACGGCCCGCGCCTCCCGCGCGGCTTAGCAGAAGCCATTACCTTCTTAGGTGATGGCCTAAAACAAAACACGCTGACCGGTGAAGAAATTGGCCGGCTGAAGCGTGAGGTATGGAAGTTCGGCGGAACCGAAGAAACAACCAACGAAATATGCTTCGCCGCCTCGGCGTAGCGTACGCCATAACGTACCGAGAGCTCTACGAATGTGGGGCTCTCTTTTTTTTATAGAGCACCACCAACGCTACGCCAAGCACGAACATTACCAGGGCGGCAGTGATCAGCGCTAGCACCTTACCTTTAGTACCCAAGAACAATGACGTTATACCAAACCCAGCGGTTATACCGTACAGCAGTACCACCGCCTGGCGCTGTGTCAGGCCGACGTCGAGCAAGCGGTAGTGCAGGTGCTTGCGGTCGGCTGAAGCTAGGCTCTTGTTATCCCAAAAAATACGCCGCACGATAACCCACGCCACGTCCAGAATTGGGATACCCATAACCAAGAGCGCGGTGGCAATTTTAGCACCGGAGATTATAGACAGCACCCCCAGCATAAACCCCAGGTAGAGGCTACCCCCTTCGCCCAAAAATATCTTGGCCGGATACCAGTTCCAAACCAAAAACCCCAGAGCGGCACCCGCCAAAGCCAGGCTCAACAGCCCCACCGACGGCTGGTAAAAGGGCGTAAACTGCGTGAGACCAAAAATAATAAGGCTACCAATGGCGCCGATGCCGGTGGCCAGACCGTCTAGCCCATCGAGCAATTTGGTAGTGTACATCATTCCGAGTAGCCACAGCACGGTCAGCACTTCGGCCACAGCGGCACTAAGCTGGATCAGACCGCCCCCGAACGGATTACTCAACACCTGTACGTGAATGCCAGCCGCTAAGGTAAGCAGAATAGCTACCGTGGGAGTGACCAGCTGACGCCGTGGTGTAAGGCGGTAGCGATCGTCGAGGTAGCCGCCAAGCATTAGACTGGCGCCGGCCAGGGTAAGCGCCAGCACCGCTCCCAGGCTAACGTCCTTACCGAGCAGCGCGTGCGGGACAAGAGCCAGCACCCACACCACCGCGGTAAAGGCGAGGTAGATAGCTAAGCCCCCTAGGAGCGGCGTGGACGCGCTATGGAGCTTACGGGGAGCCTCCGGCACGTCCACTACGGCCCGGGCAAGCGCTACACGCCGCACCACGCCCGTGAGCAGCAGGCTCAGGGTGAATGCCCCTACCAAAGTGGCTAGAGAGGTAAACATAGCTTAGGCTGGCTGACTATCGAGGTAGTCTTGCAACAAAAACATAGCCGCCAGCTCGTCACGTCCCCGCACCTTGCCGCCCATAGCGGCTGCGGCATCGGCCCGCTGACTGGTAAACCGTTCGTCAAACAGTACCACCGGCAGCGTGAACTCTTGGCGAAGCAGCACGGCAAACTCACGGCTGCTCATAGTTTGCGCCGAAGCGCTGCCGGAAGCGGACAGTGGCTCTCCCACTACCAAGGTACCAACATCTTCCTCCACTATGACCTGCCGCAACTGCTCCACTAACAGCTCATCACTATCTCGTTCTAGCACACCGTAGGGCAGTGCCAGCTTAATTTCGGTGTTGCCAATAGCTAAGCCGACCCGCCGCTCGCCGTAGTCTATAGCTAGAACTATCATACCCGGTAGAGCAACTTCGCTCGACCACCCCGAGCGCGAGTATGATTAAGCAAATATTTAGGAAATAAAAAATATACCTTGAACATACTTTTGTAATCTTTGGTGGTCGCCATGAGCGCTAGTGAAGTTGTCATACCGGGTCATACCTGCGTCAGCACCTCGCAGCCTGTCTTGGTCACCAGCACGGTGTGCTCGAAGTGAGCCGAGAGTGAACCGTCTGCCGTGACCACGGTCCAACCATCAGGCAGGGTGGCCACGTCCTTGCCACCTTGGTTCACCATAGGCTCAATCGCAATCGTCGTTCCCGCCTCAAGCTGGGGGCCACTGCCAGGACGCCCAAAATTAGGCACGGTTGGCTCCTCGTGCACGGCTCGGCCCACGCCGTGCCCGACCAAGGCCCTGACGACGGAAAAACCGTTGACCTCAACATAAGCTTGCACGGCCGCGCCAACGTCTCCGACGTGCGCGCCAGCCGTAATCTGTTTTAGGCCAAGCTCGAGCGCGGCGCGGGTTACCTTGATGAGCTTGGCAGCTTCAGCTGAGACCTTACCCACGGGCACGGTGATGGCCATATCAGTGCAGAGCCCACGGTACCAACAGCCGATATCAAGCCCGATAATCTGGCCAGCCTGCAAAACAGCCTGGCGGGAAGGTATACCATGAACAACGGCGTTATTTACCGAGGTACAGAGCGTGGCCGGATAGGGATTGCCAGTTTCTTGGCCGTACCCCAAAAACGAAGACTCCGCGTCAAGTTCCCGCAGCCTACGTTCGGCCAATTGGTCAAGCTCAGCCGTGGTGACCCCAGGGCGCACGGCCGAGGCCACCTCAGCTAAAACAGTTGCTAGTACCCGGCCGCCGGCGCGCATGGTTTCAATTTCAGTTTGGGTTTTAACCAAGCTCTTCATAGGCCGAGGGTCTGCATTAGATTTTTGGTCACGGTTACGATGGCTGGCGCACCATCAATGGTAATGAGCTTACCCAGCCCACGGTAGTAGTCGAGCAACGGTTCGGTAGTCCGGTGGTAGGTGGTGAGACGCGCCCGCACCACCGGCTCACTATCGTCGCTGCGCTGAACCAAGGTGCCGCCGCAACGGTCGCAAACGTCTGCCTGTAGCGGTGGCTGAAACTGCAGGTGGTACCCGGCTGCGCACTTCGCACAAACACGCCGCCCAGCGATACGCTCTACCGCCGCTTGGTCGCTAAGCTCCAGCACAATGGCTTTGACACCAGGGGCCAAGGTGCGCAAAAACTCAGCTTGCCTCAGGTTCCTAGGGTAGCCATCGAGCACAAAGCCGGACGCCGCGTCTGCCTCAGCCAAACGCGCTTGCACCAGAGCATTAGTCAGCTCATCGGGCACGAGGACCCCGCGGTCAATCAACACTTTGGCCTGTACACCCAGGGGCGTGGCTCGCGCACTGTTATCGCGAAACATATCCCCCGTGGAAATGTGCGGCACACCCAAACGCTCGGCTAAAGCCTTAGCCTGGGTGCCCTTGCCGGAGCCTTGGGGGCCAATAATGATAAATTGTTTGTCTTGTACCATAGCTCTTAGTGTAGCTGGTTTTAGCTCAGAAAACAAAAACATTGCTGGCCCTAAGAGCCAGCAATGTTTTATGGAGAAAAAATAAATTTAAAATTCATCACCCTTACTGTATAACAGTAGGACAAGCTCCGCTCATTATGCCGCTCGGCCGGGCGCAGTTTGTGGTTGAAAAAGATCCAACAGGTTGGGACAAATAAAACTCTAAATTATAGGTGGCGCCGTTAGTTGTGTAGCGAAAATTGGTGGCTGGGGAAATAGGGACATTATTCATGTAAGTCTTTACACAAGCGGTATCGGAATATACGAAACCAACATCACACAGATTAAGTGGCACGCCATACCTCAACGGCTGCACGGGCGCAGGATAATTGTGATGGCTACCATAATACAACTCAAGAGCTGTTTGAAATTGTTTAATAGCAGCGATAAATGTAGCGTCCGCAGCGGTTACAAATGCGGAAGGAGCCCCAGTAGTAGACGCAGGTGGTGGGCCATCCTTTGAAATCACATTATCACCTGCCTTAAATTCACCTAATGCCGCCTGCAGACAAAAGCTTATCTCATACGCCTGGCAATCACCTTTATCGCCCCCCTGGCATGAGTCCTTATTAGCTAAACTTTTATAAGAGTAATATCCGTACTGGTCTTGATTAGCTGAACACTTGCCCTGCGGACTAAACAACATAAAACTCTTGTAAGGATTTATGCCCGCTACCAAGCCGATCAGACCCCGTGTATCCAAGCTATGATCGTAGGTACTGCTGGGATAACCCTTATACGTAGCATAAGCATCGTCGGCTAGGGATTGCTGCTCCTTAGCCGCTGATACTATCTCGGCGTCAGTAAGTTGTAGTTGAGCCTTCTGTATAGCCTGCCCGGACTTCATAACTCCCCAAGCCACTAAGCCAACAACTGCCAAGATAAAAACGGCCGAAATTATCGTGCCAGCTAACGCCAGCCCCTTACCTTTTACGAGCGGGTTGCGTTTGAGTTGTACTAGGGCAATGATACCAAAGACAAGTCCCAGCAGGGGAAAAACGAAGGCAAACACAAACCCCAAGATGGCCCAAACATTGTAGTGCTGCTGAGGCTGAGGTGGTGTGGAGGCAAAATTAGCTGGGGTAATATCCATAAAATTATTAGCTTAAATTAGTTATAAAAATAAAATTTCTGATTCAATAGTAGCCTAACCTAAGGATATGTGCAACAAATAACCCGACTGTAAAAAGTCGAGTTATGGACAATCCTATCATTGGCTACTATGTACGTCTGTATTTATAGCTCGTCGTAGTCGCGCATCACGAGCTGCGCGTTCACCTGACGCACAGTCTCGATGACCACCGACACCACGATGAGGAGCGAAGTGCCGCCGATAACCAGGAGCTGGGAGCCGGTGGCGGCCCGCATCAGCAAGGGCAGCACGGCGATGACCCCCAAGAATAGCGCGCCCGGCAAAATGATGCGGTTCATTATCTGCCCCAAGTACTCCGTGGTGCTAGCCCCCGGGCGTATGCCGGGGATAAAGCCGCCATGCTTCTGCAAGTTCTCCGCTATTTGATCAGGTTTGA
>ORMF010285462.1_pt1 | contig 18395 bp, 16 predicted proteins | sample 1779871 | NCBI WGS metagenome assembly ORMF01 (sample SAMEA104232316, study PRJEB22302) | groundwater metagenome | biome: forest; feature: aquifer; material: groundwater | place: USA | collected 2011-08-07 | depth 5.4 m | reverse complement strand
GCATCGGCCACGGCCACGCGCATCGAGGAGGCGGGCGTGAGCTTTTGCTTCTCCAGATTGCTGATGTAGCGCTCGAAGTCCTCGACGGTGACGCGGCCCCCCGAACCGCTTCCGGCCAGGCCTGCGAGGTCGGCGGCGTGGAGGCCGAGTTCGTTCATGCGCGCCTTGAGTCGCGGGGACATGTAGCCCGCCCCGACGGCATGCGCCGGCACGGGCAAACCCCGAATCGTAGGCTGCACTTGGGCTTCCTGCGTGTTGCGGGAGTTGCCGGACAGCGTGGTGGCGGGCGCTGATTGCGACTTGGCCTTGGCGAGTTGGGCCGTGTCGAGGCCGAGGCGAGCGACTTCTTCCTTGGTCACTTCAATCTGCCCCAGCGTGGCGCCCACGGAATAACTCTCGCTGAGTTGAACGGTGAATTTTTCGATGCGCCCGCGCGCGGGCGACACGACGTTCATGGTCGCCTTGGCGGTTTCCACTTCAATGATGTCCTGGTCGGCCTCGACGGTATCGCCCGGCTGGACAAGGAAACTAACGATGGTCGCTTCGGCGATGGATTCGCCAAGCTGGGGCATGATGATGGGGACGTGAGGCATGATTCAGAGTGGGATGATCGAACGGTGGAGCCGTGGAATGATGCCGGGTTGACCGGCCGAACATCCCAATCCTCCAACGCTCAAGGGTTTCAAGTTCATGGGCTTCATCGTTCAATGCTGCAAAACTTTCCGGGCCGCTTCTACGATGCTCCGGGCGGTCGGGCGGTGCGCCGCCCACAGGTCCGGGTGATACGGCACGGGCGTGTCCTTCGCGTTGAGCCGTTGCGGTGGCGCGTCGAGCAAATCGTAGCCTTCGCAAGCCACGCGGGCGATGACTTCTGCGGTTACGCCGCCCCACGGCCACGCCTCGCCCACGCACAGCAACCGCCCGGTGCGCGCGACGCTGCCCATCACGGTATCGGTGTCGAGCGGCTTCACGGAACGCAAATCCACGACTTCAATTTCCCAACCGTCGCTTTGAAGCATTTCCGCCGCGGCGAGGGCTTCATGAACCATCGCGCTGTAAGCCACCACCGTCAGATCCCGGCCTTCGCGGGCGATGCGCGCTTTCCCAACCGGCAATGCTTCCGTGGGCAGCGCCTCGGCCTTGAGGTGATAGTAAAGGAGTTTGTGCTCGCAGAAAATCACCGGGTCATCAATCGCCACGGCCTCGAGCAACATGCTGTAGGCATCCTCCACCGTCGCCGGCGTCAGCACGACGAGGCCGGGATAATGGGCATAGATCGCCTCCATCGTCTGACTGTGAAACGGTCCGCTGCCCGACGTGGCCCCGCAAGGCAGCCGTACGGTGATCGGGCACGGGACCTTAGTCCGCCAGAAAAGCGTCGCGGCCTGGTTCACAAGCTGGTTGAACGCCACCGTCGAGAAATCCGCGAATTGCATTTCAATGATCGGCCGCAAGCCTTCAATCGCCGCGCCAATGGCGAGACCGGCCATGGCGTCCTCGCTAATGGGGGCGTCCAGGACGCGACCGGGAAATTCCTTCGCCAACCCCTTCGTCGCCTTGAAGGCGCCGCCGAACGCGCCCACGTCCTGCCCGTAGATGAACACGCGCGGATCGTCCGCCAGCGCGCGGGCCTGGGCGGAGCGGATGGCTTCGAGATAGGTGATGCTCATGCGGGGCAATGCAAAATCAAAAATGCAAAATTAAAAACCCGATGGATGCGGATGTTTCCGGTTCCCCATTTTGCATTTTACATTTTTAATTAGACAGGTTTCCCTCCGCCAGACGCGCGGTGGCCAGGGCCGACCAGACTTCGGTGAACGGATCGGGCGTCGGCTCGCGCTGCACGGTCGCCACGGCTTCTTCCACTTTGTGAATGGTCTCGCTGCGCCACTGCGCCAAGGTTTCCACATCGGCCCAGCCTTGCTGCCGCAGAAAATCCTCTGCCCTTTTCAGGCAATCGCCTCCCAGTGCGGAACCCTTTAGCTGGGGGTCAATGTAGTTGGCGTCATCGTGTTCGCCGTGACCGCAGAGACGAAGCAAGTGGGCAACGACCAGTTGCGGTCCTTCACCGGCACGCGCGCGAACGATGGCCCCGCCCACTACCCGCAAACATGCGGCGAGATCAGTGCCATCCACTTCGCATCCGGGGATGCCATAGCCCACGGCGCGATCCACAAGCGAGCGACAGGCAAATTGCCGCGCCGTCGGCGTCGAGTAGGCGTATTGATTGTCCGCCACGACCATTACGAGGGGCAATTTTTCGACGGCCGCCTGATTCAATGCTTCGTGAAATGAACCCGTCGAAGTTGCGCCGTCACCGCAAGTCGCCACGCCGACCGTGCCGGTGATGTTCTTCATGCGCCGCGCGAACAACGCGCCGTTGACCACGGAAATCATCGCGCCCAGATGGCTGATCATCGCGAGCTGACCTTCGCGCGGGCGACCGCGATGAACGTTGCCGTCGCGGCCGCGCATCGGGCCAAGGGTCGAGCCAAAATAATTCCGGACGCCGTCGAGAATGGGTTCGTTAAACGCCAGCCGGCCCGCCAGATCCCGAATGAGCGGGGCGAAAACATCGCCCTCGCGCAGCGCCACCCCGATGGCCGCACTCAACGCCTCCTGGCCGCGGCTGAGGAAAACGCCGCCATGAATTTTGCCCGCGCGATAGAGACTGGCAAATTTATCGTCCAGCACGCGCGCGAGCAACATGGCGCGATACGCTTTGACGTATAGCTCCGGCGTCGAGGAAATGTCAGCCACGGATTTGGGTTCGACCAGCGTTTGAACCATTGCTCAAATTTACGACGCCCGAGCGCGCCGGCGCAACGATTCTTTCCGGCGCCAACCGAGCGAGTTGTCTTGAAGCGGACGCGGTTTGTCTTGTTTCGGGTCAACGAACCGCGCCGGCAGCGACACCCATCAGCGTCCCAGATCACACGGGGCATTTCACGTTGGCTTTTGCGGAGATTGGTGTTGAATGTGCTAAATGCTGTTCGACTCGTGATTTGTTGGGCACACGAAGTGTGCATGGCGAGAGTGTCGAACTATGAATTCACCCACTGCGAAAGTCCTGCTCGTTGACGATGACGTGACCATGCCCGAATTGCTGGCGGCCTATCTGAAGGAAGCCAACGTGGAACTTACCTGCGCGGGCAACGCCACCGCCGCCCTGCGCGCGCTCCAAACTGCGCCCACCACCGACCTCGTACTGCTTGATCTGTGTCTGCCCGACATGAACGGGTTTGAATTGTTACGCCAACTCAAGCAAGCCCCGGAGACCCAGGCCATCCCCGTCATCGTGCTGACCGCGTGGCACGGCGTGACCGAAAAAGTGCAGGGCTTTGAACTGGGGGCGACGGATTACCTGACGAAACCCTTCGAGGCGTCGGAACTGCGGGCGCGCGTCTGCGCCGTACTGCGCGCCAAGCGCCTGGCGGATGAGTTGACGCATACGAATCACGAACTGACGGAGGCACGCAATGCGGCGGAGAAAGCCGTCCGCGCCAAGGCCGAGTTCCTCGCCAACATGAGCCATGAAATCCGCACCCCGATGAACGGCACCATCGCCATGTCCGGCTTGCTGCTGGAAACGCCGCTGACGCCGGAGCAGCGCGGTTACGTGGAAACGATCTGTTCAAGCAGCGAATCCCTGCTGACGATCATCAACGACATACTTGATTTTTCAAAAATCGAATCCGGGAAGCTGAAATTTGAAAGCTGCCCGGTGAATTTGCGCACGTGCATCGAGGAGGCGCTCGACCTGCTCGCCGCCAAGGCCGGGGAAAAACGCCTTGATCTCGCGTATCAACTCGAAGACGGCATGCCCACGCATGTCCTCGGCGACGTCACGCGGCTCCGCCAAATCCTGGTCAACCTGCTCAGCAACTCCGTAAAGTTCACCGACCACGGCGAGATCATTACCACCGTCAAAGTCCTCACGGCACCGGCAGACGCGACGGGGACGTTTGAATTGCTCTTCTCCGTGCGCGACACCGGCATCGGCATTCCGGCGGAACGCCTCGACCGATTATTTCGTCCGTTCGAGCAGGCGGACGCTTCCACCGCGCGGCATTTCGGCGGTACCGGTTTGGGTTTGTCCATCAGCCGGCGGCTCGTGGAGTTGATGGGCGGGCGCATCTGGGCGGAAAGCCCCCCCGGCAATGGCGCCACGTTCAACTTCACGCTCTCGCTCCCGGCCGCCGTGCCCACCACCGCTTCCACGCTCGACCAACGCCAACCGCAGCTGGCGGACCTTCGCCTGTTGATCGTGGATGACAACCCGACCAACTGCCGCATCCTCGCTCTCCAAGCCGGCAAGTGGGGCATCAACGCGCGCACCGCCCCGAGCGGCGCGCAGGCGCTCGAATATCTGCGCGCGGGTGAAACTTTTGATCTCATGATTCTCGACATGCAAATGCCGGGCATGGATGGCCTGATGCTCGCGCGCGAAATCCGGAAACTTCCGAACGGGGGCAATCTTCCGCTCGTTTTGCTGACCTCAATGGGCGTACGCGCCGACAGCCCGGAGTTTGTCTCGGTCGGCTTCGCGACCTGCCTGACCAAGCCGGTCAAGCCCGCACAATTGTTTGAATCGCTCGTGCGCATCGTCTCCGGCGTCCGCACTGCCTCCAAGCCCACGCGCACGCCCGGCAAGCTCGATCCGACCCTGGCCAGCCGCCTGCCTTTGCGTGTGCTGCTCTGCGACGACAATCTCATCAATCAAAAAGTTGCCACGCGCCTCTTGCAGCAAATGGGTTATCGCTCCACCATCGCCGGCAACGGCGTCGAGGCGCTCGCCGCCATTGAACGCGCGCCGTTCGACCTGGTGTTTATGGATGTGATGATGCCCGAGATGGACGGCCTCGAAGCCACCCAACAGATTCGCGCCCGGCAACAAGACCGCGCGCAGCATCCGAATTTTAAATCGCCAATGATCATCGTCGCCATGACGGCCAGCGCCATGCCGGGCGACCGCGACAAATGTCTCGCGGCCGGCATGGACGATTACCTCTCCAAACCGGTCCGCCCGGAAGATGTTCGCACCATCGTCGAACGCTGGGGGCCCACCGCAGCGGCAAGCGCACCCGCTGCGTCCACCGATTCCGCCACCACCACCGCCAAAATGATGGCCACGACCGACACACCTATGAACGACCTACCGCCAATTGACCTGGACCGTCTCCACGAGTTCACGGAAGGCAATCCGGAAAATCTCACCGAACTGGCCACCCTTTACGTCCAGCAAACCACCCAGCAGCTCGAACAACTCGAAGCCGCCGTGAAGTCAAACAACGCTCCGGATATTCGGCGCCTGGCACACAGTTGCGCCGGTGCCAGTGCCACCTGCGGCATGCGCCGCATCGTTGTGCCGCTACGCGAACTCGAACGCCAGGGCAGCGAGGGCAAATTAACTCAGGCCGCCGAACTTTGCGCGCAGACGATCAAGGAGTTTGAATTGATTCGCGCCGCCCTGACCCCTTATCTGTCTCCCACCGTTGCTCAGCCCGTCCGTTCTTGAGCATGAAAAAGATTCTTATCATTGAAGACGATCAGATTGTTGCGAATATCCATCGGAACAAACTGGTCGTGCAAGGTTATCAGGTGGAAGTCGCCAATACGGGCGAAACCGGCTACGATCTCATCAAGAGTTTCCGGCCGGATGCCGTCGTGCTGGATTTGGTTCTGCCCAAACTCTCGGGCGTTGAATTAATGAAAATGGTCCGCGCGGAACCGGACTTTGCGAAGCTGCCGATGATCGTCTTCACCAACACCTACCTCACCAACATGGTGCAAGAGGCATGGAAGGCCGGTGCCACCAAATGTCTTTCCAAGGCCAACTGCACGCCGCGCCATGTCCTCGAAGCGCTCGGGAGCGTGTTGGGCACCAGTGGCGCCGCGGCAGCGCAGCCCATAACGCCGGAGCCACGCGCAAAATTGACCGCGCCCACACCCGCGCCCAGCTTCGACGCGGGGTTCCAGACCGATGTGCGCGGGACCTTCGTCACCACCCTGCCGGAAACCCTCAACGCTCTGCGCGCCGGACTGAAAGCACTCACCAAGGCGGACAGCGAAACCGCCCGCGTGCAACCCCTTCAAGAGTTGGCCCGGCACACCAATACCTTGACCAGCAACGCCAGCCTCGCCGGTTTCGCGCCCGTCGCGCAATTGGCCGAAGCGCTGGAAGCCTTGTTCCAGAATCTTTGCGAGAAACCCGCAAGCATCACCGCGTCCACCCTGCGCACCGCGGCGACCGCGGTGGATTGCCTGGGCTTTCTTTTTGAGAAAGCCAAGGTCGCCAAGCAACTCGATGTCAGCACCGCCAACATCCTCGTCGTGGATGACGAAGTCATCTCGCGGCGTGCCATTACGCAAGCCCTGGAGAAGGCCAAACTCAAATCCACCGCCGTCGAAGATCCAAACGCCGGTTACCAACTGCTCACCCAAGGTGCGTTCGACCTCATCTTCCTCGACGTGGACATGCCCGGCATGAACGGCTACGAGCTTTGCACCAAGCTGCGCGCCTTGCCGCGTTACAAGACCACGCCCGTCGTGTTCGTCACCGGTCTCAATGACTTCGAGGCCCGCGCCAGTTCGATGATGAGCGGCGGCAACGACTTCATCGCCAAGCCCTTTCACTTCATGGAACTCGCCGTCAAGGCCATCGTCTATATCCTGAAAGGCAAATTCGCCGCTCCGGCTCCGCTGGCGGCCCACGCCAGAGCCTTTTGACTTTCCGCCCCCGGGCTCCTACTCTGCCTGGCATGGACTCACTCCATGCCCCGTGGCGGATCGAATACATCGTCGCGCCCAAACCGCCGCTGACGGAAAGCCTGTTCACGACCCTCGCGCAGTCGAGCGACGACGTGACGAACCTCGTCATCGCTCGCGACCGCACCTGTTACGCCGTCCTCAACCGTTACCCCTACAACGGCGGCCACTTGTTGGTTGTACCCTACAAGCAATCGCCCGACTTGAATGGACTGACCGACGAGGAAGTCGCTGATCTCTGGAAACTCGTGCGCCGGTGCGTCAACGTCCTCCAGCAGGAAATGAAAGCGGAGGGCTTCAACATCGGCATCAATCTCGGCCGCGTGGCCGGGGCCGGCATCGCCGGGCATCTGCATATCCACATCGTCCCACGCTGGTTCGGCGACACCAACTTCATGCCGGTCATCGCCAATAGCGGAGTTATTCCGCAAGCCTTGATTGAACTCGGCAACCAACTCCGCGCAGCGCTCGCCCGGTAGTTTTTCATTCCCATGGCCACTGAAACCCTTCACTTTGAAAACGCCCGCGCCGCCCAGCAACTTTTCAACAATGACCCGCGCAATCTCGACGCGCTCAAAAAGCAGCTCGGCGTCCAAGCCACCGTGCGCGACGGTTGGATCAAGCTGGACGGCGCCGCAGACGCCGTCGAACGCGCGAAGCATCTGTTCGCCTCGCTGGAAGATTCATTGAAAGCCGGATCGCCCGTGCGCAATCGCGAATTCACCCACGCCCTGAATGTCGTCCAGCACGAAGGCGTTTCCACCCTCCAAGACCTGATGAGCGATCGTGTCCAGACCCACGAAAAAAAACCCAGCGTCACTGCCAGGACCGTCGGCCAGAAGAAGTATCTCGATGCCATCCGCAAACATGACATCACCTTCGGCCTCGCCCCCGCCGCCACGGGCAAAACCTATCTCGCCGTCGCGATGGCGCTCGCCACGCTGCGCGCGGGCCAGGTTTCCCGCATCATCCTCACCCGCCCGGCCGTTGAAGCCGGCGAGGCTCTCGGCTTCCTGCCCGGCGATCTCTACGAGAAGATTCTGCCGTATCTGCGCCCGCTGCAGGACGCGCTCCACGACATGCTGCCGACCGACGAAATCCAGAAACTCACCGAGCGCACCACGATTGAAATCGCACCGCTCGCCTACATGCGCGGTCGCACCCTCAACAACGCCTTCATCATCCTCGATGAAGCGCAGAACTCCACCACCGAGCAGATGCTGATGTTCCTCACGCGCCTGGGGCACGGCTCGAAGGCGGTTATCACCGGCGACGAAACCCAGGTGGATTTGCCGCCCCACAAACATTCGGGATTGTTGGAAGCCCATCGGGTGTTGCGGAAGGTGGACGGCATCGCCGTCATCGAGTTCGACAAGCGCGACGTGGTGCGTCATCCGCTGGTGCAACGCATCATCAGCGCCTACGAAGTCCATCGCGGCAAAGACAAGCCGGAATGAGCCTGGACCTGACGCTTCGAAATCGCCAACGGACTCGCCCCGTCGAAACCCGCCGCCTCCGGCGGATTTGCACCACGCTGCTGGAGGACTTGCTCCAAATCAAAAACGCCGAACTCGGCATCACCCTCGTCGCCGCGCCCAAGATGAGCCGGATCAACCAGACATTTCTCAACCACCAAGGCTCGACCGACGTGATTACGTTCGACTACTCCGAAGTTCCAGACCCCAGACCCCAGACCCCAGACCCCAGACCCAAACTCCACGGCGAGCTGTTCGTCTGCCTGGACGAAGCCGTGCTTCAAGCCCGCCGCTTTCGCACGACTTGGCAATCTGAACTCGTCCGCTACATCATCCACGGCACGCTTCATCTGCTCGGCCACGACGACCACCGCGCCTCCGACCGCCGCACGATGAAGCGCGAGGAGGATCGCTTGCTCCGCTTGATCAGGATACGCTTTCCCTTGAGCCGCCTCGCCCGCAAACCTAAACTGCGCGCGTGAACAAAGTATTCCTTGCCCAGTGGCGTGGCAATTTCCTGACCGGGCTGGCGGTCCTGCTACCCACGGTCGTCACGCTGGCCGTAATCAAATGGCTCTTCGGCACCGTCTCCAGCCTCACCGATTTGCTGCTGTTTTTTCTCCCCCAAACCATCACGCACCGGGATCACGGCAACGGGCCGTTGACGTGGTACTGGAGTGTTGCCGCATTCCTACTCGCCATCGTACTGGTCAGCGTGGCCGGCCTGCTCGCCCGGTACTACATCGGCAAACGCCTCATCGCGTGGCTCGATACGGCCATGCTCCGCGTGCCGTTGCTGAATAAAATCTATGGCACGATCAAACAGGTGAACGAAGCCTTCAGCACCGGCTCGAAAACCTCCTTCAAGACTGTCGTACGGATCGAGTTTCCACGGGAAGGCATGTATTCCCTCGGCTTCCTGACGAGCGAGAAACAGGACCCGGTTCAAGGGAAGGCAGACGAAAAACTGGTTTGTGTGTTCGTGCCCACGACGCCCAATCCCACCAGCGGCTTCCTCGTCCTGCTCCCGGAGGAGAAAGTCACCCGGCTCAGCATGTCCGTGGCTGATGGCATCAAATACATCATCAGCCTGGGCGTCATTACACCCGAACTCACTCCGCCGACACTCAAACAGATCAAATAGTAAGCGCCTCTTGAAAATCCAGCTTGGCATCTCCTCCTCGTCGTCGTTCTCGTCCTCGTCCTTGATCTTGGGCCGATTTCGAGGACGAGGAGGACTTTCCACATGATCCAATCCGCCACCGGCCTCATCCTGCGCACACGCCCACTCACGGAGACGAGCTTGATCGTGAACTGGCTCACGCCCGATCTTGGACGCATCAGCACGGTGGCCAAAGGCGCGCGGCGGCCCAAATCTGCATTCGCCGGCAAACTCGATTTGTTTTATACCGCCGACTTCAGTTTCCAGCGCAGTCGCCGCTCCGATCTCCACACGCTCCGCGAAGTCAAACTCCGCGAAACGCACCCCGCCTTGCGTCACGAACTCGGCTATCTGCAACAGGCCGCCTATTGCTCGACGCTAATCGAGCAGGTCACCGAAACAGAAACCCCCCTGCCCGCCGTGTACGATTTGCTGCGCGCCCTGCTGGCCCATCTCCCCCAACAAGTGCCGCAGCCGCAAACGCTGTTTGCCTTTGAAATCAAACTGCTCCACGAACTCGGCCTGGCCCCGGACGTGACGCAAAGCCAGCTCACGCCGGGCACGAGGCAAATTGTGGGTGCGTTTACCGTTGGGGATTGGCCGGCGGTGGCGCGGCTGAAATTAAGCGAAGCCCAAGCCCGAGAACTGCGGCACTTTCTGCACGGTTTCCTGATTTTTCACCTGGGCCGGATCCCCAAAGGTCGGCCGTAACGGTTCGACCAGCCCACATCGCGACCAACCTTCCAAATCCCAATGGTCAAGCCGTCCCCCGCGTAACCTCTCGCGCCGGAGCGCCGACCTCCAAATCGGCGCGGTGCCGGGAACAAACCTTCACCCGCGAACAATGCAAACGGCGCGGACGGATTTCAACTCAAAGACGCCAAGGCGCAAAGGCCGCAAATTACTCCTTCACCGCATCGGATGGGAAGACTTGAGCCACTTGGGAAGTGGCGAAAGGAATTTGCGGTAAGCAAAGGCCCGTGAGGGCCGAACGAGCGAGTCAACGTGGCCGAAGGCCGGATGAGGTGAACCGCTGATGGACGCTGATTCTCGCTGATTAACAGAGCGACGGAATGGATCAACCATGCAGCGACCAAATCCGTCGCAGCCCGCTCGCCCATTCTACTAGAGCTTTTCGTGCCAGCGCGGAATCCGTGAGTTCCTTGTTTTGGTGCGCGACGTAATCATTACGAAAGGTGTTGATGTTGCTCACCAGCTTATACGTTTCCGACGGCACGCCAGCAAACCGTTGCTTCACGACGCCGAACACGGCAACCGTCGGCCCGCCTGATTCGCCCGCGTATTGCAGACCCCAACGCAGCAATCCGATTGGACTCATGCCGTTGTGATCCACCAGCGTCCGCCGCAAATCTTTTCCGCGACGCTGACACATCTCCGCTTCCTTCTTTGCCAAATTGTTCGCGTCCGGCTCGAAAAACTTTTGCTGTGCTTCGCGTTCGGTTGGAATCTCCGCCCCTAGGAATTTCAACATGACCGCACGCGACGCTTCGTCCAGTGGGCCAAGCAGCGGCGTAAATACGGGCGCAAAAGATTGTCCGCTCTTTTTCTCCAGGAACTGAAACAGACCAATCGCCTGTTGCACCATCTTCTGATGAGCGGGCGGCAATGCCGCGAAGTCCGCCTTGCTGATGAACGCCTCGGTTTCGTCTTCGCGCACTTCGCCGAACACCAAAGTGAGTTGCGGTTCTGCTGCTTCAGCGATCAAGTCCTGCAACGCCGGCTCACACGAACGCATCAATACGTCCAGACGATTATCACTGAACACCTCGAACGTCTGCTGCGGTACATAAAGAAAAGACCATTTTGTTTTTCCTTTTGATGCAGCCTTGCACCACGCCACCGCCGCTCGCGATTTCAATGGCACGTCTTTGTCCACGCGCCCCTTTGTTTCCGCGAGGACATAATTATCATCGCTCAACCGCACCAAAAAATCCGGCGTGTAAAACGCGAGCTGCCCGTTACCGGTCAAATAATCCACACGCAACGATTGCGGCCCGGCGTTCTTGCAAAACGCGGCCACGTCCGGCGCGCGGTCGAGGAACTGGCTCATCGCCACTTCCAAGTCGCGGTTGCAGGGAGCGAGATTGAACAAAGTCCGTTTGGCCGGAACGGCGGGACGATGCGCCGAGTGTGTCACCTGAAAAGGCTTCCACAATGAAACTGACTTGCTCGCGCTGTTTGCCCTGCGCTCTTCTTTGATGGTCGTGCGTTTGAGAATCAGCGGGACAAACGTGGCGCGAATGTTTTCACGCACGTCTGGATCGCCAATCCGGCTCAACAGGCGTTGATCAAACAGTGTCAGCTTTTCTGCGAACAAAATTTCCGTGATGAATGTTTCCAGCAGCGGCGCAAGCACCTGATGCGTGCCGCGCAATCCACAAATGCGTTCCAGCTCCTCGCGGTAAAAAGACACCGCTCCCATTCCGTTTTCCAGCAGCGGCAGACGAATCTCCATCTGCTCGACCAGTTCGTCTGTGATTAAATGCCGTCCCTCGTAGTTGATTTTTTCCGAACGCACTTCGCCCACCGGCAATTGCCGATAGCGTGCAAACTGTTTGCGAACATCTTCGAGCGTCAACCCTGCGAGCGACGCGGTTCGGCTGAATCCACCGCTCACTTCCGGCAAAATAATATCCAACGCCTCAATATCCTTGTGCTCCTTGTCCGGGAAAATCGTGACCGTCGTCTTCGGGATATGTTCAACATCAATCGTCTCAATGAACAAACCTTCCTGCTCCAACTCCTGCGCATAAAGACTGACGAATGCCGGATGCTCAATGACCGTGACCAGTTCCGCCGCTTCTCCCGGCGGAGTCATCCGCCGCAATCCACGACCAAGTGTTTGTTCCGGCAGAATGTTCGCCTTCGACGTGTAAGGTCGCAGCGGAACGATGGTCGTCACGTTCCGCACGTCCCAGCCTTCGCGCAACATCAGCACCGAGACGATACAGGTGTATGGATTCTGGTCGGAATCAATCTGCCGCGACAATTCGCGCAACGCCTTCAAGTCATCGTCACTGATGTCATTTTCACTCTCCTCAAAAACCGGATAGCCGTTTTTCTTTCCGCCAATCCACTTCACCTTGCCTTTGAGATTCGTGTGCAAGTTCGTGGTCTTGCCGTTCAACTCCTTAAAAACAGGGTCGGTGTTCAGCCGGTGGGCGATCTGATTTGCGTCCGCCGTGTCCTCCGTCATTACGAATAGCAGCGGCTTCTTCCCGCTCTTTTGCCATTCCTCTTTCGACTTTTTCCAGCGTTCGTAACCGACGCGCAATTGTTCCTCAAATCTTTCTGACGCGTCTGTGCTTGTGCGTTCCGTCCACTTCTTGCCACGCCCGATGATTGGCGTCTTCACGATGCCGCCGTCCACCGCTTCGCCCAGCGGTGTGTCGCAAACGACGTGCTGAAACATTTGCCCGCGATTGTCTTTAGGCGTTGCTGAGAAATCCAGTTGCACCACCAGTCCAGCGCCAGTCCGGCTCGCAATCGTCTCGTGCAAATATGAAATCGCTTCATTCGCCGCCGAACCGGGATCCCACAAGTGATGCGCTTCATCGTTCAAAACCATCACCCGCTCGTGTCCCGTGATGCGCTTGCGCAACTCCGCGCCCGTGTCCAGCGCCTTTGCCCGCGACACTGTTGGGCCCATCCAACCGTAAGTCTCCGCTTCCTTCTTCCGGCGCTCGTTGTCGTAAAGCCGGTGAATGTTCGTCAGGTAAAGTGTCCCGCCCGTCGCCGCGCCGCTCGCTTCATCTTGCAAAACGACGGACACATTCCAATCGCCGCGCCACGCCACAGGAATCAGCGGGTCTTTGTCAAAAATGTCCGCGCCGCCTTCCGCCGGTTTGAAATCCGTTTTCAGCCGCTCGAACACCGTGAGATTTGGCGCGGTGACGACAAAATGTTTTGCCATCGGCGAATCACTCTCCCGCAACGCATGGAAATAACTCCACACAATCGCCAGACTCATCACTTTGGTTTTGCCTGCGCCCGTCGCCAGCTTGAACGCATACTTTGCCCAGCGGTCGTCATCGGGATTCACGCCCAGCGCCGCCGTCTCCGCGCTTGGCCCTGCGAACTCCGCCATGAGCGGAGTCAGCGAACGGATGCCACGCACTTCGTAGAGATAAATCAGCGTTTCCATCGCCTCGCGCTGGCAGAAGTAGTAACGAAATGGAATTTGCTGCCCGCCTGCTTCAATCAAATGATCCCGCCCGAACCAATGATGCAGCAACTCCCGCGTCGTGTCCGACGCGCCCGGATAATCCGTCTCGCGCCATTGCTTCACATTCGATCGCAACGATTGCGCGATGGCAATTTTCGACGGGCGTCGGCCTTTTTTGGCCTGCGCCGGCTGGTCGCCTTGCGCCCGCGCCCGATGTTGGTTCGGCTCTTCGTGCGGAGCGAACAACGGTTCAACGGCGGCGAGATTGATGACGGGTTCAGACATGGGGTTCAGGGCGCTTGCGTAATTTTTGAAAGGGAGGATAATGCGGCCATGAAGAGTTATACCGCCGTTGTCGAACGCGACCCGGACACCGGGCTGCTCGTGGGCTACGTGCCCGGTTTTCCCGGGGCTCATTCGCAGGCGTCGTCGCTCGACGAACTCCAGGCCAACCTGCGCGAAGTGATTGCCATGCTGTGCGAGGACGGCGAACCGCGACTCGAAGCCGAATTCGTCGGCACCCAAAGCATCGCCGTGGCCTGAGTATGGGTTCCGTGCCCGTCCTCAAGCCCGCCGAGGTCTGCCGGTTGCTCGAACGGCTGGGTTTCAACAACGTGCGCCAGCGCGGTTCGCACATCCAATATCGCCACGCCGACGGACGCGGCACCACCGTTCCGATGCACAAAGGTCGCGACATTGCGCCGTCGTTGCTGCGGCAGATTGCCCGGGACATTGGGCTGACGGTCCAAGAGCTTCTTCTCAACCGCTGACCGCGCACGCTCACACCTTCACCTCCACCGTGATGCTCGTGTCGCAACCGAACACGTCCACCACCTTCACGCACGCCGTGTACTTGCCGGGCCTGGGATATTTGTCGAAACCCGCGTCGCTCACCGATTTCAGCGAGCGATCTTTGCGTGTGCGATAATCCTGCCAGTGATGCTCAAACGGCTTGCCGTCGTGCCAGTTGAAATCCACCGCCCAGAAATCTATGAAGTCGAATCCGCTTTTCATCGCGCGCTCTTTCAAAGCTTCCAATTCCTTGCTCGGCACTTCGGCGAGTGACGGAAGAAATTTTGTCAGCTTGATGTCAACGGCTTTGCCCCTCACCCCGTCCCTCTCCCCATCCGATGGGGAGAGGGACGGGGTGAGGGGACGGTAAACAACCTCCGCCTCCAGCACCGCCACTTCCAGAAACGGCGGCGGGCTGGTGCGGTTCTTCTCCATGATTTCGCGCGGGATGGGAATGAGTTTGATTTGCACGCCCTCGCTCGCTTCCAACTCGTGACAGACCAGCCGCAAATCCATCTCGAATTCCCACGCCAGACAGTGAACTTCCTTCGCCCCCGCTTCGCGCGCGGCCTTTGCGACCGTGGAGATACGCGCTCGCGTTGGGCAGCACTTCCGCCTTGTAAAAGCCGAGCACCACTTTGCGATGCTCCTCGTCCGCGCCCTTGAGCCGTTCCTTCTGCCACCACTGGCGCTCGTAACGACCAAGGTTGTAAACGTCGAAGGCGCGATACGGCTTGCGCTCGTCATAGAGTTTGCGCTGCAACTCAATCAACCGTTTGCGGCTGGTGTGAATGGAAAATCGGCCAAGGTCGGACATAATCCAGCGACGCCCCAACCGCTCCGCCACCGCGCCCGTCGTGCCGCTACCACCGAAAATGTCCGCCACGAGATCTCCTTCATTGGTGCTGGCTTTGATGATGCGTTCGAGCAGGGTTTCGGGTTTTTGAGTTGCGTAAGCCGTGTCTTCGTCCTTGTGCCACGAACGAAGTGCTTGAATGTCGGCCCACAAGTCGGAAGCAGGCATCCCAGGCGACTCGTCGAGGTATTTTTTGAAGCGGGGAATTCCATTCCGCGTCCAGTAAATCCGGTTTTCTCGCAACACGGCATCAATTCCGTCTTGGGCAAACATCCAGTGACGACCAGTAGGCGGGTCAATCATCCCACGGTCGCCGAAGTTTCGAGCCGGACCGCTCCCGTCACCTGTCAAGTCGGCTGACATGAAACGTCTCCCGTTTGGTTCTTTGTAGCGATAGTAAGCCTCGACGTAATCGGGATCGTATGCTTGCAAGACTTCGTTCCGCGTCGCGCCCGCGCGGGCGTAATAGAAAATTGTGCGTGAACGCAGCCGTATGCCGCTGCATCTGAATGGCTGGTCGTTCGCTTCCACGCAATTTCGGATTTGAAGTTTGCGGCAAACACTTCATCGAGAATCGCACGGAGATAGCTGTTCACCCGCCCATCGCAATGCCCATAGTTGCTTCCCTTTTGCGACAGCAATTCCTTCATCAGTGAGAGTCGCTCGAACATCATGTGGAGATAAGAGTCCGTGCCTTTGCCCCACATATCTTTGAACGCCACCATTTCGAGGCATGATTGGTCTTTGAATACCGTTTCTTTTTCATCACCAATCGGCACGTCCATCGTAAAGTCAGTTCCCACGTCGAACGGCGGGTCAATGTAGAATAGGTCAATCTTGCCCTTGAACTCGGCCAGCAGGCTGGCCATCACCAGTTTGTTGTCGCCCCAGATGAGCCGGTTGCGGAAATCGTCGCGGCGCTTCTTCTCCTTTTCGAACAGTTCCAGATTGCCGACGGCGGCGGCGTGACTGCGCGGCTCGTCAATCGTCTCAATCTTTTGCAGCGGCATCGCGCACCCGGCCACGTCCACCGCGCGCCGATTGCCATACTCGTCGTATTTCCCATCCCACACCAACTCGGTCTTGAGTTGCGAAAGCGGATGCGGATTGTCGAGTCCGTAGCGTGTTTTGGGCGTAGGAGCCGACGTGAGGAGGCTCTGACTTTTCGGAGAATCAGTTTGAGCCTCGTTACCTCGGCTGCTACGGGAATCTTTGGGTGCTGGCATCGCGCGTTGGCGCAACCGCAACCACGGGAAATTCCTTCAACAGAAGGGGCGCGAACTCAACGCGCCCTGCTCCGAGGCACCGAGAAGCGCCTGTTACAGAAAGCACGCCAAGCCGCGCCCGGGTGGGCGCGTGCTCGGTCGGTTTCTGTAACGGGCTTGGAAAATTCTCGGTTTTCGGAGCAGCCCGTAGCCGAAGCTACGCAGATTTAGTTTTGTAAAAAGTTTCTGGTCGTTTTGTTTTCTCTAACGGGGTGAGAGTATGCCGTCGGGGGGCGGTTGGAAAGCGGGAGTTTGAACCGCTGATCCTGGAAAAAAGCCGTCGAACCAACGCAAAGGCGCAAAGGTGCAGAGACATAGCACGGCCAAGCCGCAAGCAAAGGAGCGCGACCGGTCCCCGGTCGCAGCGGGTGCATGGCAGAGAAGTCGTCAGATAATCCGGACGGCTCCTCGCTGGCGAAGCGCTGCGGGCGGGGACCGCCCGCGCTCCTGAAAAATCTTCGCAGAACGCGACGATGTTGGGAGATAGCACTGCAAAGGTGCAGCGACGCAAAGATTTCAACGGTAGGAAACATTCACCCGCTCGATGAATCACAGAACCCGGTCTTGTTCCTCGTATCTCCTCCGCTTTGCGTCCTGGCTTCTTGGCGTCTTTGCGTTAACTGCCGTTCCAAGGGTTAATGATTTTGTGATTCGTGGCCAAACAAAAAAACCGCGCTCTCACGAGCGCGGCTACGGTCAAAATGTTTTGATGTTCTAACGGTGCCGCCGTTTGACCTTGAGTTGCGCCAGCGAGTGATCCAGCGTTGCTTTCACCGTCGCCACTTCTTCATCGTCGAGCTTCTCAGCGAGGCGGGCCTCGGCGCGTTGGCGGGCTTCCTCGGCTTTCGCTTCGTCAATGTTCTCCGCCTTGATCGCCATGTCGGTGAGGATGGAGACGCGTTCGCCGGTGACTTCCACGAAGCCCTCGCCGACGGCGAGGAAGAAATCCTGCCCGCCCTTGCGAACCGAAACTTCGCCGGCGGACAGTTGGGTCAGCAGGGGAACGTGCATCGGATAGATGCCCATCTCACCTTCGACGCCGGGCAGCGTGACCATGTCCACGTCCTCGGAGTACACCTTGGCGTCGGGCGTGACGATTTCAAGTTTCAGCATGGTCATATTTTATTCGGGTAGGGCGGGCAGTCCTCTGCACGCCGTCGGCGCTCACGGAGTGACGCGCCCTACCACTTACTTGTCTTTGATCTCGTCAATGCCGCCCTTCATATAGAAGTTCACCTCGTTCACGTCGTCGTGTTTGCCTTCGAGGATTTCCTTGAAACCGCGCACGGTTTCAGCCACGGGCACTTGCTTGCCTTCGATGCCGGTAAACACCTGCGCCACGGTGAAGGGCTGGCTCAGGAAGCGTTGAATCTTGCGCGCGCGCAACACGGTAGTCTTGTCATCGGGCGAAAGTTCATCCATGCCCAGGATCGCGATGATGTCCTGCAAATCCTTGTAGCGTTGCAGAATCTTCTGCACGCCGCGCGCCACGTCGTAATGTTCCTGACCCACGACGTCGGCGGAAAGCGCGCGGGAACTCGACGCGAGCGGATCCACGGCGGGATAAATGCCGAGTTCCGCGATGGAGCGTTCGAGCACGATGGTCGCGTCCAAGTGCGCGAACGTCGTGGCGGGCGCGGGGTCGGTCAAGTCGTCCGCAGGCACGTAAACAGCCTGGAAGCTCGTGATCGAACCTTTCTTGGTCGAGGTGATGCGTTCCTGGAGGTCGCCCATTTCAGCGGCGAGCGTCGGCTGGTAACCGACCGCCGACGGCATGCGGCCGAGCAGCGCCGACACTTCGGAACCGGCCTGCGAGAAACGGAAGATGTTGTCGACGAAGAGAAGCACGTCCTGGTTTTTTTCGTCGCGGAAGTACTCCGTCATGGCGAGG
>ORMF012187482.1_pt1 | contig 18397 bp, 15 predicted proteins | sample 1779871 | NCBI WGS metagenome assembly ORMF01 (sample SAMEA104232316, study PRJEB22302) | groundwater metagenome | biome: forest; feature: aquifer; material: groundwater | place: USA | collected 2011-08-07 | depth 5.4 m | reverse complement strand
GCGGCGCCGGCCGTCAAGAACGCGCTGGTCACGGCGGAGCGCGCAGCGCGTCGCCAGAGCTCGACGACCACGAATCGTCCAGCCACTTCAAGCCCAGGCGCTCAGGCGCCGAGCGCTGCCGTGGGCGGTTTCCTTCTGGCGTTCTCGCGAATCCCGATGGACCTGTACTCAGATGGCCGCCGGATCGGTACCACCGAAGACGGGCAGCTCCTGCTCAACTCCGGGAGTCACAAAATCGAGTTTGTCAGCGAGCGATTCAACTACCGATCGACCGTCACGCTGACGATTCGTTCCGGGCAGGTTACGGCCCACACCCTCGCGCTGCCGTCAGGCCGGGTGCGCGTGACGACAACACCGGGAGCGGAAGTGTGGATTGAAGGCGAGCGCGCTGGCGTCGCGCCGCTTGATGCAATGCCCGTCACGATCGGTACGCGTGAAGTAGTCGTCAAGGATGCGTCCTTCGGCGAGCGAAGGCAATCCGTTGAAGTGAAGAACGGCGAGACCACGGAACTCACGATGATGCCCGGGTCCGCGCCACCTGCCGGCGCACCTCGACTGGCGCCTCTCAGCCAATAACGCAAATCCCGAATCCCAAGATCCGCCTCAATCAGGGATTCATCCGGCTGAACGACGCGAGTCGGACGGCGATGGCGTCGATCGCGGCGACCGCCTGCGCGCCGCTGCCTTCGAAGTTGTTCACGATGACGACGAAGGCAAGTGTTTCGCCGTTGCGCGCTCGAACGTAGCCTGCGAGCGAACGTACGTTCGACATCGTTCCGGTCTTCGCCCGTACGTTATTTTCCGCGGACGTCCCCTTCATCCGCACCGCCAGCGTGCCGTCGACGCCCGCAATCGGCAGCGCCGTCATCCACGGCGACATTCCGGCGGGGTCGTACATCCGCACCAGGACGGTGAGCAACGTATCGGGCGCCAGCACGTCGCGCCGCGACAATCCCGATCCGTCAACGAGTTGAGATCCGTCCGGGGGGACACCCCACATCAGCAGCCGCTGCCTCATCCCCTCGAGCGCCTGATCGTTCGTGTGCGGAGGCGGCCCTGAAGCGTTGAGCCGCTGCACAGCCTCGCCGTACAGGTTGATGCTTTCCTTGAGCAGCGGCTGCACGATCTCTGATAAAGGATGCGAGCGGTATGCGTAGAGGATCGCGCCGGAGTCGGGATTGGGCCGACTGAAGCCGGCCCCGACGTCGATGTCGTCGGCGTCTACGGCACCGCCGGTGACTTCGATGCCGGCGTCGATGAGTCGTCGGCGCAGCACGCGAGCGAACCATGCGGTCGGATTTCCCACAGCCGCTGCCAGTAGTGCGGGCTTCGCTCCGGCAGGAATCGCACCTGCAATGGTCAGTGTCGTCTCACCGGGCCGAATCTCCGGCCACAGCACTTGCTGGCTCCCGGCGGCGCCGGTGACGCTGCGATTTACGAGCGCGACGTCCTGCGCTTCGGGGTCGACGCTGACCGCGGTTGGGGACCCGGCCGCGGCTCCAGGCGTGACGGTCACCGTGAGCCTGTTCTCCGCCAGATTCAGCGCACCGAAGATCGCGCCTGTCGAGTATCCAAGGTCGTCCCACGACCACGCGAAACCCGGTCTCGGTTCCTCGAGCGCGTCGTCGACGCCGATGACGCGGCCGTCGATGCGTCGGATGCCGGTCGCCTTCAATGCGGCAACCCAGGTGGAGAGATCGTCACCGGCCCGGCCGGCGATCGCCGGATCGCCCGAGCCGACAATGAGCAGCTCCCCCTGCAGCACACCGTCGGACACCGGACCGACTGCGCGAAGCGTCGTCTGGAACCGGTAATCCCATCCAACGGCATCCACTGCCGTCGCGACGCTGACGACCTTCGCCACCGACGCGGGCACCATCAGCGCACGTGCGTTCAGATCGAACAGACGCTCGTTGTTCGCCAGCGACTGTACGGCGATCCCCCACGTGGCCCGTTGGACACCGGGCATTGTCAGCGCCGCCCGTAAATCGGCTTGAAGTTGTTGGGTGGAATCGAGCGGCGGGGCGGTGAGAACGGCCGGAGGCGCCTTCGCACAACCCGCGGCGGACAGTAATGCAAAATGCAAAATGCAAAATGCAAACACTACGTGGTTTCGCGCCACGCAGCGTTTGCATTTTGCGTTTTGCATTTTGAATCAAAGAGTCATTTCAAGGCGTCTATCGCCGTCATCGCGTCATTGAGTGCGACCGCTTCAACGGTGGCGCTGCCCCCCTCATCGGCGCGATTGGCAATCACCGCGTCTCCCTGTCGCGCGAACGTGACAGTCTCGGTTTTTCCGTTGTCCATCGTCACGGTCGCCACGAGCGTCGGCATCTTCAGCGCCGGGTCAACGCGCTCCTGGAAGAGCTGCGCGCGGATGTTCGACAGCTTCGTCAGCATGTCCTCGACCTTCGCGGTGTCGACCACCGTGCCAGCCGCGTTCTTCCAGACGTCCTTGCCGTCCTTCTCCTTCGATCGCGCGAAGGTCAGTGCTTCCGCGCCACGATGCAGCTCCACGCGCGAGGCGTTGAAGGACCGTCCATCGAACATGTCCTTGCGACGGAACATGTCGGCGTCTTTCTGGAGATCCACTGCCGTCGCCTGCGGAATGGTGAACACCATCGGCCTCGACAGGTCGCGCGCGTACGCGGAATCGCCTTCGACCTTGCCGATCGCCAGCGTCGCGCGGGCGCTGCCCGACAGCACAGTCGTGGTCACCGCCGGCCGGTCGAGGCCATAGGCCTGGAGATCGACCGCGGCGGGCGACACGATTTTCTGCATCTGCGTCGATGAAAGCGACGAGACTGCCGCTTCCGCCGTGCCGAAATCGGCACGCGCGCGGTACGGCTTCACGATCGCCCATTCCCCGTTGCTCTTGGCAAGCTGAGTGATGGTCCCCCCGCGCGCGATCTCGAGGCCGTCCACTTTGTCGTGGTCGAACTTCAACAACGTCTTGTCGCGCAGATCGAACGGCGTACGGTTGAATGTGCCCTCGAGATAGGACGAGATCAGGATGACGCGCTTCTCATCTGCCCTCTTCGCATAGAGGTCTCCGCCGGCGGCGGTCTTCTCGCCGACGAGCAGATGCCGAAGGTCCTTCTCGCCCTTGACGCGGAAGGCGACATCGAGCTTCGGCGGGTTCAGGCCGTATTGCGCGAGGTCTGACGGGTTGTCGTCGACGACCCCGTTGACCTCGAGAGAAGCGATGTTCGTGGCCGTATTCGTGAGCTGTCCCTGGTCGGCATCGGTCTTTTCGGGCTCGACGAGCTGCCACGTGCCGTTTGTCTTCTCGGCCCGCGAGCTCTCGGCCGCCGCCGGCTTGATCTGGATCTCCTCGATCTGATCCGCCTCGACGGTGAACGCCTTGGCCTTGATCTCTGCCGCCCCTGAGGCCGGCTTCTTCGAGTCGACGAAGTAGATGTACCCGACGAGCCCGAGCAGCACGACCGCGAGCGCAATCGTGGATTTCAGTCCCCGCACGTCAGCGTTTCCTCCACCAGGTATAGACGCCCGTGCCGAAGACGATCGCCGGTATCACGAGCAGAGACATCCACAACGTCGCCATCGTCTGCCGAGCCGTCATCGTCAGGCGGCTGTCATTCGGCGGCTTCGCACGGATCGAGATCAGGTTCTCCTGCTGCGCCAGCCAGTTGATCGTGTTGAGGAACAGATCCTGGTTGCCCTGAATGCGGAGCGCATTGTTGGCGGCGAAGTCGGAGTCGCCAATCGCGACGAACCGGGACTCCGGCGTCCGCGGCTGATCGCCCGCTGCCGCTTTCGTCGGATCCGGCTTCGGCGCGTCGACCGCATTGGTGGCGGTCACGGCGCCGATCGAGACCGGCCCCTGCTTGTCGCCCTTGTCCGTATTCAGCTCCACCTTGCCGGACTTGAGCTGACTCATGTCCGTTTCCGCCCAGCTGCGCGGGCTGGTCTGAAGAATGGTGACCGCCGCGCGGCCGTTCGTGGCGGGAAGAATCGGCGTAATCGATCGCGCGAGTGGATACGCCGTGAGGACGTTGCTGAATCGATCCGTGATCGGATGGGAGGGATAGCTCGCCACAACGGGCACCGACGCGTCGGTGCCGATCAACTGCCCGATCCCGCTCGCGTCGACAACCACATCGTTGCCGGCCTGGAAATCCCAGTCCTTCAGCAGCGCGTTCGTGACGGGCGTTGGAGGATCCTTTTCCCCGGGCGGATCGGTCAGCACGAGTACGTGCCCGCCCTTCTTCAGGAACCGCTCGAGCATGTCGGCTTCCGGCTGCAGGAGATCCGTTTTCGGCCCAGCGATGATGACGACCGCCGCGTCGGCCGGGACGTCCATCTCCTGCGCGAGCACGGTCTTGGCCACCTCGTAATTGTCGCCCTCGAGGGCGGTCTTGGCGCCGCTGTAGCCGCCGAGGGGCTCGCTGCTGTCCGGGTCCCTTTCGCCGTGGCCCTGGACGAAATAGACCTTCTTCTTCTCGCCCGTCAGCACCTTCACCAGCGCGTTGGTCAGTTCCTGTTCCTCGGACGAGTTCACGCGCTCGATGCGGCCCTTGTATTCGAGTACCACCGTGCCGTAGGTCGTCACCTGGTACTGCTTCGCGTCGCCCGGCCTCTTGTCCGCGTCGATGTACTGAACGTCGACGTTCGACGGAGACTGGTACTTGTATTCCTCGAGGCTGCTACGGAACGGGTCGAAGCCGGTCGGCTTGTCGAACACGAGGAACTTCACCGGCGCATCGAGGTCCTTCAACAGCTTGACCGTCTGGTCCGACAGCGTGAACTGCTGGTTCTTGGTCAGGTCCCAGCGCTTGTTCTGCCGGAACGAGAGGTAATTCACCGCGACGAGGATCGCGATGAAGATCAGCACGCTGACGCTGGCAATCGCGCCGTAACGCGCGTTGCGGCGCCGGAAATAGTCGATGATCTCGCGCCATTGTCCGAGTGTGTAGAGCACCACGCACGCGAGGCCACCCCACGCGGCGTATACCGCGTATTGATCCCACTCTGGCCTCAGCATGCGCACCGCTACGGCACCGACAACGAGCGCCGTGCCAAGCCAGCCAACGATATTGAGAACGTTCTTGACCATCGCCTCAACCCTTCCAGCGTTCCGTGTCGACCGATCGAGCCGTCAGGAACAGCCCGAACGAGATGACGCTGAAGTAGTAGATCAGGTGCTTCGTATCGAGGATCCCTTTGGTGAAGTCGTCGAAATGCTCGGTAATCGACAGATAGTTCAGCACGCTCTGTGTCGTCGGTCCGGACATCGACGCGGGCCAGTTGATCACCCACAGGAGCAGGAACACCGCGAAGGTCACCATTCCGGACACAATCTGATTCTTCGTGAGGCTCGAGATCAGCAGTCCCACCGAGACGAAGCAGCCGCCCATCAGCAGCAGACCGAGGTAGCCGGTGACCACCGGGCGCCATTCGGGGTTGCCGTACGAGAACAGCAGCGTCATGTGAATCATCGTCACAACCAGCATGGCGGCGTACAGCACCATCGCGCCGAGGAACTTCCCCGTGATGATCTGGAAATCGGTCAGCGGCGAGGTGAGGAGCAGCTCGATCGTGCCCGAGCGCTTTTCCTCGGAGTAGGTTCGCATGGTGATCAGCGGCAGCACGAACAGCAGGATGACGCTGGCGTTCAGAAACAGGGGGCGTATCAGTTGTTGGTTGATATTCGCGCCCCCTCCCTCCGGCCCGGCGAACTGCAGGCTCTGCTGGTTGAAGTAAATGAGGCTGACCCAGAAGAACCAGCCCCAGAGCAGCGCAAAGAAGCCAATCACGACGTAGGCGATCGGCGTGGAGAAGGCGGACTTCACCTCCTTGTGCGCGAGCGCCAGGATATTACTCATGCGAAGCCTCCGCAGCGGCCGGCGGCGCGGCCACGTCTTCAGTCGTCACGTGCAGGAAGATCTCCTCGAGGCTCATGCGCATCGGGCGCATCTCGAGCAGCCCCCAGCCGCGGCCGACAACCGCCGCCGCGAGCTCACGCCGGACGTCGTGCCCCTTCTCGCTGTCGATTTCGAAGCCAACAATCTGCTGTTTCGTGTCCGCGACGGCCACACGCTTCACGCCCGACACGCGTTGAAGGACCGCCGCCGCATCGGCGCCCTGCGCGTCGACCTGGAGATACATCGTCTCGGAACCACGCAGCCGCGACGTGAGGTTGTCAGGCGTGTCGACGGCGACGACCTTGCCCTTGTTGATGATGACCACGCGCTGACAGGTCTGGCTGACTTCCGGCAGGATGTGCGTGCTGAGAATGATCGTATGGTCGCCGGCGAGTCCCTTGATGAGCTGCCGCGTCTCGATGATCTGCTTCGGGTCGAGGCCGGCCGTCGGCTCGTCGAGGATGAGGACGTCGGGGTTGTGGAGCATCGCCTGCGCAAGTCCGACACGCTGACGATACCCCTTTGACAGCTTCCCGCAATGGCGATCCGCCACGTCGTCGATCCGCGTCTTCTGCATCATCTCGCCGATGCGCGACTTGGACTCTTTCCGCGGCACACCCTTGATCTTCGCCACGAACGTCAGGTATTCGCGTACCGTCATGTCGGGATAGAGCGGAGGTGTTTCCGGGAGGTAGCCGGTGCGGCGCTTGGCTTCGATGGGCTGTTCGAGCACATCGTAACCGGCCACGATCGCCTTGCCTTCGCTCGGCGGCATGTAGCCGGTCAGCACGCGCATCGTTGTCGTCTTGCCCGCGCCGTTCGGCCCGAGAAAGCCGAGAATCTCGCCCCGCTCAACCGTGAAGCTCACGTCGTTCACCGCGGTCACGGGGCCGTACCGCTTCGTGAGGTGCTGAACCTCGATCAATTGAGTCCCTCCGGTGTCCTGGTCGCAGACCTGTGGAAAATCCGGTTATTTACAACAGCCGATTATACGTACCCCTGGTCCCAAAGGTCCCGGTCGTCCGTTTGGACCAGTCTTTCGGACGTCTGGAGGCGCCAATCGGCCGGGATCCGGGAAGATAGGAAGAGAGTCTTCAAAGAGCAGGGGTAGGGGGAAGGGGTTAGGGGGAAGGGGTAGGGGCAATAACGCGGATGACAACTGAGACCGTCACGTGCACCGTCTGCGAGCTTCACGCTGAAGCGGTCTTCCGCGTCGAGGGAATGGACTGCAACGAGGAGGTCGTGATCCTCGAGCGGCGGCTGAAGCCGCTCGCGGGTCTTGAAGCAGTCTCGGCGGATGTGATCGGCCAGCGGCTGCACGTCAAGTACGACGCCGCAAAGCTGACGACGTCGGCGATGGTCGACGCGGTGGGTGAGACCGGCATGCGCATGTGGCTCGAGCACGAGGAGCCGATGGTGTACGGCGGCGCGCTCGAGTGGAGGTGGAAGCTGATGATCGCGTGTGGCAGCCTTCTGGGCGCCGGAGCGCTGTCCGGCGCAGCCGGGTTCCCGCGCGCGTCACTGCCGCTCTACGTCGCTGGTGCCACCGCCGGCATTGTCTATCCGATCCGTCGCGCGATCACCGCCGCCCGGTCACGCACCCTTGATATCAACGTGCTGATGGTCGTCGCGGTTGTGGGTGCGATGGCGCTGGGCGACTGGCTGGAAGCGACGACGGTTGTTTTTCTGTTCGCGATTGCGCAATGGCTCGAAGTTCGGACGATGGAGCGGGCGCGGCAGGCGATTCGAGCGTTGATCGATCTCGCGCCGCGCGATGCGCTGGTCAGGCGCAACGGTCGGGACGAGCGCGTCGCTGTCGATGCGATTACTCCCGGGGACGAGATCGTCGTCCGCCCAGGCGAGAAGATTCCACTCGATGGCATCGTGCTGACCGGCCACAGCGACGTCAACGAGGCGCCGCTCACCGGCGAATCCCGGCCGATCGACAAGAGTCCGGGCGCCGAGGTTTTTGCCGGGACGATCAACGGCCGCGGTGCGATGGAGGTGCGGGTCACCCGCCTGGGGCGCGACAGCCGCCTCTCGCACATCATTCACCTGGTTGAAACGGCACAGGGACGGCGCGCGCCCGTTCAGTCCTTCGTCGATCGATTCGCGCGGGTCTACACGCCGATCGTGCTGGCGTTGGCGGTGGTCGTCGCGGTGGTGCCGCCACTCGCGGGCTCGGCGCCCATTTCGGTGTGGCTGTATCGAGCCCTCGTCCTGCTCGTCATCGCCTGCCCGTGCGCGCTCGTGATCTCGACGCCCGTGTCGATCGTCGCGGCGCTTTCGGCAGCCGCTCGGAACGGGGTGCTGATCAAAGGTGGCGCCTATCTCGAGCGCCTCGCAGGCATCCGCATCGTCGCCTTCGACAAGACCGGCACGCTGACGAAAGGCGAGTTGAAGGTCACCGACGTCGCGCCGCTCGACGGGGCCGCTCCGCTCGACGTGATGCGTCTGGCGGCTGCCGTCGAATCGCGCTCCGCGCATCCCGTCGCAGCCGCGATCGCGCGGCACACCCAGGCGCTTCTCCCGAGTCTGCCCTCGGTCCAGCGATTCACGTCTGTGCCGGGCATGGGCGCCGAAGGGGACGTCGACGGCCGCCACGTGGCGATCGGGAACGAGCGCTTCTTCGAGTCGCAGCACATTCCACTGCCAACGTCATGGCCGGATGCCGATCGGCTGCGCGCAAGCGGGAAGTCACTCGTGTTTGTCGCCGCGGACGGTGTGGCGCTCGGCGCGATTGCCGTGGCCGACCGCCCGCGCGAGACTGCCCGCGAGGCGATCGAAATGCTTCGGGAACAGCACGTCTCGGTGATCGCGATGCTCACTGGCGATCACGAGGAAACGGCGGCCGCGATCGCGCGCGAGCTGAATGTCGACGAGTATCACGCCACGCTGCTGCCGGAGCAGAAGCAGGCGATGGTCGAGTCACTGCGCGCCGCCCACGGCGCCTTGCTGATGGTCGGAGACGGCGTGAACGATGCGCCCGCGCTGGCCGCCGCGGACGTCGGTGTGGCGATGGGCGCCGCTGGATCCGACGCCGCGCTCGAGACCGCGGACGTCGCGCTGATGTCCGATGAGCTGCTGAAGCTGCCCTATGCGATCCGCCTTTCTCGCGCCTCGATGCGGAACATCAGGACCAACGTGGCGATCTCGCTGCTGCTGAAGGCCGCGTTCCTCGCGCTGGCGATCGCCGGCGTCGCGACACTCTGGATGGCCGTCCTCGCCGACACGGGGGCGACGGTCATTGTCGTGGCGAACGCGCTACGGCTGCTCCGCGCCCGGTAGCCACGAAGAGCACGAAGACGGGGTTAACCACGAAGGTCACGAAGGACACGAAGGTTGGGACACAAAGCAAGAAAATTACTTCGTGTTCTTTTTCTTCGTGCGCTTCGTGACCTTCGTGGTTGAAATCGTCTTCGTGTCCTTGACAGGACACTCTACGCTTTTCGGTTAGAGAAGAAGTGAGAATCGACGTAATCGGCAATCGCGGCCTGGTCGTCGGGACCGAGGTTCGTGAACTCGAAGCCCATGCCGACGCGCCTGTCGGTCCATGAGACCTTGGATTCCACGTCGATATCCCGCTTGCCCATCGGCAGCCGGAATCGCGCCTTCACGACGAGGCCCTTTTCGAGAGGGCTTGTCGTCCGTACGGCCACGCCGCCCCTGCTGATGTTCAGCGTGACCGCCGCGGCAATGTTGTTACCGAAGCGGTAGGCGATGGGAATCCCCAGGACGACGCGCGGCCCCGTGCGACGGTTGTAGTCGCCAGGGAAGAGGTGGGGTGCAAGTGACGGCAAAATATGCTGCAGCGCTGTGTACTCATTGACGTACCCAGAGACGTTGAGCGCCGCCAGCTCACGGACCTCGGCGGCATTCGCGATCGTGCCGCTGAAGACCACGATCGGTGGTTTTATCGGGTCGAGCCGGCGCAGTCGCCGGACCAGGTCGACACCCTGCGCCTGCGGGAGACGCAAATCGACGACGATCAGGTCGATCTTGTCCAGGTCCAACTTCACGCGCGCGATGAGCTCGCTCCCATTGGAGACCGTCACGGCGCGGTGGCCCGCCCCTTCGAGCACAGACTTGAAGCGGTCGCGAACAAAGGCCGTGTCGTCGGCGACGATGACGATTTTGGCAGCGACGGCTGCAGTGGTACTCACGTCTCTGAGTATCGGTATGGCCAGTTCCCGACCTTAGGCTTCATTGCGGACATCTCGATGATCTCGCTATAATCCAACGTTCTACAGGGAAGTGCTGAATCCGCCTGAGGATGCGGCCCTTTCCGACCTGCTGACGGCGGCTTTCCGCCGTATGGAGCCCGTATGGCGACCTGCCCCGAGTGTGAATTCGACGAGATCGAGACCGCAGACTATGAAGAGGGCGACACGTTCAGTTGCCCGGAGTGCGGGAAGAACCTCATGCTGCTGGGCGCCGATGAAGTCGAAATCGCCGACGACGAGGACGAGGACCTGGACGACGACGAGGACGACGAGGACGAGGACGAGGACGACGTCGACGTCGAAGACGATATCGATGACGATGAAGAAGCTGTCGACGAGGATGTCGACGAGTGAGTCAGGCGCCCGATCATCGGCGCCTCTTTGACATCCTCGCGGGCTTCGATTCGGTCATCGTCGCCTTCAGCGGCGGTGTCGATAGTGCGTTCCTGGCGTGGGCGGCCACTGAAGTGCTCGGTCACGACCGCGCGCTCTGCATCACGGCCGACAGTCCCAGCTATCCCGATCGCCACCGGCAGCTCGCGCTGTCGGTCGCTCGTGAGTTCGGTCTTCACCACGAAATCATCCACACCGGCGAACTGGAGCGGCCAGACTACCGCGCGAATCCGACGAATCGCTGTTACTTCTGCAAACACGAGCTCTACACCGCGCTGAGTGGCGTCGCGGCGTCGCGGGGCTTTCAGACGATGGTCGATGGCGCGAACGCCGACGACCGCGGCGACTATCGTCCGGGGCGCCAAGCGGCGCGCGAGTTCGGCGTGCGCAGCCCGCTCGATGACGCCGACCTCACGAAGGCCGACATCCGCGAGTTGTCTCGGCGCGCAGGATTGCCGACGTGGGACGAACCCGCATCCGCGTGCCTGTCATCCCGCATCCCCTATCACTCCGAAGTCACCGGCGAGAAGCTGCGCATGATCGAGCGCGCCGAGAGCGTGCTGCGTGACCTCGGCTTCCGCGTATGCCGAGTGCGTCATCATGACGAAGAGGCCCGGGTCGAGATCGGGCGCGACGAGCTCCCGCGCGCGCTGGAAGCCGAAACCAGCGAGCAGATCGTGCGTCAGCTGCGCGCACTTGGCTATGACGAGGTTACGATCGACCCGCGCGGGTACCGGATGGGCAGCCTGAATGAAGGTGTCGTCCTCCGCCCAGCCTGACGATCACGGGCCACGGCCTGCCCGCCGAAGCCGGGACGGCGAAGGCGGGAGACACGAAGACACGGACCCAAAAAGGATTCTCCGTGCCTCCGTGACTCCGTGGCTCGTGGCGGTGATCTACATCGCGCTACATATTCCATTTCTCGCGCCTTCCCTCGAAGACATCGACTCCATCAACTTCGCGCTCGGCTTGCGCGCATTCAACCCGGGGTTGCACCAGCCGCACCCTCCAGGCTACCCGGTGTACATGGTGCTGGGCCACGCGTCGCTCGCGATCGTCGAACGCGTTTCGTCGATGACGCGCGTCAGCGCGGAAGCGTGGTCGCTCGCCGTCTGGTCGGCGATAGGAGGAGCCGGCTGCATTGTTGCCGCGTGGTTTCTATTCGCGGCGTTGGCCGGTCGGGCCACGCATGGCGCCCATGAGGCGCGTCGGGCGGTGATGTGGGCGACGCTGCTGCTGGCCGCCTCGCCGCTGTTTTGGATGTCCGGCCTGCGCCCGATGAGCGACATGCCTGGCCTTGCGCTCGCGATCGGCGCGCAGGCATTGCTGCTGCAGCGCGGACCTTCCCTTGTCCACCGAGGCTCGGAGAGCGAAGGCGGGTCCGCGATCCGAACGCGCCGCCTCATCACGGGCGCACTGTTGGCCGGGATTGCGGCGGGCATTCGCGTACAGACCGCGGTGCTGACGGTTCCCGTCCTCGCGTTCGTATTGCTGGAACAGCAGGACCGCAAGGCGTGGTGGCGGCCGGTCGCCGCATGTGCCGCCGGCTGTATCGCGTGGGGCGTCCCGCTTGTCGTCGCCAGCGGCGGCATTGATGCCTACCTGGCCGCGCTCCATTCGCAGGCTGGCGAGGACTTCGCGTGGGTCGACATGCTGTGGGCGACGCCGACGCCGCGCCATTTGGCCATCGCCCTCTATCAGACACTGGTGCTCCCGTGGGCCTCGATCCCGCTGGCGGTGGCTGTGACGCTTGCCGCCTCGATCGGTGCGTTGGTCATGCTGTTGCGCGAATGGCGGGCACTGCTCCTGCTCGTCATCGCGTGTGTCCCGTATCTCGTGTTCCACCTGTTGTTCCAGGAGACCATCACCGTCCGCTACGCGTTGCCCATGCTGCCCGCGATTGCGTGGCTGGCCGCCCGCGGCATCGCGCTCGCGGGGCGATTCACTGCATTCGTGGCAGTCCCGTTCGTCGTATCTGCGCTCATAGTGGCTGTTCCGGGCGCCGTCGCGTACGGGCGCGATCCGCATCCGGCGTTTCGCGCCGTTGCCGATGCTGTTCAGCGTGCGCGCGTGCAGCCTCCGGCCGTCGTTTTCAGCCACTACGGCTTACGACGTCCGCTCCAGGCCGCCGATACCGGCCCACTCCACATCGTCGAGCCCCGGACCAAGTACGAGTGGCTGGGCCTTGTGGATTACTGGCGTGGCGGCGGCACCGCTCCCGTCTGGTTTTTCGCCGACGAGCGACGCACCGATCTGGCGCTCATCGACCCGCAGAGCCGTCACGACGTCGTCCGCTACCGGTGGACCGTGGAACGGCGTCCCGAGCTGAGCGGTACACGTCCAGTTGGCGTCGACTGGTACAGGTTGCCTGTCCCCGGGTGGTTTGCGGGGCAGGGATGGTCATTGACTCCAGAGACGGGCGGCGTTACGCAGGCGACGGCGATGGGACCGGACCACCGTCCGATCGAAGCGTTTGTGCGCCGGCGTCCCGGCCCCTTTCACCTGGTTGTCGGTGGGCGGCACCTGGGCACCGAAGGCGACGCGGAGGCGGAGGTCGAGCTTGGCCTGGATGGCGCGCGTGTCGATCGCTGGACGCTGCCATTCAAGAATCGCAACTTCCTTAGGTTCATAGACTTGCCGCAGGGCATCGTCGGGCCTGGAACATTCGCGAGCCTTACGACCTCGTCACGCAGCCTCGCCCCGGCGCGACCTGCGCCTGTCGCCATCCGTCAATCCGACATCCAGCCCGCCCCGCTGATGATTTACGGCTACGGCGAAGGATGGCACGAGGACGAGCTCGTCGTTGAGACCGGCCTGAAGTGGCGATGGACGAGCGAGCGGTCTGTCGTTCAGATCAAGGGTCCGTCCCAGCCAGTTCAGCTCATGCTGAGGGGCGAGTCGCCGCTGCGCTACCTCAATGCGCCGCCGACCGTGAAGGTGACCGCGGGTGGTACCACCATCGCGCAGTTTCAGCCGGACGCCGACTTCGAATGGAGCGTCACAGTGCCGGCGGAGGCGCTGGCGCGCTCCGGCGGCGAGGTCGCGATCGAAACCGATCGTATTTACCTTCCCGGCCCATCTGAAGGCACAGCCGACGCGCGTCATCTCGGCCTGCGCATCTTCGATTTGCGTGTCAATCCAGTCTCGCCTTGATTGACACTCCGAGGATCGGCCTGTAAGCTCCTCGCGGCACCCCCAACGCAGTCACTCAGGAGAGCGCCTCTATGAGTTCGCGCCACATAACTTTTTCAACAGCCATCGTCCTCACGATGGTGATTGTGCTGACGGGCTGTGCGAAGAAAGTACCGCCGCCCGCACCGCCGCCCCCGGCGCCGCCGCCGGTTCCGGCCCCGCCGCCTCCCCCGCCACCGCCGCCTCCGCCGCCGCCGCCGGCGCCTGCGCCCGCGCCTCGTCCGCTGACCGAAGACGAGATCTTCTCGCGGAAAACGCTCGATCAGCTGAACGCGGAGAGACCGCTGGGCGACATCGCGTTCGACTACGACATGTCGACGCTGAGAGACGATGCGCGCGCGACGCTCCAGCGCAACGCCGACTACATGCGCCGGTGGCCGTCAATCAGAGTGACGATCGAAGGTCACGCCGACGCGCGCGGCACCAACGAGTACAACCTGGCGCTCGGTGAGCGCCGCGGCGCCTCGGTGAAGGATTACCTGGTCAGCCTGGGGATGGGTGCCGATCGGATGCTCGCGATCAGCAAGGGTGAAGAAGAGCCGCTGTGCGGGGAGATGACCGAGGCGTGTTGGGCAATGAACCGCCGCGGGCACTTCATCATCACGGCGAAATAAACCGCGATCGTAGAGGCGGACCTCGAGGTCCGCCTCTACATCTGGCGCAATTCTTCGACGATCGCTTCCGCCGCCGCGCGCGGATCCCGCGCGGCGATGATCGGCCGTCCCACCACGATGTAGCTCGCGCCCGCGCGGAGAGCCTCAGCCGGTCCCATCGTTCGCGACTGGTCGTTGCGTGCGGTGCCTGCGGATGCACCGCGAATTCCCGGTGTGACGATCTGAAAGTCCGGTCCGCAGGCCTTTCGAATGGCAGGTGTCTCCTGGGCGGAGGCCACGACTCCCTGCAGTCCTGCCTGCTGCGTCATGCGCGCGAGCGTCAGCACCTGGTCGAGCACTGGGCGTTCGACGCCAACCGTACGCAGCGATTCCTGGTCCATGCTCGTGAGCACCGTGACGGCAATCATCAGCGGGGACGGACGTCCCAGCTTTGCGGAGGTGTCACGCGCCGCGCGCGCGGCGGCCTGCATCATCGCGCTCCCGCCGGACGCGTGGACGTTGATCATCCACGCGCCGGTGTGCACCGCGGCTTCAACCGCCTGCTCCACGGTATTCGGAATGTCGTGGTACTTGAGGTCGAGGAAAACACGGGCACCGGCATCCACGAGCGTGTGCACGAGGGCGGGCCCTTCGCTGGTGAACAGTCGGTTGCCGACCTTGAATCCGCCGGCGACGCCGCGGAGTGCCGCGGCCAGTTCCATGGCGCGCTCGCCCGTCTCGACGTCGAGGGCGACTAGGAGCTGATCCACTGCTTTTCGCGCGAGCTGGTATCGATACTTCCGACCAGATCGGACATGCGCGCGATCTTGTGCCGGCGCATGTAGTCGGCCAGGCCGTCGAGGAGCTTGCTCCAGATGAACGGGTCGACGAAGTTCGCGGTGCCAACCTGCACGGCCGTGGCGCCGGCGATGATGAATTCCAGCGCATCGCGCGCGCTCGCGATTCCGCCCATACCGATCACCGGAATCCTCACGGCCCGGCGGCACTCGTAGACCATGCGCACCGCGATCGGCCGGATCGCGGGACCGCTCAGCCCGCCGACGATGTTCGAGAGCTTCGGGCGGCGCGTTTCGGTATCGATGGCCATCGCGAGGAACGTGTTGACGAGCGAAACCGCGTCCGCGCCTGCGTCTTCTGACGCTCGGGCGAACGATGCGACGTCGGTCACGTTGGGGGTGAGCTTCGGGATCACGGGAAGCTGCGTGACCTTCTTCACCGCGCTCACGACGTCGAAGGTGCCGTTGAGGCTGCAGCCGAACGTGATGCCGCCTTCCTTGATGTTCGGGCACGAGATGTTCAGCTCGAGTGCCGCGACGCCCTCCGCATCAGAAAGGATTCTCGCGAGCTCGACGTATTCGTCGAGGGTGCTCCCGCAGATGTTGACGATCACAGTCGCGCGCAGCCCTCGCAGCTCCGGCAGTTTTTCGCGGATGAAGCGGTGGACGCCGATGCCCTGCAGGCCAATTGCGTTGAGCATCCCCGACGGCGTCTCGACGATGCGCTCCGGCGGATGGCCTTCGCGCTCCTTGAGGAAGAGGCCCTTGACCGCAACGCCGCCAAGCGTGGAGAGGTCGATCGCCTCGGCGTATTCGACGCCGTAGCCGAAGCATCCGCTCGCCGCTATGAGCGGATTCGCCAGTCGAAGAGTCCCGATCTGAACTGAAAGATCTGGCACCTTAAATCCGTTGCGTCATGTTGCTAATCCCATACGACGTCCTCTCCCCTGAACACGGGGCCCGCGATGCAGGACCGGACGTAATGGTGCGCCGCGTGCGCGTCACGGACGGGGATCACGCAACTGTAGCAGCCACCCATTCCGCATCCCATGACGCGCTCGACCGAGACCTGCGACGGCCGCTTGAACCTGGCGGCCACGTGTGCCACCGCCTCGAGCATCGGCTCAGGCCCACAGGCGTAGATCATGAGGTTGGCTGACCCCGCGCGCTGCAGCTCGCGCTCCAGGGGCACGGTGATGCGGCCGGAATCGCCGATACTCCCGTCCTCGGTGGCCAGCACGAGCCGGATGCCGCGCTTTTCGAACCAGTCGAGATAGAAGAGCTCCGAACCGCTGCGCGCTCCATAGAAGAGCGTCGTCTTCGTTCCGCGATCGATCAGTGCGTCACCGAGCGTCGCAAATGGCGCGAGGCCGACGCCGCCGGCGACCATCCATGCCTCGCCGGGCGGATCGATGAGCTCGAACGGACGGCCGAGCGGTCCAAGGCATGAGACGACGTCACCTTCGACGGAATCGAACAGCATGCCGGTCGTGATGCCGACACGCTTGCTCAGCAGTGTAAGGCCTTCGACATGCCCGTCCGAACGAAGCACCTCGAATACGGAAAAAGGGCGGCGAAGCAGCGGATCCCTGCCGCGGCCGGACTTCACCATGACGAATTGACCAGGAGCAGTGACGGCGGCGATCTCTGGAGCAGCGAGCGCGATGACGTTGTAGTCGGAGGAGAGACGCGTGTTGCGAATCACGCGTGCCTCGACGTCGACGAGCATTCTCGGGAGTATAGCTGTATACTGTGCGAGCTCTTTAACGCGGCCCTGTGAGGTCGCAAAGAGGTGACACATGCCCGATACGAAGTCCGCCGTCGTGATGGACGCGGACCGCATCTCCCGCACCCTCACCCGCATCGCACACGAAATCGTCGAGCGCAACAAAGGCGTTGAGGATCTCGCGCTCGTGGGTGTTCGCACGCGCGGCGTGCACATCGCGCGGCGCCTCGCGCGGACGCTTCGCGAGATCACGCGAAACGACATTCCCACTGGCGCCCTCGATATCACGCTCTATCGCGACGACCTGATGCGGTACGCCGTCGGCCCGCAGCCGGTTGTCCGGCGCACCGAGATTCCGTTTTCGATCGACGACAAGAAGATCCTGCTCGTGGACGACGTGCTCTACACGGGCCGGACGACCCGGGCTGCGCTCGATGCGCTCATCGATTTCGGACGGCCGAAGGCGATTCAGCTGATCGTCCTCGTCGATCGTGGTCACCGCGAGCTGCCCATCAAGGCAGATTACGTCGGAAAGAATCTGCCGACGAATCCCGAGGAAAGCGTCCGGGTGCGGCTCCAGGAAACGGATGGACAGGACGAGGTGGTATTGCAGCAGGAGGCCACCGTATGACGACGGTTCATGACGTGGAACAGAAGCCGGCGGTGACCTCACTGCGGTCGAAGGATCTGCTCGGCATCGCGGACATGCTGCCCGAGGAAATCACGCTCGTGCTCGACACCGCGGACGCGATGAAAGAGATCGCCTCGCGGCCCATCAAGAAGGTGCCGGCGCTGCGCGGCAAGACGGTCGTGAACCTCTTCTTCGAGCCGAGCACGCGCACGCGCACCTCGTTCGAGATCGCCGAAAAACGCCTCAGCGCCGACACGCTGAATATCGCCATCGCGACCTCGAGCGTCGTGAAAGGCGAAACGCTCGCCGACACGGCCCTGAATCTCGAGGCGATGCGGCCCGACATGATCGTCCTTCGCCACGCCTCGTCCGGCGCGTGCCACCTCCTGTCGCGCATCTGTCGTTCGGCCATCATCAATGCCGGCGACGGCACGCACGAGCATCCGACGCAGGCGTTGCTCGACGCATTCACGATTCGGGAACACAAGAAGCGGCTGAGGGGGCTCAAGGTGGCCATTGTCGGCGACCTGCTGCATAGCCGCGTGCTGCGGTCGAATATCCACCTGCTGACAAAGATGGGCGCCCACGTCTGGGTGTGCGGGCCGCCGACGCTGATGCCGACAGACATCAGGCGATTCGGTGTGACGCCGACGAGCCATGTCGAGGACGCGGTGGCCGGCGCCGACGTGATCATGATGCTCCGCATTCAGCTCGAACGCATGGAAGGCGCGTACGTTCCGTCCCTGCGCGAGTACTTCAGCGTGTTCGGCATGACCGAGGCGCGGGTGAAGCTGGCGAACCCCGACGTGATGATCATGCACCCCGGGCCGATGAACCGCGGCGTGGAGATCAGCGCCGAGGTGGCCGACCTCCCGCGATCGCTCATCGTCGACCAAGTGCGCAACGGGGTCGCGGTTCGCATGGCCGTGCTCTACCTGCTGCTCGGCTCGGGTGTCG
>ORMF012120064.1_pt1 | contig 18409 bp, 13 predicted proteins | sample 1779871 | NCBI WGS metagenome assembly ORMF01 (sample SAMEA104232316, study PRJEB22302) | groundwater metagenome | biome: forest; feature: aquifer; material: groundwater | place: USA | collected 2011-08-07 | depth 5.4 m | reverse complement strand
CGGATCGTGGTCGTTGACGAGGAGAATCGCCCCGCCGTCCGGCAGGTTCAGCCAGGCGTTGAAAACGGTGGGATGCTTCTGACGCGGCGGGATCTCGCGCACGTCGATGAGTTGTGCAGTCAGCGTTTCGTTCATGCCAGAGAAAACTAAGGCACGCGCGGGCCGTCGCGTTGACGCAGATCAAACTGAAGCGCAAATGGGCAACGAAGCGAAGGCTGGTGGCCCGCACTCAGTAATGGAACAGGCGCGACGGACTCCATTGGAGCGCTGACCGGGAGAGCATGTGCATCGGTTCCGAGTCGAAGTCCTCTTCGGGCGGAAAGTGGGTTCCGTTGCGTTGCTGCCCCAGCGCCTCGAGCAAGATGTACACAGCGCGCGCGGCGGCGGTGCTGCAACGCATCAGCGCCGCGTAGTCCATGATGAACCGTTGTTCGTTCATTCGCCCCGCCCGCTTTGTTTCTCCGCCCTGACCCGCCACTGAATTGGACGCGCCTCGAACCGCTACGGATCATTCATCGGCCATGAGCGTTGGAGTTTGTTTGACGCGCGACAAGCGTTCACGAGCAGCGCGCTCGCATCGTGTCAGGCTGACGCCAGCGGTGGGAGACGTGGTTTCGTCCGGAGCTCGCCCCAGACTTGGAGCGATTCGCCCCGGCACAGAAGCAACTCGCCCCCGCGGAGTGGATTGCGCTGTCGAAATCTGGTGAAAGTGGCGATGTAGGGGAAAAGTTCCCGGAGTCGCAAAGCTGCAAGAATTTCAGAATCTCTTCTTTGATTTGCATCAAAGTTGTCTCGCGCGCAGGTGAGATAAAGGAAGCAACATGTCAACCGAACTCCAACAAGAGTGTGAATTGCGCCGCTGAACGAGGCGCGATCAACCGACCAACACACGACACAAATTATGGAAAACCAAAACAATTCTGTGAGGCAGTTGCGCACCGGCTGGGCCGCGTGCCTGGCGCGGCTCACCATGGCGACGCTGATCTTCGAAGCGGTGTCGGGTCTGGCGATTACCTTCTCGCCGTTTCACGCGGCCATCCAATGGAGCGTGATCGGGCACACCGTGATTGGCGCGCTCACGCTGCTGCCGCTGGCGTGGTATTGCGCGCAGCACTGGCTGGATTATCGACGCTACGCGGCGTCGCATATCGTGGTGCTGGGCTACGTCGGGCTGCTCGCGCTGGTCGTTTGTTCACTTTCGGGCGTGGTGGTGACGTGGCAGGGGTTGCTGGGGCTCAAGACCTCGGCGCTCTGGCGCAAAGTCCACCTCATCTCCACGTTCGTCACGCTCGGCGCCATCCTGCCACACGTTGTCTTTTCCTTTCTTCGCGTGTGGCGGGAAGGCACGACGCGGGCGGTGGCTGGATATTTCGTGCAGACTTTCGGCGCGACCGCGGCGGGTGTGCTGCTGGTCGGCGGGCTGACGTTTTTCTACTCGGGGGCGCGCTACGTGAACAAGTTCCCTGACGACTATAATTTTCTTTACGGCACGAACCGGCCTTTCGCACCGAGCCTCGCGAAGACGGACACGGGCGGGGCGTTCGACGCGCTGTCGCTCGCCGGCTCGCGTTCGTGCGGCACGGCCGGCTGTCACGATCAGATCGTCGAGGAATGGAAGCCAAGCGCGCATCGTTACGCGGCCCTCGACCCGGCCTTTCAAGGCATCCAGGAAGTCATGGCCAAGCAGAACGGCGCGGAATCGACGCGCTACTGCGGCGGCTGTCACGATCCCATTTCGCTTTTCTCCGGCACGAAAAACATTTTCGTGAAGGACCTCACCGGCTTGCACGGCTATCAGGAAGGCGTGTCGTGCCTGGCGTGCCACGCGGTTCGCGAGACAGACATCAAGGGCAATGCGAATTACACCATCACGCAGCCTGACGAATACCTGTGGCAGTGGGACACGAACGGGCTGGGGCGGTTGGCGCGCGATTTCCTCATCCGCACTTATCCGGACGAGCACAACAAACTCAGCAAGCGCGCGTTCAAGAAGCCGGAGTATTGCGCGGCTTGCCACAAGCAGTTCATCGATCAAGAGGTCAACCGCGTCGGTTGGGTGCAGCTCCAGAATCAATACGACAACTGGGCCGCCAGCCACTGGAACCACAAGGGCGACGCGAAGAAGACCATCGAGTGCCGCGAGTGCCACATGCCGCTGATCGCCTCGCGTGATCCGGCGGCCGGCGACGCGCTCGACTACAATCGCAGCCCGAAGGACGGCAAGCATCGGAGCCATCGCTTCCTCGGCGCGAATCAGATGATCCCCATCGTGTCCAAGCTCGAAGGCGCCGAGGAACACACCCGGTTGACCGAGCAATGGCTGCAAGGGAAGTTCGAAGTGCCGGAGATTCGCGACAAGTGGACCGCCGGTCCGATCGTCAAACTCGTGCTCAACGTCCCCGAGAGTGTTGCGCCGGGCGAGAACATCCCGCTGCGCGTCGTTTTGCAATCGAACAAAGTGGGTCATGATTTTCCCACCGGCCCGCTGGACATCATTCAGAGCTGGCTGGAAATCCGCGTGGCCGACGACACAGGCCGCGAGGTCTGGAGCTCCGGCAAACGCGACGCGAAGAACTTCATCGAGCCTGGCAGCTTTCTCTTCAAAGCCGAGCCGGTGGACCAACACGGCAACCTCATCGACCGGCACAATCTGTGGGAAATGGTCGGCGTGCGCTATCGCCGCGCGCTGTTCCCCGGCTTTTCCGACACGGTGCAGTTCACCATTCCGTGCTCCGGCACATTGGTGAAGACCGAGCCTGCGGGCACAGCAGAGCCACGCCAACAGGAGTCGCAGGTTCAAGTGCCCGCGCCGAGCGCGACGGGCAAGTATCACGTCACGGTGATGCTGCAATACCGCAAGATCGATCAGTTCCTGCTCAACTACATGTTCGGCGAAGGCAAACTCACGTCGCCCGTCACCGAAATCACGCGCGCGACGGTGACGGTTCAGGTGAAGAGCAAAGCGCAGGCGGCGGCGACCACGGAGGGCGCGCTGGCGGTCGCGCAGCACTGAGTGAGCAGAGACGATTGGCGTACGGTGATTCGCTTCCACCCGCCCATGAACCTGCGACGAGGAGCGCGGACATTCTTGTCCGCAAGACCTTCACTGTGGCTCGAACGTGCGGACAAGAATGTCCGCGCTCCTGCCCGCTTGGCCTCCGGTTCATGGGCGCAATGCGGAGGCGAAAAAGCGTCAAGGCATCCCATGAACCTCAGCCGACGTAGCGCAGATTTCCAATCTGCTGTGTCGCCGATTTCCAATCGGCCAGGCGTTCGCACTGGTCCCCACGCTCGCAACTTTCCAGCGCCCGGCAGGTTGGAAACCTGCGATCCAGCAGATTGGAAATCTGCGCTACGAGATCGGCAGCCAATTCCCAACGAGAGTCGAAGGGGTCGAGGTGAGGAAGAGCGCGAGGAATGGGAGCTTGGTTTCTGCTCTGCAATGGCGCACAAATTCGCGGAGAACGAAACCGGTTGACCTCTTTGCATCGTGAGTAGTCCCGAAAAGCCAGTCGTGGCGCCAGGCGCTTCATCTCAACCTGCACCAAAGACCCCGCTCAGTCCGCGGCGACGGCGGTTGCGCTGGACACTCGGCATTTTGTCCGGCGTGCTCGCTCTCGGCGTCGTTGTCGGCGTCGTTTGGTTTCTCACAACACGGCCGCAGCAGTATCGGCCGGACGAACGGCCGGAGGACATCACGAGCAGCCTCTCCCAAGGCATCCCCGCCGAAGCGCCGAAGCCGAACATCGTGGACGTCACGCGCGAGGCCGGCTTGGCGTCGTTTCGCACTTTCGTCGGCCAGCGCACTTCGCAGTTGCCCGAAGACATGGGATCGGGTGCCGCGTGGGGCGATTTTGACAACGACGGCGATGATGACCTTTTTCTCGTGAGCCAGGGCGGCAGCATGAGTCTGCCGCGTGAGCAGTGGGTGCCGTGCGAGCTTTACGAGAACCTCGGCGACGGCACGTTCCGCAGAGTCGCGGATTTCCCGGAGACGCGCATCCTCGGCATGGGCGCAGCGTGGGGCGATTGCGACGGCGACGGCTGGCTCGACTTGGTCGTGACGGGCTACAACACGCTTCTGCTTTTTCATAACGAGGCAGGCGAGCGGGGGCGAATGCTTGTGCGCGACCCGCGCCTGCCGGATCTCAAGGGCTACTGGTCGGGTGCGTCGTGGGGCGACTTCGACAACGATCGCGATCTCGACCTCTACGTGTGCGGCTACGTGCAGTACGTCGAGAACGAGGCCGACATCGCGCGCGGCGAAACGCAACACGGCGTCTTCGTGCCGTTCACGCTGAATCCAAACTCGTATCCCGGCGGCTTGAACGCTCTCTTTCGCAACAACGGCGATGGCACTTTCACCGACGTCGCGCCGCAACTCAAAGTGACGAACCCCGAAGGCCGCAGCCTGGGCGCGCTGTGGCACGACTTCGACGACGACGGTTGGCTCGACCTCTATGTGGCGAACGATGTTTCGGACAACGTCTTTTACTACAACCGCGGCGGCACGTTCGAGGATCTCAGCCATCCCGCCCTCCTGGCCGATTACCGCAGCGCGATGGGTCTGGCCGTCGGCGACTACAACCGCGACGGCGACGACGACCTGTTTATCAGTCACTGGGTCGCGCAGGAGAATGCGCTCTATGACAACTTGCTGGCGGACTTCCGCGCGAAGCCTCAAGCATCTGACGCGGCGGCTTCTGCTTCAGCGATTGGCAATCGGCAATCGGCCATCGCCAATGAGCAGAGCTCCACCGCAGCGCTCCCTGCCAACCCGACGAAATCCCCGCTGCGTTTCATGGACATCGCGGACATGCGCGGGCTGGGGCAAATCGCGCTGCAGTTCGTCGGCTGGGGGACGGAGTTCGTCGATCTCGATGGCGACGGTTGGCTCGATCTCGTCGTGGCCAATGGCAACACGCTGGAGTTCGAAGGGCCGATTCCGCGCAAGCTCAAGCCGCAGGAGGCGTTCCTGTTTTGGAACCAGCGCGGCGAGCACTTCTACAACCTCGCGCCGCTGAACAAGTCGCTTTCCGAGCAGCACGTCAGCCGCGGCCTCGCCGTGTCCGATTACGACAACGATGGCGACATGGACTTCGTGCTCGTGCAGCACGGCGAGGGCGCGCAACTGTTCCGAAACGACATGCAGACCGGCCACTGGCTGAAGGGGCGCCTGCACAGCCGGCTCAAGTATGGCCGTTCGCTGGGCTTCGGCGACGGCTCGAAGGTGATAGCGCATGTCGGAGGAGCGATCCTGCGGCGCGCCGTCTCCAGCGTTTCGTATTTATCGCAAAGCAGCCGCACGCTCCACTTCGGCCTCGGCACCGTGGTCAAAGTGGACCAACTCGAAGTCCGCTGGCATGCCGGCGCTACGAACTTCTACTCCAATCTCGACGCCGCCTCGACGTGGGAAATCACCGAAGGCGAGCCGACACCGAAGCGGATCGGGGGAGTTGGCCTTGGCGGGCGTGAGCAACCCCGGTCAGACAACCGCCCGCCACGGACCGCGATCCTCAACGAGCAGGGGCTCGTCGCCGCGGCCCCGACCGAGAAAATTGACAAGGCGCGCCTGCTCAACTTCTGGAACAACCAGCGCGCCGGGATGAACGCGCTGAAGATCGACAAGGATTACGCAAAGGCCATTCCGCTGTTCCGCGCCGCGCTGGAATTCGATCCGAAGCACGAAGACTCGCGCTACTACCTCGCGCACTGCCTGGCCGCGCAGGGCGACGCGGCGGGGGCGCTCGCTCAGTTGGAGGAACTGCAACGCATCAATTCTCACAGCCATCGCGGCTTTCAACAGTGGGGCTGCCTCCGCGCCCTCTTCGCGAAGTCGGACGCCGATTTGACCGCAGCCGAGCAAGCCCTCGAGCGCGCGCACGCGATCAATCCCGAAGAAACCGGCGCGCTGCTGGTGCTCGGCGAGGTGTCGTTGTTGCGCGGCGAACTGGCCAAAGCCGAGGAGCGCCTGGCCGCGGCCTGTCGCACGAATCCGAAGGCCGTCGGCGGTTTTTTCCTGCGCGGCTACCTGGCGTGGAAACGCGGCGACGACGCGCAAGCCCACAAGCTCCTCGAAGACACGCGCACCGCGCTCGGCAAAGACTGGCAGCCCAAAGGCGCGACTTCCGAAGGCGACGTGCAACACAAGCAGCACGTCGAAACCACGCCGTTGACGCGCTTTTGGGAGCGTTGGGACGGCGGCGCGGAGCCGGGAAGGACTTTCGCGCAGTTGGACTCGTTCCTCACGGCCAAACGCTGAGGTCTCGTGTCGAACGATCCTTGGTGCCCCAATTCCGAATTCCGAAGTCCGAATTCCCGAAGCCCGAAAGAAGGCCCAAATCCGAAAGCCGAAGAAGTCCTTCGGCTCTCGAATCCGACTCTGTGCTAGCCCGCCCCTTTCAGAGGACTAGCTAACTGCTGGCGAATTGTCGCAGTCGATGTCCGTGTGGCCGGTCCGCTCAGCCGAAGACGGACCACACCAGGAGAAATCACGGCCGCGTTTCTTCGGCTCCTGCGGTGCGTCATCGCGAAACGGTCTTGTTTCGCTCCTCTCAACGCGTCCAACACCCCGCCAATTCGCAGAGCAAGATTTGCTAAGAGATTAGCAATTCCTGTGGAGCCAGCGCGCGTGGGACAAGCTAGCCTGCGCGCGCATAGTGAATGGCGATTGCGCCGCAGCAAGGCCAGCGTGGTGGAGAGACAGGAAGCGAAGCTGAGCGGCGCGAAACCCAACCCAACAACCGAACCTTTGCTCATTTGACAAACGTCAAAGCATAAGTCCGCTTTGACTCCTACTTTGCGCCTTGATGAACTTGAAACGCTTTCAATCGCTTCTGGCGGCGGGTGTGGTGGTGGCCCTGGCCGCTGTCACGCGCCCGTCGGCCAAGGCCGCCGTCGCATCCGACGCTCCGTCGAAGAACCTGGAGGCTCAGTTCGGTAAAGCGGTGTACGACCAGCACTGTGCAGCCTGTCACGGTGCCACCGGCGAAGGTAACGGCCCGGCGGCGGTGTGGCTTTATCCGAAGCCGCGCAACTTTGCCTCGGGTTTGTTCAAGATCAAAGCGACGCCGGCTGGTTCGCTGCCAACGGACGATGACTTGCTCCAAACGATCACGCGCGGGATGCCCGGGAGTTCGATGCCGAGCTTCACTTACTTGAGCGAGCGGGAGCGCCGGGCCGCGGTGGAATACGTGAAATACCTCACGGCCACGACCGATGCCGCGGGCAAGCGCGTCAATTTCTTTGAGGATGCCAAAGCGAAGGGCGAGTTGGCCGCGCCGATGCCAGTGCCGGACGAGCCGCCCGCGACGCTGCAAGCGCTGGCGAAGGGACAGGAACTCTACACCAAGTTGCAGTGCTTCACGTGCCACGGTGAGACCGGCGAAGGCACCGGCCCCTCGGCGCCGCTGCTCAAGGACATGTGGGGGTTCTCTCTCCCGCCGCGCGACTTCAACAGCGGCAGTTTCCGCGGCGGGCATCTCGGACGCGACCTCTATCTGCGGATCGCGACGGGCCTGCCGGGGACGCCGATGCCGCCATTCGGCGAGGGCGTCATCACGTCGGAGGAAAGATGGTCCGTCGTCCATTACGTCCAGTCGCTCCGGCGAAAGGAAATTGAGATCAACGACATCCTCACGCCGGCGGACGGGCTGATTCGTGCGCCGAAAGTTGAGCGACTTCCAACCGAGCCGACCGATCCCGCGTGGGAGCGCATGGAGCCGGTGCGCGTGCCGTTGAACCCGCTCTGGCCGGAGCCGGATCCGATCCCGGCCGTGGCGGTGCGCGCGGTGCATGACGGCAAAGAGGCTGCCATCCTGCTGACGTGGCGTGACGCGATTTTCAACGGGGCGCCCGTGAAAGTGGAAGACTTCCAGGATTCCGCCGCGCTGCAATTCGCGTTCAACGGCGCGACGCCGTTCCTGGGCATGGGCGACGCGAAGAACCCGGTGAACCTGTGGATCTGGCGCGCGGGCTTGCAGCAGGAAGTCGATGGCGCACGCCCGGACGTGAACACCGTTCACCCGTCGATGCACGCGGACTTGTATCCGGAGACGCGCGCACTGTTCCGCACGGCGGAGGCGGCCGGCAACTTCATGGCGCAGACGAAGCACACCACGCCCATTGAAGATTCCAATGCCAGCGGCTTCGGCACGCTCAAGTCGCAACCGCTCGCCGGCCAAAATGTGCGCGGCAAAGGCGTGTGGTTCGACGGCCATTGGAATGTCGTCTTCATCCGCACGATCCAGTCTGACGAGCCGGACGACGTGCTGTTCTCCTTCGTGCGCCCGACGAAAGTGGCGTTCGCGGTGTGGGACGGCGAGAACCGCGACCGCAATGGGCGCAAGGTGATCAGTAATTGGTATCAGCTCGTTCTCGAAAAGGCGACGGTCGCTGCCGAAGCTCGCTCTCAGGCCGCCGTCGAACGATGACCTTCCCGAAATCAACGTCCACATGACACTCTCACCACAGCTTCGGGGCCGTTGCGGATCATCCGGGCTTTCTCCCTCACCCCAACCCTCTCCCGCTGGGAGAGGGAGCACTGCAGACGGCGTCCCCTCCGAACCAAGGCGCCTCGTCGTTTCCCGGAACTGGCTGCCGCTCTCCCTCTCCCAGCGGGAGAGGGTTGGGGTGAGGGAGAAACCGGCGAGGGCCCTCACGGTCCCAGCAATTCAACGATTCAACGCTTGCACGCTATGAGTGAAACGAACTTCTCCCGCCGCGACTTCATCAAACGCAGCGGCCTCGTCGGCGCCGGCATCACCGCCGCGCAGATGTTGCCCTTGCGCTTCCTCCAGGCGCAGCCGCTGCCGGGCGAGGGTAACCCGCTGGCCTTCTATCCGAACCGCGAGTGGGAACGGCTCTATCGCAACCAATACGCCTACGACGACGCTTTCTCGTGGGTCTGTGCGCCGAACGACACGCACAACTGCCGCATCACCGCGCACGTGCGCAACGGCGTCATCGTCCGCATGGGCGAGCAGTACGACGTCGGCACCTACGCCGACCTTTACGGTAACAAGGCCTCCTACAACTGGGGCAATCGCCATTGCGCCAAGGGCTACACGTTCCACCGCGTGCTCTACGGGCCGTATCGTCTCAAGCACCCGATCATCCGCCGCGGCTGGAAACGCTGGGCCGACGATGGCTTTCCGGAACTGACGCGCGAGCTGAAGGCGAAATACAAATTTGACTCGCGCGGCACTGACCGCTTCGACCGCATCTCGTGGGACGATGCCTATACCTACATCGCGAAGGGGCTGAAGGCGATCGCCACGCGCTACAGCGGGGAGGCGGGCGCGAAGCTGCTCGCCCAGCAAGGGTACCCGCCGGAGATGATCGAAGAGGTTGGCGGCGCTGGAACCCGCACGATCAAGTGCCGCGGCGGCATGGGGCTGCTCGGCGTCATGGGCAAGTACGGCATGTATCGGTTGTGCAATTCGCTCGCGTTGCTCGACGTGCACGTGCGCGGCGTCGAGAAGGAGAAAGCGCGCGCCGGCCGCAACTGGTCGAACTACACCTGGCACGGCGACCAGGCGCCCGGCCAGCCGTGGGTTCATGGTCTGCAGAACGCGGACTGCGATTTCAACGACCTGCGCTCCTGCAAGCTCATCATCATGGACGGCAAAAACCTCGTCGAAAACAAAATCACCGACGCGCACTGGTTCGTCGAGACGATGGAGCGCGGCTGCAAGATCGTTGTCATCGCGCCTGAATACGGCGCGCCCTCGACAAAGGCCGACTATTGGATTCCGCTGCGCCCCTCGACCGACGCGGCGTTGTGGTTGGGCGTCACGAAGCTGATGATCGACAACAAGTGGTACGACGAGAAGTTCGTGAAGCAGTTCACTGACTTCCCGCTGCTCATCCGCACGGACAACTTGAAGCGTCTGCGCTCCGCCGAAGTTATCAAGAACTACAAGAGCACGCTGGCCACCGACGGCCCGAGCAAAAAGGTCCAGGGCCTCACCGACGAGCAGCACGCCAAACTCGGGGACTTCGTGGTGTGGGACAGCAAGAGCAATTCGCCGAAAGCGATCACGCGCGACATGGTCGGCGAGACGCTCGCGAAGTCCGGCCTGGACCCCGCGCTGGACTTCAAAGGCAAGGTCAAGCTCGCGGACGGCAGCGAAGTCGAAGTCGCCACCGCGTGGAATCTTTACCAGGTTCACTTGAAAGACTACGACTTGGACAGCGTCGCCGAGATCACCTCCGCGCCGAAAGAATTGATCGAGCAACTGGCGAAGGACATCGCGACGATCAAACCCGTGGGCATCCACCAGGGCGAGGGCATCAACCATTGGTTCAACGCGACCGAAGGCAACCGCGCGGCGCACCTGCCGATCATGCTCACCGGCAACATTGGCAAACCCGGCGCGGGCTGTTTCGGCTGGGCCGGCAACTACAAGGCTGCGCTTTTCCAAGGCTCGAAACTCACTGGCCCTGGCTTCAAAGGCTGGGTGGCGGAAGATCCCTTCAAGCCGAACCTCGACGAGAAAGCCCACGGCAAAGACATCGAAGCCCACGGCTACGCGAAGGACGAGGAGCCGGCTTATTGGAACCACGGCGACATCCCGCTTATCGTCAACACGCCGAAGGAGGGGCGCAAAGTTTTCACAGGCAAGACCCACATGCCGTCGCCCACCAAGGCGATCCTCACGACGAACGTCAACTTGATCAACAACGCCAAGTGGGCCTACGCCATGATCAAGAACGTCAACCCGAACGTCGAGTTGATCTGCACGCTGGACATCCAGATGACAGCTTCCGTCGAGTATTCGGACTTCGGCTTGCCCGCGAACTCCTGGGTCGAGTTCGAGGACTTGGAAATGACGGCCTCCTGCTCGAACCCCTTTCTGCAAATTTGGAAGGGCGGGATCAAGCCGCTCTACGACACGAAGGACGACCTTGCGATTCTCGCCGGCCTTGCGCACGGCTTGGCCAAAGTCACCGGGGACAAGCGATTTGACGACTACTTCAAGTTCGAGTTGGAAGGCAAGCGCAGCCTCTATATCCAGCGCTTGCTCGACACCTGCACGACGACGGCGGGTTACAAGCTCGACGACATCATGGCCGGCAAGTACGGCCCGCCCGGCGGCGCGTTGATGAACTTCCGCACTTATCCGCGCATCCCGTTCTACGAGCAGGTGCACGACAACTATCCGTTCTACACCGACACGGGCCGGCTGCACTCCTACAGCGATGATCCGACCGCGCTCTCGTGCGGCGAGAATTTCATCGTGCATCGCGAAGGCCCGGAGGCGACGCCGTATCTGCCGAACGTGATCATCAGTTCGAATCCGCTCGTGCGGCCGAACGACTACGGCATCCCGCTCGACGCCGAGCATTGGGACGAGCGCACCGTCCGCAACGTGAAGCTCCCGTGGGCCGAGGCCAAGAAGACGAAGAACTTCCTGTGGGATCAGGGCTACCAGTTCTATTGCCTTACGCCGAAGTCGCGCCATCGCGTCCACTCATCGTGGTCGAACGTGGATTGGCACCTCATGCACGACTCGAATTTCGGCGACCCTTATCGCCTCGACAAACGCCTGCCGACCGTCGGCGAGCACCAGATTCACCTGAACCCGCAGGCCGCACGCGACCTCAACCTCAAGGACGGGGACTACGTCTATGTCGATGCGAACCCCGCCGACCGGCCGTACATGGGCGCGACGCCGAGCGATCCGTTCTACAAGGTCGCCCGCTGCATGTTGCGGGTGACCTACAACTCAGCTTACCCGTACCACGTCGTGATGATGAAGCACGGCACGTTCATCGCGACCGAGAAGACGGTGAAGGCGCAGCAGACGCGGCCCGACGGCATGGCGCTGACGGAGGACGGCTACATCGCCAACTTCCGTTTCGGCTCGCAGCAGTCGATCAACCGCAACTGGCACATGCCGATGCACCAGACCGATACCTTGTTTCACAAGGCGAAGGTCTTCATGAGTTTCATCTTCGGTGGCGAGGCCGACAACCACGCCATCAACACCGTGCCGAAAGAATGTTTGGTTCGCATCACCAAGGCGGAGGACGGCGGCCTCGGCGGCCGTGGCCCGTGGAAGCCCGGCACCGACGGCATGTCGCCCGACGCCGAGAACGATGCGATGAAAAAATACCTCGCCGGCGGGTTCCTCGGCGGGGGGAAAGGGGCAGGGGCAGGTTTTGAGTAGAAGGGGGATAAGTTATGAAAGATGACGAAGACAGATTGGAAATTGCACGGCTGGCGACGCCGCAAATTGCGGAAGAGCCAGCCAACGAGTTGAGAAGCGACACTGAAGAAGAGACGGAGCCGAAGCACAAGCGGCGCTGGACGCTCGGCCAACCTGAGCCGCAGCCTCGTTGCGTGCGCCGCGGTTTGGTGACCGACGCGCCGCTGACGCTGAAGATCTAGCTCGCGAAACAAAATCCGAAAACCGAAATCCGAATGACGAAAGAAATCCGAAATCCGAAATCCGAAACGACCGAATGTCCGCAACCACTTCGGCCTTCGGATTTCAGCCTTTTGAAAGATGCCCAAAGACGAATTCGATTTTGACGATCCGATGGAACTCAACGGCGTCGGCCTCGTGTGCGAGGAAGACACGACTGAGCCGATGACCGAGTGCTTCGTGGAGGAGTTCATGCGGCTCGGCTATAACCACAAGCAGATGCTCGCCCTGTTCCGCAATCCGCACTACATCGGCATGAACATGGTGCTCCAGAACAAGGGCGAGCAGTTCGTGCGCGACAAGATCGCCGAAGTCTTCGCGCGCTGGGGGCGGGAGGTGGTGTGGTCTGCTCAGACGACGCGACCCCTCACCCCGGCCCTCTCCCCTTCGGAAGGGGAGAGGGGGAACGGCAGACAGCGCATTGGCCAACCCGCAGCGCCCCGAATTCCCACCGCGCCGGATTCGATTCTCCCTCTCCCTCAGGGAGAGGGCCGGGGTGAGGGTGAAGGCGACGATGACCAGCAAGCGCCCGATTCGCCCGTCCCCCAAACCGTCGAGCTCGACGCGACGACTCTCGATCCGACCGGCACGCACGTTCCCAAGCTTAACCTGTGACAACGCGCGGCTCCTCCCATTTAACGATTTAACTCATTTAACCCATTTAACTATGAGCGCAGTGTACAACTGGCAACTCGGCCGCGACATGGACTACCCGTACGACGCGGCGTTCCCCGACCAGCAGTTCGCCTTCGTCTTCAACATCAATCGCTGCATCGGCTGCCAGAGCTGCACGATGGCCTGCAAGTCAACGTGGACCTTCTCCAAAGGCCAGGAGAACATGTGGTGGAACAACGTCGAGACCAAACCCTACGGCGGCTACCCGCAGCACTGGGACGTGAAAACGCTGGCGCTGCTCGATGACCACAACCCCGGCGGCCAGACCTGGGGCGGCAAACCCGAGGACGCGAAGGCGCCCTACGGGAAGTTCAACGGCCAGACGATCTTCGAGGCCGCCAAGCTCAACGTCAGTCCCGAAGGCGCACAGAAAGCCCTCGGCTATCTGCCCACCGACGAGGAGTGGGCCGGCCCGAATCGCTTCGAAGACAATCCCGCCGGCGCGCCCAAGGGCGAGAAGGGTCGTTACTTCCAGCGCTCAGAGTCGTTGCCTGAGCACAAGACGTGGTTTTTCTACCTCGCGCGGATTTGCAATCACTGCTCCTACCCGGCTTGCCTTGCCGCGTGTCCACGCAGCGCGATCTACAAGCGGCCCGAGGACGGCATCGTGCTCGTCGATCAGGAACGCTGCCGCGGCTACCGCAAGTGCATGGAGGCCTGCCCCTACAAGAAGACGCTTTATCGCGGCACGACTCGCACGAGCGAAAAATGCATCGCCTGCTTCCCGCGCGTCGAGGGCCGCGATCCGCAGGGCAACGGCCTGCCGATGCAGACGCGATGCATGGCGGCGTGCATCGGCCACATCCGCCTTCAGGGCCTCATTCAACTCAACAAAGACGGCACCTGGAAGGAAGACCGCTACAACCCGATTTACTATCTCACCCACGTCGCGAAGGTCGCGCTGCCGCTCTATCCGCAGTTTGGCACCGAGCCGAACGGCTATTACATCCCGCCGCGTTGGGTGCCGAAGCCATACCTGCGCCAGATGTTCGGCCCCGGTGTCGATGCCGCCGTCGAGAAATACAGCGCGCCCGACCGCGAGCTCCTGGCCGTGCTGCAACTCTTCGGCAAAGACATGCGCATCTGCGCCCGCTACGAGCTCAAGGAAGGCCCGAAGAAGTTCGAGACCGAAGTCCGCGGCAAGAAATTCGAGCTCTACGACGACACGATCATCGGCTACGCGAAGGACGGCACCAAGATCATCGAGACCAAGGTCGAAGAACCCCTCCACGTGCGCGACGCCAAACATGCAAACTCCATTTGAACAGGTGCGGAGTGCGGAGTGCGGAGTGCGGAATGTCAGGCCGCGCTCGGTCTTCGGAAATTTCAAATCTGAAATCTGCGATCCGCCTGCCGACGATCAAGCGACCGCACCTCCGTCGGTTGCGCTTGGAGATGCATCGCCGTTGGCTATCGGCGATCTGCAATCGGCCATCGACGCGTCCGTGGCGCGCGCCTTCCTCTACCGCTTTCTCGCGAAGGCCTTCGAGGACCCGACCGACGAAGGTTGGTGGTGGCTGACGAATCCCGAAATCCAGCAGGCGTTCAAATCGTCGGTGGAAGCGCTGAGTGCCGCTTCCCTCTCCCCTCCGAGGGGACAGGGCCAGGGTGAGAACTCCCCCAACCGAAGGTCTGCGCATTCCCCCAATGAACCAACGTCGGCGCGCGAGCGTCTTGGAGTGCGCCAGTCCTCTGGCGCTTCGGCTGCCGACGTTGCTGACGCCAGGAGCAGGGTTTCGCCCGTCTATCTGCACGTGCCCGTTGCCAAAGCGCCAGAGGACTGGCGCACTCCAAAACCTGGCAGCCTTTCGGAGGTTCATGGGGAGGGGTCCAGTTCTGAACTTTTAGACGCTGCCAAGCTTCTCGCTGCCCAACTCCTCCGCGATTCCTTCGAGGCGTTCAAGTCCGACTACCTCGCCGCCTTCGGCCACGCCGCGCGCGGCCTGTGTCCGCTGAACGAAATCGAGTACGGCGACATCAAAGCGGACCCGCTCTTTCAGCCGCATCGCCTAGCCGACCTCGCCGCGTTTTACCGTGCGTTTGGTTTGGAGCTCGCCAGCGATGCCACCGAGCGCCACGATCACATCTGCCTCGAGTTGGAATTCATGTCGGTGCTCGCGGCCAAAGAGGCCTACGCCCTGGAACACCAACTCGACGGCGATCAACTCGCCCTCTGCCGCGACGCGCAAAAGAAATTCCTGCGGGAGCACCTCGGCCGCTGGACGCCCGCCTTCACCCGGCGATTGGCGAAGATGGTGGGCGAAGACGCGCTCGGCGCGCTGGCCAATTTCACCCGCCAGTTTGTGGCCACCGAGTGCGCCCGCTTCGGCCTGCCGCCCGGGAGCGAGGATTTGCTGCTGCGCCCCGTTGATGCCGCCGCCGAGAGCATCTGCGCCTCCTGTGGCATTACGAACTTGCCACCGGGCGCGCTGCGGACGGATGCTTAAACCCAGCTCGTCGTGGCCGTGCCCGTGAGAGCGCGGCTGCAGTTGAGCGAGATTGCCTGAAACCAAGCGGCCGCGCTCTCACGAGCGCAGTTGCGAAAACAGATTCAACCTATGCCACGCTACATCACTCTGATCCGCTTCACCGAACAAGGCGCGAAGAACATCAAGAAATCCACCACCCGTGCGCACGCCTTCGACAAGGCGGCAGCGAAAGCCGGCGCGAAGATCGAAGGCCAGTATTGGACCCTCGGCGCCTACGACGGCGTGCTGATCATCAGCGCGGACGACGAGGCCAAAGCGCTGCACCTGCTGACCGAACTCGCCTCCGGCGGCAACGTCCAGACGCAGACGATGCAGGCGTTCGTGGACACGGAGTTCGAAAAGATCGTCGGGCGCTAAAATGGATTTACGAATCGCGGCTTGTGATGGATGCCACGCCCGGCGCGTCGGACGGGCGCGTGAGTGCGACGCGCGATTCGTAAACCGTAAATCGTAAATCCTCGTGTCCCTGCACTACGACGAAGACCTGGTCGAAGCCGTCGTGTTCCTCTGCGCCAGCGGTCGGCGTCGGGGCATGCCACCGCTGCAGATCGCGCGTTTTCAGCGCGAGCGCGAGAGGCTCTACGCGATCCTCGACCCCGATGAGCGCAACGCGGCCTTCTTCAAGTTGCACCTGGGCTGGTTCCGCGAATGGGGACTGGAGCAACTGCTGACGGAACGCTTGGCGGAGTTCCCTCTGTTGGCCGAACGACTCACGCTGCTCGCCCTCCGCAAAGCGCGCAGCAAGGTCGAAGAAGGCGCGGAGCTTTACGTCAATCGAGGTCATCGGAGCGAAAACCCCGTGCCGCGCACTGAACTCGCATCTGCGGACAACGGCCGTTCTCCCGGCGATGCGACTGCGACCACCGCACGCAATGGAATCGTAGCCGTGCTTCCGGAGCGCTTTGCCAGCGACGAGGACCTTGCCCGTTTCCTGCGGCACGAGCTGACGCATTTGCAGGACATGGTCGCGCCGGCGTTCGGTTACTCGCCCGAGTTGCGCCTCGCAGGCCACACGGCGGCGCAAGAACGGCTCACGCGCGAACGCTACCGGCTGCTGTGGGACATCACGATTGACGGGCGTCTGACCCATGCCGGCCACGCAACCCAAGCCCCGCGCGAGCAGCACCAGGCAAACTTCGACCGGGCCTACGCGTTCTGGCCGGAAGCGCAGCGCCGCGAGGTGTTCGCGGAGTTATGGACCGGTCGCGAGCCGCGGCACGCGCGGTTGCTGGCGCTCGCCTCGGACCCGCGCGACTTGCAGCACGCCCATCGGCCTTTGCCGGGAGCGCCCTGTCCGTTGTGCGGGTTCCCGACGTTCGCCTGGGCTGATGTGCCCGCGGTCCGCCAGCCGATCCTCGCCGCGATCCAAACGGAGTTTCCCCACTGGACGGTTGAACAAGGGGCCTGCGCGCGCTGCGTCGAAGCTTACGAGGCGAGCCGCAAATTCGCCTTCCCGGCGACCATCTTCACTTGAACGAACGCCGGGGCGCGGCTTTACTCGGCTGAAAACGGACTGTTATGCCGGACCTGACGTTCTCCACGATTTTTCACCCGACCGATCTTACCAAAGGCGATGAAGGCGCGTTCGCCCACGCGCTGAAGCTGGCGCTGGCGGCCAAAGCTGAGTTGATTCTGCTCCACGTCGGCTCTGAAGACACCGAGACTGCTGGCGCGGACTTCCCGCGCGTGCGGCCCTTCCTCGAACGCTGGGGCGTGATCCCACCCGGCAGCCACAAGGACGACGTCAGCAAGACCGGCGTGTCCGTCAAAAAGGTCCGGAAGACGAGCGAGGAGCCAGTGCAGTCGATTTTGCGACACATTGAGCGCCACAAGCCTGATCTGATCGTCCTGGCGACGCATCAGCGGCAAGGCATGGCGCGCTGGCTGAACCAAACCGAGGCCGAGCCGATCGCTCGCCAGGCGCGCGTGATGACGCTGTTCGTCCCACGCCGCGTGCAAGGCTTCATTTCCTTCGAGACCGGCGCGGTGCAGTTGGAGAACATCCTCGTGCCGGTCGATCGCGCGCCGTACCCGCAAATCGCCGTCGATGCCGCGCTCGCGGTCGCGCGCGTGCTCGGTTGCGCGCAAGTACAGGTGGACGTTTTGCACGTCGGTCGAGAAGCTGATATGCCCGAAGTCGAACTAACGCTTCCGTCGGGCTGGACCGCCAACCGCCTCACGCGAGGCGGCGACGTCGTGGAGAGCATCTTGGCCGTGAGCGAAGAACGCGACGCGGACCTGATCGTGATGGCGACCGAAGGCCACCAGGGGTTCCTCGATGCGCTGCGCGGCAGCACGACGGAGCGCGTGTTGCGCGGCGCCAAATGCGCAATGCTCGCTGTGCCGGTGGCCTAGCCGTGATCCCTTCAGTAAGTCCCCAGCCGTGCCGGAGGACTTGTAATCGTTGAGCGTTTCGGGACGGTGTGGCGCCCTCTCCACTGCGAGCGTTGCCTTTCCCCTCGCGTCAACCCTCTCCCGCTGGGAGAGGGAGCAGCGTCACGGGCGCTGCCTGTGCTCGGACCCGTTGGATTGTCAATGAAGGCTGACTGCCGCACCTCCCTCTCCCAGCGGGAGCGAACTCCCAGAACCTGTTGCGCGCCGTGCGCCCCTGAACCGGGCCGGAGCGCCGGTCTCCGACCCGGCGCGGGCGCGATCAATGGAGCCGCGCCGAGTCGGAGACCGGCGCTCCGGTTCATGGAGAGTCTCGACCTCCGAAGTTCGGACGCGCATTGCGGCCATGAACCGTCGATTACGAATCTTTGTCCCAGGTGGGACAAAGATTTGCACGGCCTTGGAGAACGGCGGTTCATGGGT
>ORMF011312299.1_pt1 | contig 18409 bp, 14 predicted proteins | sample 1779871 | NCBI WGS metagenome assembly ORMF01 (sample SAMEA104232316, study PRJEB22302) | groundwater metagenome | biome: forest; feature: aquifer; material: groundwater | place: USA | collected 2011-08-07 | depth 5.4 m | reverse complement strand
GCGGCAACTGCGCCGATACTCTGGCCTGAGCCACTTCCGCCTTCTCCGCCTCCCGCAGCGCGCTTTGTTTTAGGTGAGTTGGATCCCGACCTGGTAACAACCCGCGTGGATGTCGACAACAGACTCAGTTGCGAATAAGCACGGCCATTAACTGCAAGGCCTTTTTGAACCTCGCCCTCCTGGCCAAACACCCCCGCACGATTCACACCCTCCGGCACTTCCACCGGTACATCGATCCGTCGCGGTTGACCGCCATCGGTCACGACCATCTCTTCGACTGCCACGAATGACGTGAACTGGGTCATCAGGCGATAGTCCAGACCAAGTTGCGTGATGGCCTGCTTTACTTCGTCCTTCATCGTGCCCTGTTGCGCGCCCTTGAAATCCTGGCTCATCAAGTCATCAATCCGCGTGCGTGCCCAGAGCGTCGCCAGCACATCGTGTTGCTGCGTATTAGAGAAGTCGACAGGGATCTCGCGCACGAAATCGCGGCCCGCCATTTTCCCTTTCAACCGAATCGTTCCGCGGCCATTGCCCGTGTAGCGTCCGGTGAGAATCACCGGCTTAGCGCTAAACAGATCGGGGACGGTCTTCGGATAGACGTCCGCAACCGGCAAGCCATTCCAGTCGATCGAAATATCTGTCAGCAACGGATTGCGCACGCGTTCGTGCATGCGCCGAGCGGCCGCCGATCCATCATCGTTGAGGCCGACGTACTCGACTTCGCCGCGACCGTATTTGGCCATGTTGTCGAGCAGGAATCGGTTCACGCTGCCGCCAATACCGAACGCGAAGACGCGCGCATTTGGGTGCTTCTGCACTTCGCCGATGATTTCCATGTCGTTGCCGACATAGCCATCAGTCATAAAGACCACGATGCGCACGTGGCCCTGCGCGTCCGACGGATCCATCGAAGCCTTGATTGCTTTCATCATTTCCGTGCCACCGCCGCCGGTGCGCGACTCGAGAAACGCCTGCGCCTTCGCCAGGTTTTCTTTCGTCGCCGGTACCGGCTCGGGAAACAGTATGTGTTCGTCGCCGGAAAACGTGATCAGATTGAAGGTGTCGTACGGGTATAGATTGTCGAGCGCCAGTTTCATCGTCTCTTTGGCTTTTTCGATCGGAAAACCGCTCATAGATCCCGAAGTATCGAGCACGAGAACCAACTCTTTGGGCGTGACGTCCTCAGCGGTGACTCGATCCGGCGGTTGCAGGATTAGGGTGAAAAAGCCGCCTTTGTCGGTTGAATGCGTTAGCAGAGCGTCTTCGATTTTCTTTCCTGCGACGTCATAGCGCAGAGCAAAATCCTTATTCGGAATCGTCGCCTGATCTTTCAAGCGCACCACAGCGCGACGGTCGTCAGGACGCTCGACAGAAACGTCGTGCGTTTTCGAGTTCAGCCCATCAATCGGCACTCCCGCGTCGAGGGAGATCTCGATTGACACATCATGTCCGGCTCGCATTCCTTCGGAGACTGGCTGGGGTGTGACGCGCGAAGCATCCGGCACTTGAGTCGTGTCCGGTGCGAAGCCGCTTCCCTGTGCGCCCGTGGGCGCGCCGGGTACATAGCGCGGGCCGACTACCATGGGGAAAACAAATTCGTACGAACCATCTTCGTACTTCAAAGTCTCGACATAACTAATCGTGATCTTAACTGTTTCGCCCGGAAGAATATTCGCAACTGACTGGGTGAAAATATTCGGCCGTTCCTGATCGAGCAGGCTGGCCGTTTGTCCGTTTGATTTCGCGGCGTCGTAAACGGCCTGGGCTTCCTCGCGCCGCAGGATCTTTCCCCGCACCGTCCGGTCACCGACAGTCATGGTCATGTCGTCGACGGCGGCGTTTTGCGGCAACGGGAACGTGTACACCGCTTCGATTTTTTCTTTGAAGGGATTCTCAAATTCCTGCGTGACGACTACGCGTGAAAGAAAACCACTGATCTGCGCTTTCACCTCGGTATGCTTGAGCGGGCACAAGGCCTTAGGCTTACCGTTTGGATCGACGACCTGCAGGGCGCCCTGAGTCACACCGGTTTGTGCCGCGACTAGTCCGCCGGAACTTCTTAGAGCGCTAACGCCAGACATCGCAGCCACTGAAGCTGCAATTAACAAGAGGGATTTGAGAAAGAAAGGTCTACGCATCGTCTCCTCCACTTAATCGGCTATATTCCAAAGCACACCTGAACACCGGGAAAGTTGCAGAAAAATTCATTGTTGCCGCTGGCTTAGAGACCTAACCTCGGCCTCTGGTTCCCGAATACTTCCGGGTGTAGAACGTCATAAGCGGGGAGACCTTGCAGGATATCAACTAACTTGATGCAGCCCGCGCCGATTGCGATGCTTGCCCTTTCTGGAGTGCGCCGGCAAAGCGAAGCGGCGACGGCGCTTTGGATTGTTTGGAGTTCCGCCTTTGGGCGGGCCTGGTCTTCTACCGATGAAGCCGCCTAAAGGCGGAACTCCGAACATTCTTCTTCAATACAGATTGAAGTTGTATTCCAACTGCATATACATCGATACGGGCTGGCCATTTTTCTTCGCCGGCACGAATTGGATTTGTCGCGCTGCGGCAATTGCTTTCTCTGTGAGACCGCCTCCCAGAGGTTGCAAGGCGCGAATGTTCGTCACCTCGCCGGCGCGCGAAAACACCACCCGCAGGATAACCGTGCCGGTAATACTGTTTCGCCGGGCCTCTTCGGTGTACTGAGGCTCAGGCTTCGAAAGCACACGCGCGCGTTCGTTTACCTCCGACGCCGGATAAACGCGATTGGGATCGGGATTTGGGTTGTTGCCGCGCGATCCTCCTTCGCCGCAACATCCGGGACTCTTATCTCCGCCTCCGATGTTGCCTTTCCTGCCAGGTCCGAATCCCGGCCCATCTCCTTCACCGATACCCGTGCCGTTATTCGTTCCGACTCCGCCACCTTCACCCGGTCCATTCGAAGCCGTCGTCGATTTGGAACGCGGATCACCGTAAGACCTAAACGAAAGATTTCTCCAGAGCGCCGCATCGATATCGATGCCGGCATCGGGCAAAGCTTGTGGCAGGCGAGCCATGGTCGTTGAAATTGGCGCGGGGATTATTGATGAAACAGGCACACGGCCCTGCGACGCCGGTGTTCGGCTGTGATCGCCGCCTCCACCGCCACCTTTCGATCGCGCGGGGGTCGGATTCGATCCTTCGCCCTTTCCAATTCCCAAACCCACGCGTCCTTTGTCGCCGGCGCCCACGCCCGGGTCATCGTTGTGCTTTGCTTCGTCTCCCAGATCAATCTCGACGGTTCGCACAAGTTCATCACCGCTCTCGATCAGCTCGACATCGCGCACTCTGCGAGCCTGTCTTTCCAGGACCAGTACGCCGAGGATAATCGCCCCCACGATAAACAGGGCTGTCATCGCTCCTGACAGCACATGAGGGCGCGAAAGATTCTGCTTGAATGAAAGCATTCCTTCGTGCGCAAGTCTGGCCGAAAAGGCGATTGGGTCTCTCTTAAAGGAGGGCCAGGCTTGTCTTACTTGATCGGCGACGAACCACACTTGATTCACCAGGCGGCGAGCCAGCGCCTCCTCACTGATCAAAGTGAGATGGAAGTCCGATGGCGCGGAGTCATGACCGCCGAGTTGGGCTGGGGTGGTACCCAGTGACCTCCCATCAACCGGACAGAAACTATACTTATCTTTAAATTCTTCACCGCACGCGCTACATCTTTTCATGGCAATCTCCTGGTTCTCTGCGAGTTGTGAACTTCGGACGGGGAGACCTTGCTTGAAAGAGTCTTGGGTCCAATCTGGATTCAACCCATGTTGAGCAGACGGTTGCCTATGGTCACCTATGATCGTTGGTTGGCCGACAGGTCAGTAAGCGTAAAGTGGCGCGAACTGGGGAGTCCTAGTGTGTATTACGGGAGACGAAAGAAAAGTTACGATGAAAAGTAAGTTCAGAGTTCAAGCTTCAGCTTGTCCATTTCAACAATACAGCAACCTAAAGGTTGAACTCTAAACTTAAATCTATTTCAACCTGAGGCTACGAGCTATCAGGTCAGTCTGGTTACGTATGCGCAAGAGTTTGTCGCGCATTCCAGTGAACCGCAGCACATAAACGTTACCGCTGTCGCCTTGCAGATAATAGCTGCGGCCAGCCATGGGCTTGCCGGCCTGGGTGAATTCATACGACATGGTCACGCCGGACAGCCGGCCGGTAAAATTTTCTTCTTTGCCGTCCACGTAACCAGGCCGGAAGCGTTCTTTCTGATCTTGATCGCGATGTGCAAAGTCTTTTACTGTGAGTCCTTCCTCGATCGCTTCTTTACGAATCCGGAGGTAGCCATCGTTGCGGTCGCCATAGACGAACTCCGCATGCTGGTGCAGGTCGTCCGGCTCGTCAACCAGACGCCAGGTGGCGGACGGAAAGTCGACAATATAGGCCACCTTCGCGCTTGAATAACTATGCTCCTGGGCGCTCGAACCCAGGTGCGACGCGGAGGGCGTGAGCGCTGCGAGAAGGAACAGTCCTAAAAATGTGATTGCTGATCGCACTGTCTAGCTCCTTGTTAAGGCCCTTGCGGGTTTCACCGTTGTCTGATGCGTGGCGCTTTGGCCCTGTTGTCTGAATGTGATATTGGCCTCAGTAGCACCGTCGCTTCAGCGCGGTGAATTTATCACCGGACACATCTGAAACCGTTTTAAACGGTTTCGATTCCGAACAGAACCACTAATCATCGAGCTAAAGCCGCGGTGCTAATGAGAAGGCGCCAGGATTTCCGAGGTACTCACAACCCACTCCAAACCTAAATTTGCGCCTGCTCGATTGCCTGTCGCTGTAGCCTGACCAGCTGTTCAATTCCCTTGCGGCCCAACTCCAGCAAGTTATCCATCTCGTCGCGCGTAAATGGAAATCCTTCGGCGGTACCCTGCACCTCAATGAAGCGTGCATCACCGGTGCAGACGATGTTCATATCGACCTGGGCCCGCGAATCCTCGTCGTATTTCAGATCAAGCAAGGGCGTTCCGTCAACGATGCCTACACTTACTGCCGCCACTTCGGCGATCACGGGCGACTTCGTAATCCTTCGTTCTTTCATCAAGCGCTTGCAGGCGATCGCGAAGGCCACATAGGCCCCGGTGATCGCAGCGGTCCGCGTGCCCCCGTCAGCTTGCAGGACATCACAGTCCAGAGTAATCGTGCGGTCGCCGAGCACCTTGCGATTTGAAATCGCGCGCAGGCTGCGGCCAATCAGACGCTGAATCTCGTGTGTGCGGCCGGAAGGTCCACCCCGCCCCGTCTCACGCGATGTGCGCGTTTCCGTAGAACGTGGCAGCATCGCATACTCGGCGGTGACCCAACCTTCGGTACGCTGGCCGCGCAGGTGCGGCGGCAATTTGTCTTCGACAGAGGCTGCACAGATCACCCGTGTGTTCCCCATCTCGATCAGAGCCGAGCCTTCAGCGTTCGGCAGAAAGCCCGGAGTGATGCGAACCGCCCGCAACTCATCTGCTGCGCGATCGTCAGTACGTGCAAAGGTCATAGATGTCTATTTTCGCTCTTCCTCTGGGAGAGGGTCAGGGGTGAAAGCGTTAGTACGAACCGCCCACCTCCTCACATTTTTGTTAGCGGCTCTGCCGCCTGATGTGCGGAGAGGCTATGCCTTTCCGGTAAGTATCAGAATGTATTCTTGAGGCTCCGCCTCATCTTCCGAGGCGCAGCCTCGGACTCATAAAGTACGTGTGACGAAAAGCCATAGGCTTTCCGCACATCAGGCGGCAGAGCCGCTGGAACTTAGTCCATTTCAAGCCCCGTCCGGGCCTCCCTCTAAAAGGAATACGAGTTAAGACTCTTCTCAGCGAAGTTCATCATGTCCCCAGACCTCAACCGCTTCCAATCGAGCGGGCTTGGTTCCCAAAAATCTCTCGGCCACTCTGGCGAAACGCTCCGCCGCGTCAGTAACATAAAAGTGGTCCAAATCATCGCACAGATGGCGCTCAAGCGCACCAGTGCCCGGCGTCAGCCTCGCCAGACCTTTCTCTTTCAATAACGCTTTCACTTCGACCGCTGTCGCTTCGCCTGAGTCGATCAGTTCAACCTGTTCGCCGACAGCGTCCTGAATCACTTCCCTCAAAATCGGATAGTGAGTACAACCCAGAACCAGCGTGTCGATGCTTGAACGGAAATCTTTGAGATAGGTTTGGGCCACCGTTCGCGCGACGTCCTGTTCGGCCCAACCTTCTTCTGCCAGTGGGACGAACAATGGACAGGCACGCTCGGTCACCGTTGCGTCGGAATCGGCTTTCTTGATGGCCGTGGTGTAAGCGCCGCTCTGCACGGTCGATTCCGTCGCGATCACGCCGATTCGTCGCTGGGAGCGCGGACGTCCCGTCTGCATGCCTGCTGCTTTAGCTTGATCATTTTGATTAGGTTGATTGGTCAACTCGGCCGCTGCCGTAGTCGAAACCGCCGCCCGCGCGCCCGGTCCGATGACTCCGGCTACATCGACACTCAACGCCCGCCGAATCGCCGGCAGTGCCAAAGCCGAAGCGGTATTACAAGCAACGACCAGCAGTTTGATTCCGCGCGCCGCGAGGAACTGAGCATTCTCGACCGCGTATCGTTCCACCGTCGCCAAAGACTTGGTTCCGTAAGGTACGCGGGCGGTGTCGCCAAGATAGACGAAGCGCTCATTAGGCAGATGTTCATGCAGCGCGCGATAGACTGTCAGTCCGCCTACGCCGCTATCAAAGATGCCGATGGGAAGATTCGGATTCAAGAGTTAGTCAGAACCGCCTGCGGTAGCGGGCGGGCAATCTTGTCAACGTGGATGCTCTCCTGTCAACATGCAGGTCACGTCGTGGCAGCCAACTGACACCCCTTAGTCAAACTCCGGTAGCTCGTCGCCCTGACCGTTGATTACGTAATCAATCGCTGTCTCAACGCTACGCTCATTCCATAGATTCCGCCTGCTGCCTTTATCAACCCAGGGACTATGACTGAACGTCCAACAGCCATCTTGTCGCATCTGACGCGTCGCGTTTGCTTTCAAAGCATTCAGAGCAAGTTGGGATTTCTTATTTCCGATTGATACTACGGTGTGCACATGATTAGTTCTTACGTTGATTGCATGCAGTGTCCATCGACGAAGAACACAGGTCTCACGGATCGCCCTTTCCACGGACGAGCGTTGTGAAGCATCCAGCATGAGTGGCTTGGTTTTCAGCACACCTTGGTTATAGCGATTGCGGTTTTCGTTTGCGGGCGCATAGGGTCCCTTATATTGGTTATGTGACCGATCCACTGACCCGCGCGCGTCGCCATGCAACCAGGTGCCGTAACATCGAAAAGTAATTAAGTGAGCTAAAGGAACGTCGGTATCGTTCCACATGGGAGACGCCTGCTCATGACAATAATGCCCGCCCGCTACCGCAGGCGGTTCTGACATGTTTTTGGTGGAGGCGCCGGGAATCGAACCCGGATCCAAAAGCCAACGCCGAAGGAATCTACATGCTTAGCCGCTTCTCTTTTCGCCCGGCTGGTGAGCCGAGCGGGTTTTGCCAAACATCGAGTAAGTGAAGCAGCAAGACCTCAATGAAGGCTAGTCCGACTTTATCTCGCCCGCGACCACGGACCGAAGCCGCGGGCCAGCTCATCTAAAGTGACATCTCCATCCGCGCGCATGAGCAACTTGCGGCGGAGACGCTCGCTAGCTGTTTAGGCCGCGAGAGCTAACTCGTTAGAGTTGGCAATTGTTTTTTCCCTACGCTTTTTAACGAGCTGCATAAGGTAGCCCGGCATGCATCGCGACGGACATTAAGGCTCCTGTCGAAGCCTGTCGCCCCCATTTGCGAGCAGGTTGAGTATAGAGGATGTGGGGCGGGATGTCAGGTTGCTCGGCTGATTAAGTCAGAGGAAGCGAAACGAGCGTTAGCCCGGCGGTGAAAGCGCGCATTGCCTTCGGATCCCTCGAAGCTATTTTGGAGAAGCTGACGGCTCGGGCTTAGCCGGTAGCCCGCCTTTGATTTTTCGCCAACCGGAAGCAGCGTTGTCACCTTCTGACGGTGTATTTTCTGGACACAAGCATTCGACTTCACCAGAAAAACGATCGATACGAACGACACCCCACTCGGGTTCGTACACCGGCGGTGAAGTCATGTACATGTAGCGAGTCGGCCACACGTAAACTGCGAAGACTTCGCGGTACGGTTCGACAGCTGGCGGGTAAGTCTCAATTAGTCTTTGCATGGTGAAAAATTATAGCACTGATCGAGGTTAAGTCCGCGCAGCGGACGATTGACAATAGCCCACCGATTCATCGGTGGGAACACGAGCGAATATGATCTGTAGTCCGTGAAGCGGACGGCTGAATCATCTGAATACATAACGTGAGTCGTATTCAACGCCATGCTTGTCGAGCAGCTCCATGAACTCTTCCTGGAACGTTCGCTTGCGATGATGCTCTTTCTGATTGTTGATGTATGCAATCGTTCTCTCTGCTTGCGACGCGCTCACACTGAACGCGCCGTAACCTTCCTGCCATTCGAACCTCTTGTATTTTTCGAACGTCTCGTGAATCCACTTTGACGAGCCACCTTTGATTAGCTGAACGGCCTTGGCAAAGCTCACTGTTGATGGAAGCGACATTAGCGCGTGCAGGTGATCGTTGGTGCCACCGATTGTGAGAGCCTTGATGCGGTTTTCTCTTGCGATGCCGCCGATGTCAGGCCAGAGCCGCGATTCCAATTCTGAATCGATGAAAGGAAGTCGCTCTTTCGTGCTGAAGGTGCAATGGATGAGGTTGTTGACGTACGAATGGGACATGGGAGACCTCTTTCATTCGTCCGCTGCGCGGACTTTACAGGTCATTTCTCGGAACGACGAGCGGAGTTCGTCGAGAGCTGATGGCCCATCGACGGCAGGTAATTCGCCTCGTTCAAATGCATCAATCCGATCCTCGGATTCGGCTGCCCATTTGGTCTCGATTTCCTGAATGAAGTCGTCGTCGAGACTGTCCCAGAGCATATCTATCAACGATGCTCTTTCAGCGGGCTTGAGTTTTTCAATCTCGTTGCGAATGCTTGCAAGGCTCATGGGCGGATCATTGTCTGAATTGGATGTGCTGTCAAGATAGTCTTGGAAATACTGCTCGATGACTCTGCATAAAAATCATGCAGCTACGAAGCTCAAGCTAGCCCGCGGCAGCGGGCGATAGCATAGAGCCTGGGGTGGAGCGTAGCGGAACCCCAGGAGCCGCAGACCGAAAGACTGCAGCCCGCGGAAGCGGGCGACAGCCGATGATCACAAACAACGCTGTCGCCCTCTCCGCGGGCTGCCATTATTTTTTTGAACTATTAACCTGGGGTTTCGCTGCGCTCCACCCCAGGCTTTATGCCGTCGCCCGCTACCGCGGGCTCAGTTGAGCTGTGAGCTCATTACTGTTGTGGCCGGGATGTCACTTGACTCTGCTGACTCAGACCGCGGTTAAGGAGCATCTTTACTTCCACACGCCGATTCTGCGCCCGCCCGGTTGGGGTGCTGTTGTCGGCGACAGCTGCCGTCTTGCCGTAACCCATCGGCGTCACGAATCGCCTCAGCGGGATCTTGTGATATACCGCCAGATACTGGACCACTGCATCGGCCCGCTCGCGGCTAAGCCGGAAATTCTTCGCTTCGCCTCCGGTAGAATCCGTGTGTCCGGCGACTTCGATCATATACGCCTTCGCACTTTCGGCTTTGGTGGCGAAGTCGTCAAGTTGTTGTTTGGCTTCAGGTGAAAGCACCGCGCTATTTACCCGGAAAGTCACGGCCACGTTCGCCTGCACGTCATAGTCATCGAGCGCAGAAACGCGTTCATTCACCGCGGTCACCTGTTGACGCGCCTCGGCAGCGATGGCGTAGAGCTCATCCATCTGGCCCGACATGGCCTTTTGGTTCTCTTCGACCGGCGTGACGCGGGTGTCAGAGGTGATTGCGGCTCGCATATCCGACTCATTGAACCGAATCTTATCGGCCACGAGTTGTCCCTGCGCATCGCCCCTGCCTTCTACTTCCACTATCAGTCCACGCAGAATATCGGTGACCGGATATTTCTTGCCACTTCGAAGGAAACCTCCATAAGTCTTAACGCTGGTGTTGTCGGTTATTAGGACTTGATAATCGGCACGACTCCGGTCGCGTATGGTAAAAGTATCCGCGTCGCGCGATATGACGACACCCTGGAATTTCATCTTCGATCCATTGGGGACAGACCGGAGAGCTAGATTCTGATTGTTCTGGCTCGGTCTGGTTGACACTTGCGCGGAGACCAATGGCGCTATCGCCGCCATTAAGGCCAGGCAGCAAAACATTGTGAACGGTCTAATTTGATTCATGGCTCTATTGCTCATACTTCTCTCCTTCAGGATTGATTTGATCGGAATGAAACAAGACATTCCTCGTTCGTCGTTTGGGTAATCTCGACGGTTTTAGCACCGAAACGGCGAACCGACCATTCTTCCCCAATATCGTTTGCGATTTGTTGCAGAAGAGCGATTGTTGCCTGTTAAATCTGCGGCACCGCCCAAGTAAGGTCAGCGGCACGTACCGAATTACGTTTGCGGCGGCCTCGGCAGTGCTCGCATAAAAGTACGTTCGTATTTAGTGAAGCACTTCGTCCGTTCATAATGGCTCGTAATGGCGAGACACTCGGGATCATTTGTGACCTCGCGGCGATAGGATTCGTACGCTGCGACGGTGGGAAAACTGAATAACGCCACCGCGACGTTGTCGGGGCCTTCCTCACCGATGCCGGGAAAACTAAATGCTGCCGCTGGCGGGCCGGCGCCGGGCACGAAATAGCCATGATGCGTCCCGCCGTATTTTTCAATCAGACGCATCCAAACGCCTGCGTAGTGTTCGAACTCCAGCAGCTTATCTGGATCGATCGTGTAGCGCAGGAAACAGGTAATCAATGGTCGCTCCCTTCGTTTGGAGGTCGGAGGTGTATTCTTCACGCGGACGAATGATAATAGCTGAGCCGATACAGAACGCCGAGCGGTATCGAGGGGATGCGAACTTCAAGTCGCGCTTACTGACCGGTCGCTACCGATCTCGGTTCTGAACTTCTGTCGCCGCTGAAGCGGGCTTGGAGTTCTTTCATCCCCGGCCTTACGCCAGAGGCCACAAATATGCCGCCGCGCCGCGGCTCGTTGACACCAATTTGCGGATCCATCTGCCAAAGCAAGACTTACTCATGGCGCTCGACTTGACGCTTTGACCCACCCGCTGACGCGGGTGGTACTGACCTCATCACGCTTGTTGACGCTTGACTTCATCTCGCCAGATCGAGGTTGGGGCTCCGCTACGCTATAATCTTTTCGTCTCAAACTGGCAAAATCGGGTGACTGTGGGAACCCACGTTGCCCGCAAGAAGGCCGCTGAGGCAACGTTATTCTGAAAAGGTTGGAATTATTATGGCTGCAAAACCTCCAGGTTCGCGTTTGAAATCATATACGCCGCAGGCAATTGTTAGCGCGCCGGCGAATGAGCGCAAGCACATTTTGCGCCGTTTTTGGTTCCCGGCAGTGATTTTGCTGGCGCTGGCCGCCGGCGGACTGACCGGCATCATCGCCGCGTACCAGCTAAATTATTCGCAGGCGGCCAGCGAAGTTGCCGCGCTGGCGACGTACCGGCCCAGCGTGGTCACGCGCATTTATGCCGACGATGGGAAGACGGTGATTGGCGAGTTCGCGCTGGAGAAACGGATTCCGCTCAAGTTCGAAGAGATTCCAGCCAACATGAAGAACGCGATCCTCGCGGTGGAGGATGCGCGCTTTTATGATCACATCGGCATCGATCCGATTCGTATCGTCGGCGCTACCTGGAAAAATCTGACCAGCGACAAGGTCGAAGGTGGCTCGACGCTCACACAGCAACTAGCCAAGAATTTATTCCTTACGCGCGAGCAAACGCTGAAGCGCAAGATGAACGAATGGCTGCTGGCGCTGCAGATCGAGCGCTATTACACCAAGAACCAGATCATGGAGCTGTACGCGAACCACATTTTTTTGGGAGCAAACGCGTACGGAGTTGAAGCCGGCGCCGAAACTTATTTTGGCAAGCAGGCGAAAGATTTGACCTTGGAAGAAGCGGCCTTGCTGGCTGGTGTTCCCAAAGCCCCCAGCGAATATTCGCCGACCGCGAATCCTGCGAAAGCCAAAGAACGCCGGGATTTGATTCTCGACCTGATGGCCAAAACCGGCTTTGCCAATCAATCAGACGTCGATGCCGCAAAAGCAAAGCCGATTCAGCTCGCGGACTCGGCTTACTATCAAGCGCCCCAGGCACTCTCTCCGGCTTTTGATTATCCGGTGGAATACATCCGTCAGGATCTGGAAGACAAGTACACGACGCGGGTGGCGCAAACCGGCCTCGCCGTCTACTCGACCATCAATGCAGCCGCGCAAAAGAAAGCCTATGAAGTTGTGCGCTCGGGCTTGCGCCGTTATGACAGAGGACACGGGGGCTGGCGCTCTTCTTATGAGGCGATTCCTGCATCCGCCAACAACGGAGTGCCGACCGCCCAGGAATTAGCCAGCTTCAAATATCCTGATTGGTACCGCAACGATTACCTTCCGGGCCGTTACCTGAGAGGCCTGGTGATGAAAGTCGATCAAGGCAGGGACGAAGCCACGGTTCGCTTTGGCAACTACACGGCGACCGTCACGGCTGCCGATACAGGCTGGGGCAAACGCGCTCCGCGAACTGAATTCAAGCCCGGCTATCTGGCTGAGTTCGAAATCAAAGAAGTCGATAAGAAAGCTCATCGTCTGAAGGTCGAGCTGGTCCAGGTTCCCGCCGTGCAGGGTGCCATGATGACCCTGAATGCAAAGACCGGCGAGATCATCACGATGATCGGCGGGTATGACTTTCTGACGAACAAATTCAACAATGCCTTCCAGGCGTATCGCCAGACGGGCTCTGCGTTCAAGCCTTTCATTTATACTGCGGCGATCGAATGGGGCATGACGCCGGACACGACCGTGAGTGGCGCACCTATCAGCATCAATGGCTGGCAGCCCCATAACTATGATGGGTCAACCAGCTCTGGCGATATGCCTCTGAAAACGGCTTTGGCGCATTCGATGAACATTCCGGCGGTACATTTACTGCAAACCGTAGGCATTCAAACCGGCGCGCAGATGGTCCGCCGCTTTGGAATCAAAGTTCCGATGGCGCCCTATCTGCCTTCAGCTCTGGGGGCCACCGAGGTGCCGCTTGATCAAATGGTCTCGGCTTATTCCGCTTTTCCGAATAAAGGCGTACGCGTCGATCCGCACATGATTCGCCGGGTGGTGGATCGCGATGGCGCGGTGATGGAAGAGTGGGAAAAGACCACCTACAAAGTTGTCAGCGAGTACGTGGCGTTGACGATGGTTTCGATGATGCGCGGTGTCGTGCAAGGCGGCACGGCGTCTTCGGCCCAAGTCTTAGGCGTGCCGCTGGCCGGCAAGACCGGCACGGTCAACGACCATACCGACGTTTGGTTTCTCGGCTACACGCCGACCTATGTGACCGGCGTCTGGATGGGCTATCCGGGCAGAAAGAAACCGCTCGGCAACGAAATGACCGGCGCGGCCGGCGCCCTACCTTACTTCATCGAGTTCATGAGGGACTTTTTGAAGGACAAGCCAAAGGAAGATTTTCAGAAGGCGCCGTCGATGCCTGAAGACATGAAGGAGATGTATAAGCAGCGCCAGCGTGAACTGCAACTCGAACGCGCGCAAATGACGGCGGATGAAGACACAACGAAGACCGATGAGAAAGATACGCCCAGTGCGATAACTCAGCCCCGGCTCGAAGATAATACCGTGCCCGCGCCCAAGAGCGACGCACCACCAGAGCCGCGCACAAACACCGAGACTCCCAAAGAAACCAAGCCTGCGGCCCCGGCTGCGACGCCGGCCCAGACTCGCCCACGCGAAGCTGAACCAGCCAAGAAGAAGGGTAAGAAGGGGGACGACGGGCCGCCTGGGTAATTGTCCGACAACCTTCAGTTTGTCGTTTGGGTACAGCAGGTCAACACATAAATGAGCACTCAAATACTCAGTCAGGCCGAAGCCATCGTCGAGATGATCGACCGTATGCCCGCTGATAGTGTGCTAATCCAGCATGGAGTTGGTTGGCAGGACTTTGAGGAATTGCTTGATGCGGTAGGGGAAGCCAGCAGTTTGCGGATTTGTTACGACGAAGGAACTCTACAAGTCATGTCACCCTCATCCAAACACGAATACGTTACAAAACTGATCGAGCGCTTGGTGGATCGAATAAGCATTCGTCAGCGTATTAAGATTCTGTTCTACGGATCGGCGACCCTCAAGAAGCAAAGCGAACAGAAAGGGGCAGAACCCGACGCATGTTTCTACGTTCAGACGGCTGACGTAGTTGGCACGAAGGAGCAAATCGACTTTAATACCGATCCGCCCCCCGACGTTGTCTTAGAGATCGACATCCATCACGAATCAATCTCGAAGTTCCCCATCTACGCGGCCTTCGGCGTTCCGGAACTCTGGCGCTACGACGGCGAATCGCTGACCATCTATCACTTGCGAGACGGGCAGTATGTGTTGGTGGACGTGAGCCAGGCCCTGCCGATACTCACCGGCGCGGTGCTCACCGAATTTCTCGCGCGCAGTCCGAAAGAAGATCAGTACGATATTGTTTTGGCTTTTGAAGAGTGGCTGACAATTCAGCAGCAGTGAGTCCGACTATTCTGATCCTAATTGCCGTCACTTTCCCACGCGAACTATTCGCGAAGATCGAACACCAGAACCGCATCTGTCTGTTGAGCCAGACGACGAAATTCTGTCTCATACGACTCGGCCATCTCACCGGCTGGAGACTCCAGCAACGAGCTAACATGGGCCGGTAATTCGGCATGCAGTCCAGTACGCTGGTTTTGGTTTACTCCTGTATCTCCCAGGGCGTCGCGGTAATATTCCTCTATGTAACGGTACAACCCCTCAACCGCGCTGGGGTGATTCAGACCCATCGGACAGCAGAACAAGCAATGCAGCGGATTACCTGTGGCGAGGACGGAATCAGCATCAACTTTCCGGCGACCTTTGTGGACGAACTTCTCAAACACCTTGCGAGCATCGGCGAGAAAGAGTCCTTCGCCAGTTGCGATACCCAAACCTCCGCCGCATTTGACCCTCGGAGTGCCTTTTGGTGCGTAATAGAGACTATAGAAGGGTAGTAGGTTTTCGGCATCTGAACTTTCCACTAGCTTTTCAATCTGGAGCCCAAAGCGATTCGCGTGCGCTATGTTTGCGTAGTTGTCCGCGTCCTTCTTTAGTTTCTTAGCTTGCACTCGCCAGCCCATGGAAACACGATTGCCTACAAACCACCAGTCCCAATCGGCTCCAGAAACTCGCGCTTCTTCGAATCGGTTGAACTTGTAATATCGAACTCGCGGTAGCCGCTCAGAGACTTCAAAAAGTAGCCAGTCAGTAATCGATTCCTCACCAACGGCTGGTTGGCGCATCATCCAGTGATGCACTTGCGCACTTAATGCCTTTATCGCGTTGCAATACTCTTCGTTTGGATCTAAGGCAGGCGGGGTCTTTTCCGGTCGCGCCTCTAGCTCTTGTTGTTCTTCTGGAGTTATCACTTTGAAATGCTTACTAAGCGTGCCCTTTGGGACAACTAAAGGAACAGCGTTATCGCCGACAATCCGAAGCCGTTTCCCAACGTGCTTGCCCTTTGTGCCTTTGCTGAAATCGTATCCTTTGCGCACGGTATTTCTCGCCATCTTGAACTACCCAACCACCTTCCCCAAAACATGCGGCAGCATCTTCCGCCACCACGGCCAGTCGTGATTCACGTCTTGACCCCACAACTCGAGCGAGTGCGGAATTCCCTTGGCGGTGAGAATGTCGGAGAGGTGCTGGCTGCGTTTGGGATCTTCATAGGAGCCCTGGCCTGACAGAATATAGATTGTGTCTGCCTGGCGGAGGATCGGCAGGTAATGATCGTCGTCCAAACCAGGAAGATAATCGACCGGGTTATTAGAGAAGACGTTGTCGTCATAAAAGCCGTTCAGGTAGGAACGTATGTCATAGCTGCCGCTCATCGCAATCACGCCGCGAAACAGATCCGGATGCTTGAAGTATTCGTTCGCCGATAGGAATGCGCCCAGGCTCGCCCCCGTGGTAATCGGCCGTGCCTCTGCACCATTCTCATTCCGAATCAACGGCAGCACCTCGTCGGTAATGTACCGATCATAACGAGTCAATAGTTCCGCTTTCAGATTGGGCGGCATCTGCTCGTTGAGCAGACTATGGCGATTGACGCTGTTGATTGAGTAAGCGCGGACGAGTCCCCGCTCGATGAACGGTTTGATGGCGTCAACCAGATAGAATCTTTCGTATTCCAGATAATCTGCCGCCGCCGTGGGCAGCATCAAAAGTGTCTGACCCGCATGGCCGTAAGCCACCAGCGGCATTTCCATCTGTAAATTGGGACTAAACCAACTTGTGGTTCGACGTTCCATTAAAACCTCACGAGTGATCTGATTTAGACTGTCAACGTGCTTAGCGGTCAGAAATATTGTCTCAGTTCCCGCTCAGGCGCAAGCCAATGCAACTGTGAAGACGCGCCACCCGACGGTTGGCGAAGTTGAGCGCCGGCAATCATGTGAATGCCTTCTCCAGCAGCAACACCTGATCCGTAAATCTGATTCTTGCCTACGGTCTGAATGAAGTCTGGGCTCCGTCTGACTTTTCGACCGGCAGTTCTGGCCGGTGACTCCAATCTTCAAACGAGCCATCGTAAAGGTGTGCTTCATAGCCGAGATATCGAGCGGCAAAATAAAGCAAGCTGGCTTGTTGTCCGATGTGACAATACGTGGCCAGCGTGTCGCCCGGCTTCACTCCCGCCGCAATAAAGAGCTCTCGCAAGGCAGCGACGCTTTTGAACTTGTTTGAATCTTCTACCAGACTGGAGAATGGAATGTTCTTCGCACCCGGGATATGACCGCCGCGTGGCATCTGTCCGGCTTCCGCGCCGGAATAAAATTTCGACGCTCGCGCATCCAGAATAATCACGCCGGGCTGGTTCAGATGGGCCTTGACCCATGCTGCGTCGACCACAAGTTTCGGGTTTGTCCGGGGAGAGAAATGTCCTGGCTTTGGTTGTCGCACCTCTGCGGTTACCTGCCTGCCCTCCTTCCGCCATGCGGGCAGGCCGCCGTCAAGAATTGAGGTGCGCTCACCAAGTCCCAGGTAGTCGAGCGTAAAAAAGACCCGCGCCGTCGGCGAGACCCAATCCTTGCCGAAGTAAACAACAATCCGCGATTTGTCAGTCACGCCCAGCTTTTCGAAAACCGCCTGAAGTTGCGCAACCGGCGGCAGCTCAAGTGCCAGGCCGCTACCGCGGGGAGTCGAAATATCTGCCAGCGTAATGAATTGACCGCCGGGAATGTGTCCGGCCAGGTACTCATCTTTGTCGCCCACCTGGAGCAGCACCAGCAAATCATCGTTGAGGTGCCTTGCCAGCCAGTCAGTTGAAACGAGAAGCGACTCTTGTACTTTGACGTCACCAGTCGCACGGACGGCCGGCACTAGCGAGATCGTGAATATCATTGCCGCTAGAGCGAAAGAGAGTCTCTTCATAATTTTCTCCGCCTATGGGATTAGGGAAAGCTACAGTACTGCGGTTTCTTCCAACAATCTACCTGCGGCAAACCGCTCGACGCTGAGGTCGCTTGCGTCGATCAGTTCTGAGGTTCCGTACAGGATCAAATCCGCCGCGATGCGCCCCGAAGCCGGCGAGTGCATTACGCCGTGACCGCTAAAGCCGTTCACAAAGTACAGGCCCTTCACATTTGGCGACGGGCCAATGATCGCATGGTGATCGGGAGTCATCTCGTAGAGTCCGGCCCAGGCACGGCGCGGGTTGACCTCGGCTTCCGCAAGAACCGGCACGCGCGAAGCTGCATGCGTCAAGATCTTTTCCACGAAAGCTGAATCAAATTCAGTCTTGAAGCCCGGCGTTTCTTCGGGATCGTTCCACGCCAGGAGAATACCCTTCCCTTCGCGGCGAAAGTGAAAGCCGGTCGACATGTCAATCACCATTGGAAAGCGCTTTGGCAACTGATCGAACGGTTCGGTGGGGACTAGCTGACGTCGCAGAGGCTCCACCGGTAAATCGGCTCCGGCCATCCTGGCAACTTCCGCGGCCCACGCACCGGCGGCGTTGACGACAACTCGCGTTGAGATGAAGCCACGCGTTGTCATTACGCCCGCGATGCGGCTATGCCGCCCCGATGTTGGGAAAGGCGACGCCTTTGCAACAAGCCCCGAATTGTTCTTCTCAGCGAGGCTCTGCCTCGCTGATGCGGACGGGACGTCCGCGCTCCCGGCATCGACTTGAATCCCGGTCACCTGCG
>ORMF010818461.1_pt1 | contig 18409 bp, 14 predicted proteins | sample 1779871 | NCBI WGS metagenome assembly ORMF01 (sample SAMEA104232316, study PRJEB22302) | groundwater metagenome | biome: forest; feature: aquifer; material: groundwater | place: USA | collected 2011-08-07 | depth 5.4 m | reverse complement strand
TGCCGTGGACATTTTTCTCCAATGGCCTGACCCAGTCCGCCAATAGCCTGGTGCTCAACCGGCATCTCATCGCCAAGATCTACTTCCCGCGCCCGCTCCTGCCGCTGTCTCGTGTCGTCGGCGCGTTGCCGGATCTCGGTCTGGCGTTCGTGGCGCTGCTCGTCGTCATGTGGTGGTACGACGCCGGTGCCGCGACCATGTCGCTTCTCTGGCTGCCCGCCTTCGTGCTCCTGGCGCTTGTGACAGCACTCGGAGTCGGGCTGTGGCTTTCCGCTTTGAATGTCAAGTACCGTGACGTCCAGCACGTGCTGCCCCTTCTCGTCCAGCTCTGGCTCTTCGCGAGCCCGCTCGCCTACCCCTCGAGCCTCCTCCGCGAGCCATGGCGCACCATCTACGGATTCAATCCGATGGTCGGGGTCGTGGATGGTTTCCGCTGGACGCTCCTCGGCGTCGGTGATCCACCCGGCTCCACCGAGGTCGCCTCGAGCCTGGCCGCGCTCGTCATCCTCGTCACCGGCGCGTTCTTCTTCCGCCGCAGCGAGCGGTACTTCGCCGACTTGGTCTGAACCCTCTCGAGAGCCATGAGCGATATCGCGATTCGCGCCCAGAACCTCGGCAAGCTCTACGATCTCCGAGCCCGGCGGCAGCCGGAGCCTATGCTTCGGGAAGTGCTGACCACCCTCGTGGTCGCTCCAGTCACCAAAGTGGCGACTATGGCTCGGCGCCTCTTTGCGCACCACGATTCCGAGGCGCACGCGGTTCCTTCTCCTACCCATTTCTGGGCCCTGCGTGGCCTCTCGTTCGAGATTGAGCCGGCGCAGATCGTGGGGATCATCGGTCCCAATGGAGCTGGCAAGAGCACGCTGCTGAAGATCCTCTCCCGCATCACCGAGCCCACCGAAGGCCGCGTGGAGATTCACGGGCGTATCGGCTCCCTTCTAGAGGTAGGCACCGGTTTCCACCCCGAGCTGACCGGGCGCGAGAACGTGTATCTGAGTGGTGCCCTGCTGGGCATGAAGTCGATCGAGATCGAACGGAAACTCGACGAGATCCTCGCGTTCTCCGAGATCGGGCGCTTCGCCGATACGCCCGTCAAGTACTACTCGACCGGCATGTACGTGCGGCTGGCCTTCTCGGTCGCGGCGCACTTCGAGCCCGAAGTCCTCCTTGTCGATGAAGTCCTGGCGGTTGGCGATGTCGCGTTCCAGCGGAAGTGTCTGGCGAAGATGGAGGAGGTCAAGGATAACGGGCGCACCATTCTTCTCGTGTCCCACAACATGGCGGCCATCACGCGGCTTTGCGAGCGGGCGATCCTTATCTCGGACGGCACCGTCCAGAAAGACGGGCCCGCCACCGAGATCGCCAGTGAATACATGCTGAGGAACCTGAAGACCACCGCCGAGCGGTCGTGGCCGGACCCAGCTACCGCCCCCGGCGATAGCGCCGTGCGGCTGCACGCGGTCCGCGTCCACAATGAGGACGGGGATACGACCGAGGCGGTGGATATCCGCCGCCCGGTCGCTCTAGAGATGATCTACGACGTGCTGGTTTCGGGCCATGTGCTCCTGCCGCGCTATGACCTGTTCAATGAGGCAGGCACGTGTCTCTTCGCCACTCAGGAACCGGACTCCGAGTGGCGACGACGCCCCCGCCCGCTCGGCCGCTTCACCAGCACCGCCTGGATACCTGGTAATCTACTTGCCGAGGGGGTCATTCTCGTTGCCGCGTCGGTCGTGTCGCCCGAGCGCCACCGGCAACACGTCCACGAGCGCGATGCCGTGGGCTTCCACGTGATCGACAACATACATACACGTTCTGGCGCGGGCACTGGCACCATTGAAGCTCCGTTGCCGGGGCTTCTGCGACCTTTGCTTCGCTGGACGACGCCCCCCCCTTCTCCGCTCACCTGAGCATGTTGTTCTGGCCTCGAAGGCATCAGCCGGAGGTGAAGACCCTGCTCTTCCTGACGGCCGGCCCGTACTTCTGGCCTCATGAGGAGATGGTCCGGAGGCGCTTCGACCTCCTCTCCCAAGCCTTCGATGGCTTCATCCTGTCCTACGTGTCGCGAAATGAGTGGTGCCGAGTCGATATCGGCAAGTTTCAGCTAAACGGATACCGAATCTCTGCACTCGCCTACCGGTTCTTCTTCACTCGTCAGCTCATCCGGACTCTGTTCGTGTTGGTACGTAGCCTGACTCTTCACTTCCGGTGCCGCCGGATCGACGCGATTATCACGTACGATCCATTCGGCACCGGCGTCCTCGGCTACATCATCAGCCGGCTCATCGGTGCGCGTCTGGTCGTCGAGGTCAATAACGACTTCGGGAACAAGGCCAACTGGAACATCGAGTCCTGGAGCGCGATCACGTATCTCAAATCCACTTGGGTCCGAATCGTGGGCCGATTCATCATGAACCACGCCGATGTTGTCCAGGCCATCTATCCCGGCCAACTCGACGGCTTCGGGCGCCTGCGGCCATCGACCCGGGTCGAGTACGTGCATCCCTGTGTTGCCACCAGTCTCTTCCGCCTCGAGCCCATCCCGACACCGACCCGCCGAATCCTCTTCATCGGCCACCCCTTTTACTTGAAGGGCGTCGACCTGCTGCTGCGCGCCTTCAATGACATTACCGCCGAGTTTCCAGATGTGGCCCTCCGCATTGTCGGTTACCTGCCCGAGAAGGACGCGTTCCGCCATCTCTTCGAGCGAAATGCGCGTATCGAGTTCGTCGGACCGGTCATGCCGGACAAGGTCATGGGTCTGCTGGCGGACTGCTATGTCCTCGTCCTTCCGTCTCGGTCGGAAGGCATGCCCCGCGTTCTCATCGAGGCGATGGCTTCCGGCCGACCTATCATTGCCTCGAATGTCGGCGGCATTCCCCACTACATCCGGCACGGGGAGACCGGGATCCTCTTCGAGCGCGAGGATGTGGAGGCGCTCAAGAAGGCGTTGCGGGACGTTTTGGGTGACGAGGACTACGCAACGCGGCTCGGGCGGAACGGCCGCCGATACGTCCTCGATGATCTCTCGGACAGCCGCCACGTGGAAGCGATGAGGCGAGTGCTAGGGAGCCTGTGAGGGTCTATCGTGATCCGCCGGTTCCCCCATTGCGATACGTGATGTAGTCGAAGCTCAGGCGATAGTTCTGCGTGAACTGCTTGCCATACGGCAAGTACGGATTCCCCTTCGCAGCACCCTCGACCCCGTGCTTGAAGATCTTGTCGCCCTTCTCGCGGTAGCCGACATCTCCTGTCTGTCGATAGAGCCACCCGTACAGGTGCGCGATCAGCATGTTGAGACCCGGATGGACCTTGGGGTTGCAATCCTGGTCTCCTGCTGCCGGGGCCTCGGTGCAGTACGGAAAACCGCCAGCAGACTCGACCCAGCCGTGCGCCCAGAGGCCATCAGCAGCCGTCTTGAGAGCAGGTAGGATCCGGGGATCCCCGCTCTTCTCGAAGTACTGGATGAGCGATTCGGCCTGCAATCCGGTCATGAAGGTCTTCACCTTGTAGTTTCGCTCGACAAAAAGCTGCTGGATGGTACTCAGCGAGTTCTCGACGGTCTGGCGGACCTTGCTTGGCCGTCCGGGCCAGCCGACGGCCTCACTGTCCAGCAGGTGCTCGAGAAGGTAAGAGTTCTCCCGTAGTCTGGCCGGCCCCTGATAGGACTGGGTATCGGCCGCGCCAACCGCGTTCTTGGCCAGGTAAAAGACGGCTTCCTTCGCGCGCAGGTCACCGGTGCGTTCGTAGTCCATCCGAAGGCCGCGTGTGAACGTGCGGTAGGCATAATCAACGCCATTGTGATCGAAGACAGATTTCTGGTACAGGTCTCCGATCTGTTTCGCACACGCATTGAATAACGAAACCCCCGTATAGTCCGCGATCCGGTAGAAGGCGCGCTGTCCATCGTAGAACCAGACACTGCCACCATCCCAGATACCTTGCTTGGCGATGAAGGCCTGCCGGCAGTGGTACTGTCCGAACTCGAGCATGTTCTGTTCCCATTGAGCGAGTCCGGGCAGCGGAGGCTGGCCGGCGGCGTGGGGAATCGGGATCGGATCTGCCTTGTCGATCAGAAGATCATCCGGAACCCATCCAGTAGGGCCGAAGGAAAAGTTCACCTGCCACCACTGGACGGCGCTATAGCGGCCCCCGCCCCTATCGGGCACGGGGCCGGCGACGACCTTCCCGCCAACGCCCTGCGGTAGTGATGCTCCTATCTTGTTGCCGTCCGTGGATGGGGTATCACGAACGTGCACCAGATATCTGGTCTTGACGCGGCTCCCCTTTGAGAAGCGTGTACTGAGGGAGACGACGGGGTCCGGCGGACGGGGAGGATAGGCCGGGGGCGCGAACGACGGCTTTGGTGAGTCGGCAAGCTGGGCCACCTCGCTATCGGTCAGGGCGCCACGGTAGATCCGGACATCGTCCATGTGCGCATCAAGGCCGAATCCGGGATAACCCAGGTTGATGTCGAGCTGCTGAGGACTGGCCGCGACGGGCAGCCCGAGTGTGACGGATTGGCGAAGCGCACCGTCAACATAGATACGTTGGGTGGAGCCGTCATAGGAATACGCCACGTGATGCCACTGGTCGTCGAAGAGATTGCCGTCCGCCGCGATGTCCTTGTTGGCGCCGTTAAAGGAGGAATACGCGCCGAACTGACCCGTCACCCGGTTTACGGTCAGGGAGTAGTTGACCGCGCCCACCGCCCAGCCGCGGCGCAGGATCGTGGCTTGGCGATATCGCGCCAGGTCCAAGCCCACGATCGCAGGCTTGTCGACCTTGAGCCACAGCCCGATTGTGAACGTCGGAAGCTGCAAAGTCGGCGAGTTGGGGACCGTGATCGTATCGGCCACACCATCAAAGTCCAGGGCCAGCCCGATGCCGCCGGCGGCCCACCGTGGCGAGCTGCTGGAGTTGGGAGTGAAGGAGCCGGTGTTCCCATTTCCGGAAGAATCCGTCACAGTCCGGCCGGAACCCTCTTCGAACTTCCAGTGCGCCATCAAGTCGGCCGCGAGCACTACACTGGGGACAAGCAGGACTGCCGATAACGCCAGGACCCTTAGTTGCCAGGGAGCAACCCTCGCCGGCCCAACCCGTAGCTTCATACCGGAGTCCTCCTGATGTCTCGGTGCACGATCCACCTGCAATGATAGACGCGCCGCCGCAACGCTACAAAGAATTGACCCAAGGAGGTTACCAGTGCTCATGCCCATGGTCTGCGCCCTGGTTGAACTAGACAGAGATGCCTACTACTCTGGAGCCCGAGCGTGTCGTACCAGTATCGAGAACCAATCTAGCTATGAGAGGTGCGATCGTTGGAGCCCGAACAGCGTCACCTACAGTACCGCTGGCAAGACATCTCCTCGGATCCTAACAGTCGCGCCGTCATGGAGTGGCGGAGGCAGGCTCTTGCGCACACGCGCGCGCGCACCCTCATACCGGATCGGGTCGAGTACCTCTGCCAATTGGCCGCTGGAAAGCGGGTCCTCGACATAGGAGTAGTTGAACACACGGTTGCTGCCACACGAGAACCCAGCTGGCTCCATGAGCGCCTATGCCGAGCGTCCAGGGCTTGCCTGGGGGTCGACATTCTCTCGGCCGAATGTGATCACCTCCGGGAGCGGGGCTACAACGTCCTGTGTGCAGACATCACGCGGGAAGCGTTGCCCGAAACGTTTGACCTTATCGTTTGCGGTGAGACACTAGAGCACGTAGATCAACCGGGACGACTCTTTGATAACATTTCCAGGATGCTCGACGAGCACGGAAAACTTGCCCTAACGACACCCAACCCATGGTACCTCAACGTCGTTCTACGAAACGCGCTGGACGGAGTCCCATTTAGCGACAGCGCTGACCATGTAGCTTGGTATGACCCCGGGACCCTATGTGAACTTGCGGGTCGGCACAACCTTCAGCTGACGCGGTTCTCAGGAGTAGCGGTCGACTTTGCGAGGACTTCACTCGGGAAATTGGTCTTTCGTTGCCATCCTATGTGGGTGCGCTTGGGCTTCAGAAGAGAACTATTTGCCAAAACTCTCATATACGAATTTGAACGAGCGCCAGACAAGGAGAGCGTTTGAGTGCACATCGGACTTTCTCTTTGCCCCTACGCAGAGTAGACGTGAAACAGTTGTGCCCAGCTCGCCGCTACTGAAAACCCGCTATCTTCTAGGCGCTCGACCGCCAGCGATACCGGGAGTCTCCGCCCGCGCGCTGCGAGGGTAGCTTCGGCCCACCGTGCAACGGGTTGAGCCAGACTTAGGCGATCAACCAGTTCCGGGATCACATCTGCCTCGTCGGACACCGTATCTGCCACGATACATGGTAGACCTGCGGCTTGGGCCTCGAGCAACACAAGAGGAAGCCCCTCATACAGCGAGGGCAGGACGAAACAGTCCATGGCGCCAGCCATGAGCCTCGCTACATCCGGGCGCACACCGGTCATCACGATCTTGCTGGCGACTCCGAGAGTGCGTGCCCTACGCTCGACATCAGACCTGAGTCCACCTTCGCCGATTAGAAGCAGGCGAGTCCCGGGGGCGGCGGCCATCACCGCAGCTGCAATATCCACAAGGAAGGCATGGTTCTTTTGGGTATCAAATCGTCCCACATGGCCAATAACGAACGTGTCGGCGTCCCAGCCGAACTCAGCACGAACCTCTGCCGGGCCGTTGGTCACCTCCGAAAAGGCCGCTAAATCGATCCCATAGTGTAAGACACGCCATCGGGGGTCTTGACGCCAACTGATGCCGTACATGGCCTCCGCCGCCAGAGCGCTTGCCGCTAGCCCCGCCGTCGCGTACAGGCGAATCCAGTGATGCATGAGCATCAGATAGAGTCGACGGAGGGCACCTGTAGCGCGATCCACCATGCGCGAGTCGAGATGGCTGTGCGCTATTCGTATGGGCACCCCAACACGGTGCGCTTCTCGTAGAATCAAGCCACTGAAATGGTGAACATGGCTATGGACTGCGGTATACGGGCCATAGTTCCGCATTATGCGCCTCAGCGCTCGCGCATAGCGCCACGGCTTTCGGGGCGACTCCGGGGATCGGATGACGCGGGAACCGAACGCTTCAACCTCACCGTCATAGGAGGCGGGCAGATTCGAATGGACCAAGAAGTCCATCGCCACGTGCTGGCGGGCACCGTGGCGAAGCACGTGCATGAGCCACGTCTCTACGCCGCCCCGGTCGAGGCGGCCGACTACTTGGAGGACACGCCGCTGGGACATCGCCGTCTCATTCTAGCGTAGACGATGCTTGCTGTGGGCCCGGGCAGTCGGATTGCCTGCGGTCTAGGCGTCCGGGACGAATGCAGAGCGATCTGGCTCGATCCCGCGGACCGTGACGCCATCTTGTCGCGGGAGCAAGGAGCGCCGGGTAAATTGAATTTAAATCGACGCTGCGCGGCGAGCCGTTGCCGGGACCATGGAGTTTGCAGTACGCCTTCCAGTCCACCTGTGCGGGTCGCGTGGCATTGAATAGCGTTAATGTGTACGGTGCGCCGGAGCAGATGTCTTCCGGGAACGTACGTGGTAAGACCGATCCAACGTTTTCTGGCTCCCCCTCCAGATGTCGACGCCAGACCTCTTACTCCGGCCGGACGAGATGCCCCTTGGAGAGGCGACGTTCGCGTCTTCTACACTCGTTCTTCGTGCGGTCGGCTCTTTCCCTCCACACCTCAGCCACTACGAGGCCTGCAGGAAGCATCAGCATGTACTCGTGGGCCGCGCGAAATCTGGCGTCCCCGAAGGTGGTCGCGTGGACGACCGTGGCGGTGAAGCACGAACCGACTACGAACCAGGCGAGCGGTTCACGGCGCATCCGCCAGAGGCCGAACATGCCGAGCCCTAGGCACGTGAACCATACTGCAGCAGCGCCGGACCGCGCCAACGCGCCGACGTCGAGTCCAGCGTATAGCGTCACGGGTGGGCCCCATAGCGCCCACACCCTACGGGGCACAAGCGACACAGCGCGCCAAGGGTTGACACGAATGTACGAGATGGCCTCCCGACCCGCTAGCCGACTTGTGAACAGCTCGTTCGACCGTACCTCGTCCCGTCGGTTCCATACTGCCTGTGCAGGTGGCGGAAGGCGCCAATGGTACACGCCCGTCGCCTCCGGGTTGTTCCCGATGTAGAGGTTGATCGGGCCATTGGTGGAGATCGGGACCACGTGGCCAAACACGCTGTAGTTGCGAATGGTCCAAGGGAGGATAGCGAGAACGGTGCCGAGTAACACTGTCGTCCCGAGCGCCACCCCACGAGCTCGCATGCCGACCCGCCACGCCCAGCCCCCTACGACAGCCCCCAACACGCCACCGAGCAGGAGGCCCATCTCGCGCACCAGCGCCGCAACGCCGAACACCATCCCGGCGACAAGGGCGAGCCCGAACGCCGGAGGAGCCGTCCCCGTCAGGGCGATCGAGATGCCTATCGCCACGAGGATAACGAAGAGCGTCTCCGAGAGCGCTGTCTGAGGGAGTAGCAACCAGATCGGGCTTGCCAGCGCGAGCCCGGCCGCGAGTGTGCCGACGAGCCATCCCCATCTCCGAGAGGCCAGTGTGCTGAGCATGAGCACGGCAAGCACGTACAGCAGGTTCTGAACGACCTGGATCGTGCGCGAACCAGCGCCCAGCCTCAGAAGACCGCTCAAGAAGACGGGGTAACCCGGCGGCCTATACGCGCGGAGGTGTCCCTCCGCATACTCCCCGCTGCTCGCGAGATGCTGGGCCAGACGCACGTAATACCGTGTATCGCCGTCGCCGCTCATCGCGATCTCGGCGAGGGGCTCCATCGGCAGCCACAGGACAAGGGCGAGACGACTCGCGATGGCGAGGCCGGCGACAAGCAGCACAACCCGGAGACCGGTTCGGCTCATGCAGAGAACTCACCCGCCGGCCTGTTCGGACCTCGTACCATCGCGCTGACCAGATCCTGGACCTGGGTGGCAGCGGCGACCCACGAAAACTGCGCCTGTACCCTGATCCGCCCTTGCCGCCCCATCTCCGCGGCCCGCTCGCGATCGGTCAGGACCGTTTCCAGACGTTCGGCGATATCGGCGACGTTCTCCGGCTCTACCAGGAAACCGGTCCTTCCGTCCACGATCGCGTCGGGAATGCCACCGGTGCGCCCGCCGATGACGGGCTTGCCGCAGGCGTTCGCCTCCAGGAAGACCAGGCCGAAGCCTTCGACGTCGGAGTCGGCCAGCCGGACCCGGCTAGGCATCACGAACACGTCACTCAGGGCGTAGACGCCCGGCAGATCAGCGGCCTCGACCCGCCCCGCGAACACGACGCGGTCGCGGACGCCCGCCGCCCGCGCGAGACGATCGAGGTCGCCCCGGTGCGGGCCATCTCCGACGACGAGGTATGTCACGTCTGGTATCCGCCGGATGAGCCGGGCCAGGGCCTGGATCACCACGTCGTGGCCCTTGCGCTCGACCAGATTGCCGACAGTGAGGACCACTCGGCCCCCTGCCCGCGGCCCCAGCAGCCGCTCGCGGAGCACCCGGTCGAAGGGGCGCGGCCGGAAGCGCTCGGCATCACAGCCCGGATGGATCACGTGGATTCGTCCAGGATCCACCCCGGCCTGCTCCACCAGGCCCGCCGTGAAGCGGCTGACCGCCACGATCCGGTCGGCCGCTTGGAACTGCATCCGCTGGCGTGGCCACGTTCCCTGCAGGACGCCCAGGATATCGTTCCCATGCGCGTAGACCAGAAAGGGAAGATGCAGCCACCGCCGCAGCCACATCCCGAGGTGTCCGTCGTCGATGGTCGCGATCTGCGTGGCCCGGGGCCGATCACGCGCCATGATCTCCGCCAGCGCCAGGCCCCAGGCGATGGCCTTGCGTGAGCGCGGCGGACGGAACGCCGCCGGCCGACGATAGACCCGTCCGCCGTGCCCGTCTGCCACCCTCGACGGGGCGGGCGCGCCGGTCAGGCAGCACGCTCGGTCTGGCCCGAGCTGCTCGAAGAGGGCCGCCATCATGGCGGAGATGCCGCCGACCTGGGGGGGGAAGTAGACGCTGCTGACGAGCAGCGATTTTGTCACGCCGCCTTCCCCACCTTCTCCACGATACGGTGGAGTGCCGAGATCCATCGCTCCAGCATCCTATCGAGTGTGAACTCCTTCATGGCCACCTGCTGCCCGCGGGCGGCGACCTGGTGCACCTCAGCGCGGTCCTGGATCAAGCGCGCCAGGAGCCGGCTGAGCGCCGGATGATCCTCGGCTGGAAACATTGGCTGACCGCTCAGCGTCGCGACCTCACCGGCACCCCCGCTTCCGGTGCTCACCACCGCGCAGCCGCTGAGCATCGCCTCGACCATCGTGAGAGGCAACCCCTCGGGACGGGTGCTCGGGAACACCAGGAGATCGGCGCCACCGTACACCTTCCGCATCTCCGCGTGCGGCACCTTGCCCAGGAAGTTCACCTGCGCGCTCAGGTTGAGCTCGTCCACACGTTTCCGGATACCGTCGAGGTAGGCGGTGGGGTTGTCGCCCGCTACGTGGAGGCTCACTCGCGAACGATGCTGAGGTCCCAGCGCCCCCAGTGCCTCGACCACGCAGTGCAGCCCACGGTCGGGTGAGATCTGCCCCGCGTAGAGCAGCCGCAGGGGTTGCTCCGGCCTCGGTGCTCGAAGAGGCTGGAGGAACTCCTCCACCGGTACACCGCCATGGATCACCTCTGAAGAGGGGAACGCCAGCCCGTGATCCGAGTAATACGAGCGGAGGTAGTCGCTGACGAAGCAGACGTGGCGAGGACGGTTCGGAAACTGTCGCGTGGGGAGACCTGCACGAGCGGCCCGGCTCTCCGCCCACCGTCCCGCCAGTCGCAGGAGCGGCCGCAATGGAGGTGGGCCCCACGCTCCTTCCCAGATCATTCGCCAGAAAGCAGCCGCCTTCTCGCCGTCAGCGCCGTAGTTTCGGATCATCCAGGGATCCTCGATCCAGTGGACGTCGGGCACACCCAGGCGCGCAGCGAGGGGCAGAAGCGTCTGGGTGATGCCGTCGAGGCTCCACCAGTTGATCACGTCCGGCTGGAACTCGCGGACGATGCGCATGAATGCGCGGGCATCGGCAAGCTCGTCACGGGCCTGATAGTAGGTCCAGGGCCGACGGATGATCCGGCCCGGGTACGCGTATTGCTGCAAGACCCGGCGGACACGGACCCCGGCCCCGTCCTCCGGATCACCGCGAAGGCCGTCTCGGTTGACCCCGTAGACACTGGTCACGACCTGGAGCGTGTATCCCCGCCGGACAAGGGCCTGGGCCACCTGCCCGCAACGGAGCTCGTAGCCGCCGCGATAGTACGGAGGGAACAGGTTCGAGACGACCAGGATCCTCACCGCAGCCGGCCCGGGCTGACCTGGGTTCCCTTCCCCGCCAGTAGCGTCGCCAGTCGGCGTTCGAAGACGTCCGGGCCGAAGCTGTTGCCCTGCTTCATTGCGGCCTGGCTCATGACCCTCCAGCGAGCACCATCAGCCGCCAGCTCCACAGTATGTCGTTCGAGGGCCTCGAAACCCTCGCACACAAACCCACTGATTCCATGCTCCACGATCTCGGGCTGGCCACCGCCGGCGGGGACGATGGGAACACATCCGAGCTGCATCGCCTCCACCGTCGCGATCCCGAAATGTTCACGGTAGCGCGGCTCGGTCGAGCCCAGGTCCCCGAGCCCGGCCGTGTGCCAGAAGACCTTGGCCGTGGCCAGGCGTGCCAAAATCTCCTGACGCGGCGCGTTCACTACGAAGACAACCGGGAGTCCACTCGCCAGGCTGTGGAGTCGCTCAAGCGATTCCCGGTCCTCGGCAAGATCGGCGCAGAACCCCATCATGACCAACCGCCAGTCTCCCTCCAGGCAGCGACGTACACGCGCGAACGCCTCGATCTGAGCCGCGGCACTCTTGCGGTCGCTTCGCACGAACCGCCCCAGTGAGACGATTGCCTTTTCGCGCTGACCAGAAGGCGCCACCGCCGTGACGGGCGGATAGACGACCTGCGCACGGACGCCCCAGAGCCTCTCGATCCAGCCCGCCGTGAACCGTGAGTTGCCGATCACGTCGCTGTAGCCGCCCAGACGCCGCCGCCACCGATGTCGGTAGAGCTGGACCCTCATCCATCGGTCCAGGGGAATGCGATGCGACCACCGCGGGTCGCTCTGAGCGCTCAGCGCAGGGCTCGCTTCGAACGGAAAGTGGCAGTATGCCATCGCCCGGGCGGCCCACGAGTACGGCGGGACGCCGTGTCCGGAGTAGATGAACAGATCATAGCCCTCGGTCAGAGTCCGGTCGAATCGCCGTTCCTCGAGCACGTCCGCGCGAAGGGATCGGGCGAAGGTCTGCGGCACGCCGTCGAGCACCCGCTCTCGCACCCGATCGAGCTCCACCCCGAAAGCATTCGCGAGTGTCGCGACCCGGTACGCGCGGCCACAGTGGATAAGCTCAACCTGCGCCTGACGTGACAGTATCGAGGCGATCCAGGCGACCACCAGCTGGCTCCCACCCAGGCGCCGCGACAGGTGATCGAAGATGCCGATTCTCACGTCTCTTCGTGCCACCGCGAAGTCGGGCAGTAGTGCCCGCCAACAGACTCGTAGACATCGGCGATCTCCCTGATCACCCGGTTCCACCCGTATTTCGCCGCCGTTTTCAACCCCCCGGACCGCAGGCGTTCCCGAAGGGTCTCGTCCGAGAGGAGCCGCCGAATGGCCCCGGCCACACTTGCAGCATTAGCCTTCACCACCAGGCAATTCTCCTCAGTGACGCACCAATCGATGCTTCCGGCCGCTGTACAGATGACGGGAGCCCCAGCCGCCATCGCCTGCAAGATACTCGGCCCGGCTGCGTCGTCCGTCGCCGTCGTGATGAACGCGGCTGCCCGATTCAGAAGCTCGTTAATCTCGGCCTCGGAAGCGCCGGCGAAATAGCGGGTGCGCTCAGTCCCGGCCAGCAGTTCCGGCTCGGCTCCGAAGGCCCAGAGACGAGGTCGCGGCTCCGCAAGCACACGCCACCCATCCAGCGTAAGCGCAAAGTGCGCACTGCGATCGCTGCGGCCGTCGCTCAGCAAGACGTCGGCTTCCCTCCCAACTCCGCACAGCACGCGGAACATAGCCAGGTCGACGCCACAGCCGACGTGCCGCGCCGCGCAACCCATTGCGCGGAGACGCTCGCGCTGCCGCGACGACGCAGTCAGGTAGTGGAACTCCCGCCGGCACCTGGAGAGTGCTACGTCGTGCGCCAGGCCGTCACCGGCACAGTCCGAGAGGGCGCTGTCGTGAACGTAGTAGGCGGGAATCCCGCGTTGGAGCGATGCCAGCCACACCGGTTCCGCAGTCCTCGAACAGGTCGCGACCTTGATGGCGTCGTGTTTGGACAGCTCCTCCAGCAGGCAGGCACCATCAGGAAATGTGTGGAGGGGCACTCGAAGCTGGGACCAGTCCGATACGCCTTGCAAGACGTAGAGCTGAGCGTCGTATCCGAGGTCCGCGAGTCGGTTCAAGTGCTGCGCCAGTATCCTATCGCCGCCCGCGTTCGCCGATGCATGAACCACGTAGATGATCCGCATCTGTCCAGAGTCGTTCCGCACGGTTCTGCTCTCGAACCATTCGCGCCATTGCTGCCAGAACAATTGCTTCGCCGCGAGCTCGCGCGGGCCGACTGTCCGTCCTCGCGTCAGCGACTCATGGTGCATCAGAACCGCATGAGGGTAATACAGCACGCGAAACCCTCTCTGAACGGCTCGCAGGCAGAAATCAACATCCTCGAAGGCCATCGAGTAGCGTTCATCCAGGAGGCCGACCGACTCGAGGACCTGGCGTCGAATCAGCATACAGGCACCCGTGGTCGCAAACACGTAGCTGGGCACGTTGGACGGGCCGAAGAGAGCTGGCTGAAAACGATAGTAGTGGTCGAACCAGTCCGGCTCAATGGGATTACGAAAGGTGCCAGCCGACTGAATTGTCTGGTCCGGATACAGAAGCTTGCCGCCAACAATGCCGACCTGCCCGTCCTGTGAGGTAGCGTACAGGAGCGCTTCGAGCCAGCCGCCGTGCGCCTCAGTATCGCTATTGAGCAGGATCACATCGGTATCCGGTGCCGTGGCCTGAATACCCGTATTCACCGCTTTCGCGAATCCGCCGTTCTCCATCCTCCGAACCACTCGGACGTGACGGTACCGGAGGGTGTCCAGGAACGCTTGATGCTCCTCGGAGGGACTTGCGTCGTCGGAGATCACGATGTCCGTACGCAGCGGATCCGTCGTCCGCAGGAGGCTGCGCAGACATTGACCCAGGACCCGGTAATCATTGTAGCTCGGAATGACGATTGAGATCCGGCGGCGGGTCTCCTTCGCGTACCATCTCTTGTGTAGGCGTCGGTGGTTCCTGAAATAATGATACAAGAGGTAGTGCCGGGTGGCCCGGCGCCTGACCCTGGACCACCAGCCGCCGATTCCGTCGTGGCGAAGGACATCCAAGGAGCGCTTGAAAAGGACCTGAGCGGAACGGTACGGAGGCAGGAGCATGGGCGCTTCTTATGTCCCGGTCCCGTCACCCATCACATCTAGCGGCCGGCGCGGTCAGTCCCTCATAGAGATCCTCGTGGCGGCGCACCATCGTTTCGAGCCGCGCGTGGGTGTTGACGTGACGCCAGCCCGCCTCCACCATGCGCGCACCCAGCGTGCGATCCCGGTGAATCCGGAGCAGGGCCCGGCTGAGTGCCTCTGCATCGTTCGCGGCGGTCAGGAGCCCGGTTACGCCGTCCACGAGCAGGTCCTTGATTCCCACGACGCTCGTGCCCACGATCGGTTTCCGCGCGGCCATGGCCTCCAACAACGAAAGCGGCATCCCCTCGAAATGCGACGGAAGGCAGTAGACATCGAATACCCCAAAGAGCGCTGGCACGTCCGTCCGCGCGCCAAGGAACAACACGCGCTCCTTGACGCCAAGCTCGCGCGCCAGCGCCTCGAGGGCCTCGCGCCGCTCACCGTCCCCAGCCACCACCAGCCACGCATCCGATGCCTGGCGCAGAAGTGCCGGAAGGGCGCGCAGCAGGAGCGCATGATTCTTTTCGGGGCGCAGGTTGCCGACCGTCCCGATCACCCACGCATCCGGCGGAAGGCCGATCTCGCGCCGCTTCGCACCTGGATTCGACGGTGACGCAAACAGGTCCACGTCCACGCCATTGTAAATGACGCGTACGCGTGACGCCGGCGCCCATGCTCGGCCTCGAAGGTAGTCGGCAATACCGTCAGACACGCCGGTCACAAGATCAGCGGACGGCACGATCCACCGGGCCGCACGCACAAGCCACCGAGGATAGCCGGCGATGATGTCTGGTCTCGCGTGCTCCGTGTGAACCCACCTCCATCGCCGCGAAGGGAGACTCGCCAGATACGCATGCAGGCACGGGCCGAGGAAGTGCGTGTGGACGACGTCGATCCTCCCCGTCGCAATCATGTGCCGCAAAGCCCGGACGCGTCGAATGAGGGCTCCAATCCGGCCCAGGCCTCGGTGCCTGGTCTCGGCTTCCTCGACCAGGCACCGAACGGCGTACCCGCGTCCCGCCAGTTCCTGTCCGAGCAGGCCGTTCTCGAAGACGCAGACTGTAGCGCGAAACCGGTCCCGGTCGAGACGCTGGACCAGGTCGGACACAAGCCGCTCAGTCCCGCCCGTCAAGAATGTCGGCATCACGTAGAGCACGCGGATAGGGCCGGCTGCCAGCGATTCTACTAGGCTCATGTCGTCATCACTCGCTAGCTTAACCGCGTTGCCGTGTCCTATCCGTCCTGTTTTGATAGGCGGCGGTCCAAGGGGCCATGCTGCATCTGGCTCCACAACGCCCGCCCCGAGGAGAAGCAAGAAGGGCCGGGGGTGGTCACCCTCCGGCCCTGTGAGAACTGCAAGCTCTTCGAGCGCTACGTCTGGTTGCCGGTTCCTGCCCGCCGCAGCCGGCGGCGCACGACCAGGCCGAGTCCCGCCAGCCCCGTGCCGAAGAGAAGGAGCGAAGTCGGTTCCGGACTCGCGCTGAGAGCGGGCGCTCCGACGGGCCGATTCGTCGCCTGCCCGCCGAGGGTGAGTACCCTGCTCCCATCGCCCTTCAGGCCTCGCGTACCGTCGAGGTAGATAACACTGTGGCGCTCATCCAGGGGCAGGGCGGAACTGTCAAGAGGCGCTGCCACCGATAGCCCGATGAAGCACGCAGCGAGCAGCCAAACGAGGCGCATAGTCGTCGGATCCAGCAGGATCCATACCACTCGTAGACTCGAAATACTGTTCGCCTTATCAGCTAGTTAGCTATTCAGAATACGTCGAGGTCTGCACGACCGTGCATATACGCTCCAATACTTTTCAGAGTCGTGGCCACAGCCAATCACACTTGCCTCGCGAATCAGCGGAGATTTACGCTGGCCTGGGCAGGTAGAACGAATCGAATGGAGACCCATCTGGACTCAGAAGTCGCACCCGCTCCCGATCCCGGTCCTGCATGGCAACTGGCGGCGCTCGGCCTCGGGCTCGTGGCTCTCCTCACGGCGCTCTACTGGACCATCCTGCGGGACCTCGCGCGCCAGTGGTTGAGCGACGCCAACTACGGCCATGGCTTCCTCGTCCCGCCATTCAGTGCCTTCCTGCTCTGGAGACAGCGCGATCGCCTCAGAGCGCTCACGCCGGGCGGCTCTCTTGCCGGAATGGTCGTGGTCTTGGTGGGCGTTGGGGCCTTGCTTGTCGGCGATCTCGCCGCGGAGAACTTCCTGATGCGCTCCTCGCTGATCGTGATCCTGGCGGGCCTGGTGCTGTTTCACCTGGGTCCCGAGGTGCTCAAAGTGGTTGCTTTCCCCCTCGGCTTTCTCATCTTCATGGTGCCCCTGCCGGCGACACTGCTCTACGCGATCACCTTTCCGCTCCAGAATCTGGCCGCCACCCAGGCTGCGTGGCTTCTGGATCTGCTCGGGATTCCGGTCCTGCTGGATGGCAACGTCATCCACTTGAGCCAGATCAGCCTCGGCGTGACCGAGGCGTGCAGTGGCATCCGCTCGCTGATCTCGCTGGTGGCGGGCGCGGCCGGGTGGGCCTACCTCATGCTCCCGGGCCGCTGGATCTCGGTGGTGTTCGTGGCCTCGGCCGTGCCGATCACCATCCTGGCCAATGCCGGGCGGGTCGTCGCGACCGGTCTCATCGGCCAGTGGCTGGGGGTCGAGTACGCCGCGGGCTTCTTCCATGACCTGGCGGGATGGGTGGTCTATCTCTTCGCCCTTGCCTGTCTGGCCGGCGCCTACACGCTCCTGCGGCTCTTCAGCCCGAGGCCAGGAACGAGGACCGCATGAGGCAATCCGTCCGGCTGCTCCTGTCGAGCGCCGTCCTCCTCGCGGCGCTGCTGGCCCTCCAGTTGCGCTCCCCGGGTGAAGCGGTGCCCATGCGCCGAGCCCTGGATGTCTTTCCGGACTCGATCGCCGGCTGGCACACCCGTCAGGACAGCCCGCTGCAGAGCGACATCCTGAGTCTTCTGACGATCGATGACTACCTCATGCGGCGTTACGTGGACCAGGCCGGTCGCAGCCTCTGGCTCTATGTCGGCTACTGGGCCAGCCAAAGGAGGGGGGCTGCTCAGGTCCACTCGCCGCGGAACTGCCTGCCCGCCAGCGGGTGGGAGCCGATCGAGGCCTCCCGCGTGACGATCGACGTGGCGGGCCGACAGGGGTCGCTCACCGTGAATCGCTACCTGATCCAGAAGGACCGCGAATTGCAAGTCGTGATGTACTGGTACCATGCGCAGGGAAGCCCGATCGCTGGCGAGATCCCGGCCAAGATTCAGATGATGCGCAGTGCCATCTTTCGCAATCGCACGGACGGGGCGCTCGTCAGGGTCTCGAGTTCCGTGTCGGGTGGCGTCGCCGACACCACCGAGCGGCTCGTCCGGTACGTTCAAGCGCTCTACCCGATCCTCGGCGACTACCTGCCCGACTAGCATGGCCCGGATTCTTCGCTTCATTCCGCCCATCCTCATCCTGCTCGTGCTGTTCACCGGCTGCGGCCGGTCTCCGGAGGCCCGCAAGGCGCGACATCTCGAGCGGGGAGACCGATACTTCAAGCAAGAACAGTATCGAGAAGCGATCATCGAGTACCGGAATGCGCTGCGCATCGACGCAACCAACGCCGAAGCAACGCGCCGGCTGGGCCTGGCCCACTACGAGCTCGGGGATCTGGGGCAGGCGTTTCACCATCTCGTCAAGGCGCAGGAGCTGGAGCCTGGCAACCTGGACGTCCGCCTGAAGCTCGCATATGTCTACCTCGCGGGCGGCCGCCTGCAGGACGTCGTCACGCACGCGGAGCTCGTGCTTCGTGACCAGCCCGGGAATCTCGACGCGCTCGTGCTGCTCGCAGCCGCGGCCAGGACATCGGAC
>ORMF010302528.1_pt1 | contig 18409 bp, 15 predicted proteins | sample 1779871 | NCBI WGS metagenome assembly ORMF01 (sample SAMEA104232316, study PRJEB22302) | groundwater metagenome | biome: forest; feature: aquifer; material: groundwater | place: USA | collected 2011-08-07 | depth 5.4 m | reverse complement strand
TCAAATTCATCCTCGATCCATGCAACACCTTCTGGTGAATCATCCTCCCAAAGGATCTCGTAGTGTTCTTGCCAACCGTGCCTAGTCTCATTCATTGAGCCGATAAATCCAATTTTTTTACCATCGGCTAAATCTATGATTCCTGCTTTACCGTGCACAAATCCACATACTTGATCAGGAGCAACTCGAATCACTTGGCCACGCTTCGTAAGGAACTCATCTAGTCGTCGGTAACGGTCACGATTACGCAGTGCGTCTACCTCTATCGCATTCTCATGTAAACGGCCAAGCATTTTTGCTTCGCATACCTGAGCCACTTTTAAATCATTAGGATGAATATCCACATTACAAACAATTTGAACATCAGGAATTTGATCAATCCATTCGTGAGCAACTTCAAATAATGAGCTAGTAAAATAGCCTGCAATGCGTCTATATCGCTTGGCACTTTTGAGATATTCTATTAAGAAACTTTCGTCAATTCGATGCGTGCGAGATGAGAAACGTTTAATAGTCATAAACTATCCTCAATCTTGACCCAAAACGCGCTGATTACGTAGGCGACCCGCTAATACTTCTGCAGCTTCACGAACTGAAATTTGATTAGATTTCTTGCCTAGAAATTCAACCATATCAATCAGCATCGGACGCAACTCCATAAAGTCCGCCAAATCTTCTTGCAATTGTCGAATTACAGCTTGTGGTTCTATTTCTGCAATCAATTGTTGGAGCGCTATGATCAAACGACCCAGGGGCGTTGGACCAAGCTCTGTGCTATCTGTTAGATCACGCGAGATAAAATCTATTACACTTTTCAAGCGAGCAGCATTAGCAGTAATATTTGCCATCACTTTCGTATAATCAACAACGCGGAATGCTTTAGCAAAATTCTGATAGTTATCCAATTTTGAAGCCCCAGCAATCTCCATATCTATCATGCGAAAGTAAAAACGCTGAATGCCATCAATTGCTAACCAAGTATCCGAACTCAACCCTTCTGGAACCAATATACTATTTGCAACTTCTGATGCTTGCTGAACAATTTCATCAACAACGGTTGTCTCACCAACACGGCGAGGTCGCAATGCAAATGTAGTCACATCCTCACCGCCAATTGAAGTATAACTAGTAAGAACTTTGAGTGCGGCAGCGTAACCCGCCATCTGTAAATCAGAATCGTTAAAGACAGGTTCACCCATCCTGTCTTTCACCTCTTTATTTAGATTCATCATTTGTTCAATTTGCAATTGAACCTCTTGCCGTACAGCTGGCAATATTCGTTGTTTAAAACCAACCTTTTCACCGGCTAGCCGCTTGCGTAGCATCAACGTTACAGTACCTTGTACATACCCACCTTTTTTTAATTCAGAAGAAGTCTCTGTTGCTATATACCAGGCTGCCACAACTTGTAGACCCGCAGCCCAAAAAATACCAACCATATCAGACCAAACGCCAGCATCCTGATGAGTAAACATGACGCATTGCAGACCATTTATAGGCATATGCTCAGCCATTGTCTTATACGCATCAATCATCCCCTTGCGAAAATCATCACCATTGCCTTTAATGGCCAAAGCACGTCGTGAGTCCCACGTCCAATCCGAAAATGGTGCTGGCGGATTCTTTCTTAGCCAAGCAATAAAATATTCGGTAATTTCATGGTAATTTACCGCATCAGCATAAGGAGGGTCTGTCACATAAATATCACACATCTCACGCAAAGCAGATGCTTCATGATTTTTTATAATTACATTAACACCAGGAATTGGGCTACTAGAAAACCCAAAAGAACGACCAGCCTCATGACTCAAATAACAGCGAGTTCCATAATTAAAAAATGTATTGAGAGCTTGATTATAGAATACATTATTTGTCTTTTCCCAGTGAACCATCCAGTTTGTTATTCGCGCATTCCAATCTAAAGTTTTAGCATTAAATATATAATCCTCTGGCGTTCCATAAGAAAAATATAATGAATATAGCAATAGCTGCCTGGGATTGAATAAATGATGCCAATACGTCCAACCGCGTTCTCGTCGTAGTCGAGTTGTTTCATCACCTAGCTCGATCTCCATATCAGGAACAAGCCCACTACTTTGCCACCTAGCAAGATTTTCTTCGACCAATAAATCAACCTTTTTTTCCCGCTCGATATCTTCCTGTGTTACCGCTGCAAAGAAAGTAGATTGCCTAGTTTGACTCAAGGTTTCTTTGCTTACCCACTGAATACAGTAAAGCCGCTCTAGAAAAATGTCATTTGGTCGTGGTTTAAAATCTAACTTTTCCCAGGGACGCAATTTATTTGCAGCGCAACCGTTCTTGTTGCGATAATCTCCGCGCAGTGTTTTGAGAGGTGATGTGTAGGTTTTATCATCTAATTTATAAACCATATTCCCATTAATTACCGTTCCCTTTTCCGCTTCCTTCATTTCCTCATTTGTGCAGCCTGTTTTTATTACTATATCAAAGCGCTTGTCCACATAATTTGGTATGAGTTTGGCAATTACGTTCTTGCCTTTTGAAACAACCCAACTAGGCGCAAGTGGGATCATCCAACCTGTCTCTGGACAGCGGGTTTCCAGACAATAAAGGTAAGCCTTTGCACGGTTACCATTACTATCATGTTCAACCCCAAGATTTGTGATTTCTTTATCTATGGCATTTCCTACATTTTGTTGCGCCGCCTCAATTTCAACGCGCCTTTCTAATGAAGCACCAATGATATTGACATTACCCCAATTAAGCATACAAGCAATCGGGTTAAGATCTGATGCATATACATCGCAGCCCAATCTTGCCGCCTCAAATGGAATTGAACCACCACCAGAAAATGTGTCACCGACTTTCGGTCGATGTCCATATCGCAAAATCCCTAGTTGCTCCACTAATTCATTAATAGAGTGGGCATCTATACCTAAATATCCCAGATATTTATTAACATTAGTCCAGATTGGCGCATACAAAAATGACTCGCTAACCTCTTCTGGTCTTTTACATAAAAGAGAGCGTTCTTCATACGTTAAAAATGTAGCTAACGCTTTTTCATATATCTCAGCTTTAACTTCATTGCTAATTTCACGTTTCCATTTAACACGCACATCTTGTTCTGCAATATCAAAAGGAAATTGCCAATTTAGAACATCTTCCTTAGAAAATTTAGCATCTTTTGAAATAGTGAAACTAAAGTAGTCCCATGGATTTTGTAACTTAATTAATCTAGCGATATCCGTTGGTTTAATTGCAGCTTGATCCACCGCACGACGACCAAGTCCATGTAGATCAAAAGCCATCAATGCTTCAAATAGCTCCAAATCTTTTTCAGCGCTAGCTGTTTGTGGTAACAGACTACCAAGCACAATGGCCCGCACAAGGATTAATGGTTTACGGCCTTTCCAATATGAAGCTAGACCAGTAAGGGTTTGGCCTAGGTTAGCCTTGCGTTCACGCTGTGCTTCAAACGATACTTTCTGTGCAGGGAAAACTCTTTCAATAAGAGCTGGGGCATCTTTTAACGCGAAAGGAACTAGTTTTGTCACAATTCTTCCTCAATCAAATAAACTAAGAGTCTGACGATTAGAGTCACCTGATGATATTTTAGGTTTAATCGAGTAAGGTTTAAGTGTTTCAGTATGTGCCACATCTCCCAAAGCATGCTTTAAGGCAATGCGCCAACCTTTACCTACATCCGAAATGCCCCCAGTATTCATCGCTGTCATTCCAAATAACCACCAACGTTCCTCAGGACGCAAAGCCAACCAATTACGTGTGGCAATGGCGATATTTTCTGGCTTAAGCCCCTCAACCGCCCAAGCTAATACGCAGAGCTCTTTCCCTAATAAACGATCAACAAGATTATCCCCAACTTTCCAAGCACTAACTTTTAAATTATGTTCTTTGAGGCGCGCATTAAACGCACGCTGCACTTCACTTCGGATTTCAGTCCATCTGGATCTTTCAAGAATCACCCTATCGATGACTCCTGTCGCGTGATCCTGCGCCTGTATCCCAAGATTTTCAGAAATCTTAATGACTCCTCGAGCATCTCTAGGAATATGCACCACGAAATGATGCGGATCAGTTGTTGCCGGTACACCAAAGCCCAAAGTTGGGATAGACGCTCCTTTAGCTCTTGAATTCTTGACCGTGTTTTCCGTCTTAACTTTAGGCGCAACAATTTTTACAGATGCCGGATCTTCCTGATTCATGGACTTTTTTGCCATATTTAATCCTCTTGTACAACATCACCTGGTTTTAGTTCGATATTACTTAGTTTTGAAAACTCTTTTGCATCAAAACCACTTTCAAATGTAGCTCCACTGCTAACTATTACCGATACTGCAGTCTGATTTTCTTTTAATATGTCACGAAGACTGTTGATAGCGCTTTCAATCATCACAGCAGAAACTTCTCTTTCGCCAAAACGAATCGTCACTGTGTTTTCGCCCTCACCAATATGAATGCGAACACCTTTGAATTTGGTAGCAACGCTATCTTTAAAACGATTAATAACTCCAAAAACCATTTCAGTATTGTCAAGTGCCACACGCTTAGCTTCAATTAACTTTGCTGGCTTGCTATCTTCTATTTGAATTTTTTTATCACTAGCAGACGGAATTTGGAAATCTGCATTCTTAGTGGCTTCATCAGAACGCGCATAAACCAAAACTCTTTCAGAGTTACTACCAATCTCAAATGGCCCTTCATATTCGACGCCTTCTTTTGGATTAGTACCATCTAAAGTATAAGTCATCTTAGCTTCAGGAATACAGCGCAACTCTATAAAGCGTTTATCAGCCACCGCTTTTACCTGATGTCTAATTTTTAAATCTGCTATCCAACGTTGAGGTTCACCAGTTTCATAATGACCATCACTATCTATTGCCAAAAAATATAATGTAGCCGTTTTAGTGGAAAAGTTTTCTAAATCTTCAACCACGGGATCGCTTTTCGATATTGAGACACTACTTGAGAAATGCACAACAGGACTCGCTCCACAATTACGCGGTGTAAGCGTCAAAATTGATTCTCCTGTATCATTATTGGTACTTTGAGTCACAATATTGATTGATGTTTTCTCTTTCGGAAATGGGCCTTTTTCAATATAACTATCCGAACCAAGACGCCAACGTCCTTGCTTCAAAGCTTCATTCTTGAGAGTGTCCATACCACCACTGCCTGGCATCCACGGCCAAGCTGGTTTAGTTTTGGCACGCATCACTACATCTTTCCATGGAGTACGTCGATCACGTTCAGGCCACAAATCACCTTCAGCCATCCCCCAATAATTAGCAAAATCTTTTTGTAAATCGATAGCAAGTTTGTAATTGGCACGCGGGCTTGCTAGAAACTGCTCAATCTGTCGTTCAGCAGAAGAATCACCTTCACCCATTTTGAGACCGTTATCAATTGTTGTAATTAACAATCGATCAGAACCATCTAACGGGTCAACACCAGGATAACAGAGGCGGTTATAAGCCCCTGATAACGCCTTGTTAAATCTCTGCTCCGCATCTTCGTGTCGGTCGCGCGCTTCTTCAAATAAAGTGTCACCATTCTTCAATCGTTTTTGTATCTGCTCAATCGCATAGAGCTCACGCAATCTGTGCTCCACTGCATCGGCCAAATAACTATCATGGCCAGAAAGTACCAAAAAATTGTTTTTTTCTTGTTGAAACACAAAAAAACGATTCAATTCTTCTGGAGGAAGCTTACCATCCGGTCTAACCACTATTAATACGCGCGGACCAGAAAGCCGTAAATCATCAATCCGAGGCATAACATGCACTTCTTGGTAAGCAGCTTTACTTATGGGTTGAAGAATTGCTGTCAACTTATTAATTAAAGCTTGATCAATTTTGGGTTGAGGTACATCCGCAGCCATACGCTCAATCTGACGCGCCAAATTCTCAGTTTCTTTTACAAAGAAACGCTGATCTTCACGGTGCAAATACCACGCTTGTTCACGAAGCTTTTCCAGCGCCGTCATGAATTCATCAGCCTTGCGATTTGGCGCAGCCAGAAATTCAATCAACTCGCTTTCAGTAAGACCAACGCGTCCCCCGACAGAGCGAGACAATGAAGAAGCTAATAAAAGCGTACTAACTTGTGTTGCGGCATCACTATTTTGCTGATCATTAATTTTTTCAGCTATAGCATTACCATTATCGGCTATATCACGAGTTATTGCAGGTCGCAGCGCTGGTGCAATACGTTCAATCTCATCCTTAACCGCTTCATCATTCAAATTAAGATGCTGTGCACCTATTAGGAATACATCATCTATTTCCCGATCTTCGACACTCTTCAATAGTCGCGCTGTAAATTGCATCAAACCACGCGTTTGACGAAAACCTTCATTTTCCTTGAATAAGGCAACTAAGTGTTTAAACGATGGATGGAAAGGATATGTTTCACGAACTTGCTCAGTAATTTGCTCAAGGCTGGTTGCACTGATGTAACCAGCATCCGCTGCTAGCTTGATACGCTGCGCGAATTCTTCTGCAACATCACCAATGACATCTTCACTTGGCAGCTTAACGATGAGACGTTTTTTAAGAATCTCGTAAATTTCATTGCCAGCCAGTTGCACAGGAGTGATTGTTGCAGCTTGACGACGTGTTTCTTGTTGCAAATTTGAGATAGCATCTGAAAGTGCGCGGGTCTGGGCTTGGTAACTACCGGATAGATTTGCGATTACTACGCAACATTTTGGTAATTCCAAAGCGGCACTTAAAAGGCAACCAAGACTGTATATCACCATTGTGGCTAATGTACCCTCACCAATAACACGAGTGCTGGCGTTATCTAAATATGGCGGGAGCTCGTCAATCATTATTAGTGTTGGCTTGTCGCCAATGATTTTTTTCCAAGTATTTTGGTCAACACTTTTTGGGCCATTTGCCCAGTAAGGTTTAATTGCCTCAGCCTCATCAAGCTGCGTAGCAATATCACCCCAAATAAAATTCTCTGGATTATTTCGACCATTGAACGCTGCGATTCGTACCTTGTCACTATCGATTCGAGCCGCTAAATCTGCAGGTAAAACCTCATCACGAAGATGAGGGTATTTTGCAAGTAAGCCCAAAGCGATCATCATGTGTGTTTTACCACCACCCATCGCTTGGGCCAGCTCAAATACTGCCTGATCCGATTTGCCCGATAGGCGGAGCATCCCTTCTCGGAAAAGCTGATCCATACCTTGTGTAATGAAATTTCGTGCGAAGAACTCGCGGCCATCTCCTTCATCGGAAATTAATTCCGCGAGATTTTCAATACCTTGACTCATTCTATAATCACGAATGATCGGGTTGAATATACATGCTTGCTTTACAGTTTTGAGCATTTGCCCACTCCCCCTAAGAAAGGTAGTTTCAAATTTACACCGCTAGATTTTTTCTTAATTATTTTACCAACCACTCTCAGTTGAATCTGGGTAAACATATCCTAACACCGCAACCATTCCAAAAAAATGTCTGTTTATCCAGCCTGCATGCTATGTCAGACGCACATTTTGGGCCTTTTACACGCACGCCACACAAACAACGCTTGGAGTTTGCTTTAAAATATTCAAAATGCACAAAAAGCTAGCCTAACAGGACTCTTCTCCTCAGTCGGCGTTAGCTTTGAACTTGCTCACAAATTATCGGCAAAATCCTAAAACTCTTTTTCAAATTGTTTTATTTGTACATTACTCATTACCAAGTCCACGTTTTTCTTGCTCTGTAATCCATCGATTAATTTCATCTTTTCTAAAACGCCACGCACCACCGACCTTGAACCCGGGCAATTTCCCATCGGAAGCCAATCGGTAAGTCGTCTTTTCAGCCAACTTGAGATATTGGGCGAGTTCTCTGATTGTCAGTATTTCCATAGTGTCCATTTAAGCTCTCATTTTTACGAGAATTTTCAGATTGAGATAGAAAATAGAGTAATTTTGAGGAAATCGCAATGATTAAAAAGCAATCACATAATGGGAATATTTTATCCGTTTCGGCCAAAAAAACTCAAAATGCCACTTGAAAATCAGTCAAATAGTCCCATCTTAAGAAGTAAGAAAAAACAAACGTGGACCGCTACCGTGAACAATGAATTGCGATCAGCTTTAAGCAAGCTACTTACGAAAAGAAGAGTATTTATCAGTTACCATCACAAATTAGATCAATATCACTGTGATTTTCTTTCAATGCATTTTTCAAAAAATCTGAAAGTATTTACAGATCGCAGATTAGACGAACCAGTAAGAAGCGACGATCCTGAATATGTTATTCGAAAAATAAGAGAGGACTATATTCAAGGCTCATCAATTACAATTGTCTTATGTGGAAAAGAAACACATAAAAGAAAATACGTCGACTGGGAAATTGCCTCAACGCTACACCATGAACACGCCATCCTTGGCATTCGCCTTCCCGGTTGCACAATCATGCCAGAAAGACTTTACCAAAATTATTCCTCTGGTTATGCCCACATGATCAACTGGAACCCATTATTATGGAAATTAAATCCTTCACAATTTATTCAAGAAATCGAAATTGCAATCCAAAGAAGCAATACTAAATCGTTAATACGCAATTCTGCATCGCAAATGGCGCGGAATCTCTCATGAACTGGAATCTAATTCTATCAATCACATTTACCTTGAAAGATGGATTACTGATTTCGATTAGTCCAGTTATTTTTATCGTATTAATTACATTGATCACAATCGGATGCATACTACGATGGAGATCCACAAAAAAATGGGGCGTAACATCAATTAAAATCAACCTTTTTCACGCGATAACTGCAGAAATAAAACCAAATCCAGAAATTAGAAGAGTAGCACACCAAGTATTGACTGAATTACAAACAAGAAAAGCTGCCTTACCTTTTGACAAAGAAAACGACGTAATCACAGAAATATATGATTCGTGGTATTCAATGTTTCAAATTATACGCGAACTAGTCAAATCACTGCCTGCAGAAGATTTAAAAAAAGATAAAAACACGGCTGAATTAGCTAACCTGCTGATAAGCGTTCTAAACCAAGGACTACGTCCCCACCTTACTCGTTGGCATGCTCGATTTCGAAAATGGATAGAAAAAAATCCTGATGATAAATTATCACCTCAAAAACTTCAGAAAAAATATCCTCAATATCACGAATTGATAAAGGATCTTGAAAAGGTAAACGTTGAGCTTCGGAAATTTTCAGACTCACTACGTGAACTAATATACAAAAAATAAGCGCATCAAAAATTATAATTCAGAAGCAATTCTACTTAAAATATATGCCATCGCTAATGTATCCAACTTACAATACTCCAATAACGCATTTTTGATGCTGGTACGCTCGGGACCACCTTCCGGTAGATTAATTAACTCCTGATACTGAAACTGTGCCTCATCGCCCTTTTGAATCGCTAAATTTTTATAGCTCAACTCAGGAACTAGCACCGGCAGCACGTCCTTGATAGATGCAGACCCGTTAAAATCTGGATGGCAATACCATTTTTTCGCAAACGGAATTTGTAAATCCCAAAGCCGATCACGAATCGACAATAATTGTGCCGATAGATCATGGAATACCTCTGCCATTTCTTTTATTCGGCTACCCTCAAAACTCGCGTAATAAACAATCACACTCCCCACTGACCCAATATGCGCAACCAGTTCTTCAGCGAGTGATCGCGATGGGTTTTCTCGTTGATCAAATAAAAATTCATAATGCTCAAGATCCGCATCCTGCGTGCGCCTAACGTGCAAGCTATATTGAAATGGCAGGTGTTGATATGGCCTGGTGCCATCATACTGCGGAACAGCATAACCACAGGTTTCAAAATCTAAAAAAAATAGCGGGTATTGTAATTGAGATAAATGATTTTTAATGGCGACAGAATCGATATATTGATTTTGACTCTTTTCACACGACACCTGAATTGTTTGCAGATCAGTCAATTTGAAATTTTCTGGCACATCCTTTATTAAACTAACGCCGTTATCAATCAGCGATCGTCTCTGTTTGTCGGAAATCCTCGAAATAAAATAGATAGATTTTTTACTAACTTCTCGCCAGCAATAATTTTTAAATTCACATGCATAAGGATTTTTACAGATCGAACCGATATCCCAAAATGGTTCATCATCTTTCGATAAAATGTTACGTATCGTATCAAGATAAACTGGAACAGCTGCTAATTCATCCTGAATGAGATGATCGACAGGCTCAATGCTAAATAGCTTTTCTAAATCCAACTCCCCTGCCCTGCGGTATTCATTATTCAGATACATCACACAAACATGCTGAAGCCTGATGCCTAATTGTTGCAGAACATACGCCTGAATAGCGCAATCAGATCGATGCTCCTTTTTGATTGAAGTGCTGCTTTTCACTTCAATTAAATCAAACGATCCATCTGCATTGCGCTTTAAAATATCCACCCGAACTAAAATGTCGTCATAAATAAAAGCGCCCTCAAAAATAGCGGCTGGATTGTCGGACATCACTGCGTTTGTATGTTCAACTGCTCCTGCTATGTTTTGGTAATCTTCATCGATCAACACGCCTTCTGGAAATAAGTGACGAGCTAATTTTCCGACTTCCGTGCCCTGCGTCATGATGGATTCTTGGAATGCGGAGCGCTCCTGCATCAAGTCTCGGCGATAGTTATAAAGCCAAATTCGCTTTAAACAGTGCCTACCCTTGAGAAATTGCGATTTTGATAAAATACGAGCCACTCAGCCCTCTGTACATTTGTCAGCAATAGAAAAACTATTAGATCACATCGATTATATAGCAAGAAAACATGATGACAATTTTTAACCACAGTAAAGATTACTGCGCCAAGTATGCGTTAGGCGCCGCATGCCACTCTGTAAAATTCAAACAAAATGTACTGTTCAATGCGAACATCCTATTACGCTCACCTTATTAACCCTCGATTTGCGCTTTTTTTAAACCATGATACTATTCGCGAATAATTAAAACGAAAAAGAAGACTAATGGCTTTAGACCTCGCAAACAAAATATCCCTTTTTCTTCGTGAAAAACCCGAAGTAAAATTTACAGCACGTGAAATAGCGATCTGGATTTTTGAAAATTATTCCGACGAATGCAGGAAAAAACAACAACGATCAACAGCAACCCTCAATCCATTAATTGATGATGCATCACTAATACAACAGCTTGTCGCTGAAATTGGATCAAGAAGACCTCACCTAGAAAAAAAATTCAACATCAAAACCACTGAAGGCAGACCACGCAAATATTACTACGGTGTTCGTTCCGATAGCGATGAAATAGAACAGGTTGAAAAAACCAAAGGCGATAATCGGCCAACAGAACAGGATTTATACCCCAAACTTGCCGATTATCTACGCACAGAATTAGGCGTTTTAAGCAAACGCATAGACGAAAAAAGATCGAGCAACACACGCGGTCCAAACGGAAATAAATGGCTGTATCCAGACTTGGTTGGACTAGAGGATCTAAGCTCCGAATGGAAAACTCAAGTTCGAGAATGCGTGCAACATTATTTTGATAAAAAAACCAAGCTATGGTCTTTTGAAGTAAAACGGCTAATCAATCAATCCAATGTCAGGGAATCTTTTTTTCAAACAGTCAGTAACTCATCATGGGCAAACCTTGCTTATTTGGTTGCTGGAGACATACAAGGCCCAAATACATTAAAAGAAATGCGAATATTGTCATCTTTGCATGGCATTGGCGTCATACAGTTGGATATTGAAAATCCCGCAGAGAGCCAAATTCTAATACCTGCAAGAGAACGAGACCAAGTTGACTGGGATACCATTAATCGACTTGTCGATGAAAATAGCGATTTTCAACAATATTTGAAGTTTATAAAACAATTCTGCCAGACTGGTGAAATTAGGAAAAGTGATTGGCAGTGGCCTGAAGCACATCAATAAAAACTCTCTCGGCAATTCCTACAAATTTACATTTTAAACCCATTTACAATGCAATTTGTTTAACACTCCTGGCAATTTTACCCTCAACTGCATCCGCCGATAAATGGGTCGCATCAATCATGATTTTATTTTCATGTTACAAAGATCCTTTGATCATTCTATTTTTTATTTTTAGTGCCAACAACCGAAAATCAAAGAATTACAAATCACGAATCAGGACTGATACGGTGAATTATAAGTCACTACACAAAAGTGGAGAATTCATATAAATTTCTTTCATATTTGAATGATATTTTTCAATAATGCCCAATGAATTTGAATTAAAATGTTCATGCGTCAATTTTGTTGATTGTAAAAAAATCCTGGTGATAACTTCAATGTAATACCCAATATCAAAAGTTGAATGTTCTTTATAAAAAACAATCGATAATTTTTTATCTTCATGTTTTTGATGTCTATCAATTAACGATCTTATATTGTTGTGCGCATCACAGCATAATCGATTATAATGTGAATCATAAGAATCTTTCATTTCCGCATTTTCAAATTTTTTCTCTGTGGTGATGTTTTTTATACCTTTCTGTTTCAAGCTATCCAACTCGGACTGGGATTGAGAAATAGCATCACACAACATTGCTTTATCCTGAGAAAAATTCACTAAATTTGAATTTCCATTTTTTGCTGCGTTTAAAATCTTCATCCACTGATTTAAACAATCAAAACTTAATTGATGCATATAATCATAGTTATTAGTAAAATTAATTAAATCAACAAATCCTTCTAAGGCTGAGCGAAGTAATATTGGAATGCCAGTGTAAATTTTATTTTCAAGCAGAATAATAATGCTTGTTGTTAACTCCAAAATTGTTCCATATATAGAAATTAAATAAATTTGTAATGAATTTTCTTTGTCAAATTTTATATTTACTATTATTTTTTGAAATTCATCGTGAATATGATTTAGAAATATGATTCTATCATTTAGTTTGGCTTGCGATATGTCCAAATTCATAACTAATTTCCCAGCAAAAATTTTATTCGTGTTAACGTTTTTTATTTGAAACTTCCAAGCAACATATCAACTGCATTTTCTTCAAACCGTTTCCCTTCCTCAATATACCCAAGCACTGTTCCCTCATGCTTCCATCGTCCCTGCCGCATAATCGATTGAAACGGCGCGTTGCGTTTTGCAGCTTCCGTTGCAAATCCACGACGCAAACTATGCGCGCTAAAATCATTGGCATAATCTAGATTACAATCACATGCAATTTTTTTGATAATTAAATTCACCTGATTAGATTTAATAGCATGAGACAAAATAGTTTCTGATTTAGAAATGCCGCAAAAAATAAAACCCCCATTTAATCCTGAATATTCTTGCCACAATTTCAATGAGCGAACGGCACACACAGCATCATTACCATTGGGAATCGCACACACCTGCCCTTCTCCACTTTGATCAGTCTTCGATCGCGGAATAATAATCTCGATACCTTCTTTTGAAAACGTCACATCTTCCCATTTGATCGCCACCAATTCTGTTCGACGAAACGCGCCAAAAAATCCCAACTGAATAAGCGCGTTGTTACGAATATCAATTAACCGAACTGATTTACTTAAAACAGAAACGATTTTTTTCAAATCATCGAGTGTTAATGCCGGTGCTTTATCTTTGGGTTTTCCGTGCGTATTTTTAATGCCAGTTAACGTTTTGCGAATATAGGGATGGGATGTCGGATCAGAAAAACCTTGGGTAAGATGCCATTGCTTGATGGCAGTGAGACGTCGATGCAAGGTGCGGGGATTTAAAAGTGATGCGTGTTGATGCAGATAATTCACAATGGAATCAGGTGAGGCCGGCAATAATCCACCCCAGTTGATAAAGTGACGAATATCGGATTGGTAGGCTTTGCGGGTGTTATTGCTCGTTGCCGCATGAATATAATCTTGGCGAGTTAAACCAACGGCATTTTCTTCATTACGTAATGCAGGCAATTTCTCATCTGAAGACACAATTTCAGCTTCCATCCAATCCAACTCAAAATCCCTATTAAAACACCTGTATTACACCAGTTTATTCCACTTAATCTCACATTACAATCGATAATCTTTCTTATCGATTGGTATTTATAGCAGATAAAATGCTTAATATTTTTCACTTATTACATTATAATACGGGATATGTAATAGAATGCTAAAAAGGGATTTTATAAAATGGCACGCACAGGAATCACTTATCACGAAGTCGCTAACGCCATCGCAACACTGCAAGGCATGCAAAAAAATCCAACCGTAGATAATATTCGAGACGAATTGGGTACCGGCAGCAAAAGCACGATTGCAAGACTGCTACGCGAATGGAAAAGCAAAAACGGGATGACCAATACCAATGAGGAAGGCATTCCCAATGAACTGCAACAGCTGATTCGCGGGCTTTGGGAAAAAACACAAAGCGATGCGGATGAAAAAATTAAAACACATCAGCTAGAAGCAGATGCGCAAATCAGTGAAGCAAAAAATAACGTGGCACTAACGCAGCAGCAAAATGCCCTGCTCCATGCTGAGATTAAAACACTCTCTGATAAACTGACTGAACAAACCAACAATGCGGAAGCATTAAAAAATACGATCCATCAGGCTGAAAATGAGAAATCAAAATTGCTTGAACGCATCTCAATGCTTGAATCTCAAAATCTAAACAACAAAAATGAAAACGATCGCTTGCATCAATTACTGAAAAATACTCAGGAAAATCTAACGCATTATCAAAACGCCATCCAACAACAAAGACAAGAACAAACACTTACACTTGAAAAAATCCGCCATGAATCAGAAATGAAAATAGGCCATCTTCAGAATCAACTGGATAAGTTATCACAAGAAAAAATCCAATTTGAAACACACTGCGCACATCTTGAAAATACAAATGAGAAATTAACGTCCGATAATGAAAAATTACAGCAGCAAAAACACGATGTGGAAATGAGTTATCAACGTCTTACTATCATCAACACGCAACTCGAACAATCCAACAGAGATATGATGCAAAAAAATGAACTATGTTCACACGAATTACAATCGCATCATAATCAACTGTCAGAAATAAAAATTTCATACGCTGCAGATAAAAATAAAATCATGATGCTAGAAAGCCAATTGCAAAAATCAGAATCACATTGTATTGACTTACAAAACCAATTCAAAACAATGTTATCGGAAAAATTACGATTGGAAAATATAGTCGCACAGCACAGTGGCGTAACTGATTGATGAAGCATTCTATATGCTTTGACTGAAATAACACCTCGCCTAATACATCTTCACAAACAATAAAAGCGTCATCGCGGTCACCACAAAAAGATAAAGTGGCCTGAGAAACGACACTCCTTTTTCTAACACAAAGTGGGCACCAATCCTGGAACCAACTAATTGCCCTACTGCCATAATCATGCCGACCGCATAAATAACATGATGCCCAATCATAAAAACAATCAAGGAGAAAAAACTACCAATCATATTTAATGGTTTTGCATGCATCGATGCGGAAACTAAATTCAACCCCAAAAAAAACATAAATACAAAAACCCACAATGCGCCGGTACCGGGTCCCAAAAATCCATTATAAAAACCAATACATAATCCAAATACAATAAAAAATAACGCGAATGAAATTTTTTGATCTGTTTTTTCTGCGAGAAAATACGGTGACAAATAGGTATAAGCAACAATGACTGATAACAACCATGGAATGATTTTTTCTGCTTCAGCATTATTGATCATTTGAACACAACACGTTCCCGCAACAGAACCTAATGCTGCAAAAAATAATCCCGGCAATAATGTTTTAAAATTTATTTTTTTGCTGCGAATAAAATGTATTGTCGCATTCAACTCACCAATACAGGATTGAAACTTACTCGTTCCCAATGCCAATACCGGTGGCAATCCCATCATTAATAACGCAGGGACTGAAATTAAACTGCCGCCACCTGCCAAGGTATCAATTAATCCTGCGGATGCTGCAATAACAATAAGTAAAACAATCGTCAGAACATCAAAATGGAAAATAAAATGGGGCATACAAATAGTCTCAAACGTACGCTATTTTTTGAATATAAAGCTTGAATCAATAATAACCGTCTCATGTATTTTTACCAGTTTTTAATGGGAAAAATAACAAAGCGGTATATAATCTTATGTATTAACAGCGAGTCGAAAAATGATTAAGTGCAACAAAAACCAAACGAATGAACACCAAAACAGTGGCCATTGTATCGTTGCTGAATATCCTATTGGGGATAAAGAAATTAATTTTGCCATTGCCAAAGTGTCATCACGATATCCAGAAACGGGGCTAGCAAGCAATACCCTATGCAAAGAAATTGTTTATATTCAGGATGGAAATGGGAAAATTGTAGTGGACGATGTCGAACATATTTTACAAACTGGTGATGTGGTACTCATCTCACCTAATGAAAAATTTTACTGGGATGGAAATATGACGCTCCACATTGCCTGTACGCCTGCATTCACCCCTGAGCAACATGTTCATATTAAATAGCAGAGAAAATGCATGCCCATTATCACACTTGAATACTCATCTAATTTGCCAATTGATAAAAAAATTCGTCCTTTTTTATTAGGAACTCATCAAATCTTGGTCGATGAAATTAAAACTGATTTACGCACTTGTCGATCCAGTATAATGAAATGCGAAAATTATGTGATTGGTGATGATGATCCACAAAATGCATTTATCGTATTATCTATTCGTATGCTACCCGGTCGCACCGATGAGATTAAAAAACAACTGGGAAAAATATTACTGCAAAAAATATATCATGATTTTTCAGATGAAATTTCAACGTATGACACACAAATTCGTGTCTCTTTAACTGAAACAGATAAAAAACATTATTATGGATTAGAGCAACAATGAAATCAAACAGCTATGTCATTGGTGTTGGTAAAGATGATGAAGAACGTCTTGCGCTTTTGAACGAATTATTTGGCGATACAAGCAGGAATTTATTATTAAAAGCTGGTTTAAAACCAGGTATCCGTGTTTTAGAAATCGGGTGTGGAACAGGTAATATGACGCACTGGATTGCAAGAAAAATTGGTGAAAACGGCCATGTTACTGCGGTTGACAACAGTGGCGATCAAATTAAGATTGCCAAAACAAATTGCTCAGATGTAAACAACATTTCTTTTATCGAATCCAGTCTTTTTGATTTAAAAGATTTAGCAAAATTTGATGTTATTTATTCACGTTTTTTGATTATGCATCTCACAACGCCATTTGAAGCAATACAATTTTTAATGCAGTTTTTGAAACCTAATGGTGTAATTGTTTGTGAAGAAGCGACCAATAGCGTTACAGCTTGTTATCCTCAATCGCCAGTATTTCAAAAAAATCGTGAACTGTTAATGGAATTACTGAAAAAGAAAGGTCTTGATTTTGATATTGGTGAAAAGCTGTATTCGTATTTTCAGCAATTAAACCTGAAAGATATTTCTATCAATTTTGTTCAGCCTATTTATGCCACAAAACGACAAAAGAGAATGATGCGACTATTGATGAATCAACTCAAATCGCAATATATTCAGGTTGGGCTTGCCACTGAAGAATTAATGAATCAACTTTTAGCTGATCTAGATCAATTTATCGAAGATGATCATTATCTGGTTTCTTTCGCAAGAACGACGCAGATTTTTGGAAGATCGGGATTAGTTTAAAAATTTAAGCGAACGATTTCGCTTGAGTTACAATGACCTGAATATATTAATTTATGGAAATTTAAAACTGCGCCGTTTTTACGCCAGTTGAATTATACATTATCAGGAAGACTTAAAAATCATCGTAGAAAACAAATCACAAAAAACTGGGCGATACATTAAGTTATGCGAGATATGATTTATACAATTTATACCTGTGCTTGATGTAACGTGGCGAATGGGGCCGCATTTAATTTCAACGCTAATTCCTATTCTTATTCGCTCTATTCTCACAAATATGGGCTGCTAATAGGCCAATAATAATATCACTTATCAATAAAAGTGTTATCAATTTTGATTGATGTCGGATTACTAATAATATAAATCCGACAATAGAGCAAACAAAGGAAATGACACCCCAAAAAGTTGAGCTCCCTTTTTTTTGGAAAATTGTTGAATCTATAAAATTAAAAATTTCGACTGTGTCTTCAATTAATCTAAACAATAGGCGTAAAAAAATATTAAATGGATTTTTGCTTTTTTTTATTTTCTCCAAATAAGCTTCACTCGAATAGATGGATCGATATTCTGACTCAATCTTTAATGCCTTTTCAAATAATCCTCTCTTTTTAAGCTCAAAAGAAACTTTATGCTTTAATCTTTCTGATTCTTCATGCATATCAATTTCATCAGAAGCCAAACTAAACCAACCGTATGCTTTAATTAACGATTCATCGGAATTATCGTTGACTAACTGAATTGCATAATTAAATCTATCAAC
>ORMF010642106.1_pt1 | contig 18411 bp, 18 predicted proteins | sample 1779871 | NCBI WGS metagenome assembly ORMF01 (sample SAMEA104232316, study PRJEB22302) | groundwater metagenome | biome: forest; feature: aquifer; material: groundwater | place: USA | collected 2011-08-07 | depth 5.4 m | reverse complement strand
GGCGATCATCGCCATCAACTCCAATGACATCGGCGAGTATCCGGAGGATGGGCTTGATGCCATGAGGCAGGAGTCGAGCAAGGCCGGTTACGTTTTTCCGTACCTCTTCGATGAGAGTCAGGAAGTCGCGCGTGCGTTCCGCGCGGCCTGCACTCCAGATTTTTTCCTGTTCGACGGTAAGAGGCCACTGGTCTATCGGGGGCAGCTCGACGACAGCCGACCGGGGAACGACGTGTCGGTGAAGGGCGCGGATTTGCGAGTGGCGATCGACCTCGTGCTCGCTGGCCGGCCGGTTCCAGCTGAGCAGAAGCCAAGCATGGGCTGCAACATCAAGTGGACGCCTGGCCGTGAGCCCGCGTATTTCAAGGCGTAGCGTATGGCATGGCCCTTGTGAATGACTCTCGGGCCGTATGTCCCTCTTTGCGTAGATGTTTTCGTGACGTAGGGCAGGCCCTTTCGGACCCGCCTGGAGGATCGTGTGATGCGAAGTCCAGTGAGATGGTCGGCGGTGATCCTCGCGGCGCTGCTTTCGGCGGCCTGCGGCGGCGGATCGAGATCTGAGAGAGAAGCGCCCGTCGACACGACGAGCGGCGGTGGTAGTGATCGCGGCAACGTCTCCCTCGACAAGAATGCGTATCCGGTGTTTCCCGATGCGGATGCCGGCGCCGATCCAGCAGTGCCGGTGGAGCAGGGCGGCAAGGGTTTCACCGGCGAGGGGTGGGAGACGAATACTGATTACGACCTCATCGGCGACCCACGAGCAGTGAAAGGCGGCACGTTGCGACAAGCGATGATGACGGACTTTCCGTCGACCCTTCGCTATTACGGTCCGAACGTCTCCGCATGGAACGCGATGCTCCACGGGCTGGTCTACGAGACCTTGCTGGGCCTGCATCCGACGACGCTCGATTACATGCCGGCGCTCGCTACGCATTGGCAGGTCTCTGATGATCGGAAGACGTTCCGTTTCCGAATCAATACCAATGCGAAGTGGTCTGACGGCAAGTCAGTGACCTCCTCCGACATCGTCGCCAGCTGGAAGCTGACGGTGGATAAAGGTCTGCAGGATCCGGCGCGAATGGTCATTTACTCGAACTTCGAACCGCCTACCGCAGAAAGCAAGTACATCGTCTCAGTCAGAGCCAAGACGGAGAATTGGCAGAACTTCATGTACTTCTCCGGCATGTTCATCTACCCGGCCCACGTGCTCGCGACTGTGGACGGAGCAGCCTACATTCGGGATTACAACCACACAATGCTTCCCGGAACCGGCCCGTACATAGTCTCGGAGCAGGATGTGAAAAAGGGACAGAGCATCCAAATCCGTCGGCGGAAGGACTACTGGGCGGAGAAAGAGCGGCGCAATGTCGGCACCGCAAGTTTCGATGTAATCGACCAGATCGTGGTGCGAGACCGCAACCTCGAATTCGAGATGTTCAAGAAGGGGGACATCGACTACTACTTCGTGCAGCGGGCGCAGATGTGGGTGGAAGAGCTGAACTACGAGGCCATCCAACGGGGGCTTCACCAGAAGCGGAAGATCTTCAACCACAATCCGAACGGTGTGCAAGGCGTGGCCATGAATACGCGACGCGCGCCGTACGACGACCTCCGCGTTCGCAAGGCGCTGCGGCACCTGTTCAACCGCGAGTCGATGGTCGAGAAGCTCATGTACAACGAGTACCTGATGATGGATTCCATCTATCCGGGAAGCGTGTACGAGAATCCCAACAACGAGAAGATTCGGTACGACCCGAAGCGCGCATTGGAGCTGCTTGCGGAGGCCGGGTGGAAGGAGCGCGATTCCGTCGGCCGGCTGGTGAAGAACGGACAGCCGCTCAATATCGAGATTGTCTATGCGGATCAGGCGTCGGAGCGTTTCTTCACGGTCTATCAGGAGGACCTCCGGAAAGTCGGCATCACGCTGAACCTGCGGCTGGTGACTTTCGAGACGCTCGTTAAGCTCCTGGACGACCGGACATTCGGCATGGCGTCGATCGCCTATACCGGGGAGACGTTCCCGAGTCCGGAGGCAAACTTGCGATCTGATCTGGCGGATCAGAAGAACACGAATAACATCACGGGATTTAAAAACAAGCGCGCGGACCAGATCATCGCGGCGTACGAGAAGGAGTTCGATTTCGACAAACGCGTCAAGCTGCTGAGCGAGCTCGACGGCATTGTCACGAACGAGCACCATTGGATTCTCGAGTGGACGGCACCGTACGAGCGGGTCATCTACTGGGACAAGTTTGGCCAACCGGAAGGCATCCTGACGCGGATTGGTGACTATCGAGACATTCCGTCGTTGTGGTGGGTGGAGCCTGACAAGGTTCGTCAGCTGGAACAGGCTCAACGGGATCAATCGATGCGGCTCGTGGTCGGTCCGAGCGACAACAGATACTGGCTCGAGTTCGCCAAGCGGGAAGCGCAGGGAAGTCCGAGTGCGAAATGACCGGATACTTCATTCGCCGCCTTCTGCTCATTGTCCCCACGTTCATCGGCATTACTCTGGCCGTGTTCGTCATCACGCACTTCGTGCCTGGGGGGCCGATCGAGCGGCAGATTCTTGCGTACAAGATGGCCGTTGCAGGGGAGGCCGGAGCCGGCGGGGGCGCGGCTCTGGGCTTCGGCACTGAAATCCCTCCGGACGCACTCGAGGAGCTGAAGCGCTTCTACGGATTCGACAAGCCTGTTCACATCCGGTATTTCAACTGGCTGTGGAACGTGGTGCGGCTCGACCTCGGCACCTCCTACGTCTATCAGGACCCGGTCTGGGAGGTCATCCGAACACGGTTCCCCGTTTCGATATTCCTCGGGCTCACAGGATTCGTCCTCAGTTACCTGGTGTGCATCCCATTGGGCGTGCTCAAGGCTGTGCATCACCGTTCCGCATTGGATTTTGTGAGCAGCCTCATTGTCTTCCTCGGTTACTCGATTCCCGGGTGGGCGCTCGGCACTGCACTGCTCGTGCTGCTCGGTGGAGGCAGCTTCTGGGACGTATTTCCCCTCGGTGGGTTCAGGCCTGCCGATTGGGAGTACCTCGGCTTCTTCGAGAAGATTGCAGCGCAGGCTCACCACATGGCACTGCCGGTCCTCTGCTACATGGTCGGATCGTTTGCCACGCTGACAATCCTGACGAAGAACTCGCTGCTCGAGAATCTGGGACAAGACTACGTACGGACGGCGTTCGCCAAAGGTCTGGATGAACGCCGTGTCATCTTCGTGCACGCGCTCCGCAACTCGCTCATCCCGATCGCCACCGGCCTCGGGCATGTGTTCAGCCTCATTCTCGCCGGCTCCTTCCTGATCGAGCGCGTCTTCAATATCGATGGAATGGGATACCTCGGCTACACCTCGATCCTGCAGCGTGACTACCCAGTCGCGCTCGGCATCTTGGTCATCAGCAGCCTGCTGATGCTGGTCGGAAACATCCTGTCGGATGTGGTCTACGCCGTGGTCGATCCCCGTATCCGGTTCAAATGACCCAGCCGGCGCCCCACGAGGTTCCACCGCCAGCGCCGGAGCTCCAGACGGCGCCGTATCCCGAGCTGCTGGCCGACCCGACGCCACAGGGGCCGCCCCCGCGGCGTCCCGAATCCATCCTGCGGCGGCGCATTCGCAAGTTCCGGCGTCTGAAGCGAGGCTACTGGTCCTTTCTCGTGATCGCCGGGGCGTATGTGCTCTCGTTCTTCCTGCCCTTCCTCGCCAACAACATCCCGCTGATAGTGAAGTACGAGGGCGCCTATCACTTTCCGATGTTGCACTTCTACCGCGCCGCCGAATTCGGCCAGGAGGCGTTCGGTGAGCCGGACTACCGCGCGCTACGGGACGAGTTCCGGCGCGCGGGGGAGGGCAACCGGGTGGTGATGCCGCTGTATCCGTACGGGCCGAATGAGTCCCTGCTAACTCTGGAAGGATCACCGCCGTATCCGCCGTCGCGGGACCATCCCTTCGGTACCGACGACCGCGGCCGCGACGTGCTCGTGCGGCTCGCGTATGGCTTCAACATCTCGATGACCTTTGCGCTGCTGGTGATGCTCATCGCCGACGGACTCGGCATTGCCGTTGGTGCCATGCTGGGATATCTGGCGGGAAAGATCGACTTGGTAGGCCAGCGCATCATCGAAGTCTGGTCTTCCCTCCCCTTCCTCTACACCATCATCATCGTCAGCTCGATTGTCGTGCCGGTATACATTCCCGGCCGCATGCAGGTGCTGCAGCCGTCGTTCTGGCTGCTGATCGTGATCCTGTCCGCGTTCGAGTGGATGGGGATCACCTACTACATCAGGGGTGAGTTCTATCGGGAGAAGGCCAAGGACTATGTCGGCGCCGCCATCGTCACGGGGGTGTCGCAGCCCGGCATCATGTTCAGGCACATCCTGCCGAATGCGCTGACGCCGGTTATCTCATTTGCCCCGTTCACGGTCGTGGCGAACGTCGGTGCGCTCGTGGCGCTCGATTTTCTCGGGTTCGGCCTGCCGGCGCCGACCCCGAGCTGGGGTGAGCTGATCGGGCAGGGGATGGAGAACCTCACGAAGTGGTGGCTGGTTTTCCTGCCTCTCGGCATGCTGTTCGTGACGCTGCTCCTCGTGGTCTTCATCGGCGAGGCCGTGCGCGAGGCGTTCGACCCGAAGGAGTACTCGCGGCTCCGATGACTCCTCTTCTCGAGATCCGCGGGTTGCGGACCCATTTCTTCACAGAGTCGGGCGTCGCGAAGGCCGTCGACGGCGTCGATCTCGACGTCATGCCGGGCGAGGTCCTCGGACTGGTCGGAGAGTCGGGATCCGGCAAGAGCGTCACCGCGCTCAGCATCCTGCGCCTGATCCCCGATCCGCCGGGCCGCATCGTCGGCGGCGAGATCCGATTCAAGGGCCGCGACCTGTTGAAGCTGTCGTGGGACGAGATCCGAGCCGTGCGCGGCCGCGAGATCAGCATGATCTTCCAGGAGCCGATGACCTCCCTCAACCCGGTGTTCACCATCGGACGGCAGGTCATGGAAATGATCCTGACCCACGAGCCGGGAGACAAAGCACGCGCGCGCGCGCGCGGGGTCGAGATGCTGACGCGCGTCGGCATCTCCGACGCGGCGACGCGAATGAAGCAGTACCCGCACGAGCTCTCGGGCGGCATGCGGCAGCGGGTCATGATTGCCATCGCCCTCGCGCTGAATCCGGCCCTCCTGATCGCCGACGAGCCGACGACGGCGCTCGACGTGACGATTCAGGCGCAGATTCTGGACCTGATGCTGGAGCTGAAGGAGCGCCACGAAGCGGGCGCTATCCTGCTCATCACGCACAACCTGGCGGTGGTGGCGGAAACCTGCGACCGGGTGGCCGTGATGTACGGCGGCAAAATTCAGGAAGTGGCCCCGGTTCGCGAGCTGTTCCACAACCCGCTGCATCCTTATACCCGCGGTCTGCTCGCCTCCCTTCCGCGCGTGGACGGCGAGAGGACTGAACGGCTCACGACCATCCCCGGGAGCGTCCCGGACATTCACAGCCTGCCGGTTGGCTGCAAGTTCACCACGCGATGTCCCGAGCGCTTCGAGCCGTGTCCTGACATCGAGCCGCCGCTGATTGAAGCCACGCCCGGCCACTGGGTCCGCTGTCACCTTCATGATGATTGCCACGGATATTTCGGGCGACGGGGCGAGTCTAACCGCCTCCGCCAAGGCTACGGCGGTCCGCCGGAGCTTCAGGCGAAGGCGGAAGAACAGGCCCCGATCGGCGGGTCTCAAAAGCAAGACCCGCCCTACGTACAGGAGGCATCGCGATCGTGACGTCGGACGTTCTGCTGGACGTGCAGGACCTTCAGGTCCGGTTCCCCGTGTACGGTGGAATCATTCCGCGCAAGAAGGCAGAGGTGCGGGCAGTCGACGGGGTGTCGCTGACGCTACAGCGCGGCGAGACGATCGGGCTGGTCGGGGAATCGGGGTGCGGCAAGACGACAGTCGGTCGCGCGATCGTGAACATCCTGACCGCGATGAACTACCGCGTCGATGTGAGCGGCCGGATCGTCTACCACCACCCGGCGGGCGCCGTCGATCTTGCCTCGTTGGGCGGCTCGGCGATGCGGAAGTACCGATCCGATCTCCAAATGGTGTTCCAGGATCCGTATTCCTCGCTCAATCCGAGGATGACGGTGGGACGCATCATCGAGGAGCCGCTGACGATCCACACGAAGGACGGCAAGGCGGCCCGCCGCGAGCGGGTGAGGTGGCTGCTCGAGAAGGTGGGGTTGTCAGCCGCGCACGCCGGTCGCTATCCGCACGAGTTCTCCGGCGGCCAGCGCCAGCGCATCGGCATTGCGCGGGCGCTGGCCACGAACCCGAAGATCGTGATCGCCGATGAGCCTGTGAGCGCCCTCGACGTGTCGATTCAGGCCCAGGTGATCAACCTGATGCAGGACCTGCAGCAGGAGTTCGGCCTTTCGTACATCTTCATCGCGCACGACCTGTCCGTCGTACGGCACATCTCGGATCGAATCTTCGTGATGTATCTGGGGCACATCGTGGAGTCGGGCCCCGCAGACGAGATCTATCGGCGGCCGCTCCACCCGTACTCCCGGATGCTGCTGTCGGCCGTCCCGCGGCCCGACCCCGATCGCCGGAGGGAACGGCGGGTGCGCGACAAAGACGAACTGCCATCGCCGTTGAACAAGCCCTCCGGCTGCCCATTTCGCACGCGCTGCCCGATCGCGCGGCCCGACTGCGCAGACGCGGTGCCCCCCCTGGAGTTCAGGGACGGCCGCTTCGTCGCGTGCCCATATTCGGAATAGGTCCGATCCAACCCTGCTGACGCGTCAAGTGGGTGCTGAGTTCCAGGTTCAATGTTCTGAGTTCGATGGTTCTTGGTTCCGTGACGTTCAGAACCGGGAACGACCGAACGTGGAACTCAGAACCATCGAACCTTGAACCAGGAACCCTGAACTCAGAACCGTTCATCGACCAGAAACAATCCGATACATTCCCTCGATATTGAGCTGATGCATGTCCTGATAGCCTTGCCAGGATGAATACTTGGCAAGGGTGACCGACTTCTTCGTCTCCTCGAGCGACTTGCCCTCGGCGACGGCTCGTGCGACCTGCGATTGCAGATCTTCCAGGAACAGGCGGTGGATGCGCACGTCTTCCTTCTTGCCCAGCGGTCCATGTCCCGGCGCCAGGATGTCGAAGTCCATGGCTTCAACGCGCTTGAGCGAGTCGAGCCAGTCAGGAAAATATCCGTCGGGGAAGTCGCGGTACGCCACCGAGTTCACCGGAATGAAGTCCACCGCGAAGAGCACCCGCTCCTTCGGAAACCTGACCACGATGGAATTGTCGGAGTGATTGCGGCCCACGTGAGACAGCTCGGCGATCGTGCCCCCGAGCTCGATCGTCAGCGAGTCTGCGAACGTCTTTTGCGGGGGAGCGGTCTGCACTTTGTCCTGCATGATCGCCAACTTCGCCTTGTGATGCGCGATCACAACAGCCGTATCGGCGAACACTTCGCCGCCGGAAATGTGGTCGGCGTGGCCGTGGCTGTAGATCAGATAACGGACGGGCAGATCGAAGTGGCTCGCGAGCTCGGCCTTCAGCCATTCCGCGGCGGCGCGATCGATCGGGTCGGTTGCAATGATTCCGGCGGACGTCACCGCGAATACTGATGTGTGCCCCAGGTTGCGAAACCGGTAGACCTCACCGGCAATTCTCGTGATTTCGCGCTGTGGCGCCTGCGCAATGACGGACACGGCTGCCAGGCCCACGAGGGCCGCACCAATCAACGGAATGAGTCCCGACGGACCACGATTCATATGTCCTCCCAGAGAATCACGGACGCGACGATCGCGCGCTCCGGATGACTGCCCCAGGAGTGTAGCCGAGACTGCGGCGCCGATTACGTGTCGGACTTGGCCTGGCCTCGCCGCAGATCCTCGCCGAGAAGGATGGCCTCGGCGATCTCTTTCTTCGTCTTGCGGCGTTGACGACTCTGGCGCTGGATCGTCAGGTAGGCTTCTTCCTCCGTGATCCGCAGGTCGCGCTGCAGAATGCCCTTGGCCCGATCGAGCAGTTTGCGCGTTTCCAGGCGCTCCGAGAGCTGGCTGTTCTCGACTTCCAGCCGCGCCAGCTCGATTTCGGCGCCCACAAGGAAGCCGATCGTCGAAATCATCTGGATCTCGGATCGGGTGTGCGAGTGAGGCTGGCGGTGCTGCAGGTTGATGACGCCGACCACTTTCCCTCGGCAGAGCACGGGCACCGAGAGAAACGCCTCGTACCGGTCTTCGGGAAGCTCGTTGAACAGCTGAAACCGCGGATCCTGCGACGCGTCCCGATCTACTGCGACCGGCTGCTGATGCTCGGCCACCCAGCCCGTAATCCCCTGGCCCACGCGCAGCGTCAGCCGGTCGACCACGTCGGGATGCGGGTTCTTCGACGACCGCAGCACCAGGGCGTCGTCCTCCCGCACGTACACGAAGCACGAGTCGCACTGCACGATCGTCGAGACGAGATGCACGACGCGATCGAGCACCGAGTGGAGAGGGTCCGCCGCGGCGATACGGCTGCCGATCTCGTGCAGCGCGTCCATTTCCGGCGGGGAGTGTCGCATCATTTCCTTTTGTCCCGAAGCAGACCGGCCGCTCGCTCGGCGGTTTCCCTCACGAGAAAGCCAATCCTCGGGTGCGATGGCTCGAGATCGGATGTCAACCCGTATCTCGCGAGCGCTTCCGACGTGGTTGGACCGATCGATGCGATGACCGCCCGGTTCAGGCCCTTCCGTAAGGCCTCCTCCAGCCCCATCGTCTGTGCCACCTGCCAGAGATGCGTCACCTGCACGCTAGTCGTAAAAACGGCAACGTCCACCTCGTCGCGCGAGAGGGCGCTTACGGCCAGCTTCAGCGGCTCGACATCCGTCGGCAGCGCCCATCGATAGACCGGGACTGCCGTCACGTGTGCGCCGCGATCCCGAAGACCATCGAGCAACGCGTCGTTAGGGACACCGTACTCCTGCACGGCGACACGCGCGCCTCGGAGCAGTTCCTCGCCTTTGGCGTCCAGTGCGGCGAGCAGGTCGCGCCAGGTGTTCGGCTCGGGCGCCGCCACCCAGACCGGTACCTTGAGCTCGCCGAGGACCGCCAACGGTTTGGGGCCGCGCGCTGCCACCTTCGTGCGTGACAGCGCCGCGAGGAACGGCTCGGTCCGCCCCACGTGCGCGACGACGTTCAGGAGCGCGCGCGTGCCCACGCCGGTCAGAAAAATCACCACGTCGAATCGATTCGCGATCAGCGCTTCGGCGAACTCGACGGCTTCCGGGTTCGCTTCCAGCGGGACCTCGCGGAGCGCAGGCGCCACGATCGGCCGGCCTCCGTACGTCGAGATCAGCGAGGCCAGCTCGTTCGCGCGCCGGCTTTCAAGCGAGAGCACGCGGAGTCCTTGAAAACTCGGAGTGGACACGACAGCGATCATACTTAACGCTTCAAAGGTCAGGGTTTCGGACAACGGCCGCACCGGTCATCGGTGTCTCGACGTTACACAAAGGCCGTGGGAGGGATCAACGCCGAGAATGTGCCAATTGAGGATCTCTGCGACAAATATGTCTGATTAGACCAGGAACGCGGCCACCGCGCCCAGGACGAACCCGCCGCCGGCCGCCTGGACCCAGACTTCGCCTCTGTCGCGGAGGAAGCAGGCGCCGGCAAGTCCCACCAGCCCCGCCGCGAGGAGCAGCCGCCAGTGGAAGTCCTCCATTCGCGGCTCCGGGGGCAGGGCGACGACCCGGCGTCGGCCGGCGGCGATGATCTGATTGGCGAGACTCACGTCGGTGTCGCGGTCGAGCTCGAGGTAGGCGCCGCCGCTCGTCGTGGCGATCTTCCGCAACGATCCGCGGTCCAGGATCGAGTACACGGGAGGCGGCACTGGCTTCGTTGTCGCTGTCGCGGGGCGCGGCGGCTCGGGAATGAACCCTCCCGCGATGGTGCCCACGCCCACGACGTACACGGGGATGTTCCGGCGGCGCGCCAGTTTGAGGGATTCTTCGACCGTACCGCTCCACGCCTGACCATCCGTAATGAGGACGAACAGCGGCGCATTCGTCGACGCGCCGCTCAGATCCGCGTCGCGGTCGATCAGCCGCATTCCCCAGTACAGCCCCAGCTCGATGTTCGTATCCCACGTGGCGTCGTCTTCCAGCGGGAACGGCGGCTCATCGGCGAGGTGATCCATGAAGAAGAAGAGCGTGTTCGGATCTTTCGTTAGCCGCACCTGGGGCGAGGCGACGTGCGCGAAGACCGTCAGCGCAATGCGATCGCTCTCCTCCCACCGGAGCGAGTCGCCAAGCACGCGGAGGAAGCGGATCGATCGCTGCCAGCGGTTGCCCGCGACGTCCTTGACGTGCATGGATGCCGACCCGTCGAGCAGGACCACCAGATCGACTCCGCCCTTTCGCACCAGCGAGACGACCACGCCAGGCCGCGCGAGCGCCGTGAGGAGGAGGGTGGTGGCGATGATGAGAGAGAGCCAGAACAGGGAATCGCCAAACAGCGGAAAGCGCTGTCGGACAGGGACCTGACGCACGCGCAGGAAGCGCCGCAGGTCGCGCTGTCGCCGCGCGACCTGCCGGACCCATACCACGAGCAGTAGAAGCGGCGCGATCAGCAGCCAGAGCCATTGCGGCTCCTCAAAGCGGATGCTGGCGAGGTCCAGACCTGAGATCACGCGCGGTCTATCCTCTCCGGATGCGCGGAGCGCCGGTACCGGCCTTCATCTGGTCGCCTCGCTCGTCCGGCCGCAGCGGAACGATGACCTGGAACTCTTGCTGCGGCGTGTTCTCGGGCGGCGCGCCCTCCTCGCCATGCACATTCGGCCGCGACGGAGGCTCCTTCTTGGCCTCCATCGAGAAGGCATTCGCCGCATTCGGCCGCAGCTTCGCGAGGGCGTTGCGCACGCGCACGGCGTACTCGAAATTGTAGGCGCCGTCGACGTGGCTCGCATCTTTCTTGAGCAGCAGCGTATAGGTGCGGATGACCCGGTCCATGTCCTTCAGGACATCCTGAACGGTCTTGCGCGTCAGCGCCGTGCGGAAGGCGGCGTTTGCCGCAAGGAAGACGACGTCGGCGTCGAGGTCATCGCTCGCGAGCTCCGTCTCTTCGGACGGCAGTGCCGAATAGTCGCCACGCCAGTAGGCGGCCGCTGCGCGCTGCTCCTGCACGTCGGCCAGGAGAGCCGGCCCGACCACAGGGGTCCGTCCGGCCAGCCCGAGCGAGGCCTCGACCCCGCTGAACTCCGCCTCGGCCGCTTCAGGGGCGAGCGTCGCGAGCTGCTCCTCGGCGGCGGCCAGGCGGGCCTGCACCTCAGAGGCGCGGCGGAACGCCTCGCCACCGCCGGCGAGCACAAGCGCGGCAATTACGTAGCCGACGAACGTTCTCACGAGAGCCTCCTCATCACGGGAATCGCTGGAAGTGCGGAACCGTGAATTTCAGCACCAACGCCAGCGTCCAGAGCGCCGCCGCCGCAAACGCGAAAGGGCCGAACTTCGGCCGCTGCGTGACGTACTGCTTGATATCGATCTTGCCGACGGCCGCACGATCGATATCGCCGATCGCCCGGAGAATCGTTGCCTCGTTGGCCGCTGCGTAGAATCGCCCGCCCGTTTTCTCCACCGCGTCCTTCCAGAGGGCGTCAGGGATTACCGCGCCCGCTTCCTTGTTGTAATTCACGCGGATCAGGTACACAGGCACTTTGGCCGCACGCGCCGTATCGACGACGTCCAAGACGCTCTTACCCTCCGTGATCACGCCGGCATCTTCGCCGTCGGTGAACATCACCATGATGTTGCCGGCCGCGTCGAGGAAATCGAACGCCTTGAACAGCCGCACGCCCTGGTCGATCGCCGTAGAGATGACCGTGCCCTGATCGGGAAAGCGCATGAACTCGCCGAAGTCGCCGATCAGCGAGAGACTCAGCAAGATGTTGTTGTAGTCGTTCGTGAATGGGGTGACCACGTACGCCTGATCGCCGAATTCTACGAGCGCCATCAGGTCGCGGTACTGGCTGTCCATCCGCAGGCGGACGAACCGCTCGGCGGCCGCCACCGTTGTGAAGAAGGCCGCCTCGGACGAGCGCTGGTCGGATGCCGGGGCCTTCCTCACGAGCGTCGGTGCGTCGAAGTGGCGCACCATGCTCGTGGACGCGTCGATCATCACGCAGATCCGCCGGCCGGGGAACGTCGTGCGCTTCTGCGTCAGTGACGTGTACGGATCGGCGAGCGCCAGCAGGAAAAAGGGCAGCCCGGCGAGCGCCAGGAGGAGCGGCGTGTGCCGGACGAACGCCAGTGAGGAGCGTCGAAATCCAGTCAGGATGGCTGGCAGCCCGATGCGGTCACCTTGTGTGCGCAGCCTGACGGTGGTCCGAGCGATCGCCACGATCAGTGCGAGCGCCACGAAGGCGATCGCGCCAAGCCAGGCCGAGTCACGCTGCCAGAAATGGAGCGATGCCGGGTCCGTGTCGCGCCACTCGGTGAAGCGCGACCCGAAGAAGGCGATCAGGTCGACTAGCGCGCCCATGCGGCGCCGTCCCCGCCGCTCACCCTGTGCGTCAATGCCCGATACGTCCTGACGGGCAGCGAGTGTTCACGCCGGATGTGCGAGAGACCACGCCTGCCGGCCTCCAGCGCGTCGTCCAAATCGGGCTCCGCGCTGTCGTCGCGCCCGTACGCGAGGGCCGAGAAGGCGCGGAGGGCCGACTCGAGATCGTCGAGCGCGTGAGTCGACCGGCCGGCCTTCGCCGCGCGAGGGATTGCCAAGGCCAGCCCGTCAGCCGTCGCGGAGGCCGATACGAGGATGCTCTTGCGGCCCCGGAAGGTCGGCCGGAGCAGCAGCTGGCCCTCAGCCGGCTCGGCGCCAGCCGGCGCTTCGACCTGCGTGACGTGGGTGCCAAGCGCGTAGGCTGTGACCATTCTCAGCGGGGCGAGAGCGCGGGCCGCCAGCTCGGGCGTCCACCCCTCCGCCAGGCGCCGCCGCCGCACCTCATCGAGCTCGCGTGCCACGGCGGCGAGAATGGCGCGGTCGGAGGCGTGCCGCACGACCGTCTGCTTCCGCTCGCCCCGCTTCCGGACGATCCCCACGATGGCGATGATGACGGTTGCGGCGCAGAGCCCGAACAATGAGAGCGCGACGATCCGGAGCACGGTCCCGCGAAACTGTCGGGTCTCGATTTGCTGAAAGGTATCTGAGGGCCGTTCGCGGATGTCCGACGCGGCGCTGGGCACGAGGGAGAGCACGCGAAGCGTTTGCGAGGGCAGGACATACTCGCGCTCGCGGCTCTCAATGGAAGAGTCGTCCTGAACCCGGCTCTGCACGCGATAGCCGATCGAGAGCGGCGGCAGCACGATTTCGCGGCCGAACTCTTCGCCGACGTACCGAGCCGTATATTCGTATTGAAAGAACCGCCGGTAATCGGTACGGATGTCGGTCGCCTGCGTGCCGCCGGTGATCTCGAATGGCAGCAGCTGCAGCACCGAGGGATCCAGCCGAGTCTGGTCGGGAACCACGGTGGTGTTTGCCGTCTCGAGCATAGAGCAGGTCAGTACGATCGTGAACAGCTCGCCGACGCGGATCGCGTTGGCGCTGGTTCGCCACCAGCACTCGATCGGCTCGACCGTCACGGTTTCTGCCGGAGCAGCCGGCGGTCCTTGCGCCTCGGCCGACGCAACCAGCGCGAACGCCAGTACGGCCATGCCGGCGATTCCTGTTCGCTTCATGAGGCCACCTTTCGCAGTCGGCGTTCGGCGACGAACTCGGCGAGCGCCAGGTCGCTTGCCGTGGGATCGACGCCAAAGCGCACGACGTCGATGTCGAGACTCTTCGCCAGGCGGGCGACCTCGTCCTGCCAGTCGCCGACGCGATGCGCCATTCTTGACAGCTCTGCGCGCGACATCATACGCGACCGCCCGGTCTCCACGTCGAAGGCATCGATCCAGCCGGCGCTCACCGGCGGCAGCTCGAACGCAAATGCGCTGTCGACGAGCACCACGAAGACGTCATGCATCGAGTTGAGCAGCGCGAGCTCTTGCAGCGCGGTATGCGGATCGTCGAACAGAAAATCGGAGACGAAGCAGATGAGCGCCGTCCTGCGCATGAACGATGCGAGCGTCGTGCTGAGGCTGCCGGCCTGCCGCATCTCCTGCATCCCACGCTGGTGCTCGTACGCATCGAGACAGTGGATCACATGGTTCTTCCCGATGCGCGGGCGGACGGCCGAAAGGTTCGCGAACCCGGCATCGAAGGTAATCAGCCCGAACATGTCCTGAAAGAACACAGCGGAGAGCCCTACGGTCGCGATGGCTCGCGCGACCGCCGCCGCGATTGGCTGTCCGTTCACCCCGCACCGTGTCGAGAGGGAACCATCGGCGACGGTGACGACGATGGCGGTGCTCGGCTGCTCGAACTCGCGGACAATAAAGGGGCTGAAGTTCGTCAGCGTCGACTGCGGCCAGTCGATCGCCGAGGGGCGGTCGCCGGGCTGCCAATCGCGAAGGCCCACGAAGTCGAACCCCGACCCGTGCGCGAGACTCCGATGGTCGCCGATAGTGACGTCACGCATCCGCCTGAGGATGAGCAGCTCGATCTCGCTGATATCGGACAGGCTGATGAGCGGCGGGGGATCGTCGGGATGGCTCGGACCCCGTCCCTTTAGCGACCGGGTGAGGCCCGTAAGTTCCGGTCTGTGGGGGTTCATGGCACCGGGACACGCTCGATGATGTCCTTGATCACCAGATCGGTGGTCAGGCCATGGCTCGCCGCGTGTGGACCGAGCCAGATGCGGTGGCTGAGGATGTAAGGCGCCAGATCCTGGATGTCCTCAGGGTATACCTCGGTCCGACCTTTCTCGAGCAGCGTCCAGACCTTGGCCAGGCGGCCCCAGCAGATGATGGCGCGCGGCGATGCCCCAAGGTCTACGCCGCGCTCCACCAGCTCCGATGGCGATCGCTGATACGAGTCGGTGTCCGGGTTGTGCGGCCGAGTGGCTGAGACCAGCTGCTGGATGTACTTGCCAAGCCGCTCGTGCAGAAATATCCGCTCGCTGATCACCGAGCGCAGCTGGATGATGCGCTCTTTCGAGAGCAGCACGTTCAGGCGCATCCGCTTGAAATCGAAGTTGACCAGCTTCTGCTCTTCCTCGGCCGGGAGATAGCCGATGTTGACCATGATGGCGAAACGATCGGTCGCTGCTTCCGAGAGCGGAAAGGTGCCCTGGCCGAGCTCCACCGGGTTCATGGTCGCGATCGCGAAGCTGAACGCGGGCAGCTCGTACGTCATCTTGCCGACGGTGACGGTCCGGTCCTGCAGTCCTTCCAGGAAGGCGCTTTGAGATTTGAGCGGGATCCGGTTGATCTCGTCGAGCAGGATCACTTCGCCGGAGGCAAGCGGGCCGAACTCGGTGACGAGCTCGCCCGTGTGCGGATTGATCATCTGGAACCCGACCACCTCGGTCGGCTGAAGGTCGGCGCGGCCCTGCAGCCGCGCGAACTTCGCGTTGCTGATAGCTGCGAGGATCACGCCGAAAAATGTCTTCCCGACGCCAGGGACGCCTCGAATCAGCAGGTTCCCCGCATTCACCTGCCTCTTTTCATTCTTGTCGTAGGTGGTCGGAATCTCAGAGAGCAGGACAACGTTTGCGAGCGTCTTGGCGGTTTCGTATCCGACGAGGGCCTTCCCGGCTTCCGCAACGACGGAGCGGTGAAAATCGATGGCCTCTTGGAGGTCTGCGTGCACGGCAGCGCAATCTTATAGGGGTATGCGCGTCGAGGAAAGCGGAAGAGCCGGCTGACGGCTCAAGCCCTAGGCCTTCTCCTCTTGTTCTTGCTCTTGTTCCGTTTCCGTGAGCTCGTCGTCTTCCAGGAACGGGTGCGGTTGAGGACCGAGGGCGATATCGGCAATGTCGGGGTCGACGCCGTCTTCCCGGGCTGTCTTGGGGCGATCCTTGGTATCCAACCGGCGTGCGGCCTTCTGCTGCCGCTTCTCGATGAGGGCTTTTTCGCGCGCACGCTTGGCCTGAGTCGGCCTCGATCGGTTGCTCATATCCTTGCTAAGTGTAGTCCATTGCGGCAGCCTGCGCGAGGCGCTGTCGCGCGATGTCCCGTGGGATCCCCGTCGCCCGTCGCTCTCGTGTCGTCTGCAGCCCGTAGCCGATACAATTCGCAGATGCCTGCGCGCTCGGCCGACCAGGCCGCGTTGTCCCGGTTTGCCGAATTCTCGCGAGCGGAGTGGGCGCGGCTGCGCGCCAGCACCCCGTTGCCGCTGTCCGAGCCGCAGTTACGCCCGCTGGTCGGCCTCAACGAGCGGATGTCGCTCGCAGAGGTGGCGGATATCTATCTCCCCCTTTCGCGGCTGCTCAACCTGCACGTTGCCGCGACCCAGAACCTCCACGCCGCCACCAATACTTTTCTCGGTACTACGAGTGCAAAGGTTCCGTACGTGATCGGCATCGGTGGCAGCGTCGCGGTGGGAAAGAGTACGACCTCGCGCGTGATCCAAGCGTTGCTGTCACGCTGGCCGGGACATCCGCGCGTCGATCTGATCACGACCGACGGCTTTCTGCTCCCGCGCGCCACGCTCGAGGCCCGCGGCCTGCTGCATCGGAAGGGGTTTCCAGAGAGCTACGACGTTCGCAGGCTCGTCCAGTTCATGGCCGACGTGAAGGCGGGGGTCCCGGAGGTCTCGGCGCCCATTTACTCCCATCTGCTGTACGACATCGTGCCAGGCGAGGTGCAAGTCGTCGGTCAGCCGGACATCGTCATCATCGAAGGGCTGAACGTGCTGCAGACGGGCGACGGCCGGCGCGGCCGCCCGATGCGAATGTTTCTGTCTGACCTCTTCGACTTCTCGGTGTACGTCGACGCCGCCGAGGCTGACGTCGAGCAGTGGTACATCGAGCGATTCCTGGCGTTGCGTGAGACGGTGTTCCAGGATCCCGCCTCGTACTTTCATCAGTATGCGCACCTCACGCCGCATGAAGCGGAGGAGACGGCCCGCACGCTCTGGCAGTCGATCAATCTGCCAAACCTACGCGAGAACATTCAGCCGACGCGCGAGCGCGCACACGTGATTCTGGAAAAGGCGCGCGACCACGCCGTGAAGCGCGTCAGGCTCCGAAAAACGTAGCCACCGCGATCACGAAGACAATTGGCTACAAAGGTGCAGCCGTGTTTTCGGCAGACCCTGGTTACCCTTTGAAATGCGGGTTCTGGATCAGGCCGATCACGTTGCCGAACGGGTCCGCGACGGCCGCCACTCTGATGTCCCCACCCACGTCCTTCACGTGCTGGCGCGGTTCGGCGCCGCGGTCGAGGAGGTGCCCATAGGCCTTCTCGATATCGGCCACACCCCAGTACGCCACGGCGTTGTTCCCGACCGTCACGCTGCTGGTGGCGTCCGGGTCCAGTCCCAGCTCGAAGCCGCCGATCTCGAAGCCCACGTAGAACGGCTCGTCGAAGTAAGGGTCGACACCGAACGCCTCGGTGTACCAGGCCTTGGCCTGCGCGAGATGCGGCACGTGATAAATCACGGTTCTGAGTCCCTGAAACATGACGGCTCCTCGGAGGGGAGACGTGCCTGGCGGCGTCGGCGTCGCGGCAGCACACGTCTTCCGGTGCTCGCGTTCGCCTACGTCCGCAGTCCCTGCGAGGTGGGTCGGCGGGTAGGGCCCTCTCGTTTCGTGAGGGAATCGAGGACCCGCTAGGTACGCGATCAGGATAGCAGAATCCCCTCTGATGCTGGGATAGTCTTGGGCCATGCCGTTGAAATCCATTCGCGCCTGGCTCGGGGTTGATGCACCGGAACAGGAGAAGTTTGCGCCGCTCCGCGAGACGCTCGAGACGCTGGACCATCTCGAGCCCGCGCGCGCGCGCTTCCTCGCCGCCTTTGCCTACCTGCTGGGACGCGTGGCGCACGCCGACCAGCACGTGTCACCGGAAGAAACACAGGCGATGGAAGCCCTCGTGCGGGACGAGGGACAGCTGTCGCAGGACCAGGCCATGGTGGTGGTGCAGCTAGCCAAGACCAGCAACCTCCTCTTCGGCGGAACCGCCAATTTTCTTGTCGCGAGAGAGTTTTCGGAGCTCGCGAGCTACCAGCAGAAGCTGGCCCTCATGAAGTGCCTGTTCGCGTTGTCCGTCACTGACGAGGCCATCTCGACCGCCGAGGAAGGCGAGATCCATCGCATCGCGAAGGAGCTTCGCATCGACCATCCCGATCTCGTGGCGCTGCGCGTCCAGCACCAGCGGCACCTCCCAGGTCTGCGCCGCGGCTGACTGCAGCCCGAGCCTTTCGCCAGCAGCCCTAAAGGGCTGCTCCACCTGTCATTGTTTGTCGACTCGAGCGAGTACTGGGCCGAAGAGCACTTGAGTTGAGGGTGGCGCAGCGCTTTAGCGCTGC
>ORMF011381839.1_pt1 | contig 18413 bp, 14 predicted proteins | sample 1779871 | NCBI WGS metagenome assembly ORMF01 (sample SAMEA104232316, study PRJEB22302) | groundwater metagenome | biome: forest; feature: aquifer; material: groundwater | place: USA | collected 2011-08-07 | depth 5.4 m | reverse complement strand
TTGCCGAGCCGATCCACCTCGCCAACCAGGTCCCACCCCGGCGTATAGGGCACCGGGGGCGTTTCGGGATGGACGCCCTCGCGGGCCATTATGTCGGGCAAAGCGACACCTGCGGCCAGCACTCTCACCCGCACTTCGCCACCCTTCGGCTCGGGGCACTCTTCTTCAACCACCAGAAGTGCATCGGGCCCGCCGTAGTGTGTGACGACGATACGCGTGTGTCTCATGGACGTCTTCCTCCCTAGGCGGGCGCTCCTTCTATTCTCCGCGTTTCGTCGGCTGCATCCCGTTGTTGGACAGCGTCACTCCACCACGAGGACATCTGTTCGTCGGTCGTCCAGGCCGGCAGATGGGCCGGAAATCGAGTCCTGCCTCAGATGTCAGTTCCTAGATCCTGAAACTCCAACGCCTCCCTAATGTTCCTGACGATCCGATCGCGTTCGGAAGAGGACAAGACCGGGCCGTCATCCCAACTCCGTATTGGATCGCACACAGAGATAAATGCCCGGCCTCCCGAAATGCCACCTTCGACGACGAGAGTGAGTGTCTTCGATCCTTCCCGATATTCCATCGAGAAGCGTCCCGTGAACTGAAGGATGAACCCTCGGTCGCTTTCGACGCCTTGCTTGTTGAGCCACTTAAACATCACCGCGGTCCCCAGAGACGCTGATACGTGTGTCCAACTCTTGTTTATGCTGACCTGGGGAAAACCGGTCCTGGTCGGCCTATCACAATACCGCTAAAGCCTCACGCAGACGACGAGAAAGGTACAATTAAACCTCCACTTAATTTGCAGGTCAAGGGCGAAGTACGCTGAACAACTGAGATTTGAACTCAGATCTGAGCCATGTCCGATTTTTCTCGGCGATATCTTTTTTCCTGGCGGGATGCCCAGTCTGGCCGGTTTTCCTGGGGCAGATCAGGAATCGTCGGGCCATGCTCCCAGCAGGCGGCGCAGCAAGACAAGCTGGCCCAGGTGGTAGGCGTTGTGGTCCGCCACGAGCAGTGCCTCGCGGAAGAGTGTCTGTCCTTCGCCATGCGCAATCGGCGCGAACAGCTTCTTCGCCGGGTCCGACACCAGCTTCTGCATCGCATTCAAATCGGCGCGGAACGACTGAACGCTTTTCTCCCACGCGGCGTCATCGGGAGGCGCATCCGTTTTGGGCCAGTAACCGGCGGTCCACTCGGGCGAGACGTGCTTCGGGTTCCTGCTGAACTCCAGGATGTCCCACTGCGCGATTCGCATGTGTTCCAGCAGACGCCAGGCGGTGAAAGGCAAGCCAGCCGGCTTTGTGCCGCGAAGAGCGGGAGACAGCCCGGCGATTGTTTTCTCGAAGTCCACGTGGGCGCCGCCTCCGCGAAGCAGATTGAGCAGATGTTCGCGGAGAGCTTTGTCATGCGCTCCGCTTGTTTTTGCCTTGAGCGGGCGGGAAGTTTTTGAGGCTGTTTTGGCGGCCTTGGTGCGCTGTTTACCTGCGGTCCGGTGTGCGAGACGAGCTTTCTTTTTTGGCATACTCTGCCCCCCCTGTGCAATCTACGGCATTAGATCATTTTCACAGTTACTGTATAGCGATCCCGTTTAGCCCCGTCATAGGGGCGATTGAACCCTTGCTATACACCAACGCGAAAAACGCCCTAGATCCTCCGTTACAGTTGCCATGAATCGGTTACGCGACGAGTGCACAGGCCGTGGGTTCGCAGGCCCCAAACGATCCCAGCCCCGGTAGGGGCGACAGAAACTCCGGTCTACATCAATTGTTAAATCGCACCAATCGCTTGGTTAGACATATTAGGCGTCAATTCCCAATTGTGCCAGGGAAAAAACGGGGAATCTACTCTTCGATACAACGCTTGAACCGAGCGGCCCGCAAGCGTATCATTCTCTCGAATAGGGTTGCTTGGAGTTGAATCTTCCAGTGGAAACGGGGGTGTGGTGATGAGAATCACATGCGGAGTGTTATTGTCTCTGATTATTTTCGCCGGCTCCTCATCGGCCCAAACTGTAGGAGCGAGCCTGCGGGGCGCTGTGAACGATCCATCCGGGGCGGTGGTCCCCGGCGCCTCGGTTGAAATTCACAGCACGGAAAAAGGTTCCGTCCGCATGCTGACAACGGACAATCACGGTCTCTACCACGAGCCGGTGCTGCTCCCAGGCGCTTATGAAGTTCGCGTCGTTGCCGCTGGTTTCAAGACGGTGGTGGTGAAGAACATTGTCTTGACAATTGGTCAGGACGCGGTGCTGGACGTCAAACTGGAGATCGCACAAGCCAGTGAGACGGTGAGCGTAACCGCCGAAACACCGGCCATCAATCTGGTTTCGTCCGCCCTCAGCGGGACGGTCGAGCGCGGACAGATGAACGATCTGCCGCTCAACGGACGGTCGTTCCAGCAGTTGGCGCTGCTGCAACCAGGGGTGAACGCCGCCGTCGCGGCTGGAAGCGACGTGGTCGGCGGGCGCGGTCAGAAGATCACCATCAACGGCGCGCGGCCGGAACAAAACAGCTTTCTGCTGGACGGCTCCGACATCAACAACGTCTATAACAAAACACCGGGATCGGTGGGCGGAGTGCTGCTCGGCGTAGATACCGTGCAGGAGTTTCAGGTGCTGACAAACGCCTACTCCGCGGAGTTTGGCCGGTCCTCGGGCGGCATCATCAACGCCATCACTCGCTCGGGAAGCAACCAGGTTCACGGCAATCTGTTCGAGTATCTTCGCAACTCGAAACTGGACGCCAAGAATTTTTTCGATCCGGTAGCTTCTCCGATCCCGGCGTTCAAGCGCAACCAGTTCGGAGCCACGCTGGGAGCGCCGCTTCATCGCGACAAGACGTTCTTCTTTGGCGCTTTCGAAGCCAACAAGGAGCGGCTCGGCGTCACCGGGATCACCAACGTCCCGGACGACAACGCGCGCCTCGGCATCCTGCCGGGCCGGGCGCCGCTGGCGTTGCATCCTTTAATCCCGCAGTATCTCGATCTCCTTTTCCCGCGGGCGAACGGCTCGGTGCTGGGCGGCGGAGTGGCGCAATACCTCTTCTCGAGAAGCCAGCCCACCGACGAGTACTTCGCGCAGGGCCGGTTCGACCATCGCTTTTCCGACCGGGACTCGGTGTTCGCACGATACACGTTCGACAACGGCAATGTGAACCGGCAGCCCAGGGACAAACCGCCGATTGTCTTCACCAAGGAGCGATCGCGCAACCAGTATCTGACGCTGGAACACGGTCACACATTTTCGGCGGCCCTGCTGAACACGCTGCGCCTGAGCTACAGCCGCTCCACGTCGGAGGCGGACAACCAGCGCACCGTGGACGTTCCACCCGCGCTTTGGTGGATTCCAGGTTCACAGTTCGGATATATGACGATTCAGGGACTCATCACCGAAATGGCCGGCGACTACCGCCTGCCGCGCAACGACCATCTCAACAACTACCAGTGGCATGACACGCTGTTTTGGACCAAAGGCGCTCACGGCTTGCGGTTTGGAACCGAGGGGCAGCGCATGCTGTTCAATCAGCACACTACCAGCCAATACGGCGGCATCGCGATATTCAACAGCCTGCCGGACTTCCTCACCGGCACTCCCGCGCAGGTGAATTTCGCCGTGCCGGGGCTGATCGACCCGGATCGAGGTTTTCGAGAGTCCTTGTATGCGTTCTTCGTCCAGGACGACTATCGCTGGAAGCCCAATCTCACTTTCAATATCGGACTGCGGTACGAATTCGCCACCGTCCCGACCGAAGCGAATGGCAAGATCACGAATCTGCGAAAAGTTACGGATCCCAGTATGACCATCGGTGACCCGTGGCACTCCAATCCGTCACTGAAGGATTTTGCGCCGCGTGTGGGGCTGGCCTGGGACCCGTTCCATGCGGGAAAAACTTCCGTGCGCGCCGGCTTTGGTATGTTCTATGACCAGATCCTGCCGAAACATTACATATTCTCCGGCAGCCTCAATCCACCGTTCACGACGCGCACCAGCATCCGGCCCCCGTTGCTGTCGTTCCCGAACGCGCTGGCGAATTTCAATTTCAATGCCCCGATCATCGCAAACCTGCAGCCCATCAACTTCGACTTACAGCCGTCCTACATCATGCAGTACAACTTCAGCGTCCAACATTCGCTGCCGAATGGTTGGGACGTGACGCTCGGCTACGCCGGCTCCCGTGGGGTCCACCTGATCCAGCTCGGCGACGCGAACCTGGCGCCGGAAACGATCGTGAACGGGGTGAAGACGTACCAGCCGGCGCTCGGCCGGCGCAATCCCAAGTTCGGCGGGATTACGCAGCGGAAAACGGATGCGAATTCGTTTTACAACTCCTTCCAGGCAGGAGCGGTGAAGCGCCTCTCGCACGGCCTGCGGGCGCAGTTCTCGTATACGTTCTCGCGTTCCATCGATGAGGCCAGCGGAATCAACTCCCAGGACTTCGATAATTCCACCCAATATGCCCTGGACTGGTACGATCGCAAGGCCGACCGTGGCCTGTCGAGCTTTTCGGCCAAGCACGTTTTTGTGACCAACTGGAGCTACGAGCTTCCGTTCGGCCGCAACAAGACGGGAGCGGCCGGCGTGCTGATGAAAGGTTGGCAGCTCAATAACATCATTACGGCACAGTCCGGCACGCCCTTTGAAGCGCGACTCGGCTTCAATCGCTCGGGGAACTTGAATACGATTGATTTCTCGATCCACGAGCGTCCCGACGTGGCGCCGGGCAAATCGAACAATCCCGTTACCGGCGATCCCCGGCATTGGTTCGACGCCAGCGCGTTCGTGCTGCAACCCGCCAACCGCATCGGGAATCTCGGCCGGAACACCATCATCGGCCCCAAGCTGGTGAGCTTCGATCTCTCCGTGTTCAAAGAGATTGCCTTGTCGGAAAAGCGGTCGCTGCAATTTCGCGCTGAAGCATTCAACATCCTGAACCATCCAAACTTCTCCGTGCCCAACCAGGCCAACCGGACGGCATTGAATCCCCCTCCGGCTTCGGACCCCAACGCCACCGTGGTGAACGGTAGTGCCGGCACCATCACCACCACGGTCACGACGTCGCGGCAGATTCAATTCGGACTGAAATTCGCTTTTTGATCTTGGGCGGTTTTGCTGGATTCTGTTGTAGAATAGTTGCCTTGACGGGTTAAGAGGTAAAGACGGGTTCATCGATACGCGGGAGCGGCCAGCCAGCCGTTGGGCCGGGCTCCGGGCGGGAGCCTGTTGCCTTTCCGGCCTGTACGCAAGGAGGAACGCGATGTCCGATTATGCTCATCCCGAGGCTCTGGTGTCGACCGACTGGGTTGTGCAACACCTCAACGATCCAAACGTCCGGGTGGCGGAAGTGGACGTGGACAACAAGGCCTATGATGAGGGACACGTGCCGGGCGCGGTCGCATGGCCCTGGAATACGCAGCTCTGCGATACGGTGCGCCGCGATATTCTTTCGCAGTCGCAACTCGAAGAACTGATGTCGAGTTCCGGAGTCAGGAACGACACGACCGTGGTCATCTACGGCGACAACAACAACTGGTTTGCCGCCTGGGCGGTCTGGCAGTTGAAGATTTACGGCCACGAGGACGTTCGCATCATGAATGGCGGCCGCAAGAAATGGCTCTCCGAGGGCAGGGAACTGACCATGGACGTTCCCAAGCCGGCACGCACCAGCTACAAAGCGTCCGCGGCGGATCTCTCCTTGCGAGCCTACTTACCGCAGGTTCAGGCGGCATCCGCGAAAAAGGCCGCTGCGCTGGTCGATGTGCGCAGCCCGCAGGAATATACCGGAGAGATCATGGCGCCGCCGGGATTGCCCGAGACCTGCCAGCGCGGCGGACACATCCCCGGTGCGCGCAGCATTCCGTGGGGAAAGGCCGTCAACGACGACGGCACCTTCAAGTCCATGGACGAAATCAAAGCGATCTATGGCTCGGAAGGGGTCGATGGGTCCAAGCCCATCATCGCCTATTGCCGAATTGGAGAACGCTCCAGCCTGACTTGGTTCGTATTAAAATACCTGGTGGGCTACAAGGACGTCACCAACTATGACGGCTCCTGGACCGAGTGGGGAAATCTGGTGGGCGCCGCCATCGAGAGAGGCGCCGCCGCGGCGAAGAGTTAATTCCATGATCCCAGAAAACTACAAAGAAGAAACACTCATGATCGAAGGCTGGCCGGTGAACGTCACCTCTTACAAGCTAGGCGATCATTATTACTGCAAGGTCGATAATGTATCGCCGGGTGCGTGGCTTTCCCGAACCCAGGCTCACTCGCGGGAAGAGGCCGAGCAAAAAGCGGTGGAAAAAGCGCAGCAGCTTCTGGCGCGCACCAAACGGCAGCCCGTCTAAGGACGTCGCACGACGGCCGTTTCCATCCGCCATCGGCGGATGCTCGCCCTTTTTTCGCGACCCGTACAGGCGGAAATTTCGCGGCCGATGAGCGGCACGGCCTGAAGCCGTGCCCTGACGAGCATCTGCCGCGCTCTATTTTGAGACTCTCAGTAAATTCGTAAGAATACATTCCGGCGGGCTCCTAGAGAACCGGGAGAAAGGCGATCACAACGATGAAAGTCACAATCTCGGCAAGACTCCAAGACAACAAGAGGCACGTCTGCACGGTAATTCTGATGGCTGGTTTGGCGGCCGCCTGTTTCTACCAATGGCCGGCAAGAACCCACGCCTCGGAGCAATCGCTTCTCGGCGGGCGCGTTACTTCCGCTGCGGGAGAGGCTTTGGCGGGAATCCCGGTGCGGGCGCACCGCGAGAACGGCAACATAACCGTGAGCGTCTACACCAACAGCCGGGGCGAGTACAGCTATCCGGAATGGTCCGACTTGTCGCCGGGCGCCTATTCCGTGGCCATCGAACTGGCGGATTTCACGCCGGCCCGTCGCGATGGCGTCACGCTTTCCTCCGGGAAGGCGGCACGGGCGGATTTCGCGTTGCAGCCCCGGCAGCCGTCCGTCAAAGACGCCACGGCAAGCGACATCGTGGCGGCGTTGCCCGGCACCAACGAACAAAAACATTTGCTGATCCAATGCGACAACTGCCATTCCTTGCAGTTTGCTTTCCGGACCCCTCGCACCAAGGAAGGATGGACGCAGATCATCCATCGCATGGCAGGGGAGCGGGCCGTCTCGCGAGAGACCCCTGGAACGCGCGCGTTTGGCCAGAAAAAATTTGTGGAGCCGCTCGCCGAGTATCTAGCGTCGGTGCGCGGCCCCGGTTCTTCCGACGAAATCCCCTTCAAGCTCCGTCCACGGCCCACGGGAGATGCTTCGACGCGTCTGGTAGTGACCGAGTACGACCTGCCGCGGGGCGGAAGCCGCGAAGTGAATATCATCCGCGGAGACCGGCGGGCGGCGTGGCCTCACGATGTTCTGGTGGATTCCAAAGGCCCCTACGTCTGGTACACGGACCATTTCTCGCTCTTTCTGGGCAGGCTCGACCGGCGCACCGGGGAGATCAAAGAGTTCCCGTATACACTGCTGCCGGGGATGGGAAGAGCGGAGTTGGGAGTAGTCGCGCAGTCGCAAGAGCGTGCCGGCAATCCCGGGGGCGGCTCGCATGATATGGCTTGGGATCCGGACGGCAATGTCATCTTTGGGATGGGCGGAGGCATGCTCCGATTCAATCCCAAGACCGAAGAATTCACGCGTTGGGCTTCCGGCAGCAACATGTTTGGACTCGATCCGAAGGGCAACGTCTGGTACCTCGACAAGGGCCTGCACCGGCTCGATCCGAAGAGCGGCGAAGTGAAGGATTTCACCGTTCCCGACGAGACCGACGATGACACCTACGATATGGAAGTGGACCTGCAAGGCCGCTCGGTGATGAACATGTTTCGGCAGGGTAAGATCGGCGTATACGATCCGCAGACGGATAAATTCACTGCCTACGCTACGCCTACGCCCGGTTCCGGGCCGCGGCGCGGCGAGGTCGACGCACAAGGACGGCTCTGGACGGGTCTCTACTGGGCCGGCCGCGTGGGATTGTTCGATCCCAACAAACGCGAGGTAAAGGAATTTGCATTGATCCCCGGCTCGCAGCCTTATACGCCGCCGTTTCCGTCGCCTTACACGGTCGCCGTGGACGATAAGAACCAGATCGTCTGGGCCAACGACTTCAACAGCAGCCGCATCTACCGCGTGGAAATGAAAACCGGACAGTCCACCGAATACTTCATGCCGCAGCCGTATGAGGTCCGCGACCTGACAGTGGACCGGTCGGCGACGCGTCCAACATTGTGGATTCCCGCTTACCGTCCTCCATCGAGGATGGTGAAAGTGCAGATTTGGTGAACCGGAGATTCTGAGCCGGATTCGATTCGCCTATTAACGTTGCGGCCCGGCCCTTAGCGGCTGAAGCCGTGCCCTTCCGTCGAAATTACCCACCGCCGAATTTTGCAAATTTCGCGGAGGTCTATCGGATGCAGCGCCGGGGAATCATCCAACTCTTTGCAGCGGCGGCGGCGAGCCTCTGCGTCCGGCAGCAACTTCCCGCAAGCGCTCTTTTCCAAAGTTTTGTCCCTGCCAGTGGCGAGGGGAACGCTGCTCTTCGCATCGCGCCTGTGTCACAGGAAAGCGCGCCGGCCGAGCCGTTGCTCCCGCTGTTTCCACTCCGTCTGGTTTTGTTTCCCCGCACAACCCTCGCGCTGCACATCTTCGAGGAACGCTACAAGGAGATGATTCACGACTGCCTGCAAAACCAGTGGGAGTTTGGAATACTTCTGGCTCGGGAAGAGGCAGTCAAGAGCATCGGCTGCACCGCCGCTATCTCGCAAGTCGTCCGCAGATATTCCGACGGACGCATGGACATTCTGGTCCGAGGGCGGCGGCGGTTTGAACTCTTCGATCTGAATCAAGAGAAGTCCTACTTTCGCGGAAAGCCGGAATTCTTTGAGGACGACGAGACCGAGCCTCCCGCCGAGGAGCTTCGGCAACAAGCCATCCGGCTCAATGGACGCGTGAGGAAGTTGCTGGAATTAGACGACCCTTCATCGGAGCAGTCCTCGCCCGCGACCAACGATCCGCAGCTTTCGTTTTCTATGATGGCCGTGTTGCCGGCGGACCTCGGCTGGAAACAGGGTTTGTTGGAGCTTCGGTCGGAGCGCGAGCGTCTGGAACAAGTCATTCGTTATTTGCGGCAGTTGGCCGATCATTTGGAGAGGGCTCCCGATCACCCCGCCCCATCCGGCACGGCGTAGGACGGGTGCAATTAGAAGTGGAAGTAATCCGAGTCGGAATCTTTCAGCCCCGAAGTGGGACCGGTGACCCCAAAATGGATCAAGCCCCGGAGGGGCGACAGATTGCCTCTGGATTTTCTGTCGCCCCTCCGGGGCTTATCGCCTCGTGTGCGGTAAATCCATGGCTCACGCCATGGGCTAGAATCTGCCGCTCCTCCGGAGCTGAAGAGCGCGGCTCCATCTGACTACCACTTTCAGTTGCACCCGCATAGGACAAAACTCGCCGGGTTTGTGGCCCCCTTTTCAAGCCCTGCTCCGCCCCGCCGGAGTTGGGTAAAATCACCCGAACTTCCGCTGGTTCCTGCAACCCGCCTCTGCCGCAGAGCGAAACTTCGCGCTCCTGCGGAAATTTTCCACCCTAATTTGTTCACAATATTGAACAAAGAGATTGGCTTCTGGAGTGCTTTATAACATAAGACCAGATTGTCTTATGTCGAGGGAAGAGCCCGCTCAGAATCAGCGCGAGGAGCCGGTCACACCGGAGGCTGCGCCCGATGCGGCCTTGGCGAAAGACTGGAATGCTGTCTGCGAGCGACTGGCGCAACTCGAGCAGCGCGTCCGGTATCTTGAGGGAAGGCTGGAAGCCGGAATCGCCGTGGAGAGTCCGCAGCCGGAAGTCGCAGCCAAGACGACGGAGGCAGGCCAGCCGCTCGATCTGGAACATCGCTTTGCCAGCCCATTCCTGAATTATCTGGGACTGATCGCGCTGCTGGTAGGCATCGCGCTACTCATATCCCATTGGATGGAGGCGCACTCGCTGGCCGCCATTCTGGTGGCCGGCGCCAGCGCGGGCGGATTGTGGGGATTGGGACGATGGATGCGGGGCCGAGCCTCGGAGACTTTCTCCGTGACACTCGAAGGCACCGCGCTGGGCCTCCTTTATTTGGCTTGCTACCTCTCGTACGCGTGGTGGGGGATCGTGCCGAGCCTCGGGGCCGGCGCTGTGGTAATGTTGCTGGCCGCGCGCCGGGCCTTCGAACGCAACTCGCAACTGGTGGCCGCATTTGCACTGCTGGCGGCGCTGGTGGGGACGCTGCTGCTGCGTCCGGTGCAGACGGGGGAAAGCCTGCTCTTTGGATATTTGGCTGCGATCAACGGCGGCGCGGTTTGGGCGGGGAGGCGGAAAGGATGGATCGGGCTCCGCTTCCTGGCGCTGATCGGCTCTCATCTGGTGGCATGGTTCTGGTATTGGAGCCACCCCGCGGCGCAACCCATGCTCACCGCTGCGTTCCCGATTTTAACGTTCCTGCTGTTTGCCCGGATTGTTCCACTTGGTCCGCTCACCTCCGCCGAGACCGCGCTGGGAGTGATGAACTCGGCGGGATTCCTGGCGGCATCGGCGAGTTTACTGCGAGTTTACTCCCCGGATTTGCTATCCTGGTCGCCGCTCGGTTTGGGAATTGTGCATGTGATTCTTGGCACGGTTTGGTTGTTTTCAGTGCCGCTCTCGGCGCCGCTTCGCTCCCATGCTCGCTTGCACTTCTGGCTGGGCGCCGTTCTGATTGCGATCGGTCTCGCGTTCGCTCTTCCACTTCCCTGGATTGCACTCGGATGGGTTGCCGAGGGGCTTTGTTTAGGCGGGATCGGCGCCATGCGGATGAGGTCCGCGGCACGGAACGCCGGGGGCCTGGTGGCGCTGGGCGCTGCCGTGGCGATTGTATTTTCTTTACATTCTCCGGACGGAACGCAGCCGCGGATCTGGATTACGGCGGTTACGCTGGCCTTCGCCGCTTCCATCATGGTGCAGCATCGTCTCAACCGGAAATATGCAGTTGAATTGGGGAATTGGGAGTGGGCGACCAATTGGATGCTGGCGATTCTGGCGGCGATTCTTCCGATGCTGGCATTGAGCCAGCAAGTCGCGGCTTCCGGCAGCGGGCGGACATTCCTAACGCCGTCGCTTGCGACTTCACTCCTGTGGGCCGGCTACTCGATGGGACTCTGTATGGCAGGGTGGTTCGGGGCCTCGGCCTTCTTGCGGTGGATGGGTGTCGCGCTGTTGTTGATGACTTCGGTGAAGGTGTTTCTCGTCGATCCGGTCGCGCTCTCGGGCATTTCGCGGATCGTTTCGTTCCTGCTGCTGGCGGTTTTCCTGCTGCTGCTGTCGTATCTGTTCCAGACGCGAAGGCGCTAAATCCGAGCCGCGACCGAAAGGGAGCGGACAACGAGGCAAGTGATACGCGACGATCTGCATGATTGACCGCTCCCTTTCGGTCGCGGCTCGGATTGGCTTGTCACTCGTCACTGATCACTCGTCACTATTCATTTATCACTGCAATGGCGCGAGATCTTGCAGGATTTTGGGATTCGCTTCATCCACGGCCAGCAGCAGGTGGCAGGCGTTGCAATCCTGCGTAATGGAAGCGCCGTCTTTACTGGCGTGGTTGCCGTCGTGGCAGCGGAAGCAGCCGGGCGCGGTTTCATGTCCGATGTTGTTCGGATAACTTCCCCAGTCGATCTTCATTTCGGGGAAGACATTGCGGAGGTAAATCTCCGCGATTGCCTGAGCCGCCTGCTCGACGGAATCCTTCTGGCTCTTCCAAATTTCCGGATAGCTGCTCTGGTAGTAGGCGAGCAAGGCGCGATGGATGCCCTCGGCGGCGGCGTCCTGTGTTGGGTAGGGTTGCTTGAGAAGCTCGATCCCTTTCTTTTTTACGAAGGGCAGCGAGGCGGGAATTCTGCCCGCGTCGAGCGCCTCATTCATCGCCTGGTCGGGAAGTTGGTAGGCGTGCGTGGGACGGTTGTGGCAATCCATGCAGTCCATGGTGCGCAGCTCGCCCGAGTTCTTGTTTCCGTCCCATCCGGGCGCGGCAAAGTCGGTTACCTTTCCGCTGACGGAAGTGTATTGGACCCAGGGAATCTGCTGGCGCGCGCGGTCCGTGGCCAGATAGGTAATCTCGCGCGCCAGATCGAGATGCGTGCTGTGAATGGCCTGTCCCTGAGTGCTGCCGCCCCCGACCTTCAGCATCAGAACGTTCTTGGTGGCGGTGTTTTGCTCGTCCTCGGCGAACTTGGGACGAACCGCCAGGAGCGACCCGCTGAACTTCGACGGCCAATGGCACTGCTCGCAGGTCTCGCGCGCGGGGCGCAGGTTCTTGATCGGCGTCGGGATCGGGCGGGGATAATTGTTCAGCGTCACGGCAAGGACTTGCGCCGCGCCGGAAAGTTTGGAGCGGACAAACCACGAAGCGCCCGGCCCGATGTGGCAGCTCACGCACTCCACTCGCGAATGAGGAGAATTTTTGTACGCTGTGAACTCCGGTTGCATCACGTTGTGGCATACCTGGCCGCAGAAGTTCACCGAGTCCATGTACTGCACTCCCCTGTAGCTGGCGTGAATGAAGATCAGCCCGTTGAGAACGGTGACCAGAGCGACAAAGCTGAAGACCCGGCGAATTTCCGGGAGATTGAAATCGACTTTGGGATACTTCTCCGGGAGCGTGTGCTCGCGCACCTCGCGATGATGCTTGAAAAGCATTCCAACCGGAATCAGAATCAAACCAAACAGGAAAATCCCGGGCAAGATCAAATAGGCCACGATGCCCACGTAAGGATTCGAGTGGAGACCATAAAAGTCCACCAGGTAAAGAACCACCATCGTGAAAAACAGGCTGGTCGCCAGCGCGACTCCAAGCAGGCTGATGGGGTTCCGGGAAAGGTAAAAAATCGGCGCGCCCAGCAACTTCAAGCGGTCGGTAAAGTCCGAACCGTTGGGATTGGTATTGGATTGAGGCAATGTGAACCACCCTTCTCCACCGTGTCATCAAGCGGGGGCAGGTGCAGGCGATGGATATAATTTCCGCAACAGCCGTGCCAAACGCGAGCCGCGACCGCAACGTGCAGCGACTACACGGAATTGGGTGAAAATCGGATGCCAGGAGAACCTCCGGCGGTGGTTCATATGCCCAAAAGGTGCGTAAAAAGCCGCATCTGGGTGCGTCAGGGAGGTACAGGCCTCCCCAGTCTGTACCTCGGTTGGCGATGATAAAATCGCACCTTCCGAATTTATCAAATCGATTCTTCTAACCCTCCCAAGGCGGAGGAAATTTTTCCGGCGAATTCCCACATCGGATACAATTCAGTTAGCGGGGAGAAAAAGTGGAGGCAGGAATGCGATCGTCACACATCTTCAGTAAATTCGAAATCGGCGTCTTTGTTGTGATCGTGCTTTCGATGTTATCGATAAGGACGGCACGTGCGGCTACGACACCGGCAATCGATGCGGAAGCAATATTCAAAGCCAGTTGCTCCGGCTGCCATGGACCGCAAGGAAGCGCCAATTCGCCGGCCGCGAAGCTGTTGAAGCTCCGCGATCTCCGCTCGCCCGAAGTGCTGAAGCAGACCGATGCGCAGCTTTACGCAATCACCGCCAAAGGCTCGAAGAACATGCCTCCATTCGAAAGAAGCCTGGGGAAGGCGAAGATCCAGGCGCTAGTGTCCTATCTGCGCGGATTTTCCAAGAAGAAATAACGGGCGGGCAAAAGCGTTCTTACAAATCATGCAAAACCAAATCAGAGCCGCGACCGCAAGGGAGCGGTTGCTACCATGGATCATCGCACCTTCCTGGAGCAACCGCTCCCTTGCGGTCGCGGCTCTGATTGGACGCGTTGCGAACGTGATAGCTCTACGAACCGGCTGACTCCATCCGGCGGATCTTCATATAAAGACCTGCAATGGCGGCCACGATAAAGATGAGCGAGAGACCCAGGCCCTTGCGCCGGTAATCGCGCTCTCCCAGCGCGGCAATGCCGGCGGTATTGCACTTGTTGGCGACGGTGATGCCGGGGTCGATGAGCTTGCGAACCTCGGCGGCATTGAAGCTGTGAACGGTGACGCGCGCTTTGACCAGGGCGTCGCGGGCGCCGGCGAGATCGAGTTTCGGCGTCGAGATTTCCATACCGGACCGTTCCGCGACGCCGAGGCTGGTATCGGCACGCTCGATGGCGGCGCTCAAGTCCGTGAGTCCTGCCGAGATTCTCTTGGCCGTATCGTACCCGGCGTCTCCTTCCGCGTGGCAGGTCATGCAGATGGCTTTGGAGCCGACGCCCACCCACTCGTCGGTGGGATGGACGATCTCGTGATTGGAGTGGCATTGCACGCAGCCGGGAAATCCGACCGTGGCGAATGCCGCTTTGTGGGGACTTTTTTCGAACAGTTGCGCGAAGAAGACATGGCAGGTGCCACAGACGTTGGCGACGGAATCGACGCCGGGCGGCGTGGCGCCGTGGCTGCCGTGGCAGGTAGTGCAGGTCGGCGCGGAAATGTCACCTTGATCCATCGCCTTGGCGTGGACGCTTTTCTTATAGTGGGCAGCCTGGTCGGTGGGAATCTTGTATTCCTTCATGAGATTCGCATCGGAATGGCAGCGCGAACAGGTGGTGGCGACGTTCGTGGGGTAGACGGGCGCGCGCGAGTCGGAAACGGGCATGATGTTATGAACGCTGTGGCAATCGACGCAGGTCGCGACGTTGTTGTCACCCTGCTTCAGGCGCTTTCCGTGGACGCTGGTGACATATTCGCTCAACTCGTCCGTGCGCACCTTGGGGTTGAAATGGCGCATGTAGGTGGCGTCGGAATGGCAGCGCCCGCAGAACTCGGGAATCTGCGCCTTTTTGGGAGCGCCGCGGAAGCCTTTGGCACGGTTCATGGCGTCCATGCCGTCGTCGAGCGGGTTGCCTCCATGGCAGTCGGCGCAGCCCAGGCCCGCTTGCGTGTGAACGTCGCCATCCATCAATTTGACGGGATCGGCGAGCTTGCCTTCCATCGTCGAATGGCAGACCACACAGGACTGTTTGGGGGCCTCGGCCTGGGCCTCGAAGGTCCATGGGGAAAGAAGCATGAGGAAAAGAGCTAGAAGCGCTTGCAAAACCTCCTTGGAGCAGCGTAAGGGCATGGCTTTAGCCATGCCGCAAGAGGGCCGAGAAGAGAGGGCTTTAGCCCCTGAGGTGCGTCGTTGGCCCTCAGCGGCTGAAGCCGGCGTTCCAGAAACGCCGTTCGGCACGGTTGAAACCGTGCCCTTACAACATCTCAAAACGGGTTTTGCAATAGCTTCCAGAATGAATCCGTAAGTTTTCACGAACGCTACTCCCATCGAGCCCCGATTGTGCGGCCGCCCTTGGAGTGGGGCCGATTCGGCCGGCAAGCGGGGCTGGCCTCGCCGGCAAATGCTCCCTCGCTATAGTAATGCCAGCATCGACATGGTGAATATAAACCCGAGCGCAAAAATGCCGAGTCCCGTGAAAAAGCGCCCGACCCGGCTAAAGCCTGCCTTTCGATCGATAAACGGCACGGCGATCCACAACGCGCCGGCCGCGCCGAAGGCCATCATGCCCGCGAACTCACCCTCAAGAAACAGAAGTTTCGCCGGGAGATATTTGAGGGTTTGAAACGCGAAAAGGAAATACCATTCCGGACGGATACCGGCCGGAGCCGAAGCGAAGGGATCGGCCTTGGCGCCCAACTCCCACGGGAAGATGGCGGCCAGCGCCCCAAGCACACCGAGCGCGGCGTACCATCCGATAATGTCGCGCAGCATGAAGTTGGGAAAGAACGGCATGGTCCGGGGCTTCTCCCGGCCTTCGTCAATGGCCTTCTGGACGCCCGGCGGAACGCTCATTCCCAAAAGCTGCACGAGCAAAAGGTGGAGCGCCAGAAGCGACGTGGCCAGTCCCGGCAAGATCGCCACGTGGAGTCCGAAGAAGCGGGTCAGTGTCGCCTCGCCGACCTCTTCGCCGCCGCGCAGGGAAACCAGCAGAAATTTTCCCACGCCGGGAACCGATCCGGCCATCTGCGTTCCCACCTTGGTGGCGAAATACGCCAGCATGTTCCAGGGCAGAAGATACCCGCTGAAACCGAACCCCAGAATGATGAACAACAGCAACATGCCGCTGATCCAGGTCAGCTCCCGTGGCTTGCGGTAGGACTTCATGAAAAAGACGCTGAACATGTGAATGAAGGCGCATAAGATCATCAGGTTCGCCGACCAGCTATGGATGGACCGGATCAGCCAGCCGAACTGGACCTGCGTCATGATGTATTGAACGCTTTCAAACGCGGCGTTGGGAACGGGCCGGTAATAGAGCAGAAGAAGAATGCCGGTGAGGACTTGGACGATGAACAGAAACAGCGTCATCCCGCCGAAGTAATACCAAACGGTGTGGCGATGGAGGGGAATCACCTTGTGCCGCAGGAATGCTTCGACGCTCCCCTGGCCGAAGCGTTCGTCCACCCAGCCGATGAGTTGTTTGAAAACACCAGCCATAATCAGGCCTTCCTCTGTACTACGACGTCTTCGCCTTGCACGTGCACCTCGAACTCTTCGAGCGGCCGTGGAGGGGGCCCGCCGGCGTTGCGTCCGTGCAGGTCGTATTTCCCGTTGTGGCAGGCGCACCAGATTTGGTGCAGATCGTCGCGATACTGGACCGTGCAGTTCAGGTGCGTGCAGACGGCGGAAAAGGCTTTCAGCTCTCCCTCGGCGGTATGAATGAGAATGCCGGGCTTTTCGCCGAATTTGAAGATAGCTCCCGTGTTGCGCTTCAGGTCGGCGACCTTGGCGGCAACAACCGAGCGGCTGCCGGACTCGGCCACCTGCGGCGGAATAATATAACGCAACGCGGGATAGAGGAACGAAGCGATGGAGGCCAGCACCCCGCCTCCCAGCAGCATATTCACCGTGCGGCGATCTTTATGAACTACCTCCCGTGGAACTTTCTCCGGTGTCTCCAAAGTTAATCCTTTCCTTTCCCGCTGAATGCCAACTGCGGCGTAATGCTGCTGTAGTGCACGCGAAATGCCAAACCGGGTCGCGCCGCGGATTCCATTTCGAAAAAACAGGTGAAGTTTTGCGTTTGAAAATTTGCTTTTGAAAACAGGATGGCGTACGGAATCGGCTCGGAGCTGTGGTAGGCAAGATGGCGGGCTCTTCAGTCATGGAGATTTCCAAAAGCGGAGTGTCGCGGTTCCCATCCGCCAATGGAAAATCGTACACGAAAAACTTGTCGTAAACCTCGGTCGAGATCAACAACCCAATAATTCAGACTACGCCAGCTTCGGGAGGGAGTCAAGGTGAGCGGGAGTGCATTCTTGGAACCGCCGTACAGTCCTCCAAATTTCAACTCTTGCGAGCGAAGGGATGCTCCAGGCAAGCGTTCTTCGGATTGCGGAAGAACAGAGGCCGCTTAAAACATTTCCGGCAGGTGGTACACCATCACGCCGCCGCCGCTGCCCACCATCACGTCCTTATTTACCGGGTCGAGGGCCAGCGTTGTGGTTCCTTTCAATTTCGTCACTGGAGTGCTCTTGAGCATCATCCAGGGCGGCACGTCGCCGTTGTCCCCGTATTTCCAGACGGCGATCATCCCGCCTTCGCCGGTCTTTGCGGGATCTGCCTCGCTCACGCTTCTGCCCGCATAGAAGATTTTCTTGCCCTCCGGATACAGGACGACCTTCGGGTGCGCAAAGTTCTCTTCGCCGATGCCGGTTTTCGGACCTCGTATGATGTATCTGGGCGCGGTGTCGCCGTTCGCGGTGCGGTCGAAGATCCAGACGCCTTTCATCGTGGAGACGGCGAAAAGGTTGTTCACCGGATCGACCGAGGGACGCCCTGGGCGGTCAAGCTTCGTCTTGGGACCGTGGATGATCCGTAATGGCGCAACATCGCCGCTCGCGTCCTGCGAAAACACCAGGACGGAATCCGTGCGGAATTGCGGGACGAATATCTCCCGATGCACCGCGTCGATCGCCAGCACATCCGTGTAGCCGAGCTGTGTTTTAGGACCTTGGATCACGCGAATCGGCTTCTCCTCGCCATCGGCCCCGCCGCGGAAGATCAAAATGGCTTGTGCAAAAGGATTCGGAACCACGATCTCGTCATGAATCGGATCGACGCCTATATCATGCGTCGTGCGTGCCATCAGAGTGTCTTGTCCCGCGATGGTTCGCACGGGACGGGCATTGCCATTCGCCAGCCTGGCGAAGATGGAAATTCTCGGATGGCTCACTCAGTTGGGCACCAGAATTTCCTGCCGTTTCGGATCGTAGGCGATGGTCCCGGTGGTGCCCAGCCCGGTTGCCGACGATTCCTTCGGAGCGCTGCGAATGATGCGAAGCGGCGCCACGTCCCCCTTCGCCATGCAGGGATGTACGCTCGCGGCGTGCCCGCCCCACTATGTCCCCCAGAGTTCGTTTC